>Ga0075424_100005117_pt1 | contig 12492 bp, 10 predicted proteins | sample SoiMethybrSBSTD3_FD_75301 | JGI IMG/M metagenome (GOLD analysis project Ga0075424, IMG submission 75301) | Bulk soil microbial communities from a Populus tree surrounding site in Tennessee, USA - Soil MetaG P. TD hybrid SBSTD3 | ecosystem: Environmental > Terrestrial > Soil > Tree plantation... | reverse complement strand
GGGGCCGCCCGGCTTGTACCAGTACGTGATCTTGCCGGGGCTGGGACGGAAGCCGTGCTCGTGGTCTTCCGCGTTGATCCGGCACTCGATCGCGTTCCCGCGCCACTCGACCTCTTCCTGAGTGAGCGACAGCTTCTCTCCCGCCGCGACGCGGATCTGCTCCTTCACGAGATCGAGACCGGTGACCTCTTCCGTGACCGGATGCTCCACCTGGATCCGGGTGTTCATCTCCATGAAATAGAACGAGCCGTCCTGGTCGAACAGGAACTCCATGGTCCCGGCGTTGCGGTAGCCCAGGGAGCTCGCGGCCTTCGCCGCCAGCGCGCCCACGGTCTTCCGCTTCTCCTCGCTCAGGAACGGGCTCGGCGCCTCCTCGATCAGCTTCTGGTGGTTGCGCTGGACACTGCACTCGCGCTCGCCGAGGTGGATCAGGCTGCCGTGCGCGTCGCCGAACACCTGGAACTCGATGTGCCGCGGCTTGGTGATGAACTTCTCCAGGTAGACACCGTCGTTGCCGAAGGCCGCTCCGGCTTCGGCCTTGGCGATGCCGAGCCCGGCTCTGAGCTGCTTCTCGTCCCACGCGACGCGCATGCCGCGCCCGCCGCCGCCCGCCACCGCCTTGATGATCACCGGAAAGCCGATCGACTTGGCCAGGGAGAGCGCCTCGTCCACGCCCGGGACCACGCCGTCACTGCCCGGGACCACCGGCAGCCCGGCGGCCGACATGGTGCGGCGCGCCTCGGCCTTGTCGCCCATCTTGCGGATCATCTCGGCGTCGGGCCCGATGAACGTGAAGCCGCACGAAGCGCAGACCTCGGCGAAGTGCGGGTTCTCGGAGAGGAACCCGTAGCCGGGATGGATGGCGTCGGCGCTCGTGACCTCGGCGGCCGAGATCAGGCGCGCGATGTGGTTGTAGGACTGCGCGGGTGGCGGCGGGCCGATGCACACCGACTCGTCCGCGAGCCGGACGTGCAGGCTGTCGCGGTCGGCCTCGCTGAACACCGCGACCGTCGAGATCTCGAGCTCGCGGCAGGCACGGATCACGCGCAGCGCGATCTCGCCGCGGTTCGCGATCAGGACCTTGCGGAACATCCGCTCGAGGGCGCCTGCGCTAGGCCGCGCGCCGCGGCCGCATCGGCGGCGGCGGCGTGGTCGGACGGTGGACGGGCCGGCCGTGACCTGCCGCCGGGTGCCGGCTGCCCCCGCCGCCCGGGATCGACTCCGAATCCTCGCCGCTCGCGGCGTCGACCGCCTGCCACAGGCGGTCGGAGGTGGCGGAGATGCCCTTGAGCTTGAGCGCGAACTCGTTTGCGTTCGTGCAGTTCTTGAGCGCCTCTTCCTCGGTGATCAGCCCCTCGCGCAGCAGCTGCATCACGCTCTGGTCGAACGTCTGCATGCCGTACTGGGAGGTGCCCTCCGCGACCACGGCGCCGATCAGCGCCGTCTTGTCGGGGCTCAGGATGTACTCGCGGATCGTCGGCGTGTTCACCATGATCTCGACCGCCGGGGCGCGGCCCGCGCCGTCCGCGCGCGGGATCAGGCGCTGGCACACCACCGCCCGCAGGTTGGAGGCGATCGAGATGCGCACCTCCTCGTGCTGGTGCGGCGGGTAGAAGGAGATGATGCGCTGCAGCGTCTGCACCACGTCGGTGGTGTGGAGCGTGGACATCACCAGGTGGCCGGTGTCCGCCGCCATCAGGGCGCTGCTCATGGTCTCGAGATCGCGGATCTCGCCCACCAGGATGATGTCCGGGTCCTGGCGCAGCACGTAGCGCAGGCCGTCCCGGAACGAGTGGGTGTCGAGACCCACCTCGCGCTGGTGGACGTACGACATCTGGTCGCGGTGCAGGAACTCGATCGGGTCCTCGACCGTGATCACGTTGCGGCTCGTCACCTTGTTGATCGAGTCGATCACGGCGGCGAGCGTCGTGGACTTGCCGGAGCCGGTGCGGCCGGTCACCAGGATGAGCCCGCGCGGCGAGAACGCCAGCTCGCGGATGATCGGCGGCAGGTGCAGGTCCTCGATGCTCGGCACCTCGACGGGCACGTGCCGCAGGGCGAGCGCAGGCGTACCGCGCTGCATGAAGACGTTCACCCGGAAACGCGCGAGGCCCGCGACGCCGAACGCCAGGTCGACCTCGTTGTGGGTCGCGAAGTACTGGCGCTGGTCTTCGTTCAGGAGCTGGTTCACGACCTCGCGCAGCTCCGCCGGGTTGGGCGGCGGCTCGTCCAGCGTGTAGAGCACGCCGTCCACGCGCACGACGGGGGCCGAGCCGGTCTTCAAGTGCAGGTCGCTGGCGCGGGCCGCGATCATCTTCTCGAGTACGGTGCGGATGTTCATCCCTGTCTCCTGGCTCGGTCCTTGGGTGCTGCGAGCGCTTCGGACGCCCCGCTCACGCCGGATCGATCAGGAACAGCTTCTGACCGAACTCGACCGGCTGGGCGTTCTCCACCAGGAGCTCCGTCACCCGGCCGCGGACTTCCGACTCGATCTCGTTCATGAGCTTCATGGCCTCGATGATGCAGACGGTCTGTCCGATCTCGACCATGGAACCCACTTCGACGTACGGATCCGCGTCCGGCGCGGGGGCCCGGTAGAACGTCCCCACCATCGGAGAGGTGATCGCCACGTACCTGTCGTTCTTGGCGGGCGCCGCCGGAGCGTTCTGCCCCGAACCGATCGCCGCGACCGGACCCGGTGCCTGCGCGACCGGCGCCGCCGCGTGTCCGACCGCAGCGGGCGCGGCCCCGGGGACGGCGCTGATGCGCACCGCCCTTCCGCCTGCGCTGACCTCGAGCTCTCCGATGCCGGTGCGCTGCACCAGGCGGATCAGGCGCCGCAGCTCTGCGACCCCGAACCCGCCCAGTATCGCGCTGTCGGCGTTATCGTCCCCGGCGGCGGCGGACTTCACCGACTTGGGCTTGGGGCGGGCCAGGCGAGCGGCAGCGGCGCGCGGCTTCTTACGCGTGGGCACGGTTCAGCACTCCGACCAGGGCCCTGAGCGCGATGCCGTAACTGTCGGCGCCGAAGCCCTGAACGACCCCGAGCGCGGCTCCCGAGACGTAGGAGATGTGGCGGAACGGCTCGCGCGCCGCGGGGTTCGAGACGTGCACCTCGACCACCGGGAGACCGGCGGCCGCGACCGCGTCGCGCAGGGCGACGCTGGTGTGGGTGAGCCCGCCCGGGTTCAGGAGCACACCGCTCGCCGTGGCGCGGGCATTGTGGAGCGCGTCGATCAGCACACCCTCATGGTTGGTCTGGCGGCATTCCAACTCGCAGCCCAGCTCTGCGGCAAGGCCCTCGAGGCCGCGGTCGATGGTTTCCAGGGAGACGCGTCCGTACACGTCCGGCTCGCGGTGCCCGAGCGCGCCGAGGTTGGGGCCGTGCAGGACGAGGATGCGGGGCATCGGGCCTCGCGTTTTTCCCGCATCCGTCATTCGCAGGCTCCGGCTTCGAGCAGCGCAGCGCGCACGATGCGGCGCGGGATCGAGCGCGGGACGCTAGCATGGCCCACCCGAGGGGTCAACACCCAGCGCACTCCGTTCGCGTCGGCTTTCTTGTCATGCTGCATGCGCTCGAACAGCTTGTTGACGGGCGTCTTCGGCATGCGGCGCGGCAAACTGAAGCGGTCGAGCAGGGCGTCGTGGCGCGCGTGCGCGGCGGGCGAAAGTCCGGCGCAGCGCACCGAGAGCGCGGCCGCCACCCGCATCCCGACGGCCACGGCCTCGCCGTGGAGCGGGCCGCGGTAGCCGCGCGCCGCCTCGAGCGCGTGGCCGAGGGTGTGGCCGAAGTTGAGCGCAGTGCGCGGGCCCGAGTCGCGCTCGTCGCGCGCGACGATGCGCGCCTTGGCGCGGAGCGAGCGCGCGATGGCGCCGGCGAGCGCATCGGTCTCCCCCGCCGCGACGGCTTCGGCCTCGCGCTCGAGCCAGGCGAAGAGCGCGGCATCCACGGCCATCCCGGTCTTCACCACCTCCGCCAGCCCCGCGCGGCGCTGGCGCACGGGAAGGGTGCGCAGCGTCTCGGGATCCACCAGCACGCCGACGGGATGGTGGTAGGCACCGGCCAGGTTCTTCCCGGCTTCGAGATCGATCGCGGTCTTGCCGCCGATCGAGCTGTCCACCTGGGCGAGCAGCGTGGTGGGTACGCCGATCCAGTCCACGCCGCGCAGCCATGTGGCGGCCGCGAATCCGGCCACGTCGCCGGTCACGCCGCCGCCCAGCGCCACGACCAGGTCCTCGCGCTGGATGCGGGCCTGGGCGAAGCGCTTCCAGAGATGGGCGAGCACGGCCGGGCGCTTGGCGCGCTCGCCCCGCGGCACGACGATGCGCGCGCACTCGAAGCCGGCGCGCTCGAGCGATCGGATGAGGGGCGCGAGGTGAAGGCGGGCGACGGCGGCGTCGCAGACGACGGCAGCGCGGTGGGCCTGGTTGAGGCGCCGGGCGAACGCCCCGGCGCGCGCGAGCCCGCCGGGCGCAACGCGGATCAGCGATGTGCGCGCGGCCGTGCGGGTGCGGATCGTGAACTCGTCATTCACGTTGGCGACTATACACGGCTGAGTCGCGGGAGGCAGACCGGGGGCACCCCGAGTTCGGGCGGCGCTCCGAGCCCGGGAGTCGCGTCTCGCGACGCCCGCTCGCTCCGCCTAGGGCTCCGCTCGCTCCTCGCGAGCGCGCGCAGGAACCGCCTGCGCGCGCCGCTCGAGCGCCGCCAGACGCGCCTCCCGAGCTCGGAGCGCTTCTCTAAATGGGCCTTTGAGCACACCGCTCGAGCGCCGCCAGACGCGCCTCCCGAGCTCGGAGCGCTTCTCTAAATGGGCCTTGAGCACACCGCTCGAGCGCCGCCAGACGCGACTCCCGGGCTCGGAGCGCTTCTCTAAATGGGCCTTGAGCACGCCGCTCGATTGCCGCGAGGCGCGACTCCCGGGCTCGGAGCGCTTCTCTAAATGGGCCTTGAGCACGCCGCTCGAGCGCCGCGAGGCGCGACTCCCGAGCTCGGAGCGCTTCTCTAAATGGGCCTTTGCCGCGCGCTCGATTGCCGCGAGAGAATCCCGGGCTGAGCGCTTTTCTAATTGCGCTTCTGAAGTCGAAGCGCGGTTACGGCTTCGACGGAGGCGTGGCGGGCTTGGTCTTGAGGGATTGGAGCTCGCGGTTCAGGCGCTTGATCTGCTTCTCGATCTGCGAGATGCGATCGTCCGACTCGGGCGCCGACGGTTGGACCGCCTCGGCGGCCCAGGCGGGCTGGGCTTCCTTCGCTTCGGAGAGCACGATGCGACCGACGCGCTGGATCTCGTCGCGCACCCAGACGAACTCCACTTCGGTGCCGGGCGAAGTTGCCGCCACCCAGCGCGCGAGCTGGCTCGGATACTCGACGCGCTCGCGGTCGAATCCCACAACCAGGTCGCCGGGCATGAGGCCGAGCCGCGCCGCGGGCCCGCCGGGGGCGACGCTCTCGATGCGCGCGCCAATCGGAACCTCGAGGCCCTGCTCGGTGTCGCTCATCACGCTCGCGGCGGTGGTGCTCACGCCGAGGTATCCGTGCCGCACGCGCCCTTCGCGCTTGAGGCTCATGTACACGGGCCGCACCGCCTCGACCGGGAGCACGAAGCTCATGCCGCCGGGACGGCGCTCGCCGTCGGCCGCGCTCACCGAGGCGTCGGGCGAGGCCAGCTCGCCCTGCACGATGCCCACCAGCTCGCCGCGTGGGTTGAGCGCGGCGCCGCCGCTGTTGCCCGGATAGACGGTGTTCGTGAGCTGGAGCAGCGGAATGCGCGGCTCGGGGAACCGGAAGGCGACGTAGCCGACCGACTGGGTGGGCTGCGCCCGATACGATGTGCCGAGCGCGATCACCCAGTCGCCCGCCTGGGGCGCGCGACCGGTAGCGAACGGGATCGGTGGAAGACGCAGTTCGGGAACGCGGAGCAGAGCGATGTTGTAGATCGGGTCGATCCCGGCCAGCGTAGCATCCACCTGGATCCCGTTCGCGGTAAGCACCAGCACGCGCTCGGCGCCGAGCACGACGCTCGCGGTGGTGAGAATCAGGTTCTCGTCGACGGCCACGCCCGAGCCGACACGGGTGTGGAGCCGGTTCTTCGGCTTGTTGTCGCGCGCGCCGCGCACGGTGGTGGTGCGCTGCGAGAACACCGTGACGACCGAGGCGCGGGCCCGGGTCGTCACCTGGTCCACGTCGGTCTGGAGCGCGGAGAGCGCGGTCTGCGCCCGCGCCGGCACGCCGCTCGGGAGCAGCGCAACGGCCAGCAGGAGCGAACGCAATCCGTGCTTCATGGCCGATCCATCAGAAGGAGATCACGGCCTTCTCGCCCTGGACGGCGGGAGGCCGCGCCACGGTCGGGCGACCACGCTGGACCTTGACGGGGTCGAGGATGAACTCGACGTCCTCGGTGTGGTCGAAGAGCGAATCGGGCTCGTTCGCCGTGCCGGCGGCCGCGACCAGCGCATGGCCGGGCACCGGGAGCACGCCTGCGGGCGCCTTCAGGGCCGGCGCGCCGTTCTCGGAGACGGGGCCGAGCCGCACCGGCTCGCCCGCGGTGACGCGCGTCGCGGTCTGGCGCCGCGCGTCATCGCGCACGCCGAACCAGGGCAGCGCCAGGGATCCGGCGATCACGGTGAGCGCGAGCGCAGCGGTCACAGGAACCCACGGGCGGGACCGGACCGGAACCACGTCGGCGGCCGGAGCCGAGCGGCGCGCGCGCGCCAGCACGCGCTCGACCAGATCGGGGGCCGGCTCCACGCGCGGCAGCGAGCCGACCAGCTCCAGCGTGCGCGTGAACTCTTCGTATTCCTTGTGGCAGGACGAGCACGAGGCGAGGTGCGCCTCGACCCACTCACGCTCGGCCTGGGTGGTTTCGTCGTCCCAATAGGCGCCGAACAACCGGACCACCTGTGCACACTTCATGGTTCGCCTTCCCGTCTGAGCAAGGGTATCAACTTGCGCTTGAGCATGCCTCGTGCGCGGTTGATGCGCGAACGCACCGTCCCGCCCGGGATGCCCAATACCTGTGCGATCTCCTCGTACGTCAGTCCGTCGATGTCCCGGAGGACGAGCGCGAGCCGGTACTTCTCCGGCACGGTCGCGATCGCCTTCCCCATGGCTTCCTGCAACTGCTCCCGCTCCATCCGGCTCTCCTTCCCCTCGGTGGGATCGGCGAGCTGGATGGCGCTGTCCTTCAGTACCTCCTGAAGCGCATTGAGACTGAACCAGTTTCGTCTGCGCACCCGGCGGCGAATTTCGTTCTTCGCCAGGTTCGCGGCGATCGTGAACAGCCAGGTGGAGAACTTGGAGCCGCGGCGATAGTTCCTGCGGTGCACGAACACCCGCACGAACACTTCCTGCGTGATGTCATCGCCACACTCCCGGTCGTTGAGCACGCGGCTCACCAGGTTCATCACACGACCCTGGAACCGCCTCACGAGCTCCGAAAACGCCCGCTCATCATCCTCCGCGACCCTGGCCATCAAGTCCTCGTCGGACAGGCTCAGGATCGGTGGCGATGCTGGGTCGCGATCGGGCGCCACGGGCTCACTCACCCCCGTGTCCTACCCCGTGCGGCGCACCGGGTTCCCGGCTCAACGCAATCCGTCCAGCTTGGTCTTGACCCGCGAGTTGGAGCGGTCGGCGGCCAGGCTCTTCTTGTACTGTGCGCGGGCTAACTCGTTGAGCCGCATTTCCTTATAGACGTCGCCCAGGTGCTCGCACACCACCGCGTCGCCGCCGGTCAGGACCACGGCCCGTTCCAGCTCGCGCCGGGCGTCTTCGAGGCGCCCGAGCCGGAAATAGACCCATCCCATGGAATCGACGTAGGCCCCGTTGTCGGGCTCCTGGGCGATCGCCTTCTCGACCAGCTTGCGGGCCTCGTCGAGCTTGAGGTTGTGGTCGGCCAGCAGGTAGCCCAGGAAGTTCTGGGCCCGGGCGTCGCCCGGCTGGGTCCGCAGCACGTCACGCGCTACCTGCTCTGCCCCTGCGACATCGCCGGCCTGCTCGCGGCAGTATGCGAGGTCGAACCCGACGCCCGGGCGGCCGGGGTCGCGCTTCAGGACCTCCTGCCAGGTCTCAGCCGCCTCGGGCCACCGCCCCGCGACCTGGCACAGACGCCCGAGCAGGATCCGCGGGGGCAACGAGTCGGGGGCGAGCGCCACCGCCTTGCGCGCATCTTCGAGCCCTGCGTCCTTCTCCCCCGACAGGAAGCGCGCCCTCGCGGTGAGCATCAGCCCCTGTTCGCCGGGGTGTGCAGTGGACCACGATTCTGCGAGCTGGACCGCTTCCTTGCCGCGCTTGTTCCGGGCCAGCACCTCGACCCGCTGCCGGACGTTCTCGGGATCCTCGGGGGCGACCTGCGCGAGAAGCTCGAGCGCCCGGTTCGCGTCGGCCGGCCGGCCAGCCTTGAACGCCAGATCGGCCTCGACCGCGAGCGCGTCGGCGTCGCCGGGGCGCGCCTTGCTCACCGCCTGCGCCTCCCGGAATGCCTCGGCGTTGCGCCCCCCTTCCGCCAGCAGCGCCACCAGGCGCCGGCGCGTGGCGTCGTCGCGCGGGTGCGCCTCGAGGTGCTCCTGGTAGAGCTTGATCGCGTGCGCGTTGTTGCCCAGCCCCTCTTCGATCCAGCCTTCGAGGAACAATGCGCCCGGCCGGTCGGGGTTCTCCGCATTGGACTCGGCCAGCGCGCGCTTGGCGGCCTCGAAGTGGGCGCTGCGCGCCTCCGCAGCGGCCAGCCGGAACCAGGCCTCGCCGTCGTTCTCGTCGAACGTGACCACGCCTCGCCATGCGCGCGCTGCGATGTCGTGGCGCTCCATCTCCTCGGCGACGCGCGCCAGGGTCGAGAGGTATTCGGTGCGCTCGGAGTCGGCGGCGACCGCGGCCTCGAGCGATTCGAGGGCTTCGTCCTGGCGGCCGAGGTTGAAGAGCGCCCCGCCCTTGAGCCACAGCGCGCGTGCGTTGCCGGGCTCGAGCGCGAGCGCGCGCTCCGCGAACTCGAGCGACTGATGGGAGTCGCCCATGCGCGCAGACACCTCGCTCAGCCGCTGCGCGGTCCCGGCCGAGCGGGAGTCGAGATGGAGGGCGCGGAAGTACTCGTTCAGGGCCTGGCCGGGCTCGTCTTCCTCCTCGAGCAGCCGGCCCTCGATGTAGCGCCGGAGCGCCTCCTCGTTCGGGTACTGCGGGCCCGCGGCCGGCGCCGCGCCGGAGCTCGACGCCACCGCAGGAGCCGAAGCCGCCGCGATCGACAGGCATAGAAGCAAGCGCATCATGACCATTCAGCCTATCAGATCGGACCGCGGGCCCCGGCGATTCACCCTTTCGCCGGGGCCACGCGGAAAGCTAATTGCGCCGCCCGCGCCGCCGGCCGTAAATCGGCCCGCGGCTACGCTCCGCAGCTCCCGGTTCGGCGGCGTCCGGCCGGCTCTCCCCCGGCTCCTTGGAGACGTCTGACGCCTCCGATTCGATCTGCTCGGTCCAGGGATCGTCAGAAGTGTCGGTCGGCCTCCCACCGCCTCGGGTCTCGGCGCGCTGCGGCTGCGACTCGACCGATGCGGGCCGCATGGGCGCGACGCGCGGCTCCGCGGGCGCCGGGCTCCTCGTGGCGTACGGATCCACGAAGCGTTCCCCCGGCGGCCCCTCGGGGCGCCCGATCTCCTCGATGTCGTCTTCCGAAGCGGCGGGCGGCAGCGGCTCGATCTCGCGCGGCCGCTCGAAGCGCTGCTCGCGGATCGGCCCGCGTGCCATTGGCGGCCGCTGCGGGGCGGGCGCCGCCGCGGGACCCGGCTGCGCGGGTGGCGCCTTCATCTCGCCTGGTTCAGCCGAGCGCATCTCGCTCCCGGCTTCGTGCGCTCCCTCCGGCCTGCGGAGGCCGCGTCCGCCGCGGCGTCCCCGCCGGCGGCCACGCCTTCCGCCTTCGCCCTCGGTCGCACTGTCCGGCTCCGGGCCGCGCTCGATGACCGTGCCGGTCTGCTGCGGCGCGTCCCGCCGCGGCGCATCGTGTCGCACCGCTTCGCGATCGCGCGGCTCCATGCGCTCCCGTGACTCGCGCGGCTCCGTGCGCTCTCGTGACTCGCGCGGCTCCATGCGCTCCCGTGACTCGCGCGGCTCCCGGCGATCGTGGCGGTCCCGCGGCTCCCGCTGCGCCTGGCGATCGCGCTCGCGCGGCGGCTCGCGGTCCGCGCGCTCGCGCGGCGCCTCGCGGTCCGGGCGATCGCGCCCCTGGCCACGCGTCTCCGAGACGCGGTCCAGCGCCTGGCGCGCCGCGGCCTGCTCCGCCTCCTTCTTGTTCTTCCCGCGGCCCTCGCCCAGCACGCGGCGCCCGGCCGCCACCTCGACCATGAAGTGCTTCGAGTGGTCGGGGCCCATCTCGCTGCGGATGCGGTACACCGGGTGGGTGCGGAAGGTGCTCTGCACGAACTCCTGCAGGTGGCTCTTGTAGTTCACGTGGCGCTTGTCGGCGACGATCTCGGGCGCGTCGTTGAGCAGCCAGCGCTCGATGAAGCCCCGCGCCGCCTCGAAGCCGATGTCCAGGTAGATCGCGCCGATCACCGACTCGAACGCGTCCGCGAGGATCGAGAGCCGCTGGCGGCCGCCGGACTCGATCTCGGAGTGGCTCAACAGCACGAACTTCCCGAGCCCCATCGCGAGCGCACGGCGCGAGAGAATGGCCTTCGAGACCAGCAGCGACTTGGTCTTGGTGAGCTGCCCCTCGTGCTCACTCGGCCGGGTGCGGAACAGGTGTTCGCTGGTCACGAGCCCGAGCACGGAGTCGCCCAGGAACTCGAGCCGCTCGTTGGACTCGCTGGCCTCGCCCCCGGTGACGCTCAGGTACGAGCGGTGGGTGAGGGCCTGCCGGAGGAGCGCCGCATCCTTGAATTCGAGGCCGTAGTGCCGACTGAAGTCGGCGAGGACGCGCGCCTCCTGCTCGGAGATCGAAAGCGGCGCGGGCGCCACCGGTGCGGCGGGCCGGCGGGTGAAGAGCGATGCCAGCCAGCGCGGCAGCGAGAACTTGGGCGCGGGCGGGGCGACGGGCGGCTTGGGGCCTCCCGAGCGGCGCCGTCCGCCGCGGCGCCGGCGGCGCGGCTTCAGCTCACGGCTGTCATGGCCAGGGTCACGTTGTGTCCCCCGAACCCGAACGAGTTCGAGAGGGCGGCCTTCACGCGTTGCGTGCGGGCCTGGTTCGGAACGAAATCGAGGTCGCATTGAGGATCCGTCTTTTCCAGGTTGATGGTAGGAGGGACGACACCGCGCGCCAGGGTCAGCGCCGTCACTACCGCTTCGAGTCCGCCGGCGGCACCGAGAAGGTGGCCGGTCATGGACTTGGTCGAGCTCATCATCAGCTTACGGGCGTGCTCGCCGAACACTCGCTTCACCGCCGTGACCTCGATCGGGTCGCCGGTGGGAGTCGAAGTGCCATGGGCGTTGATGTATTGCACGTCCCCCGCGGGCATGCCTGCGTCATCCAGCGCGCGCTTCATCGCGCGCGCCGCGCCGTCGCCGTCGGTAGAGGGCGCCGTCATGTGAAAGGCATCCGCGGATGCACCGTAGCCGTCGAGCTCGCAGAGAAGCGGAGCGCCGCGGCGTCGGGCGTGGTCCTCGGTCTCGAGGACGATCACGCCCGCGCCTTCGCCGATCACGAAGCCGTCCCGGTCCTGGTCGAAGGGGCGGCTGGCTCGCTGCGGGTCGTCGTTTCGTGTGGAGAGGGTTCTTGCGTTTCCGAATCCGGACAGGGCCATCGGAGTGATGGTGGACTCCGAACCCCCGGCGAGGATCACGTCTGCGTCGCCTGCCCGGAGCAGGCGCAGCGCCTCACCGATCGCGTGCGCGCCCGAGGCGCACGCCGACACCGTGCAGAAGTTCGGTCCCTTGAGCCCGAATTGGATCGAGACCTGGCCCGCGGCCATGTCCGAGATCATCATCGGGATGAAGAACGGACTCACGCGGCCCGGGCCGCGCTCGATCAGCACGCGGTGCTGGGCCTCGAAGGTTTCCATGCCTCCGATGCCCGATCCGAGGATCACACCCACGCGGTCGAGGTTGAGGTTCCCGTTCTGGAGATCGAGGCCGGCGTTCTGGATCGCCTGGTGGCAAGCCACCACCGCGAACTGGACGAAGCGATCCATCCGCTTGGCGTCCTTGCGGTCGATGACGCCGTCGGTGGCGAACTCCTTCACCTCGCACGCGAACCGGGTATCGAATGCGGTTGCGTCGAAACGGGTGATGGGCGCCGCACCGGACACTCCGGCCGTCAGGTTCTTCCAGAATTGCCCGAGGTCGTTGCCGAGCGGCGAGATCACACCCGCGCCCGTCACGAACACCCGGCTGCCGTTCTTCGTCATCGGGATGGTTTCATCCTCGTAGGGACTCTTTCTGCGTGCCGCGCGGCCGGGACTCTCCACCTTCCCGGCCACCACGACATTCGCTGGTCGAGACTCGCGTCACCGCGCTTAAGACTGCGTGGCGGCCTGACGCTTCAGGTACTCCATCGCGTCGCCCACGGTCTT
>Ga0075424_100005116_pt1 | contig 12492 bp, 8 predicted proteins | sample SoiMethybrSBSTD3_FD_75301 | JGI IMG/M metagenome (GOLD analysis project Ga0075424, IMG submission 75301) | Bulk soil microbial communities from a Populus tree surrounding site in Tennessee, USA - Soil MetaG P. TD hybrid SBSTD3 | ecosystem: Environmental > Terrestrial > Soil > Tree plantation... | reverse complement strand
CGTCGTAGCAGTGTGTGAGGTAGTGATTGGCGATCTCGCGGCCAGTGGCGAGCCAGACCTTGTCATGGGAGGTTATGTAGTCGAGTGCTTCCTCGAACTGCTTCATCCGATGCGGCTGCCCGATGAGGAATGGATGCAGGGGCAGGCACATCACCCGGCCGCCCTCCGCACCTTCCATATAGAGCCGGTCGAATTGCGCCTTGATCGCATCGGTGTAATCGCGCGGCGTGCAGTTGCCCTGGAACAGCGTCGTGAAGTCGTTGATCTCCAGCGAGTAGGGAACGCTGATCAGGCGACCCTTGCGAACGTTCACCGGCAGCGGTTGATCGTCGTGGAAGAGGTCGAGCGTGTAGGTGATGCGGGCTTCGGCCAACAGGTCCATGGTGCGTTCTGTGAGGGTTAACGCCGGCGCAAGCCAACCCGAAAGCTCCTGGCCTGACCACTTGCGGATGGACGCCTTCACGTCCTCGATGAACGCACGCTCCTGGTCCTCGGTCATGTTGTAGGTGTAGCGGGTGTTGTAGACGCCATGGGAGAAGAACTCCCAGCCGCGCTCTCTGCAAGCGGTAGCGATCTCGGGAAAATGATCGCAAACCGCGACGTTAAGCGAGATGCTACCGCGCACGCCGTATCGGTCCATCGTAGCCATCATGCGCCAGATCCCGGCGCGATTGCCGTAGTCGCGCCAGGCGTAGTGCAGTACATCGGGGACGGGCCTCGGCCACGGCGTCCGCGACGGATTGAGCGGTGGGTCAAGCTCATAGTGTTCGATGTTGGGCGCACACCAAAATGCAATGCGCGCTCCGTTCGGCCAGGCAATCTTGGGCCTGTCGTAGTAGGGCAGGTAGTCGTAGAGCCCTGGATCTTCGGCGCGCATATCCTAGTTCCAGTCCAGCAGTTGCAATCGCGGGCACAATCATATCGCACGTGACGCGATTGCGAAGTAGTGTGAGGCTTCCGTTTGGCAATGAGTGTGTTCACGTCATGGAACTCTCCAACAAGAGTGCGCGACAGCTGTACGCGGAGATCAAGGAGAAGCCGACCCGGGCGCGCTTTGGCTTTGGACGCAAGCCGGCGCTGGTCAATGTCGATCTGCAAAAGGCCTACACAGCAGTGGGCGAGTTCGTGACGGCCTACGAGACCGATCCTAAGCAGCTCGTCTACGTCAACCAGCTGGCCGAGCTCGCGCGGGCGAAGGGCCTGCCGGTGGTATGGACCCATGTTGCCTATGTGGACTCGGGCGAGGATTGCGGCGTCTGGGGTACGCGCTCCAACACGCCGGATTCGTTGCAGAACATCAAGGTCGGCTCACGCCGGTCGGAATTTGACAATCGGCTGGTCATCGATCCACGCCGCGACATCATCATCAACAAGCGCATGCCCTCAGCCTTCCATGAGACCAACCTCGCCTCGCTGCTCACTTTCCATCGTTGTGACACCCTCATCGTCACGGGTGGTTCCACGTCGGGCTGTGTGCGTGCCACTGTCGTCGACAGCCTTTCGCACAGCTACCGCACGGTGGTTCCCGAGGAATGCGTGGCCGACAAGCACGAGAGTCCGCATTTCGCCAATCTTTATGATATGGCCGTGAAGTATGCCGATGTCGTGCCGGTCGCGGAGGTGATCGCCTATCTGCGCGCCTTCGAGTCGCCAAACTGAGCGCGACATGCGGGTGCTCGGCGCGCGCCCGCTTCTCCCATTTCGACGCGGGCGGGTTTCTCTTGCGATCCGCGACCATCCGCCTTGCCACCACAGCGCCCAAGGAATGAGCTATGAACGCGCGGTGGCGCACGCGTTCCCGCAACGTTGGGATCGGAGGATCGTTCGCTCGAGTGGGCTGGGTGCGGTATCAACGCGCATGCCCTTGGATCAACATTGGATCGGCGGCCGATCGTCTGAAGGCTGCGGGCGTGAGAAGCGCGGTTTCTGCCATTGGGGAGCCTGAGAGACCGGGCGCAAGGTCCCACGAGGTTGGACCGGGCTCAGGTGAGTCGAATGCGAAAAGAGTGGCGGCACAATTGGAGGGCCGGCGAGCTTGCTGGCGAGCGCGGGCCAAGATCACCGAGCGGTTTGGGCAGGCGCTGAGCTGCGGCTGACCTCGCTTCGAGGGTTCAGTTGCCGGGCTTGCATGAAGCTCGGATCGAGGGCGGCGGGGCTCCGAAGCCGTCATCCGCCGCCCATGGCAATGTGGTCAGCACGCCCGCACGAGACGGCCGGGCGTGGCGCCCGTGTAGGCGCCGTCGGCGAACGTCTCGACACCCGACACAAACGTGTGTCTGTAGCCCTCGGCCCTCTGCACAAGCCGACGGCCGTTCATTGGCAAGTCGTAGCGCACCTCCGGCACGTGCAGGCGCAGGCCTTGATAGTCGATGACGTTGACGTCGGCTTTCAGGCCGGGCTCGAGCCGGCCGCGGTCAGCGAAGCCAAAAAAGCTCGCCGTATCCGACGTCTGGCGCTGCACCATGCGCTCAAGCGCCAGCCTGGGTCCGCGGCTGCGGTCGCGGCACCAGTGCATCAGCATCCATGTCGGGACGCTGGCGTCGACGATGGAGGAACAGTGCGCGCCGCCGTCCGACAGGCCGAGGATGGTGGTGTCGTCTTCGAGCATGGTCTGAATGATGTTGAGGTTGTCCTCATTGTAGCCGACCACGGGAAAGAACAGGAACCGGTCGGCGCTCGCCGACAGATAGTCATAGGCCACCTCGTCCGGCGGGCGGCCTTGGCGCTTGGCCATGCCGGCGATCGAGTCCTCCTTGCGCGGCTCGTAATTGGGCGGATCGGTAAGCGGGAACATGCGGTCCCAGGCCGTGGTGATGAACTGTCGGAACTGGGACAGCCTACCGATCAGTTCCGGCGAGGGCTTTTCGCTGAGCACCTGGGCGCGAAAAGCCGGGTTCTGCACGCGCTTCATGCGCTCGGCGACGGGCAGATCGAGGAGGGCCTGGTAGCTCGGCCGGATCGAGAACGGATTGAGCGCCGTGTCGATGCCCAGCAGCACGCCGACCGGGCGCCCCGCGATCTGAGCGGTGACCATGGCGCCCTGTTTTCTGGCCTTGTGCACACCCTGCATCAGGCGCTCCCAGCGCGTGCGGTCGGTCGGCCGGTCGGTGAGCAGGAACCAGATCGGACGGCCGGTCTCGCGACCGAACCTGGTCATCCACTCGAGTTCGCCGGGCTCCTCATCGAAGTCGGAGTTCATGCCAAAGGCGCCGTGCTTGAGGCCCTTGAAGGCCTGCCCGATGCCGAGCAGCTCCTGTACCTCCGAGTAGCGTCCGGGCACCATCTCGCCGGTCGGCGTCTTGTGGCTGTTGGTACGCGAAGTCGTGAAGCCAAAGGCGCCGGCCTTGAGGCCCTCTCGGACGGCATCGCGCATCAGCTCGATGTCGTCGGGCGTCGCTGGCTCGCGCCGCACGGCGCGCTCGCCCATCACGTAGACGCGCAAGGGATGGTGCGGGATCTGGGCCGCCACATCGATGGCGCGGGGCATCTGCTCGAGCGCATCGAGGTACTCGGGGAAGGTCTCCCAGTTCCACTTCAGGCCGTCGGCGAGTGCGATCCCGGGGATCTCCTCGATCGACTCCATCAAGCCGATCAGGTCATCGTGCTCGGCTTTGGAGCGTTTGACAGGGGCGAAGCCAACGCCGCAATTGCCCATCAGCACGGTCGTGACGCCGTGCCAGGACGAAGGCGCAAGCTCCTTGTCCCAAGTTGCCTGGCCGTCATAGTGGGTATGCACGTCGACCCAGCCGGGCGTCACGATTAGCTCCGTGGCGTCGATTTCGCGCCTAGCCGGTCCGGCCTTGCCGCCGACCTGGGCGATCTTGCCACCCTCGAGCGCCACGTCGCCGGAATAGGCAGGCTTGCCCGATCCATCGACGATCGTGCCACCGCGAATGACCGTATCGTGCATGTGCGTGCTCCCGTGTGAGCTATCCTCAATCCCTCTCGAATTACTGCCGCAGTATGTCAGCGCCAGGAGCGGCGCCCCGTCAAGGACGGAGTGCTGTGCTAGGCCAGCGCAAGATGAATGACGGCCCAATGGCCGAGGCGGCGGCATTCACGAAGGCCCGCGGAGGTCTCCCTCGCGGCGAGCTTGCAAAACCCTCCCTAAGCGCAATCCCTTCTGCCGACCGGGGAGTTTCGGACATTGCTCAACCGTCCTCCTCGTGAGGCCGCGTCCTCCCTCTGCGGCACTCGCCGAGGGAGCCCGGCTAAGTGATTGAAAAGGCGCCAATCGCCAACCTTGTGACGGGTGCAAACCTCCGCGACGGAAGCATTCTGCTGTCAGGAAGCGCACCAACGCGGCACCTGGAAACTTGCCTGCGGTGGCCGCCGCTGTTGGGCTTGCGATGGCCAAATCGGGATTGAATGTGGTCGGCCATGACCCCTTTAGAGTGCGATGTTGGAGTGCGCTCGCGTCAAGGCAGAATCGCCAAAGGCGCATATCCCGCTCATTCAGCTGGACATGCGAGACTTCAGCCGACCGGCCGGCGGGCTCAACTTCGTCCTAATAGGCGCCGCCCTTTTTGGGCGCCTTCGGCGACCTTCGGCCGCGAAAATCGCTTTACGGCCGGCTGAGCCGGCAACTCTAAACCGAGACGCTACCCCGGCCTCGGCGAGACGGCGCAACCTTCCCTCGCCGAGCCAGGTATGTCCATTCGGCTGATGGAGCAACAATTCATCCACTGCGCGCCCGGCGAAGATGGAACTCTCCACCGCAACGGCGAGGCCCGGAACCTTCGAGTTCGCGAACGAAGACCGCAAGGGGTTCACTGCGAGCGACAGATTGGGCGGCCGCAATTGTCGAGTGGAAGAGCGAGTATGTCAGCGATTTTCGAGGAGAACACCGGGCCGCGCTCCGATCAAAATGGAGTCATTGACGCTGATCATCGTCGGCGTTCCTTTAAGCAAACCGACGCTTAGCCCATGTTCGGATGTGAACAGCCGCTCGTCGACGGCTGCCAGCGGCTGTATCTCACCCCTCCAGCAAAGCAAGAGCTTGCCAGCGACGGACAACAGTTCAGCGCCGTTGCTGTAGCGGCCGATGTATGGGGCCCAGTCCGTTGCATTTTCCCGAGGGTTTCTCAACGCGGTTTGCCGGTCGAGGATGCGGTCAAGCAGAGCGTGCGGTGACACCTGGTATCCCGCCTGATCATCGAAGAGTAAGGCAACCGCCGCTCCCTCACGCGGATCAATCACGAAGGCGGTGCCGTAGGGGGCCAGGCCTCCGCCATGAGCGAGCAGGGTTCGATCCTCCCACTGTTCCACATCGATGCCGAGGCCATAGTACCGGCATGGGTTTGCGGTGAAGCTGTCGGCGTGTACACGGTGCATTTGCGCCAATGAATGTGGGTGTAGCACGCGATTGCCGCCAAGGTGCTCCTCGGCGAGGCGCATGAGGTCGCGAGCCGTTGTAAACGGCGCTGCGAATGAGCAACCTGGCCGCCAGTGCGTGTCCTCCATCTCAAGCGGCTCCAGAACGCGCGAGCGCAATAGCTCTTCGTAGCTAAGTCCGACTCGTTGCGCGGCAATCAACACTCCGACATCAAATCCGACATTGCTGTACCTGAAGGCGCGAGATGGGCTGGCGACAAAGGGAAGGTGCACAAGGCACTGCAAGGGCTGCAGTTCGGCCTCATCTGTATCGTCGAGCCCGGATGTATGGCTCAGTAGATGGCGCATCGTGATCCCACGCGCTGCCGCAGGATCGCCAAACACGAGGCTGCTGTCATATTGAAGGACCGGTTGGTCGAGATTGATCGCTCCTTCCTGCACAAGGCTCATGACTGCCGTCGCCGCCGCTACCTTGAACGTCGAGCAGGCGCACAGCGGCTCGGCCGTATTGTGCTCAAGTACCATGCGCCCGTCGACCATCGCGGCCGCAGCAAAGGTGGAAATGCCGTGTGTCCGGCCGATTAGATCGGCAAGCGCATCACTGACACGCTGATCCAATGACGGCATGCAACACCTAAGCCCATCGCTCCCGAACGCCTAAGGTCAAGGGCTTACCGATATTACCACGAGCGTACCCTTGCTTGTCATCAGCGTGCGCAGCCACCCCGGTGCGCTCGGTCACCTCCTTGGGGATGAAATTGACGGCACGCTCGGACAGGCGATTGCAGGGTTGTCGCCCCGACTGGAACACAAGTACAGACGCCGGCCCATCGCCGCGGTTGACGGCGGCTGGGATGCGACCAGAAATCGCTCTCCAATGCGCTGGTTTAGTGCTGCCAATCCGCACTGCATCGTTGCCCTGCAGTCGGCGAGATTGCGGCGTACTCTGCGCCGCAATTCAGACAGTAGCGAGATTGATCCACTTGAAGACGCCGGGTGTCGCGCACTCAAAGGCGCCGCCGCTCACTTCTCTGCTGAGCTGATAGCGCGGTGGCGCTTGCTATACGGTCGCCGATGATTCGCGTGAGGCATGCGCGGCAGTAGCACCGGCCTCCTTGTTCGGTCCCGCTCACGGGTAAGACGTGGGGCATCGCAAAGCACCAGCACGTGCTTGCGCCCTTTTCCATTCCACATTCATTTACACTCCCGCAGGCCGGACAAACGTTACCATCACTCATCTCGTACTCGTCTCCATCCCAGCAACGCGCGGGCCCTGATGCGCAGACCGTCAGCGGCCCCGCAGCAGTTCTTCCGCGGCAGTCCCGGGTCATCATCACGCCGATGCGCTGCAACCGCTCAGACCGCAGTGCTTGCAATGCAAAAGGAGAACATCGGCGCTGTCGCAGCGGTCCGCAAGTAGGCCGCGATGGGCGTGGCCGGAACCGATCGAGGAAGGATTGAGAGAGCTGATGAAAGGTGTGCGCAGCAGGAGCTCCCTGCTGAATAGGGCCACGTGCGAATTGCCGAACCTGCAGGAGGGCTCGCCTGAGCTGCAGTCGGCACACGTCAACCCGCGCAAAATTAGCGCGGTGCCGGCGCGGCCGGAGTTCCGGCCCCGCTAATGCCACTTCTATCCCATGCCGCCCGGCACCTTCCCGTCAGGGACGACGCGGGAGCCTTCGTCCATCCCATCATAGAACCCGAGCGCGCGAAGAGGAGCCCATGGGTTCAATCATCGAGTGTAGCAGGAGCCTCAAAGGCCCGGCAGCGACCGAAGACATCCAGCGCATATTGCGCAAGGCCGATCGCTTGCTCAATGTTGATCGTACCTCCGCTCCCAATCGCGGCATCCCGCTTCCGGGGATAGGTGGCACCGATCTGGATCGGACAACCGCTGGTGGCTATGCAATGCTCCGATGTGCAACCTTTATTCACGCAACGTGAAGCGAGATGCAGTGGCACGGTTCTTTCGCGTCTGGCCCAACCGCGCGCCGATGGTCGGGCCGGTGCCGACGATCTTCCTGAAGCATGTCGTGCCAGTTGTGCGCTGTGCGGCGGACGGCGAGCGCGAAATCTTCATGCTGAGCTGGGGGTTCATGCTGCTCCAGAACCGCAAGGCCCCCGCGACCGGTCAGCAACGTCCGCGACGACACAATCCTCAAGAGCGGCTTCTGGAACGGAGCATTTCAGCAGCGCGGGATGCCTGGTTCCGGCGACGTCGCTCTGCGAGCCGAACGGCGATGTGAAGCCGGCCACATGGCACTGGTTCGCGATCAAAGGCGATGATCCGAGGCCGATGTTCGCGTTTCCGGGACTGTGGCGGCGCTACATAGGGCCGGTGAAGAAAGATGGCGCCAGTGTCGACATCGAGACATACGCCTTCCCGACGACCCCTCCTAATCCGCTTGTGGCAACCATCGATCACGAGCCCATGCCGGTGTTGTTCACGCGCGCTGCCGAGAGTTCGACACTTGGCTACGCGGTCCACCCGTGGAAGCGCGCGCACTGGGCCGCGAATGCCCACCAGAGCGCCTGCGGATTGTCCAGGGGGTTCTTCAAGGAGGATCGCGAAGGCCTCGTCGAGCCGGCGAACGCTCCCTTAACATCGGTTTGAGCAAATCAACTTGAATTCAAACAGTGCATAAACCTGTGGTCATAACATGGCCAACAGCCTGAGATTTCCGCTGGTCAGTCGCCTGCAATCGCATGGCTAATTTCCCCGCAAATCAGCCTACTGTGCATCACCCATTGTGACGGGGGATGAAATGGGGGGCGGTATCCCGCACCACTGCCCTCCATCGCGGGGGTGTGCATGGCTCAGTCTGTGCGCACTCCCGTTCAACTCGGTCGCGGTCCTTCCAACTGAGCCATCCGAATGCGGAGCTCGACGCGGCGCATGCCGACCCGCATTGCTTGCTGCTGCATCACGCGAAATGCTTGCAGGTCCCCCTGCTCGGCCCGTGCACCGGCCACCATGTTCAACGCATCCACCAGCGATTGCCATTCCCGGCTGATCTCATCTTCCCGCGCCCGCAGTTCGGCAAGGTCATCGGCCGTTTGACAACTCCCGTAATGTTCCCGTTTTGTTCCATACACGCTTCGGCATGCCGAGTCCAGTCGCAGAGAACGGCTTGGCGCAAACCTTTGAACCTCACGTCATGCCCCCTCTGCCGCAGGCACGCGAAGCGCACGCTCGGCTCGGCCATCTCTCGCGAGCGCACGTGGCGCTCATTGCAAACTGCAGTAGCTGCGAACACCGCCGAGTGCTCTCCGTGCCCGATCGGTGGACGGCCTGTTATAGGCGCGGGTTGCCCACCATGGTCGACGCGGCGGGTGTTTGCCCTCGGGGGCGACCAAAGGCTGACGAGTTTGATGCGCTGTAGGCGTTTCTCGTGAGCGTATTGACGGGGATGAACCGCGGTCCCGTAACCTGGCGCCATGGCAGAGGCCTGCCGGGATCAGGTTCGATGGCGGCCACGAGCTCGTTGGTGTTCCTCATAAGCCGTCTTTGCGCTGGCTGCGCAGCTCTTTGGACATACGCGTTCTGCGCCGTGCGTGAACCACCTTGATTGCCGGTCTCGATGCCGGGCGGAGTGCTACGGCGGATGAGCGATGAGCGGAACCTAGCCAGCGGCTACGGCTTGCCGCAAAGCCGAGCGCAGCGCCCTTGCAGCCGGGCCCGCTCCGTCGCGGGGTCGGCAGCGGTGAGACCGCCAGTGCCGGTGAGCGGCCGAGTGATCACGCGCGGCCATTTGATCGCTCGCCATCGGGGGTCACCGCCGACCGATAAGGTGCGGCGCCAGCACCTTGCGCGAGGCAAAACGTCAGCAACAGCATTGTTCTTGCGCAGCGACGGCGGTGGGAGCCGCTTAAATCCCTCGCCCAGAGGCTAACCGTCACAGGCCATTTCTGTTCATCGGTTTGCCAACTTACGTCACTAGCCAGGCCAACCCCAGGCCAACCCCAGGCCAACCCCAGGCCAATCCCAGGCCAACACCTGAGCAAAAACATGACCCAATCGCAGACCAAGGGCGGATTCACGAGCTATCAATGGCTCGTCATCGCTCTCATGGCCTTCCTGCAATTTTCCATCATCCTGGACTTCATGGTGATGTCGCCGCTGGGCGCCATGCTCATACCGGCGCTGCAGATCACGCCCTCCCAGTTCGGGCTCGTGGTATCGGCCTACGCTTTCAGCGCGGGCATCTCCGCCATCTTGGCGGCGGGGTTTGCTGATCGTTTCGACCGCAAGCGTCTCCTGCTCTTCTTCTATGCCGGATTCATCGTGGGCACCTTTTTGTGCGCAATCGCCCCCACGTTTCATTTTCTGCTTTTCGGCCGCATCGTTACGGGCATCTTCGGAGGCGTGATTGGCTCGATTGTGCTTGCCATCACGACCGACCTGTTTTCACTGCAGATGCGAGGTCGCGTCATGGGTGTCGTGCAGACGGCCTTTGCCGCCAGCCAGATCCTGGGGCTGCCCATCGGGCTCTACTTCGCCAATATCTGGGGATGGCACGCCCCCTTCATGATGATCGTCGTGGTCTCGATCATTGTGTGCGGGATCATCATGGTCTACCTCCGACCTGTGGACGCGCATCTTAAGCTGCCGACCGAGAAAAACCCTTTTCTCCACCTGTGGTCCACCCTAACGAACTTTCGGTACGTCCTGGCCTTCGCCGCAACGGGGATTCTCACGCTCGGCGGCTACATGTTGATGCCGTTCGGCAGCGTTTTCACCGTGCACAATCTCGGCATCGACCTGGAGCAGCTGCCTATTCTCTACCTGGTCACGGGGGTGAGTGCGATCGCCGTCGGCCCGCTTGTGGGCCGCGCCAGTGACACCTACGGTAAGTTCAACGTCTTCCTGTTCGGCGCCGTCCTGACCATGGTTATGGTGGCGATCTACACCAACCTCGGGACAACGCCGCTGCCCTGGGTTCTGGCGGTGAACGTGCTGCTGTTCGTTGGCATCTTTGCGCGCATGATACCCACCCAGGCCCTGATATCGGCGATCCCGGATCCGGGTAGCCGTGGAGCCTTCATGGCCGTGAACTCGTCTCTGCAACAGATCTCGGGGGGAGTTGCCTCGGTGCTCGCCGGGCTGATCGTGGCCCAAGGCAGCACCGGCAGGCTGGAGCACTTCGACCGCCTCGGGTTCATCCTCATTACCAGCGTGCTCGTCACCGTCGGCATGATGTATCTGATCCACCGCCGTGTGCCGGAAAACCAGTGAATAAGCCGATGGCACGGCAGTGCCGGTGCGTTCCAGCTCGAGCGGTCTTGGGAGTTTTTGAAGGCTGTCTGAGGGAAGGTGCGACCGCATCAGGCCCGTTCAGCGCCGCAATCTCGGGGCTAGATTTGCTGGGAGGTGCTGACGCGGGCGAAAGGGAAGGAAGGGCATGCGTCCGCAAACTTGACCCCAGACTCGTGAGCCATGCAACCGGGGCGGCGTTGTTCAGCCGACACCTGCAGTCAGCGAGTTAGGAGTTGTGAACCACCAACGATCAGCCACCACTCACGTTTGCAGTTGTCGGCAGCGGAAATAAGCCTCTCAACTGGTTAGCAGGGATGCCCACCGCCGGCAGCTTGTTCAATCTTGTGCGATTACGGATGCGCGGGATAGGCCGTTGTGCCCCAGGTAATCGGACGTCGACCGTAGCGAGATGGGAACTCTCGATCAGGCGAAATCTCCGCGATCGGCGCTATGATCGGGGAGTGTCCATCACGTCCGCCGACTACGCCAACCCCTGCATTCGTCTGCGCTACTCAAGGGAAGCTGGACCGTTGCTGGTGGAGGGTAACCGTATTGCCAGCGCATGCCGCGTCAGGATTGGCTGGTGATCATCGCCAAAGAGGATCGACAGCCTGAGCCTCGCTTGGGGCGCCATTCTGATGCGCGCGAGCGAGCTTCAGATGGCTGCGCCCAACCCGAAACGACAGAGAACAGCCAGAGAGACCGAACTGGATCCTCTCCAATCCGCGGGCCGCTTTCGTCGTCCATTACGCCTGCCGGAGCTTTAAGCGAGGCCGCCGTGGAGCTGAAGCCATGGCAGCTCCACGCTCAGCAGCTGCAGACGAGGACGAAAGGCCAAAACATGGCCGCGTGGGGAATGCAAGCGATTGCACGAGAAGCGATGATGGGCGGGGGCAACCGCAAAGACGTGCCCAGATCAAGACCCTGGAAGTGCTGCGGTCTGAAAGTGAGCGGTGCGCAGACTTCCCCAGGACCGGTCAGGGGTCACACGAATAGGTCCGACCCACGACCCCCCCGCAGCCACCCGGTCACTTCGTGCAAGCGTCGTAACGTTCGGCCGCGAGGTCGACACAGAGCTCGATGTCTTCCTCGAGCAGTAGCCTTTGCGCCGTCAGCCGTCTGGCGGCGGCTCGCGCGCGGGCCAGGTAGTCGGAGCGCCCACCATAGCGCTCGGCGATGGCCGGTCGGGGATCGCCAGTGCGGACGCGCTCCGCGGCGTCGCGTGGGAAGGGCACGGTCAGGCCGACATACTCCAACAGCTGCCCGGCGCCTCCCGACCTTGGATGGCGGACATTGAAGCCCGTATGGGTCGCGATGGGCACCTCGACATCGGGCATCCGGACTGCACCCGTCTCATTTCCGTCGGCATCGAGTGCTGCAACAAAGGCCAGATAGGGTGGCCCCACGGGCCGTGCCGGGAACGTGCCGATACCCCGGTCCGCCAACCGTCCAACCTCGAGCGGCCGGACACCTGGGAGGAGATCGACAACAGGCGGCACGAGCCCCGGAATTTGGGCGAGCCGCTCAACGACTTGGGCGCGGGTTACGGCGGTGCCGTCGGAGAGGCGCGGATAAACGCTTGCAGGCGGCTCGTTGCCATCTCGGATCCAGGCCAGCAGGTTCATCAGAGCCGCCCGGTGGAGCGGCCGGTAATCGACGACATTGAACCAGTTGCTGCCGTGGCTGCCGAAAGGGCTCAGGTCGGCGAAGGGCAATGCGCCTGGCGTATGCTGGGTCGAGCCGTAGAGATAGCGCCGCACCTCGCGCGGCAGCTCAAGATCGCGACTAGCGTCCGGCGCTATGTGCGCGAGCGACGCGTCGCCCCGCCAGTATTCCGCCGAGGTATCGGTTTGAAAGATTTTGGGCACGTTGCCGGCCGCACGCTGCAGGTCGAGCAGCCC
>Ga0075424_100005113_pt1 | contig 12494 bp, 9 predicted proteins | sample SoiMethybrSBSTD3_FD_75301 | JGI IMG/M metagenome (GOLD analysis project Ga0075424, IMG submission 75301) | Bulk soil microbial communities from a Populus tree surrounding site in Tennessee, USA - Soil MetaG P. TD hybrid SBSTD3 | ecosystem: Environmental > Terrestrial > Soil > Tree plantation... | reverse complement strand
TTGCGCGATCCGCGCCACGGGTAGCGCGCGTCGGTGAGCAGGTCGTGCACGCGATAGCTTTCGCCGGCGGCGAGTCCCAGAGGTTCCAGCGTCAGGTCGACCCAACCGGACTGAACGTATTTCCAATCGAGATTGACTACCGTGAGGATCATGTTTTCTCGGTCAGCGGTGCTTTTGCTGTAACAGATCATTTGCGGATTATCGAGCGCATGGAAGCGCAGGCTCCGGTCGCTCTGGAGCGCGGGATTTTCCCGGCGGATGCGGTTGACCGCGGCGATGAAATCCTTAAGGCTGTCGGGCTTCTCCAGATCCCAGCGCTTGATCTCGTATTTTTCCGCGTTGAGATATTCCTCGCTCCCCGCCTCGCGCGGCCTGCTCTCCATCAATTCGAAAGCCGGTCCGTAGATGCCGCAGTTCGCCCCGAGCGTCGCCGCGAGCACGTAGCGCGCCATAAACGTCGCTCGGCCGCCCTGCTGGAGATAGTCCATCAAAATGTCCGGCGTATTGGGCCAGAGATTGGGGCGAAGATATTCCCGCACATCCGTCTGCGTGAGATCCTCGAAATATTCGACGAGCTCGGCCTTGGTGCGGCGCCAGGAAAAATAAGTGTACGACTGCGTGAGGCCGCCCTTCGCGAGCCGCTGCATGATCTTCGGGCGCGTGAACGCCTCGGAGAGAAACAGCACGTCGGGAAACTGTTTTTTCACCTCGCGCACGAGCCAGTCCCAGAAGCGAAACGGCTTGGTGTGTGGGTTGTCGAGCCGAAAGATGCGCACACCCTGCTCGGCCCAGTAGACGATCACGCTCTTGAGCTCTTCCCATAGATCGCGCCAGGCCTTGGTCTCGAAATCGAGCGGCACGATGTCTTCGTATTTCTTCGGGGGATTCTCCGCGTACTGGACGGAGCCGTCCGGACGCTTGCGAAACCAGTCCGGGTGCTCCTTCACGTACGGGTGGTCCGGCGCGCATTGAAACGCGATATCGAGCGCGACTTCCATCCCGTGGTCTTTCGCCCGTGCGACGAGGCGCTTGAAATCCGCCAGCGTGCCGAGCTGCGGGTGAATCGACTTGTGCCCGCCCTCGTCCGAGCCGATCGCCCACGGGCTGCCGGGATCGCGCGCCCCCGCTTCGAGCGCGTTGTTTTTGCCCTTGCGATGCGCCCGGCCGATCGGATGGATCGGCGGCAGGTAGAGCACGTCGAATCCCATCGACGCGACGTACGGCAGGCTCCGCTCCAGGTCGCGAAAGCTCCCGTGCGCATTGGGACGGTTCGCGAACGAACGCGGGAAAAGCTCGTACCACGTGCTGAAGCCCGCGCGCGCCCGATCGACCGTCACGGCGAGCTTCTTCTCGTAGCGCGTCGCGAAGCGCCGGTCGGGATATTTTTCCATGAGCTGGACGAGCCCGGAATCGACGGCCGCTCCGTTTTTTTTCTCGACCTGAGCGCTCAGCAGCGCCGCGCCCGCCTTGAGCCTCTCCTTATCGGCGCCTTCGGCTCTGCGGGCCGCCCGTTGGACGAGCGCGGCGCCGGCCAAAAGATCGGACGACACCTCCTGGCCGGCCGCGATTTTCTTTTCCAGCCCCTGGCGCCAGGTGCCGAAGCGGTCCACCCACGCCTCGATCGTATAGTGATAGCGCCCCATGCGCTCGGCGGTGAAGCCGGAGCGCCAACGGTCGTTGCCGAGCGGCTCCATCGCCGTTTCGGTCCAGGGATCTTTTTTGCGGCTGCGGTGTTTCAGCACGGCACGGAGCAAGTCGTGGCCGTCGGCGAAGATGTCGGCCTCGACCGTCACGGTCTCTCCGACGATGCGCTTGATGGCGAAGCGCCCGCCGTCGATTTCCGGTTTGACGTTTTCGATGACGATACGCTGCCGCCCATCGGCGGGAAATCGGCCCATGCGGCGCTATCCTCCGGTCACCCTGTCGTTCTGCGCAGCTTTGTCCTTCTCTTCGCGCGCCACCCGGCGCAGCGACACGCGCAGAGTCGGCGGCCTCACGTCTTCGACTTTGATCTCGTTCGGGTGACGGATGCTCTGCGGCGTGATCGTGAACACCCTGCGCCCCGACTCCGCCGTCGATGCATCCACCGTCACCTTCAAGCGCTTGGGACGGAAAAAGTAAAAAGCCCGGCGCGGGCCGGAAAAGGTCGCTTCGACCTCGGTCGGCTGGAACGATTCGAGCTCGTAATCGGGCGGGATGTTTTGCACTTGAACGGGGATGCGATAGGTGGCTTCCATCACCTTCGAGCCGGGGACAAAGACGTACCAAAAGCCGGCGGCCATCGCCAGCGCCATCGCCTTGCCCTGCCAGTTTTCGCGGAGGTGCTGCACCGGTATCCATTTCCAGATGCGCCGCTCCTGCGGCCGCTCCTTGTAGAGGAATCGTTCGAGCAGTCCGACGAGCTCCTGCGGATTGTCCAGGCGGTACAGCCGTCCGTCGCGCGCGCCTGAGATCGTGCCGCGCTGCTCGGAAACCACGATCGCCAGCGCATCGGTGAGCTCGGCGATGCCGAGGGCGGCGCTGTGGCGCGTGCCGAGGTCGGCCAGCTGGCTCAGATCTTTGGACAGCGGCAGGTGTGCGGCGAAGCGCGTCACGCGGTCGTGCTCAACGATGACGGCGCCGTCGTGGCCCGGCGAGTGGGGATCGAAGATGCTGCGCAAAAGCGGCGCGCTGAGCCGGCCCTCGAGCGGAATGCCGCCGACGACATGGCGCGCGAGCGGATCGCTGCCCGCGACGACGATCAGCGCGCCGATCTTGTCCTTGGCGAGATCCGCCGCGGTCCGGACGATCGTATTCGCCGTCTCAGACTGGAGCTCTGGGCGCCCGCTCGTGCGCCAGCTCCACACCGCAACACGCTCGAAAATCTGCCTGAGCTCCTCCTGAAAAATGACGACGATCATGATGACGAAGACGGCGAAAAAGCCCTGGAATATCCACGCGGTCAACTGCAGCTCGAACTGCCTCGCGATTAAATAGACGATCGCGAGCACGAAGATGCCGCGCAGCACGAACGCGGCGCGGGTCGTCCGCAGCCACACCATGGCGGTGTAGAGCAGAATCCCGACGAAGAGGATGTCGATGACGTCGGAGATCGTCGCGAACGGCCCGAACATTTTTGGACCCTCTGAAAAACTCCTACTAGCGTAGCAGTTTATGGGGAAGGTTCAATGCGGAGAAACCGCGTCCCGGAGGTCGGAATCCCTGGGATTTTTCGCCTAAAAAACAAAACGGGCTTCCCTTTGTCGGTGAGCCCGTTTTGCACGCGCGTCCACGCGTTTATCTGCGTTTAAATTGTTTTTGCTTCGACCTGCCCGCGCGCCCGATGTTTGGTGTTCCGAATCATGCGGTCGCTGAACTTAAGTAAGCCTTCCTTCTATCTGATGATCGGTATCGCCGATCTTGTGCTTTCACGCACGATAGTTGAGGCTACTTTATGCCGGCCGCCGCCGGAAGACCACTCTTCGAGGCCGCGGGCTGTTTTGGCCCGGCGGTGTGTCCTCGTTCATATTGACCTCTCGATTCCCACATTATCGCCCGAGGCAAACTTGTCAAGATAAAAAATAGAAAAAATTATTTTTCTCCGGCGAGCTTGGCGAGGCGATTTTTGATGATGTCGGCGGCCTCCGCGGCCATGCCTTCGACGACCTCCGCCGCCGACTTGATGGAATCGATGAGTCCGGCGTCTTGGCCGATGAAAAGCGGCGCGTTGTCCGCGTCGCCGCGCTTGCGCGCGTCGGCCACCGATTGGGCGACGGCGGGTCGATCCTGCCGGATCGCCCATTCGCGTCCCGCCCAGCGTTCGATGAAGCCGTTTCTCAGCGCGCGCGACATCGCGCCGGGCCAGACGCGGCCGGCGGCGAGGTCGGGAATTTCCGTGAGCAGCGTATCGTGCCCGTCGCTCTGAACGATCGCCTGCTTGAAATTCGCATGCAGCGGCGACTCGTGCGTCGCCAAGAGGCGCGTGCCGATGAGTACCCCGTCGGCCCCGAGCGCCAGCGCCGCGGCGAGACCGCGGCCGTCGGTGATGCCGCCGGCGGCGAGCACCGGAAGCGGCGCCACCGCCTTGACGACCATCGGCACGAGCGGGAGCGACGCCATCCAGAGAACGTGGCCGCCGGCCTCGGTTCCCTGGGCGACGATGATATCGGCACCGGCTTCCGCTGCGCGCACCGTCTCCGACACCTCGCCGCCCATGTACATGACCTTACAGCCGGCGTCGTGTGCCCGGTCGAAATAGGCGCGCAACTCTTGATCCGGTCGCGCCCAAGCGAAAGAGGCCACCGCGGGCTTGGTTTCAAGCGTGACCGCAAAGCGCTCCTCGTCGACCTCGAAAAGCAGATGATTGATGCCGAAGGGCTTGTCGGTCGCGCGGCGAATCGCCTCGACTTCCGCACTGAGCCTCGCGCCGTCGGTCCCCGAAGTGCCGAGGACACCGAGACCGCCGCTGTTCGACACGGCGGCGACCAGCGCGGCGCCGGTGGCGCCGCCGCCCATTCCGCCGAGAACGATCGGATGACGAATACCGAGCAGATCGCAAATACGCGTATGGATCATCCCCTCGACTCCTGATTTTGTCCGCGCGTCAGCGCTCCGCTCCGACCTTGAGCTCCATCGAGCCGATCTTTTCGATCGTCCCTTTGAGACGATCGCCGTCGGCGAGCTTTTTGACTCCGGCGGGCGTGCCGGTCGTGATGAGATCGCCCGGCCGGAGCGTCAGGCAGCTCGTGAGAAAGCGGATATGCTCGCGGATACCGCAGATCATGTCGCTCGTGTGCGCGGTCATCGCCGGCTTGCCGTTCTGCTCGACGTTGATCGAGAGGTCCTGCGGCTCCTCGATCTCGTCTTTGGTCACGATCCAGGGGCCGAGGGCGCTAAACGTGTCGAAGCCTTTGCGGATGTTGCGCGTGTTATGCCGGCCACGACCCCAGGGATCGCGCTGGCTTAAATCCCAGCAGATCGTATAGCCGAAGACGTAGTCGAGCGCGCGCTCCTCGCTGACGTTGCGCGCCTTCTTTCCGATCACGGCGCAGAGCTCGCACTCGAAGTCGACGTCTTTAGAAACCTTCGGCAGGATCACCGTGTCGCCTGGACCGATGATCGATGAGCTCGGCTTCAAGAAGAACTCGGCCATGAGCTCATCCTTGCTGAGCTCGGCGCGGTCGGCGCTCCCCATCTTGACCTTCATCTCGGCCTGATGGGCGCGGTAATTCGCCGCCGCCGCCCAGAGCGACGGCGGATTCGTGATCGGCGCCAGCAGCTTGACCGACGACAGCGGCAGCGGCGCGGCGCTTTTCAAGGCGCCGCGCGCCGCGTCCATCGCCTCGGGCCGGTTCGCCAGCGCCTCGACGACCTCGACCATCGTGTAGCCGTTTCTCACGTGCCCGGCGCGCACCAGCGCGTCGCCGATCGGATAGACCTTGTCGCCCTCGACGATGCCGGCCTGGTTGTTATTGAAATGGCAGATTTTCATTTTGCCTCCTAATTGAACGGCTGCGAAGTCACGGCAGCCGCCCGTCGCGGCGCAGCTCCTGCTGCGCGAGCTTTAATATTCGCGTATCCACCGCCTTGTCGACGGTCATCTGTTTGTCCACTAAGCCGTTGCGGATGTCCTCGTCGAGGATCTGCTGCAGCCCTTCGGTGCCGACGGAGAGGTCGAACGTGAGCGCCGGCGCAAAGAGATCGTACGCCTTGTTCACGATATCGGGCTCGCCCTTGAGGCCGGCTTCATAGCCCGCTTTGATCGCGTCGGCCTTGTTCGTCTTCACGAAATGAATTCCCTGAATGAGGCCCTTCAAGAAACGCTTGGCGGTCTCCGGATACTTCGCCAGGAGCTCGGTGCGCGCGACGATGATCGTCTCGGGAATCGGCAGCGCCTCGCCGAGATTGACGATCATCGGGTAGCCCTTGGCGATGAGCCGCACCGCGTCGTCGGGCGAAAACGGCGCCGCCGCGATCAGTCCGTTTTCCAGCGCGACGGCGCGCATCGTCGTGTTGCCGACCGCGCGGAGCGTCACGTCCTTCCCCGGCTCGAGTTTGTTCCGCTTGAGATAGGTCTGCATGGCGAATTCGGAGAAGGCGCCGGCGCCGGTCACGCCGACGATCTTCCCCTTCAGGTCGGCGAGACTCTTCACTCCCTTGGCGCCGATGACGACGTAGTTGACCGCGCTGGAGATCGAGCCGATGATCACGACGTCCAGCCCGCGGGCGCGCGAGCGCATGATCGCCTGCGCGCCGCCGATGCTGCCGAAGTCCGCGTCGCCCGAGACGAGCGCGGCGATCGCCGCGGGCCCGCCGCGGATGAAGACCGATTCGAGCGCCAGCCCCTGCTCCTTGTAGTAGCCTTTGCGCAGCGCCACGGCCCCGGGCAGCGCGCTGTTCCAGGAGAAGCTCACCGTCACCAGGCGGACGGTCTTTTTCTCCTGCGCCCCGGCGCTCGGCGTTAGTCCGAGCAGCGCGACCGCAAGCGCGAAGGCGATCTTGAGTCTTGAATTTCGAGTGTTGAATTTAAAATTCATAATTCAAAATTCATCGTTCAACATTATTTTTAATCTGTGACGAATTGTGGAGCAACGGGGATCTCGCGGGGAATCTCCCCCATCTCGGCGAGCATCTTCATCTCGGCCTCGGCGATTTTGCGCTCGGCGTCGGTGAAGGTGAATTCGATCTTGGGATAGCGCGCCGAAGCGAGCACGGCGTCGCGCTCGCCGCCGTAGCGCTCGATGAATTTATCCGCGATCTCCGGCAGGTGCTGCTCGCTGTAGGCGATCGACGCCTTGCACGCGCGCAGCAGGCGCGCGCGAAAGTCGGGCTCGTCCTTCAGAAGCTGCTCGCGCACCGCGACCATGTGCTTGATCATCTCGGGAAAGCCGGTCAGCGCGGCCCACGCCTCGCCGTCGCTGTAGAGCCGTTTTACGGAGGGATCGTTCTCGCCGCGGAAGAAAAATTGATCGATCAGCACGACGGCGTCGGCCTTGCCGCCCTTCAAGATATCCAGCAGTTCTTCCTGCGGATGCGACTCCCAGCGGATCGTCGAGAGATCGACGCCGTAGCGGTGCTTGAGCAGATAGCGATGGACGACGTGCGGCGTTTTGTGGTGTGTCGCGATGAGCCGGCCGGCGAGATCGTTGGGCGTCTTGACCGGGCCGTCGGCGCGGACGAACATGCCGTTGCCCTTGACGGTGGATTTCCATTCGGTCGAGATGCCGCGGATCGGCGCGTCGTCGATGCGGCAGCGGAGAAAATTGGGCAGGTAGAGGTTCGCCGCCTGGACGTCGCCGGCGATCAGCGCCTCCTCCTGCGCGCGGCTCGGCGGATCGGGCACCTCGATGATCGAAATCGTGAAGCCCTCCGGCTTCACGATCCCCGCCGCAAGCGCGTAGTAGGTGCGGAACATGCAGAAGCGGTTCCGGTAATGGGCGAAGGTGATGTGCATCGTTTTTACCGCAGCCCCAGCTCTTCGCGGGTTTTCGTGCACACGTCGTGCGCGGCCATCGCATAAACTTTTGTGCAATTGATCATGTTCGTGATCCCGACGCCGCGGCGAATGCCGGAAGGGTTGTCCCAGTCGGCGATCTTCGGCTCGGTCGGATCGATGAGATGCGTGCCGAAGCCGGGGCCGTAGGTGATCGCGGGCACGCCGTAGGCGTTGATGCGCGAGCCGTCGCTCGTGATGCCGTAACGCTTGGGCATCGGATATTGCACGGGCTTCCCGAAGACGGTCTGGTGCGCCTGCTCCATGACTTTGACAACTTTCTCTTCTTTCGGAATCTCGTAGCCGTAGGTCGAGAGGTAAAGCTCGACCTTGGTCTTGATGTCTTTTTCCTGTTGTTCGACCCGCGCGCAGACTTTCTCTAAAGCGCGCTGAATCGCCATCGTCGGCGTCTTGGGCAGCGTCTTCACGATGACGTAGAGCTTGACCGACGGCTGCGTGCCGGGCTTGAACGGGTTGCCGCCGTCGATCGCGCCGATCTGCACGGTCGGCAGCATAAACGGGTGCTTGTATTCCTGCTGGTATTCTTTTTCCCAGTCCTGGATCGCCTGCGCGACCTTGCCGGCCTGGATGACGAAGTTCTCGGCCTTCCCGTCCACGGTGATCTCGGCCCAGATGAGGCCCGCGTTGCCGATCTGGAGCTGCAGCCCGGTCGGCTCGCCGATGATGCACATGTCGGCGGTGACGCCGTGGTCCATCATGTAGCGCGCGCCGACGCCGGCGCCGCGGTACGTTTTGCCGGAGAAGCGGCTCACCTGCGCCTTTTCGATCTCGCCAACGACCCCGGAGATGATGATGTCGCCCTTGAGCTCGACGCCGGCTTTTTGCAGCATCTCGACGGCGACAATGTAGCAGGGAAACGCCGCCTTCATGTTGACGAGGCCGCGGCCGTAGATGCGGTCGCCCTCGACGATCGTCTCCTGCGGGTTATCGAAGTGGTCCATGTGCGCGCAGAACATGAGCGTCGGCCCGCCGCCCGAGCCTTTCAGCGTGCCGATCACGTTCGGGCGCCCTTCCTCGACCTCCTGGTATTTGACGCTCATGCCCAGGCGCTCGAACTCGCCGCCCAAATAGTGCGCGATGTTGTATTCGTCGCCGGTGATGCTGACGACATCGGCCACGTTCTTGGCGATGTCGACGAGCCGGTTTTTATCTAATTGCGAAAGCACTTTGTCCATGCTGAGGTTTTCCCTTCTAAGTTATTGCCGAGCTGCCGTATATTGCCCTGACGGCGAATCGCGTAGAATTTTACCGAACGCCCTTACCTTTAGACCAGCGCTCCACCAGCGTCAACAGCGCCAACGATGAAACAATCCGGCGCGGCGCGTTTCATGCGAGCTCGACTGGGCCGCCGCCGTCGTCGCCCACTGCCCAAGGTCAACAGCGCGCTCGAAGCGCGACTAAGAGTTGGCAAACAAGTCTTAGGGTCAGTGTCTCATGCCGCTCCGTTTAAGTGCGGCGAGTGATAGGGTACTGGGTGGCGGTTTAAAGGAAGTCGTTCGGGCAGAAAAAAGGGGCGTAAATGCTTTTGGGGTCGCTCATGCGCGAGGCGAAATTTTATTTGGTGTGATGACTGCTTCTAGATACCTATTTGCTGAGCTTCTTGCCGAAGCCCTCCTGCTCCAGCTCTTGCAATAGGCTGTTGTCGTATAAGTCCTTGGCGCTCTTCGCGCCGGGTTTTTCGCTCGCGGCGAGCCCCGCCTCCATCACCGCAGCGTCGGTGAGCGGCATCAGCGGCACGTTTTTCGCGAAATAGTCGTAGGTCTGCGAGAGAATCTGCGGGTCGCTTTGCTTGGTGTATTTCTCCAGCACTTTCACCGCGTAGTCTTTTCTCTGTTTATAGAGATGCAACCCCTCGATCAGCGCCATGAGAAATTTTTTCGCCGTCGGGCGGTCCTGCGCGACGGCGGTGCGGCGCGCCGCGATGACCGAGGTGGGATATTTGACGCCGAGCGACCCCAAGTCGGCGATCACGTGGAGGCCGCGCGCGGTGGCGGCGAACAGCGCCGGGGGCGCCAGCGCGGCGGCGGCCGCATTGCCCGACTCGATGGCGGCGATTCGGAGCGCGTCGGGGCCGGCTTGAATGAACGTGAGATCTTTCGCACCGAGGCCGAGCTTTTCCATCGCCGAGCGGATCGCGACCTCCTCGATGCCCCCGATGCGCGACACGGCGGCGCGCTTGCCTTTCAAATCGGCGGCGGAGCGGACGGCGCCGCCGGTGATCAAGCCGTACGGCATGAGGCCGTAGGCGGTCGCGAGGATGACTATATCGGCGCCCTGGACCGCCGCCTGGATCGGCGACGCGCCGCCGAGATACGAGAAGCGGATCTCGTTCGCCATGACCGCCTGAATATTGGTGAGGCCGCCGGAGACGAGCACGAGCTCGGCGTTGAGGCCGTATTTTTTGAATAGTCCGGCTTCGTAGGTGACCCAGAAAGGAAGATTCTGTCCGGAGGTGCCGGAATAGCTCAAGCGGATGTTTTGCGCGTCCGCCGCGGCGGCGAAAGCAAGCACTGCCGCGGCGCCGAGCGCCGCGAGCCATCGGCTTGTCATAATCTCCTCTCCGGGTGCGACTGAAAGGAATTTACGAACCACTACCTTTAAACCAGCCCCGCGGAAGCGTCAATAGCGGCGGCGCGAATTGACGGCGATTTTCTTTTCACTTACATTGACTCCATGCTTGTAGCTTTGGACGTCGACGGCGTGGTGGCGGATTTTCTCGGGCCGTTCCTCCGGTTCATCGAAAATAAGACCGGCTGCGCGCCGATCGCACCCGAGACGATCGTCGATCTGAGCTACAAGGACCACCCAGTCATCACCGAGGCGGTCCTCGAACGATGCCTGGCGGCGCTGGCCGATGAGCCGGATTTTTTCACCCGCCTCGTCCCGCTGTTGACGCCGCTGGAATGGCGCGCGCTGGATGAGCTCAGCCGCGCGCGCCGCCTCGTCTTCATCACCCACCGCCAGTCGAGCGAAGGCCGCGACGTCCGCCGTCTCACGTCCGATTGGCTCGCGCGGCACGGCGTCTCCGAGCCGGTCGTGCATTGCACCGCGGATTATAAATCGAAGCTCGTCGAGGATCTGGGCGTCGGCATTTTCGTCGACGACCGGCCCGAGAACTGTCTCGATGTGGCGGAAAAAACACGCGCGGCGGTCTACATGCCGCGTCGGAATTACAACGCGTTCTTCGCGCATCCAAAAGTGAAAACGTTCGATCGGTTCGGCGAACTATTGGAATACCTGAAATAGTTCGCAAGGAGGTCTCATATGTACGGTTGGCGCGCGCGCATCGGACACGTCGCCCCGTCACGCGGCGACGTGCTCGTTTATGAATTCTATCGCATGCTGCCCGAGGGCTTCATGCTGCTCAATACGACGGGCACGATTCGCCAGCTCGTCGACACCGATTTCGACAAGCAGTTGAAGCGCATCGAGGAGGCGGCGGTCGATCTCGCCGACAACGGCTGCGATGCGATTATCATCGGCGGCTCGCCGCTCTTTACCAAGCTCGGCTACGGCAGCGACATCGAGATCGGCCGGAGGCTGTCGGAGAAGGCCAAGGTGCCGGTCGTGGCGGGCATCACCGGCGAGGTCGAGGCGCTGAAGCGCCTCGGGATCAAGAAGGTCGTCGTGGCGACGCCGCACGAGGACGAGCTCAATCAAAGGATGAAAAAATTCCTCGAGGCCTCCGGCTTCGAGGTGCTGAAGATCGAGGGCTACGGCATCCGCAAAAATTCCGAGATCGCCGAGCTCTCCGAACACGCCGCATACAAAATCGCCAAGCGGCTGTACGAAAAGGCGCCGGAGGCCGACGGGGTCTTCGTCCCGTGCCCGCGCTGGCCGACCATCGGCGACGTCGCGCTGCTCGAACGCGAGATCAAAAAGCCCGTCGTCACGAGCTGCCAGGCGTACATCTGGTACGCGCTGGAAGTCGCGCGCGTGAAGGAGAAGATCGAGGGCTACGGCAAGTTGATGGCGACGCTGGGGGAGTGAGGTTGTCCAATGATATCCTTTAAACTGAGTGCCCGGTATTTTGCTTCCACGATTTCTTTCGCGGTGCTGTTGCTCGCAATTGTCTTCTGCGCCTTCGCCGATCCCATCCCCAAAGGCTGGCAGGCGAGCAACATGAAAGCGATCGGCTACAGCGACTTGGACGGTCGCGGCGGCGCGTTCAAGATAGCGATCCGCCAAGTGAAGGGGCGCTGGTATCTCTACATGGGCCACGAGTGGCATCGCGGCTGGACGATCATCGACGTGACCGACGCGACCAATCCGAAGTTTGTGAAATTCGTCGAGGGGCCGGACAACACCAACACGATCCAGATGGAATTTCACGACAACCTCATGATCACCGCCCTCCAGCGGAAGCAGCCCAACTGGGGCGGCGACCCGAATCGCCCGAACGAAGAGGGCGCGCTCATCTGGGACATCGGCGACCCGGTCAACTGGAAGCTGCTCTCGCATTGGAAGACCGGCAGCACCGGGGTGCATCGCATCGGCTATCCCGGCGGCAAGTACGCCAACCTCTCGGCCGCGGCGCCCGGCTACTCCGGGCGCATTCTGCTTTTTCTCGACGTGAGCGATCCGGCGAACCCCAAGGAGGCGGGCCGCTGGTGGATGCCGGGACAGAAAGACGGCGAGCAGCCGAAAGTAACCGACTCGTTTCACGGGCCGGCGATTATCAGCGAGGACGGCAAGACCGCCTACGTCGGCTACGGCGGCTCGGTCGTGATCCTCAACATCGAGGATATCTCCAAGCCGAAGCTCATCGGGCGTTTGCAGGTGAGCCCGCCCTTCGGCGGCATTCCGACGCACGACGTGCTGCCGATTCCAGGGAAAAACCTGCTCTTCGTTCACGGCGAGGCGACCGGCGGCGGCGACGAGCCGAACGACAAACCGGCGTGCGAGCGGGCGATCACCACCGCCGCGATGGTCGACATCAAAGACCCGGCCAAGCCTTATCTCGTTTCGGTGCTGCCGCGTCCCGAGCCGCCGAAGGGCGCGC
>Ga0075424_100005107_pt1 | contig 12503 bp, 7 predicted proteins | sample SoiMethybrSBSTD3_FD_75301 | JGI IMG/M metagenome (GOLD analysis project Ga0075424, IMG submission 75301) | Bulk soil microbial communities from a Populus tree surrounding site in Tennessee, USA - Soil MetaG P. TD hybrid SBSTD3 | ecosystem: Environmental > Terrestrial > Soil > Tree plantation... | reverse complement strand
CGTCAGCTCATGCTGACCCGCCGTCGCTTTAAAGTGGATCTTCTTCAGCCGCCCATTGATTTCTTCGACGGCTGGATCCAAGCGCTGGTCGATCGCCTTGTGATCCGCCTCGCCGCCGATATTGGTGCGGTAAATTTCCTTTCCATCAAGCAGTGCAATAACCGTGTTCTCGAACTCCATTCGGGGCACTTCTCGCGCGAGCGCCATGTCGCCGATGCTGAGTTCGTATTCGCCGTCGACAGGGAAGTTATGTTTGACGCTGAACCCGCCTCGTGTACCGAGAGGCATCCCTTCGATATGGTGCTGCTGCCTCCCAGTGCCGGGAGCACCCTTGGGAGGTAGAGAAATCACCATATTCTCTACATCACCGTAAGTAGTGGTCACCGGAGGAGCCTCTGCGTCGCCCAACGCCTGACGGGCTATTTCGCGCGCCGCAGAGACGTATTGGTCAACAAATGCCGGCGATACTTGCAAGCCGGCGGCATTGTTATCGAAGTTACCCTTGCGGTCGTCAATCGGCAGTAATTTTCCTGCATCGATTTCGATCCCGAGTAAATCGCGCATGACGTAGGCATACTCTCTACGGTTCAAGCGCCGCAAAGACACACGACCCGCCGGAGAATCAACAACGGCGGTGTCGATCTGTTTTTCAAGCCACGAGATCAGTTGCGTCACAGACTGCCCGTCTGGACGCTTTGCGCCGGGCGGCGGCATGAGACCTCCGCGTAGCTTGCGTATTGCGGCTTCCCACGTCTTCGCATCCTGAGCGATATGGTCGGGCGACAGCGAATCCAAGGCCAGGCCGCCGGTGCGAGCTTTACTGTTATGGCAGCCAAAGCAGTAGCCCTGGACCACGCCCCAGGGTCCCTGCTCAGGACCAGCTTGTGCCGCAGCCGCCGTGACGCCACCCAACGCCACGCAAATCGTGATTAGAGCTGCATATAAGGCTGATTTTTCTTTCATATGATAAAAAGCTCAGATTGGTGAATTCTTCCACATCGACGTTCACATTTGAGAGAAAAAAGTGGAGTGAAAGGGCAATTCCCGAATCTTGTGTGCTTACGCATGAAAAGGTTTAAAGCTTGGTCTGTTCCCGGTTTAAGCGTTGTCAAAACCCATCTGGTCGGTATAGACGACGGATTCTACGTTGGTCCCGCCACGCCCATCAGGAAGCTCGGAAAGCACCGGCGCTGGGGTTCGCGCAGCGGCGGACTGCAGAATAAATGCGAATAACGTATTTGAAGGCAGTTCTTTTTGTCATTACTTGCTCCGTGATTCGCAGCTATCAGGATTGCTAACAAACTGTTCCAAGATGCTTATCTGGCGTCGCTTAACAACTGCAAAATCGGCAGATCGTCGTCTTTCACGCACGGATTTTTCAATTCGCGCACGATATTACGACTGTTTCCGCAATGTCGATTTCACGTTATGGTTAGCGCTTATCGACCACCATCACGCCACCTTTGATCACGACTTTCGTCTTAAGCCAGTTCCAGTAGCCTTCCAGCGGATCGCCGTCAAGCAGGATGATGTCGGCGAGTTTACCCGGCGCTAATTCTCCCAGTTTGTCGCCCATCTGGATGTATGAAGCCGTATTCGGGCCCATCATCTTGATGAGATCCCGCATCGAAAACATCACATTGAGGATTTTCAATTCATGGTCGAGCCCGGCCTTCGGGTCGTAGCTGGTGTCCGTACAGTAACCCAGAACAACACCCGAATCCCAAAGCGTTCGCGCATTTACCGGCGCGTGTCCGGCTTCTTCACCCATATGAATTTCCGCCACGCGAGACGTCAAAGGAATAGACTCAGGCCATGCTTTGCCGTCGCGAAACCTGGGCGTGTTATCTTCGGCGAAGACACCGAACACCGGCGATCCGAACCCGACGGTGGTCAATACCTTTACACCCGAGGCAGCCATCTTTTGGGCATTCTCTCGCGTTAGGAAGTTCTTGTTGGTCGTATGGACCAGGAGTGGCACTCCGGTTGAGACGGCGGCAATAGTGGATTGAGCGCTGACGGCGTGGACCTGAACCATCACGCCGACTTTCTTTGATTCGTCCACGATGGCATTAAGAACTTCCATCTCCCTGGCGGTTGGGCCTGGAAATGATGTCAGCCCGATCTCGCCTGTGAATTTGATCCCCATTGCCGCCATTTTCCGGATTTCGGCGCGCGCTTGTTCCGGGGTATCCGTCAGACTCACCCTTCCAGACGGAATGATCCTCGGGCCGTTAATCAGCCCTTTGTCAATGTGATCGCGAAGTGTGATGTTTCCATCGGCTGTGCCGCCTCCGGACAAAATGGTGGTGTAACCGGCTTCAAGAAGGGCCTGCATCTGCTGCTTCTCCTCTGGGCCGGTGTTGATGTGCCGATGGGCGTCAATAAACCCGGGCATCGCAGTCATACCGCGAGCATCCACGATGGTCCCGCCTGCAGTGCTTGGCGCTCCAGGCGCTACCGAAACGATGTTGCCGGCCCGCACAATAATCGAGCCGCGCTCGATTACGGAGCCGTTGGCGGCAATGATGCGGGCATTCGTGATGGTGAGGTCCTGGGCAGAAAGGGATAGTGTTGCGCCCAAAACCAAACAGCTTAGGTTCATTACGATGCGTCGATGCACTGCGATTCTCTCCCTCCTGCCATGGTCTCAGTGGCTCTGTAGACTACATTTTTCTTTCCGGATTGGCGAGTTCGGGAGGAGATTTCACATCTCTTTAATCGGTCCGCAACGCAATGGTGGGCGGAATTCGCGTCACGCGGCGCGCCGGCACATAGCTCGCGACGAGCGCCACGATTACGAGGACCACACCCACTCCTATGAACGTCAAAGGATCCATTGGCGTTACGCCGAACAACAATGTATGCATCAGCCGCGTCACCGCAAATGCGCCGCCAAAGCCGAGCGCGAGGCCGGCAAGCACCAAACGTAGTCCCTCACCTACGATGACCTTCACCATACTGCCGGGCAATGCGCCTAACGCCATTCGGATGCCGATTTCGTGCGTGCGGCGCTGGACCGTGTAACTCAGAATGCCGTAGATACCGATCGCGGCAAGCAACAGCGCGACCCCTGCGAATACGGCCAACAGCGACGTCATGAATCGCTGCCGGGAGATGGATCTCGAAACCGTGTCCGCCAGCGGTTCGATTCCGAAGACCGCCAGTTGCGGATCCAACTCGCGAAAAACCTGGCGGACGGCGCCCGTATGGGCCATCGGGTCTCCGCTTGTTCGAATGATCAGTGCGCCGGCGTTCGAAGGAGCCTGCGCCATCGTGAGATATACGGCAATGGGCGATGCGTTGTTCAGTCCCTGGAACTTTTCATTCGCGACCACGCCGACGATCGTGCGCGGAGAACCCCAGAAGTTGATGCGTGCACCAATGGGATCATGCCCGTCAAAGAAACGCTGGGTTACGGCTTCGTTGACGACGGCTACCGGCTGAGTGCCGGCACGGTCCGATTCACTCAGAAGACGGCCCCGCCGAAGCTGAAGTCCCACCGTTTGGAAGTAGTCCGGCGTCACCTGGCGAACGGAAATCTCGGGCCAGTTGCGGGCCTCTTCTTCGCGACCGATGACTGTGAAACTCGTCGCGAAGCCGTGATTCATAGGATGGTTCGCCGCAATCGCTGCAGCTTCGATTCCAGGTAGCGCCGAGGCGCGCTGCATCAGCGCGTCCGTGAACGCGTGAATCTCTTTGAGGTTCGGCCAGTTCGCCAGATTGGCAGGATAGCGAGATGGCGGCAATTGATATTCGGCTTTCAGGATGCCGGATGTGCGGAATCCAGGATCGACTTGCTCCAGTTGCCAAAAGCTTCGAATGAGAAGCCCGGCGCCGATCATCAGAAGAACCGCGAGCGAGAACTCTGCAACGACGAGAGCCGAGCGCAATCGCGTCTGCTCGCGGCTGGCTGTCATCCGAAGACTGCCGGTCGTCTGTATGCCGCTTTTCGAGACGATACGCTTTGCCTGGAAAGTCGGAACCACGCCGAAAACGAGACCGATTAGAAGCGACAAACCGGCCGTGGCTCCAAGCACCCGGAGGTCAATAGCGACATCGGTGAGCCGCGGAATGTCTGCTGGCGCGAGCGCCAGTAGAACTCGAAGCCCTGCGAATGCCATCAAGACTCCCGCAGCGGAACCGATCAATGCCAGCATCATTGTTTCGATCATGAACTGTCGCGCCAACTGTGACGATCTGGCGCCAAGAGCTGTCCGCACGACGACCTCTTGCACGCGGCTTGCACCGCGAGCCAGTAAGAGGTTGGCGACGTTCGCGCAGGCAACCAGAAGGACGAGCCCCACTGCGCCCAACAGAACGAATAAGGCGGGACGTACGCCGCCAAACGCGACTTCGGAGAGCGGCTCTACAAAGGCGCCGCGCCCGTCATTCGCCGCCGGGTAAGCGTGCTCGAGATCCGCCATGATAGCCGACACTTCCGATTGAGCGCCGGCGGGCGTGGCTGCAGCCTTCAAACGGCCCATCACGAAGATCGGATGCGTATCGCGCGGCAGCGTCTTTGGATTTGGCTGAAGCGGTAGCCACACATCCACGCGCGTACGGTCGCCGCGGTCCGCGAACGCGCGCGAATAGTCGGCCGCCGAGAGCAGCTGCAAAACGCCGAAATCCGCCGCTTGCGGGACGACGCCAATAATGGGGATGGGCAGCTCGTTCAAGCGCAGCATTTGACCGGTGACGTTCGGATCGCGGCCGAAGGAACGCTCCCACAGGGCCTCACTGATCATTACGGCTCGCGTACCGCCGGCGCGATCCTCCGCCTCGTTGAAGTCGCGGCCTACGAGCGGCTTGATGCCCAGCATCGGCAGGAAGCCCCGAGTGACGGCCATGCCGGCGACACGAACCGGATCTCCCGATGCCGGATTCAGGTTGGCTTCGGTCCCTGAAATCGCGGCGATGGTTTCGAAATTCCGGACGCGGGCTTCGAAGTCGAGATAGTCGGGAACCGAGGCCGGCTCTCTTGTCGTATTGCTGTTTCGATCCGTTTCCCAAAGCATCATGACGCGGTCCACATCGGCAACAGGAGTGTGACGAAGCAGCACACCATCGATGACTGAAAAGATCGACGTCGTTGCGCCGATGCCGAGAGCGAGCGTCAGCATCGCGATCAACGTGAAGCCGGGTTCTCTTCGCATTGCCCGGAACGCATAACGCAGATCGCGCTTCAAGGCGAGCCAGAGTTGCAAACCCGCCGCATCGCGGACATCTTCCTTACACGTCGCGATGTTGCCGAAATCCACGCGAGCCGAACGCCGGGCTTGTTCCGCGTCCATGCCGGTCTGGACACGCTCGCGCGCCTCCATGTCCAGGTGAAAGGCCACTTCACGTTCGATGTCCTGTTCAACTCTGCCGGGTCGCAATAAAAAGCGAAGCCGCTTCATCAATATCCGCCACATGGTTACGCTCCTTCCAGAACGTGGTCCACTGCAGTGGAAAACACTCGCCAATAATCGTTTTCCTCACTCAGACGTTTCCTGCCGGCGCGAGTGAGCTGATAAAACTTTGCCTGCCGGCCTTCGGGTGACGTCCCCCACGCTCCTTCGATCAAGTCCGCTGCTTCAAGCCGGTATAACGCGGGATAGAGCGATCCCTGGTTGACCGTCAAAACGTCCCGCGAGAGCTGCTGAATGCGTTTCGCGATTCCCCAGCCGTGAAGCGGTCCCGGAACGAGAGTTTGCAGGATTAGAAGATCCAGGATGCCTTGAAGAAGATCCGCCTTTGCCTGTTTCATATTGACGCCTAGACATCCGACAATACGTTTCCGTGTTGTAGGATGTCAAGGTATAACGCATACACGTATAGTGGTCGCGCCTCGACCGTGAGCCGGCGGAGACGGTGGGACGGAAATCCGCTTGTTGTAACGGACGCAGGGGAGTTAAAATCAGCGGAATTACGAACTTATACAAACCGCGGTGCCAGGATTCTTCATGGTGTCGCAGCGACGGTCCCGTCAGCGGACTGACGCGATAAGTTGTCGAAGGCAGGGCACAGATGAGTACACGAGGACGATCGATTCGATGGCTGTTGTTTTCGCTGCTGTCGTTCGTGACGATATTCGCCGCGGTTTTCGTCCAGGCGACAAGTGATCCCGCTCTCGTCGTTGCGGCGAGAGATGGCGACTTCGAAGCGGTGCGCGCATTGCTCGCCAAAAACGTTGACGTCAACGAATCCGCGCGCGACGGCGCCACGGCGTTGCTTTGGGCGGTTCACAATTCCGACGTTCGGATGGTACGCGCACTCATAGCGGCGGGCGCGAATTTCGCTAAGGCAAACCGCTACGGCGTCAATCCGCTGCTGGAAGCCAGTCGCACGGGGGATACGCCCATCATTGCGGAGTTGCTGAAGGCTGGTGCAGACGTCAGAAAGTCCGTCCATCCTGAGGGTGAGACGCCTCTGATGGCTGCGTCACGGACCGGCAGGCTCGATGCTGTCGAGCTTCTGCTCGAAGCCCGCTCAGATCCGAATGCCGCCGAAAGCTACCAGAAGCAGACGGCCCTGATGTGGGCTGCTGAAGAAGGGCATGTCGACGTCGTCAATGCGCTGCTAGCCGCTGGTGCCGAGCCGAACGCGAAAGCCTACGTTTCGCCGCTGACCGAGCGAAAACACGCCGACCATGCTACGGGTGGCTTTACTGCATTAATGTTCGCGGTACGCAACGGCCACGAGAAAGTGGCGCGAGCGCTCGTCAAAGGTGGTGCCGATCTGAAGGCCACGAATGGTGACGGCGTGACTGCGACATCCATTGCGATCGTCAACGACCGTTTCGACCTGGCGAAAACTTTAGTCGACCTCGGAGCCGACCCGAACGACGGGGCGCTCTTCTTTGCCGTCGACATGCACGATGCGACGAGCGACATGCGCGCACACGACGGCTCGCGCCTGCGCGCCGACCATCCGAATCAGCTTTCCGCGCTCGATCTAATCACGCTGCTGCTCGAGCGGGGAGCCGATCCGAATAAGCCGTTTGTAGGCCAGATCCACAACACTTCGCTGTGCTGTGACCCAGAGCAGAACGCCTCGCCGTTCTTCCGCGCTGCGATCGCCGCGGACGTCGAAGCGCTCAAGTTGATGATCAAGCATGGGGCGCAACTGGAGTGGAGCCCGACAGAGGTCAAGAAGAAAAAGGAAGGTGACGATGCCGGCGGCGGGGGAGGTGGACGCGGCGCGAACGCCAATGTCGGCAAAACGCCGGCGATGATGGCGATGGCCGGCGGCCGTGGCGCTCCGTTTGCCGCGGGGCCGGGGTTTGACCGATTGGTCGCTCCGCCGTATCGCGAGCCCTCGAACCGTGATCCAGGTGAAGCTCTCAAAGTTCTGCTCGACGCTGGTGCAAATCCGAACGCGAAGACGACCGACGGCGCGACGCTTCTACATCAGGCTGTGACGGTACGACGCACGGATATGATCCGCGCGCTCGTGGCCGCCGGTGCGAAACTCGACGCGGTGAACAAAGACAACCTGACGCCGCTGCTGCTGGCCGAGAAACCGGAACCGCCGCCACCGCCGGGAAACAACACCGATTCGCGCACCTGGAAACCGCGGCGCGATTCGCGCGAACAAGTCATCGCGACCCTGCGTGAGCTGATGCACCTCGGACCCGATGATCCGGCGCCCGTGCCGCCGCCATTGCCCGAAGAACAGAAGAAGGCCGAGTCCGCTCCAACGCAGAAGAGCGCGGAGACGAAATGATCAAGTTAATTGCCACTGCCGGGATTGCCTGTGCCGGAACAGCGATGCTGCTCGCCCAGGCTGGGACCGGCCCACAGTCTCAGACGACTTCGGCGCCAAGGCCCGCGGTGACAGCTCAGGCGGCCCCTGCCGCTGGCTCGGGTTCGTCGCCGGCGCTGCAGGCCATTCCGAACGGGGACGCGAAAACAGCCCGAACATTTGTGAATCAGTACTGCGTCAGCTGTCACAACACCCGGAACGCACAGCCTGCGTCTCACCCCGTGGATCTCGAGAAGGCCAGCCTCGACGACGTAGTGGCCGCCGCGGATACATGGGAACGCGTGCTGCGCAAGCTGAGTGTGCGCGCCATGCCGCCGCAAAACATGCCGCATCCCCAGGAAGCAGACTATGTCGCCTTCACGACATGGCTTGCGAACTCACTGGATCGCGGTTGGGCCTCGCGCGGCACGTTGCCGGGTCGATACGTAGTACACCGTTTGAATCGTGCGGAGTACGGTAACGCCATCCGCGACCTGCTCGCGCTCGACGTCGACGTCACCGCACTCCTGCCAAGTGACGATGCCGACTTCGGTTTTGACAATATCGCGGCGTCATTGAAGACTTCGCCGATACTCCTTGATCGGTATGTCACCGCGGCGCAGCGCATCAGCACTCTGGCGGTTGGCAATCCCAAGGCGTTGCCGGGAACCACCGAATACTCGATCAGCCGCGAGTTCAGCCAGAGCACCTATATCGAGGGACTGCCGCTCGGCACGCGCGGCGGGACTGTCGTGCGTCACATCTTCCCAGCCGATGGAGAGTACAAGCTTTCGGCCCGTCTATTCCGCGGCGTAGAAGAGGGATATGTCGGCGTTGAAGGCAACGACACGCCGCACACGTTTGTGATCACGATCGACGGAGAGGAAGTGTTCTCAACGACGATTGGCGGTCCGAAGGATCACGAGGAACAATCCAAGTCGCTCACCGAAATGCAGCCGGTGGTAGACGCGCGAATGACGACACGAGTCAAGGTAACGGCCGGGCCGCACAATGTGGGATTCACGTGGCGCGAACGTCCGGCGGAGCGCCAGGATGTCTGGCAACCTTCGCTGCGTGACAGCCAGGAAATTCACATGGTGGGCGGAATGCCGAAGATCCGCACTGCCATGATCGAAGGACCGTACAACGTGACTGGTGTCAGCGCCTCGCCCAGCCGAGACCGCATTTTCGTATGCCGGCCCGCCGACGCCAAAGAGGAGACATCCTGCGCCACGCGTATCTTTACGAACCTGACACGACGTGCGTATCGGCGGCCTGCTACTCCCGATGATCTGCAGGCGCCAATGGACTTTTACCGGCAGGCTCGTCAGAACGGTGAAACGTTCGACGCGGGTGTCCGCGCGGGTTTGGCTCGAGTGTTATCGAGCACTTCATTCATTTATCGTATGGAACGCGACCCTTCGGGAGTTCAGCCGGGCGCAGCGCATCAAGTGAGTGATGTGGAGTTGGCTTCGCGACTGTCGTTCTTCTTGTGGAGCAGCATCCCTGACGAGCGGCTGCTCAACCTGGCCACGGCAGGCCGCCTGCGCCAGCCCGGTGTGCTCGCGGCGCAGGTGAAGCGGATGATCACGGACGAGCGCTCGGACGCTCTCGTCGGCAACTTCACAGGCCAGTGGCTGCAGCTCCGCAACCTGGAAGCGAAGGTTGTGCCCGACCTGCTGATGTTTCCGGAATTCGACGACAACATCCGGAAAGGTTTCCGCCGTGAAACCGAAATGCTTTTCGGTTACATCCTGCGCAACGACCGAAGTGCGACGGAATTGTTGAACGCCGACTACACGTTCGTTAACGAGAGGCTGGCGAAGCATTACGGAATTCCCGGTGTGTACGGCGAGCGGTTCCGTCAGGTCAAGCTGACCGACCCGAACCGGTTCGGTCTTCTTGGCCAGGGCAGCATTCTGTCGCTGACGGCTTTGGCCACACGGACGTCCCCCGTCTTCCGCGGCGCCTACGTCCTGACTACATTTCTGAATACACCGCCGCCGCCCCCACCTCCAAACGTGCCAACTCTCGAGGACAGCAACAAAGGAAACGAATCGACGTCATCGAAGTCCGTGCGCGATCAGTTGGAGCTGCACCGGCAGAGCCCAAGCTGTTCAGGTTGCCATCGCGTCATCGATCCGCCGGGGTTTGCACTAGAGAACTTCGACTCGATAGGGCAGTGGCGTCCCGCCATGCCGAATGGGGCAAAGATCGATGCCAACGGCATGCTTGCCGACGGCACCAAAATAAATGGACCGGCGGAACTGCGGCAGGCTATTCTCAGAAGGCCTGAAGCTTTCGTCAGCATTATTACAGAGCGAATGATGGTTTACGCTCTGGGACGCGGCCTCGAACCGGCGGATATGCCGGTTGTGCGCCGCATCGTCAAGAAGGCGGGGCAGAATGGTTACCGCCTGAGCACTATAGTTAGCGAGATTATCGAAAGCGCGCCGTTCCAGATGCGGACACGCCTGGAACCCGCTGTACAAAGTGACACTGTAGCTCGAGCGACAACTGCAGGAAATGACCGCCCACGGGAGTAGACCTATGATCATTACGAAGAAGCACCTGTCACGCCGAACTTTCTTGAGTGGCGCCTTTGGAGCCACGATCGCGCTACCGATGCTGGATGCAATGGCGCCGGCACTGACAGCGCAGACGAGAACTGCTGCCCCACCGTTCCGGTTCGGGGTGGTGTACTTCCCCTGTGGAATCTTTCCGGACACATGGCATCCGGACAAAGAGGGCACCGGCTTCGAGTTCAAGCCCGTGATGCAGCCGCTCGAAAAGTTTCGGTCGCAGCTTGTCACCATCAGCAACATGACTGCTCCGTGGGGCGAATCGGTGCACGTCGGCGCCAGCACCGCGTTCCTGAACGGCGTGGGCCCAGCGGGCGACCGTCAAGGTACTGGCGACATGTTCGGCAAGATCCAGTCGAAAAAAACGCTCGATCAGTACATCGCGGACATGGTGGCCGGCGACGCGCCGCTGCGATCCGTAGAGGTCGGCACCGAGGACATGGGAACCTCGGTCGGTGCATGCGACGGTTTCCCATGCACGTTTTTCAACACTTTGGCGTGGCGTACCGACACAAGCCCGCTTCCAGTAGCGATCAACCCGCGTGTTACGTTCGAGCGGTTGTTCGGCGAGGCCGGAGCGTCCGACCAGCGTTTGGCACGTCTTAAGGAGAGACAGAGCCTGCTTGATTCAGTAGGCGATGAGACGCGTCGGCTCAAAGGTACGCTTGGCGCACCTGATCGCGTGATTTTCGACGAGTACCTGAGCAATATTCGTGACGTCGAGCAGCAGCTCGACCGTATGGAAAAGCGGCTCGGCACGATCACCGGAATTCCCGACGCGCCCGTCGGGCTGCCCGAAGCGTTCGACGACCACTTATCGGTCACCTACAGTCTGTTGCACCTGGCCTTACAGGGAGACATTAGCCGCGTGTTCACCTTCATGATCGGGCACGAACCGACCGATCGCAGCTACCCGCATATCGGCATTCCTGAAACCCATCACAGCGTTTCGCACCACGGGAACGACGCCGAGAAAATGACCAAGTACGCCAAGATCGCGACCTATCAGATGGTGAAGCTCGCCGAGTTCCTCGATAAGCTCAAAGCCACGCCGGACGGCGAAGGCAACCTGCTCGACCATTCGCTGATCTACTTCGGAAGCGGTATGAGTAACGGCAACCTCCATGACCGAAACAATCCGCCGGCCCTGCTGCTCGGCGGTGCGCACGGCAAGCTGACGGGCGATCGACACATCGTGGCGAAGAAGGAACCGACCGCGAACCTGCTGCTCGCGATCGCGAACCTCTACGGCGCCGAGATCGACAAGTTCGGCGCCAGCACCGGACGCCTCGACATATAGACGTCGCCGTATCGTACGATCCCGACGGCCGCGTGAAGCACCCGCTTCACGCGGCCAGCAGACGAGCCAATCCGACCTCCGTTCCACCTTCTCCCAAGAGCGCGCTTTGGACTGACCATGTAGCCCGGAAAGCTTCGGCAAGTCAATTGCAGCGAATTTTATGTGCAAAAGCCTGCCGCATTGAGCGATTGGCTCGAACATCTGTCCACGAAAGCGACCAAGTACACCGGAAGTTCGCTTGCATTCGCGCTCGCTGTCGCTTTGGTCGTGATCTGGCTACTCAGCGGTCCCCTGTTCGGTTTTTCCGATACCTGGCAACTTGTCATCAATACCGGAACGACGATCATCACGTTCCTCATGGTTTTCCTGATTCAGCGAGGACAGAACAAAGACACACAGGCCGTTCACCTAAAGCTGAATGAACTCGTCGCCGCACTAAAGGGCGCGAGTAATCGCCTCATCGATGTTGAAGATTTAACGGAAGACGAACTGAACGTTCTTTACAAGCACTACAAGAAGTTGGCCGAACTCTCCAAGAGTGAAGCCGACATCCGGAAAGCTCACTCGATCGAGGAGGCCGAACACCGGCACCGGAGCAAGTTTCCGAAAAACGGTGCGTGACGGCACCCTAAGCCGTCGTGCGTTTTAGTTGGTCGCGAAGCAGTAGAATAATCCGGCCCCTCCGGTCGGAGCGAGTTGCTCCAGGCCGCAGCCCTGCGACGTATGGATTGCGTTCCAGGAGTTCACGCCGGGGTTGCGTCCCAGGCGATCGGCGTGACCGAGCATCGCTTTCGCGTCGGCGTTGCCCACGGTCCAGTCCTTGCATGTGTCGGCGTTCTTCGTGCCGTCTTCATTTGTACCCGTCAACATGTCGTGCTGTAAGGGCTGCGCAG
>Ga0075424_100005106_pt1 | contig 12504 bp, 9 predicted proteins | sample SoiMethybrSBSTD3_FD_75301 | JGI IMG/M metagenome (GOLD analysis project Ga0075424, IMG submission 75301) | Bulk soil microbial communities from a Populus tree surrounding site in Tennessee, USA - Soil MetaG P. TD hybrid SBSTD3 | ecosystem: Environmental > Terrestrial > Soil > Tree plantation... | reverse complement strand
CGGCCGTCGCGATCGTCGCGCTGCTGGTCGCGCCAGCTCCCCGATCGCTCGCGGCCATCCGATGCGCGGTCGCGCCCGTCCCGCCCGCGGTCCCGCGGCACGTGCAGCGGCGGCGTCGCCCAGAAGACCCGCTTGATCACGCCGCTCTTCACCCGCACGGTCGCTCCGTGTGGCAGGAGCGCATCGATCAGCACCCGGTGGCCGCGGATGGCGTGGATCCCGAGCACCATCGCCAGGGTGGGCGCGCCGCCGCGCCGCACCAGGATCAGCCGACCCGGCTCGGCTTCGGCCACGCTGCGCTCGCCGCGCTCTCCGCGCTCGCCGCGCTTGCCGCCACCGCGCCCGAGCGCGTGGCGGCGCGCTTCGACTTCCTGGCGGGCGCGGCGATAGCGGCCGATCCGCTGAAACTCGCCGCAGGGCGCCGGATAGCGGCGTAGCTCCTCGAGCGAGGCCTCGAGCTTTCGCACGTCGGCTTCGACCTCGCGGATGCGCTTGAGGTTCTGGTACTGACCGAACGATGACTCGATCCGCCGGCGCAGCGCGTCGGGCGGCGCTCCGGTCGAGAGCAGGAGCGCGACGGACCCGTAGCCCAGCTTGAACTGGCTCTCGATTGGCTCCGGCGAGCTGTCGATCACCCGCAGCAGGTCGTCGAGCCCGTCGCGGGCGTCGAGCGCGATCACGCACGTGCCCTCGGCGTCGATGCCGCGGCGCCCCGCGCGGCCCGCCATCTGGGTCAGCTCGTTGTGCGAGAGAGACCGGAAGCCGCGATCGGTCCGCTTGGTCAGCCCCTGGAGCACGACCGAGCGCGCCGGCATGTGGATGCCGAGCGACATCGTCTCCGTCGCGAAGACCGCCTTGCAGAGCCCGCGCTCGAAGAGCACTTCGATGAGCCGCTTGACGCTCGGCAGGATCCCCGCGTGATGGACCCCGATGCCGAGCCGCAAAGCCTCGAACACGCTCTGGTTCAGCACGGACTCGGCCACGGTCGGGCTCTCGCGGACGAGGTCGCCGATCGCGGTGTCCACCTCGCGCTGCTGAGGCGGCGCCAGCAGGCTCTTGCCCTCGGTCAGCACGTCCTGCATCGCCCGCTCGCAGCCGACCCGGCTGAAGATGAAATAGATCGTCGGCAGCCAGCCGCGCGCCTCGAGCGCCTCGATCAGTACCGTCGGGTGCACGACGCGTCGCGTGTACCAGCGCCCGCGATCGTCGGGACCGCGCGGCTCGTCGCCCACGACGCGCGCGCGACCCGCACGGATCCGCTCCACCTCGTGGATCTCGCCGGCGAGGTCGGCGATCACGTAGGCGAGCGGCACCGGCCGGTGCGGATGGAAGATCGGCATGATCGGCCGGTGCACGATCGAGATCCAGTCGGCGATCTCTTTGACGTTGGCGACGGTCGCCGAGAGGCCGACGAGCACGACGTCGGGCGGCGCGCTGACGATGATCTCTTCCCAGACGGTGCCGCGCCCCTCGTCGCCCATGTAATGACACTCGTCGAGCACGATGTAGCGGAGCCCGTCGAGGCCGCTCCCGTAGAGCGCGTTGCGGAGGATCTCGGTGGTCATCACGAGAATGTCCGCCTGCGGGTTCACCTTGACGTCGCCGGTGAGGATGCCGACTCTGTCAGCGCCGAACTCGCGGGTGAAGTCGGCGAATTTCTGGTTCGAGAGCGCCTTGAGCGGAGTCGTGTACGCTAGGCGGCGGCCGGCGGCCAGAGCGGCGTGGATGGCGAACTCGGCGACCAGGGTCTTGCCGGCGCCCGTGGGTGCCGAGACGATCACGGACTGGCCCGCTTCGATGGCGCGGATGGCTTCGACCTGAAACTCGTCGAGCGGAAACGGATAACGCGAGCGGAATCGCTCGAGCAGCTCCATCTCGTGACACAGTAACACGGGGCGTCAGAAGCCAGGCTGCTAGGGCTCCTGGCGCCTCTGATCTGAACAGGAGGAAGGCGTGATCGTCTTTCACATCGCTCTCACGGCGGCCGACGACTATCTGACCCGTCGCGAGGCCCACCGCCGCGACCACATCGGGCGCCTCCAGGGGCTCCGCGCCAACGGCATCCTGATCGGCGGCGGGCCGTCGGCCGACCTGCGCACCGCCGACCTCTTCTATCGGCTGCAGCAGCCGGCCCAGCTCAAGTTCGCGATCGAAGAAGATCCGTACTGGATGGGTGGCGTGTGGACCCGCTACGAGCCGAAGAGCTTCAGCCAGTTCGTCGAGCCCTGGGAGATGGTGCCCGTCGTCCTCGACGGGACGCGTCGCGCGACGATCGTCGAAGGCCCGACGGACCAGCACGACATGGCGCAGTTCGCGCTGATCGAGATGCGGGGCGCCGGCCGGCTCGCCTTCGGTGGCTTCTTCGAGGACGGCAAGACCCTGGCGATCGTGAAGACCGCCGATGCCGATGAGGCGCTCCGATGGTTCGCCGAAACCGGCTTCTGGAAGCCCGACGGGCTCACGACCCGTCCCTGGCTGCACGTCCTGTGAAGGGGCCGATCGTCGGCCTCGTCACGATCGGCCAGTCGCCGCGCGTCGACGTCGTGCCCGACATGGAAGCGATCCTCGGCCCCGCCGTCACCGTGAGGGAGCGCGGCGCGCTCGACGGCCTCGGGCGCGCCGAGATCGCCGCGCTGGCGCCGGGGCCCGGGGACGACATCCTCGTCACGCGGCTTGCCGACGGCACGCCGGCCTTCGTGGCCAAGCGCCACGTCGTCGCCCGCGTCCAGGCCGCGATCGGCGAGCTCGAGCGGACGGGTGTCACGATGACGGCACTTCTGTGCACGGGCGCGTTCCCCGCGCTGGAGGCGTCGCGGCTCCTCGTGCTGCCGCACCAGGTACTCCTCGGCGTGTTGCGCTCGCTCCGCTGGCCGGGCCGCCTCGGCATCGTCACCCCGTCCGTCCAGCACGTGCCGCAGACCGAAGCGCGATGGCGCGCCGACGGGTTCGATCCGGTCGTCGTCCCACTCTCGCCGTACGAGGAGGAAGACCCGGCGGAGGTCGCGCGCACGGGGGAAGCGCTTCGGGCCGCGCAGGCCGGGCTCGTCGCCCTGGACTGCATGGGATTCAGGCGCAAGACGCGCGACGAGCTCCAGCGGCTCACGGGCGCGCCCGTGCTCCTCGCGAATCTCCTCGTCGCGCGCGTCGTCGCCGAGGCGTGCGGCGTCTAGGTCGCCGCCCTACCCTCGACTCTGCGGGTCGAGGATGTCGCGCAGTCCGTCCCCGAGCAGATTGAAGCCGAGCACCGTGAGATAGATGAACAGGCCGGGGAACGCCGAGTACCACCACCAGGTCGGCAGATAGTTTCGCCCGTGGCTGATCATCGCGCCCCACTCCGGATACGGCGGCTGGGCGCCGAGGCCGATGAACCCCATCCCGGCGGCCGCGAGAATCGCCGACCCCATGTCCATGCTCGCCTTGACCGTGATCGGTGACACGCAGTTGGGCAGGATGTGGACGAAGACGATCCGGAGCCGGCCGGTTCCCACGGCGCGCGCGGCCTCGACGAACACCTGCCCCTTGAGCGCGAGCGTCTTGCTCTGCACGAGACGCACGTAACCCGGCCACCACACCAGGCCGAGCGCGACGATCACGTTGGTGATGCCCGGGCCGAGGGCGCCGACGATCGCCAGCGCCAGCACGAGCGCCGGGACCGAGAGGAACACGTCCGTCACCCGCATGATCGTCTCGCCCAGCGGGCCGCCGATATAACCCGCGACGATGCCGAGCGGCACGCCGATCGCGGCAGCCAGCAAGGTGATGATCAGGCCGATCCGAAGCGACACCCGGGTGCCCAGGACGACGCGCGTGTAGATGTCGGTTCCGACTTCGTCGGTGCCGAACCAGTGGCGCACGCTCGGCGGCCTGAGCTTCTCGTCGAGATGCACCGCGCCGCGCGCATCCTCCGGATAGGGCACGATCCACGGACCGAGCGCTGCCATCAGCAGGAACACGAGCACGAGGCCCAGGCCGAGCCGCGACGCGGCGCTCCGCGCGAACACGCGCGCGTAGAACCGCAGCTCGCGCGATGCCCCGTGGTGCCCAGCCAGCCACGTCGAGAGCGAGCCCGAGGGAACCGCACGGTTCATGTTCATCACGTCGACAGGCTCGGCCGGACCCGCGGGTCGAGCCAGCCGTAGGCGAGGTCGACGAGGAAGTTGGCCAGCATGAAGTTGAGGCCGATCACCAGGGTGACGCCCATGATCGGCTGGAAGTCCGACGACACGGCCGAGGCGACGGCGTAGAGACCGATGCCCGGCCAGTCGAACACGGTCTCGACGAGCACGGTCCCTCCGAGCATCCAGCCGTAGCGCAGCCCGATCATCGCCAGGGTTGGGATCATCGCGTTCTTCAGGGCGTACCTGGCGACGATCCGGAGCTCGGACACGCCCTGGGCGCGAGCGTTGACGATGTAGTCCTGCTTCAAGGTCTCGAGCATCTCGGCGCGGTTGACCCGCACGATCGAGGCGAGCGCCGGGAAGCACAGGGTCACTGTCGGCAGGACCGCATGGGCCAGCGCGTCGCCGAGGACCCTCCACTGGCCTGCCAGGATCGCGTCGACGACGAGCAGGTGCGTCACCGGCGCCGGAGGTGTCGCCATCAAGCCGAGACGCCCGCCGAGCGGCAAGAGCCCGAGCTCCAGGGCCAGCAGGAGCTGCAGCATCAGCCCGAGCCAGAAGGCCGGGAGCGCGATGCCCGAGACCGAGACGACGCGCGTGAGCTGGTCTACCCAGGTATCGCGGTACACCGCCGAGAGAATGCCCAGCGGGATGCCGAGCCCGACCGCGAGGAGCATGGCGCCCGTCACGAGCTCGAACGTGTTCGGAAAGTATCGCGCGAGGTCCGAGGCGACGGTCTCGCGAGTCCTCAAGGAGCGTCCCAGGTCGCCGCCCAGAACTCCACGCAGATACTGTCCGAACTGGACGAGGAGCGGACGATCGAGGCCGTACTGGACGCGGAGGGTCTCGACCATCGACGCCGTCGCGTCGGGCCCGGCGGCGAGCCGTGCCGGGTCGCCGGGCGCGACGTGCGAGATGACGAACGTGATGCAGAGCAGGCCGAACAGCATGAGACCCAGCAGGAGGAAGCGCCGGGCGAGGTAGCCGAGCAAGCCTTACTTGGCGGCGATCGCGAGCGGGTAGAGGTCGACCTCGCCGGTGAAGCGCACCGGGCTGAAGACGAAGCCCTTCACGTGATCGCGCATCGCCCAGCGGCGGTTCGCCAGCATCCCGAAGATCTCGGGGGCGTCGGCGACGATCTTCCGCTGGATGTCCGCGTAGATCGGCGCCCGCTCCTCCCACCGCGCGATGGTCCGCGCCTTGTCGATCAGCGCCCACACCGCGTCGTTGGCGTAGTAGGACGAGCCGTAGTACTTGCCCCAGGAATTCTTGTGGTACTGGTACGCGACCGCGTCGGGATCGGTCGAGACGGGCGTGGCGAAGACGGCCATCAGCTCGGGTGACGTCTCCGGCTTGGCGCCGCGGCCGACCATGTTGGGCCAGATCAACGGGACCATCTTCACCGTGATGTTGAGCTTCTGGAGGTTGTCGATGAGGACGAGCCCCATCTTGCGCTCCTCCTCGAGCCCCTGGACGTAGACGTACTCGAGCTCGAGCCCGCCGTTCGGGTATGCCGACTTGGCCAGGAACTCCTTCGCCTTCCCGAGGTCCTGGCGATAGATCCCGGGCACCGCGACGAAGCCGCGCGTCGCGTTCGGGAACGGGCTGGTCTGCAGGATCGCGTTGCCGTTGTAGATCTTGACCAGCGCCTCGTAGTCGAACGCGTAGCAGACGGCCTTGCGGAGGTTGACGTCCTTCGTCGCGCCGTTCTGCGTGTTCATCTTGATGCCGAAGGTCGTCATGCCCGGGAAGGTCGGAACCGCGATACCCGGCATCTTCGCGACCTGGTCGAAGTCGTCGCTCGAGAGCCCTTCGACGATGTCGGCCTCGGCGCGAATCAGCGCGGCACGCTGGGCGGCCGACTCGCGAACGATCTTGTAGATGACGCCGCCGATATGATCCTTCGACGGCCAGCCCTTCCAGTAGCCGTCGACGGCCTCGAGCTCGTAGAGCACCCCCTGCTCCCACCGCTTGATCTTGAACGGCCCGCTGCCGGCAGCGTTGGTCGTGAGCCACTTCTGGCCCATGTCGCCCGCCTGCTCGTTCGCCATCACTTGTTTCGGGTTCATCACGTACCACCACGGCAGGAACGAGAGGAAGGGCGCATACGACTGGGTCAGGTTGAACTGGATCGTGGTGTCGTTGACGACCTTGATGCCGTCCTCTTTCAAGAAGTCGGACAGCATCCACGCCGGCCCCTGATTGAGCTTGAGCGTGCGCGCGAACGAGAAGCGCACCGCCTCGGCGGTCACCGGGTCGCCGTTGTGGAACTTCGCGTTCTTGGCGAGATGGAACGTCCAGGTCTTGGCGTCGGGCGAGCTCTCCCACTTCTCGGCGAGCCAGGGCACGATCTCCGGGGGGTTGCCGACGTACTTCACGAGCGCGTCGTAGAGCGACTGCTGCGCCATGCGGATCGACCAGTCGTACTTGACGCTCGGATCGATCGTGGGAACTTCCTGGCGGCCGGCGAACACGAGGATCTTCCGGTCGCCGGCCCGCTCGAAGGCGGCCGCCGGCGACATCGCGACCAGCACCGCGAGAACCGCTGTCAGGAGCACACGTTCGCCCACGCTCGACCTCCTGGTTTGCATCGCGATGGCGGGAGGATAACATACGCTTCCGATGGCCCTTCGCCCCGTCTCCGCGGCCGAGATCGAGTCGCTGGCCATCGGCGCCTGGATCCTCGGCACCGGTGGCGGCGGCAGCCCGTACCTGGCGCTCCTGAACATGCGCAAGCTCTACCGCACGGGTACGGTTGTCTCCCTGCTCGACCCGATGGACCTCGCCGACGATGCGCGCGTCGCTGTCGTCTCGAACATGGGCGCGCCGCTGGTCGGCCAGGAACGGCTGACCGACCCGCGGACGATCGCGCTCGCGGTGCGAATGATGGAGGAGTACCGCGGCGTGCGATTCGACGCGGTCATGTCCCTGGAGATCGGCGGAGGCAACTCGCTCCAGCCGTTCATGGCCGCCGCGGAGCTCGGGCTTCCGGTGGTCGACGCCGATTGCATGGGCCGCGCCTTTCCCGAGGCGCAGATGACGAGCTTCGCGATCCACGACCTGACGATGTACCCGCTCACCCTGGCCGACGTGCGCGACAACGCGGTCGTCGTCGCGCGCGCGGCCTCCTGGAAGTGGATGGAGCGTCTCTCGCGCAAGGCGTGCGTCGAGGTCGGCTCGATCGCGTCGACCTGCAAGGCGCCGCGCACGGGGAAAGAAGTGAAGGAGTGCGGCATCCTCTACTCGACGAGCAAGGCGATCCGGCTCGGCCAGACCGTGCAGGAGGCCCGGCGCCGCCATCAGGATCCCGTCCGGGCCCTGATCGACGCCGAGCGCGGCCAGCTGCTCTTCCGCGGCAAGATCCGTGACGTGGCCCGCCGAACCACCGAAGGCTTCCTGCGCGGCACCGCCAAGCTGGACGGTCTCGACGACTTTCGCGGAGCGAGCTTCGAGCTCGCCTTCCAGAACGAGTTCGCGGTCGGGTGGCTCGACGGCAAGCCCCGCGTGATGACGCCGGACCTCATCTGCGTCCTGGACAGCGTCTCGGGCGACGCGATCGGGACGGAGACCTTGCGCTATGGCCAGCGGGTCAGCGTGATCGCGCTGCCGGCGCCGCCGGTGCTGCTGACGCCGAAGGGGCTCGAGCACGTCGGGCCCCGCGCCTTCGGCTACGACCTCGAGTTCCAGAGCGTGTTCGCGTGACGACGAGCATCGCTTCGTGAAGCGGCGGATCGGCATCGACGTCGGCGGCACGAACACCGACGCCGTGCTGCTCGAAGACACCAAGGTGATCCACGCGGTCAAGACACCGACGACCCGTGACGTGACATCGGGCGTTACCGACGCTCTCCGCAAGCTCCTCGAGGCCGGAGCCCCAGCATCGGTCGACGCGGTGATGATCGGGACCACGCACTTCACCAATGCGGTCGTCCAGCGGCGCGACCTCACGCGGGTCGCCGCGGTACGCATCGGCCTGCCGTCGGGCGCCTCGCTCGAGCCGTTCATCGACTGGCCCGAGGATCTGGCGTCGCTCGTCCGCGGCGAGGTCGTCATGGTGGAGGGCGGCCACGAGTTCGACGGCCGTCCGCTGGTCCCGCTCGATGTCGCCGGTGTGCGTGCCGCCGCGCGCCGAATCCGTGACGCGGGCCTGACATCGGTCGGCATCGCGTCGGTCTTTTCACCGCTCAATGCGGCTTGCGAGCTCGAGGCCGCGGCCATCGTGCGACAGGAGTGCCCCGACGTGGCGGTGACGATGTCCCATCAGCTCGGGCGCATCGGCCTCCTCGAGCGCGAGAACGCGACCCTGCTCAACGCCGCGCTCGTCGGCCTGGCCCGTACGACCACAGGAGCGTTCCAGGACGCGCTCGCTGCCAGTGGCATCCGCGCACCGCTCTACCTGACGCAGAACGACGGCACCGTCATGCTCGCGTCGGTCGCCGAGGCGTTTCCGGTCTACGGCTTCGCGTCGGGCCCGACGAACAGCATGCGCGGGGCCGCGTTCCTGTCGAAGCTGACGGACGCGCTCGTGATCGACGTCGGTGGCACGACGACCGACATCGGAAGCCTGCGCCACGGTTTTCCGCGCGAGGCCAACAACGTCGTCGAGATCGGCGGGGTCCGGACGCTCTTCCGCATGCCGGACCTGCTTTCGATCGGGCTCGGCGGCGGCTCGCTCGTATCGCGCTCGCCCCTGACGGTTGGCCCGCGCAGCGTCGGCTATCGCCTGGTCGAGGAGGGGCTGGTGTTCGGCGGCAACGAGCTCACGGCCACCGATATCGCCGTCGCCGCGGGACTGATCGACCTCGGTGACCGGCGTTGCGTCGCCGCGCTGCCCGCCGACCTCGTGCAGGGCGCGATCGCGCGCATGCACGCGATGATCGAGGAAGGCGTGGATCGAATGAAGACCGACGCGGGTGACGAGCCGCTGATCGCCGTCGGCGGTGGATGTTTTCTCGTCCCCGAGCGGATCTCGGGCATCTCCGAGGTGATTCACGTCGAGCACCAGGCGGTCGCGAACGCGGTGGGCGCCGCGATCGCCCAGGTCAGCGGCGAGGTCGACCGCATCTTCCAGGATCTGTCGCGCGACGCGGCGATCGCGCGGGCCTGCGAGCTGGCCGAGGCTCAGGCCGAGAACGCCGGCGCCGACCCGAGGACCTTGACGACGGTCGAGGTCGAAGACCTACCGCTGGCCTATCTGCCCGGGAACTCTCTGCGAGTGCGGGTGCGAGTCGTCGGAGAGATTCGGTAGCCGGCGCTACTCGACGCCGCCGACGGCGAGCACGCGGCGCATGCGCGTGGCGGCGACGTCGGGGTCGCGCAGCAGCCCGGCGCGATCCATCAGGACGAACTGTTCGGACAGATGCACGAGCGAGCGCGCGCTCTCCTGCCCGCCGACCATCCGGAAGTGCGACTGGTGGCCGTTCAGGTAGGCGGCGAACACCACGCCGGTCTTGTAGAAGCGCGTGGGCGCGCCGAAGATCAGACGCGAGAGCGTGAGGGTCGGCGCCAGCACGTCGGCGTAGCGGACGAAGTCTCCGGCGTCGAGCGCCTTGAGCGCCGCCGAGGCGGCCGGCGCGATGACGTCGAAGATCCCGAGCAGGGCGTCCGAGTGGCGATCACCGTCACCGAGGATCGTGGTCGGGTAGTCGAAGTCGTCCCCGGTGTACATGCGTACATTCGCCGGGAAGCGCTTGCGCATCGCGACCTCGCGAGCCTGATCCAGGAGCGAGATCTTGACGCCGTCGATGTGTGAGGCGTGCTCCTTCACGATCGTCAGCAAGGTCTCGGTCGCCTGGTCGAGGTCGCGCGAGCCCCAATAGCCCTCGAGCGCGGGGTCGAACATCTCGCCGAGCCAGTGGATGATCACGGGCTCGCGTACCTGCGAGAGGATGCGTCCGTACACCTTCAGATAATCGCCGGGCTCCTTCGCGCAGGCGGCGAGCGCGCGGCTCGCCATCAGGATGATCCGGCCGCCGCAGCCCTCGATCCACGCGCACTGCTCCTCGTACGCCGCCTCGACGTCGGCGATCGTCACGCGGGGGCCGGGCTCGAGGTGATCGGTGCCCGCGCCCGACGCCAGCACGGCGCCCGGCACCGTCTTCGCCTCGGCGACCGTGCGCCGGATCAGCTCCTTCGCGGTGCGCCAGTCGAACCCCATGCCGCGCTGCGAGGTGTCCATCGCCTCGGCGACGGCCAGGCCGAGCGACCAGATGTGATGGCGATAGCGCAGGGTCGCGTCCCAGTCGAGCGCGACCTCGAGCGTCGGATTGAGCGGCGCGAGCGGATCGGCGACGACGTGGACGGCGGCCATGCCGATGCGGCTCTTGATCGGACCGGGCGGCGGTGAAACCGGCGCGCGGCCGGTGAGCGTGTACGGCGTCAGCAGGCCGTCCCGGCGCGGAAGCTTGAGGGTGGTGGGCATGGTTTCACTAGTTTACTCCACGGCCGTCGCATTGACAGGCTCGCACCCGGTTGTATATGGTTAGCCCACTTTTCACGGGGTTCCCTCCGAAGGAGGTCGGGATGGCCACCAAAGCGAACGACCGGAATCGTACGAAGTTCACGCTCGACGAGAAGGACATTCCGACCAAGTGGTACAACATCCAGGCCGACTTCAAGACGCCCGCGCCGCCGGTCCTGCACCCCGGCACCAAGCAGCCGATCGGCCCGCAAGATCTAGCCCCGCTCTTCCCGATGGAGCTGATCAAGCAGGAGGTCAGCCAGGAGCGCTGGATCGAGATCCCGGACGAGATCCGTAACGTCTATCGCCTGTGGCGGCCGTCTCCGCTCTATCGTGCGCGCCGTCTCGAGAAGGCGCTCGGCACCCCGGCCCACATCTACTACAAATACGAAGGCGTGAGCCCGGCCGGCAGCCACAAGCCGAACACCGCCGTGGCGCAGGCCTACTACAACAAGAAGGAAAAGGTCACGCGGCTCAGCACCGAGACCGGTGCCGGTCAGTGGGGCTCCGCCCTCTCGCTCGCCTGCCAGATGTTCGGGCTTCAGTGCAAGGTCTACATGGTGAAGGTGTCGTATCAGCAGAAGCCGTATCGCCGGATCATGATGGAGACCTGGGGCGCGCAGGTGGTCGCGAGCCCGAGCCCCGACACGCAATCCGGCAAGAAAGTCCTCGAGCAGGATCCGAATTCACCCGGCTCGCTCGGCATCGCGATCAGCGAGGCCGTCGAGGACGCGGCCACCCGCGACGACACGAAGTACTCGCTCGGCAGCGTGCTGAATCACGTCCTCATGCACCAGACCGTGATCGGGCAAGAGACGAAGAAGCAGCTGGAGAAAGCCGACGATTCGGCGGACATCGTCATCGGCTGCGCCGGCGGCGGCTCGAACTTCGCCGGCCTGTCCTTTCCCTTCGCGGCCGACAAGCTCACCGGCAAGAACAAGAAGGTGCGGATCATCGCCGTCGAGCCGGCCGCCTGCCCGAGCCTCACCAAGGGCAAGTACGTCTACGACTTCGGCGACACGGTCGGCCTGACACCGCTGGTGAAGATGCACACGCTCGGTCACACGTTCATCCCGGCGCCGTTCCACGCCGGCGGGCTCCGGTACCACGGCATGGCGCCCCTGGTCTGCAAGCTCTACGACGAGGGCGTGATCGAGGCCCAAGCCGTCCCGCAGCTCGCGACGTTCGAGGCCGCGGTGCAGTTCGCGCGGACCGAGGGCATCATCCCGGCGCCCGAGTCGGCGCACGCGATTCGCGTGGCGATCGACGAGGCCCAGCGCTGCAAGCGTGACGGCAAGCGCCGGACGATTGTCTTCAACCTGTCCGGACACGGGCACTTCGACCTCGGGGCCTACGAGGCGCACCTGAGCGGCAAGCTCCAGGACTACGAGTACCCGGCCGCGAAGGTCGACGAAGCGCTCAAGAGCGTGCCGAAGGTGTGATGGCCGTACGCCGCCTGCGGCTCGGGGCGGCGCTCGTCCTCCTCACGTACCTCGTTCTCCACTTCGTCAACCACGCGCTCGGGCTCGTCTCGCTGAACGCGATGGAAACCGGGCGCTGGTGGTTCCTCGCGCTGTGGCGAAGCGCGCCGGGCACGCTCGCGCTCTACGGCGCGATCACCGTGCACGGAATCCTGGCGCTGTGGCTGCTCTACGACCGCCGGACGCTCCGCATGCCGCTCTGGGAGGCCACCCAGTACGCGCTCGGCCTGCTCCTGCCCGTGCTACTCGTCTCTCACGTCGTGGGAACTCGAATCGGCTGGTGGCGCTTCGGCGCCGAAGACCCCTACGCGCGCGTGCTGTTCGCTCTCTGGCTGCAGGCACCGGAGGTCGGCGCCCGGCAGACGCTTGCGGTCGTGCTCGCGTGGCTTCACGCCTGCATCGGATTGCACTTCTGGCTTCGCTTCCGGCCGTGGTATCCACGCGC
>Ga0075424_100005105_pt1 | contig 12505 bp, 8 predicted proteins | sample SoiMethybrSBSTD3_FD_75301 | JGI IMG/M metagenome (GOLD analysis project Ga0075424, IMG submission 75301) | Bulk soil microbial communities from a Populus tree surrounding site in Tennessee, USA - Soil MetaG P. TD hybrid SBSTD3 | ecosystem: Environmental > Terrestrial > Soil > Tree plantation... | reverse complement strand
CTACAGGATAAGAACATTATTCTATATCTCCGTGAATTGAAAAATTCTCTTCCTGACAAAAAATCGTTTCCTTGAGAACCGACTACTATATCATTTCCAATATTTGCCCTCACGGGTTCTGGACCATTCTCTACCTAGGTTCATGATACCCACCATTACCAACCATCTACTCAACTCCACCAGACGCAGCCATCAAGTCGTTACCACCAAGCCCTGTAAGAAAATCATTCAAACAACTTAGACCTAGTTGCCATAAGGGAGAAATAGGATATTAATTGCTTGGACAACCTCATGAAATATTAAATATATAGCTTCATGGAGTTTGCCAGTTAACATTGAGAATTTCTAGATTAGGAGAGGCCTTGCTTTCGATAGATCGTTACATTCTAAGTATTTATAATATCTAACTCGAGATATTAAAATCAAATAAACCTAGGATTTCTAATTACTAGAGACGGTAAACAGTATGTATGCAAATACGGATTATTTGTCACTCATATACGTCCAGTATGCGGATGGTTATCGCTTCTCCTTTTGACTGCTGTTCGATAATATTAATAGTTGATATTTGTATGTAAACTCAAATTATTAAAAGAAGCAGGCTTTAGTTTCTAACTTTATCTACTTTGTTCTATAACGATGAATCCGGATCCCCTTAAACACGCCGGCAATAGTGATTTACAGCTTAAATTTCTAGTAAATGCCCTTCGAAGCATTACTTTGCATCTCGAGAATTCCAATTAGGTTTTCTAGTAGGTGTTGAATTTTCCCCTGAGTGCCTGAAGCGGTTACTAAATCGTTCGATACATTACTTGCTAGAGCATAGTCAGCTTTGGATTTTAAATTTTTCAACTTTATTATAGCGTCGTCTAACTTGTCGGTTTTTAACAAACTTTCTAATCCGTGGGTGCTATTGTGGATTGTGGAACTAAAATTCAACCTTAAGTCAAGTGCATCTTCGGCGCTTTTGAAAGCGGTGACAGGAAGGGATTTAATAGTAAATTCTATACCTCGTAACAATGCTAATCTCTGTTCTCGAATCATTTCGAAAGTCAGTTCCTGACCGACTCCCGAACTGTTCGTGAACGAATGAGAAACGGTGCTTCTATAGACCAAATTATTCCAGTCATCATGACCAAACAAAATATCGTCGAAAAAGATGGTAGGGGCAGAGGAAGCGCAATCATCATGATCACGGGTTGAAATGTAATTTATATCAGAAACAACAGAAGAATCGCTGGTGTCGCCGTCTCCATTCCAGTCTATAGGATCTCCCGCGATACCGATAAGCGCGTTTGGCCCGTAAATCGTTTCTAGGTTCGGTGGGACGCTTGCACTTATTCCGGTAGCCTCATTTAAGCTGTTTTCATCCAATGGGTTAATTTTAGATTCTGAATAGTCAAGCGGCCTGTCCAGCATCATGCTTCTCATTTGTCTGCTGTAACTCATGACGCTCAAATAGTTCGGTTTGCAGTTATCATCGTCGCCCCCTCCATGCTTCAAGCCCAAGCTGTGTCCGAGCTCGTGCATAAATGTACCCTCTTGTTGATCAATGCTTCCAACTTGGTGTCCTGTCGAAGGATCGATCGACCGCCATCCTCCAAGAGTTACCATGAACGTCATACCGGGTATTGAAAGGGTCCATCCCGATGTGGTCGTCCCAGGCTGACTATGCGCAAACAGACCATAATGGTATACCAATGTCTTTGCTGAAAGAATGTCATAATGGTTCAAGTCTGCCCTTTCTGATGCCGTTCCAAAATGCAAGCTCCTAAGCACAAAAAGTTCGAGGTTATTTGTGGTATCTGCATGGGGAATTTCCTCATCCACTTCTACGTGGAGATTAATTCCCACTACACCGTCAGGATTGGAAAGTGGCGCATTAAGAAAACTCGATACCACATCATTAATGGCGGTTGGCCACGGACGGTGGAATTGCATAAAGTCTACTTCTACATATAGATCTTTATGTCTAGGATTAGCGTTTGGTAACACATAATCTATTCTATTATCGTTATTCTTATCAACGCCAAATATTTCCCATGAATTAGGAAGGGTATCATGGTCCAAGTCCGTATTTGGCTGATAGGCCGACATTTGATAAAATTCACCCGTGCCTTCAGAAGGTGAATAAAACAAAAGGTCCGTTATTCCATCGTTGTTAAGATTTACAGGAATGATGTTAGACCATGACGAACGCCAGCTTGTATCAGTTTTTATTAGCTGCATCTGTCCACTAGAGGTAACAGTATAAAATTCACCAGTATGTTCCGTTGGTGAATAAAACAAAAGGTCCGTTATTCCATCGTTGTTTAGATTAATCGGAATTATTTTGGACCAAGAAGATCTCCAATCAGTATGTGTCGCTACTAGATTTAAAGTTCCACTAGAGGTAACAGTATAAAATTCGCCCGTACCTTCAGAAGGTGAATAGAATAACAAGTCCGTGATATCATCATTATTAAGGTTGATTGGAATAATATCAGACCATGACGAACGCCAGTCTGAGTGTGAAGCAATTAAATTGAATGATCCCCCAGTAGTTCCGTTAGTAGTTAGAGTATAGAACAAACCTTTGTGAAGCCCAGGATCATAATATAGAAGATCTGTCACCTTGTCATGATTAAGACTTACTGGAACTATAATGGGTGCACTAAGACCAAATGCCTTGACAGTTTTTATAATTCCACTAGAATTAACGCTTTTAAGTGCTACGCTAACCTGGTAATCTGTTAGTATATCAGTAACCGAATCATCATTGTTAAGATTAATCGGGACTATTTTACGCAACAATGTGGGAAAGTCTTTATGGGTCTTTACTAGATTCAAAGTTCCACTAGAGGTAACAGTATAAAATTCACCAGTATGTTCCGTTGGTGAATAAAACAAAAGGTCCGTGATTCCATCATCGTTAAGATTTACAGGAATGATGTTAGACCATGACGAACGCCAGCTTGTATCGGTCTTTATGAGGGAAATTGACCCATCTGAAATTAATGCCGATACAGAATTGTATCCAATAACTGTACCTACCGATAAGAGAACCGACACAATTATTAGATGGTTTAACACATAATTCATTTCATTTTTTAGTAATTAAACATTTCATTTAGCACGGTATCAAAAGTTAGAGTTATGAGAGATTGTTACTAACACAACGAATAGACATTCCAAAATTATCATTGAATAATCAGAATAAGTTTTGACAGATTAGCTCGTAAATAAATATATAACTTCATGGAGTTTGCCAAGTAAGATTAAGAATTTCTAAATAATTCTATCGAATAAACTTGCGCGTTTTCATCAAACTTTTCTCTTCTAACATTCCTAATTTGAGGAGTTTTCATCATTTGCTCCCGCAGTAATAGAATGGCGCTCGCCCATACTCAATAACTTAAAAAAATATTTTAATATCTACATTGCGAACTTAATATAATAAAATACGAAGCTAGAATTTCTAACCATTTCTAAGCTTGGGAAATATTCTGACATTCCACAATCTATTTCTTTGAGGACATTGCTTTAACACAGTGATGATTTATTTTATTTTTTTGTAAAATCGATCGCGTAAACACATCATTCATCACATACACATCCGCATTTTGATGCACCAATTATCCAAGAATAAAATCTAAATTCAATAATGTTGACAATAAAATTACTTTATTATTAAAAGAATGGAAGCTCCACTGAAGGCAGTTTGTGAAGAGCACTACTCTGGAATACTTGATTAAGGGGTTCTTGTAATGCCTCAAACCCGGGTAATTTGTTGAGGGAGGATTTTGAGTTAAAGTCAAGGATTGTACCGCAATCTAAACCAAAGGCAGGCACTACTACGCATGCTATGCTGCTATCCGATGGGCTTGCTATTACTATATCATATCTGCTTATAACTCCCTTCGCAAATAGCCGACGCATCTCAAATCTTAAATTTTCATAGTTGTAGATTGGCATGCGTTTTATTATCTTTTTGAATTCCGGTGATGATACTACAATTCTTTTTCCGATGGATTTGTAAAGATCTTTGTTCAACATTATACTCTGCATTAATTTTTTCATCTTGAATATGGCTAGGGTACCCGGTCCAATCTTACTTAGGTCTAGTTTCATCAAAAAATGGTTATTTTTTTGTTCGATGTCTCTGAGCAGTCGATCTGTTGCGAAATCTAAGCTCGAAATACTCGGGTTATGCATTCTAAAATGGTATATTCCTGTAGGATGGAACGAATAATGCGCGCCAGTACTGGCAAATAATTCTGGTAATGATGCATAAAGGCTGCCGTCGCCACCTGTTTCTATTTTGAATAGATCAAAATATGGACTATCCCCATTTTGCAATGAGAAACTGAGCCGCCTTTCCATATAGTGAATGGTAGATTTTTGTATTTATATACGAATTGCTGGAATTGCATGAAACTCGCAGGGCTATGGGCTGTCAGCCTGTAAGATAGATTACACATGGGTCTTAGATTTTTAAAACCAAAATAATTGATCATATAATGCAATTGTTACAGCACATTAGCCAAAAGTGCTACAACTAATCGTGCCGATCGGTTATTAATGCACTCCTATAATCAATTATTTATCATGGTACTAGCAATCTTTGGTTTTTGCTAAAAAGTCTTCAATTAATTGCAATCTTTCAAGACCTAGTCAAATCCAAAGATTTAATCGACATGTATGATTTTTCTGAGCTAACAATTACATACTTCGATTATCGCATACCTGCCGAAAATGGTCTATTGAATTGATCAGAGACTCCATCCCAGGTTTTTTCTGAGGCAAAATGTAGGCTAACAGAGATAATTTTTTTTAGTAAATTTTCCAATGCATTAACAAAGATACCCATGTTTGAAGATTCAGTTATCCCTTCATGCATAATTGAATTTCGTCTTGCATACAAATACGCTGTTTGAAACTCAACAAAATCTCTCCTATCTCCTACGAAATTAATTATTTCATCCCTCTCATCTTCCATCCATTTTTGAAGTCTGTGTATGGACTCGGAAATATCAGAATTTTTTGCCAGCCGTTCAATTAGCGGTAAATTTTCCAACATTACGTAGTCTCTTTTAGTCCAGTTTTGCAACACATCTTGTTTGTTGATTAATTGAATTAGGTCGGGGTTATTCGACAATTTTGCTGTTATTTCCTTAATATGCTCGCCTATAACCCATCGCTCATGCCGGTAGTCTCTCCACGATACAGATATCTTTGGAATTATGCGCAACAATGCGCTTCTAGTTCCCTCGTTATTGCCTTCTGCGTCTAGATCCAATAGTTGTTCCAAGCCAATCCAATAGAGTGCGTATTTAGCATGCGACTCTTTTTCCCAATATGCAGCATTAAACCATGACATCGCTCTATCTAACCGATTGGTCCTATGAGAAGCCAAAGTCGATTCGGCGTACCAGTTAAGAACAGTTTTCTCTTTTGTCGCCACATCTAATATTTTTGATGTATCAAATTTCACGCTGTACGTTCCCTCTTTGCCGTCGGAACTCATGACCTGAAATCTGTTACTGATTTGAGGGCGATTATTATATTCATTTACATCTGAATATTCAAAAACCATAGTCGTGAATATTTTTTTTAAAGTGTCCTTAGCTCGGGACACCGCAATATGATGATCACTTGCAGAGACACGAATTATAGCCCTGGCACTATTTCTTTTGAAGGTAATTTTTATTCTTTCGTTAGAGCCAAACGGTTTAAAAAAACCATGGGAGTATTCACGGTAAACGCTCTTAAAATTTATATCCTGTTGATTACTCCTATCCCACTCAAAACTTTCGTCTTTGTACCATTTTCGCGCATCAAACAGTGTAGTATTACCCAGAGTCATTATCTCCCCCTTAAGATCGACGTTGCCTACTTCAAAAAATACGTCCCAATCCCTTTCTGAATTTGATATCTGGTTGAAAAGGTTCTGAAGCAGATTGTCAAAATCTTGAGGCGGCATGTGTGAAGGTAGATGCAGAGGTTGTTCTTTTGAGAGATCTTTTATTAGGTTTCTAATTTGAAGTTTTAAAAAATCCGTTAGATTTACAGATTGGTTCTCTTTAATTAGGATCAACTCACTTGACACATGTTTCACTAATCCTACAGCCATAGTTTCTAATGACTGAAAAAAGCTCAAAGAAAAATCAAAACTATCTAACGCTTGTAAGTTTTCATCATCTAGTTTCCAGTTACCGTTGGAATTTTGGGCGATGACACGTGTAAAATTATCTTGTTGTGACACAATAAATGAAGCCAATCTTTTGACCAAATCTGTTGAGAGAGTATCCAAGAAGGTTGAAATACCGCTATCCAGCAAAGAGTGCTCAAAAGTAAATCTTTTCTTATCCCATTCGTCAGAATAAATTTCCCCGGTTACTTTGCTGGATAAAGCCTTGAAATATCTTTTACGGTAAATATCGTAAATTTTTGAGCCGCCCGGATATGATTCATTCAAAAATTGTCTAAGAAGATTAATAATTATTACCCGCACACATTCTGACATAACATCACGACAAGCATCTTCAGAAAGGTATTCTTGTATTTCAGAGATTTCTGGAATTGACACAATGTTTTAAATTTCTTTTTAAAGTTTGTAGAATAACCGCTCTATCGTGTAACCAATAATTATTACTATGAAACAGTGAATCTAAAGATGACTCCAATGAGTCATGAAACTCTTTTGCTCCTTTTATTGCAAGGTCAATGTAATCAAGCCAGAAGATTTTAATTTCAGATAGTACGTCAGTGTTTTTTGTTTGGTCATTAAGTAAAGTATTCTCGAATTGTGTAAAAAATGAATTTGTGAAGCTTTTTTCAGGAAGCTGCTTAAGATAATTTGGGGAAAATTTCCGATGCAAATAACGGATTAAGATGGACATCAAAACGTGAGTTTCTACGACTGACTTCTTTATTGAGTCCCTTATCAGATTGCCAAGTATTTCGATATAATTAGCATTCGTAATATTGTTATTCAGATCTCTTAGCAAGTTATGAACTTCAAGGTCAAATTTACCTTGTTCAACTAATTCGATCAGTTTTTTGATAGACGGTGAATCAATTTTTTTTACGAAAACAGTTCTGACGTCATCGTCATCTTTCACCATCTCAACAATTTTAGCTAAGATTTTGCGTTCGTACTCTCTATATTTTCCAGTTTCAATGACTCGATTATCCTCTAGAACGAAATCTATCATATTGAATATATCCTGAATAAAAAACATCTCGCTTGATTCATCTGAGATTCTTTTCCAATTGCTAATAAATGTCGAAAATGTCATTTTAGGGATCAATTTTTTAAGCTCTCATACTAAATTAAATAAAATCTTTTGTGAAGTGTGAGAATGCATCAAGAATTTTTAACTCAATATTGGGTTCTGCCCAAATCCACTGACGTAGTTATGTGAGCGAAAATTCAAGATTTGTGCTGAATAAACGCTAATATTCAGACACAATATTAGACACGTATGATTTGATTGGATTGTCCCCTCTAGCGTCACATCGACTTGCCATAGCAAAGGAGATGTATCTTCATGGGGTTGAGGAATCACTCAAGGAGTCCGCCGTAAGTCGAATTTTGGCAGTTTTAAACTTTGATTATGTTGCTGAAACTTTGATCAAAGCAGTTCTGTTACATAAAAACGTAAAATTGGAAAAAAATTCTGGCGAGTATAAAACGTTCTATAGTCTAATTGGTGACTTGCGAACGTATTACAACAATGCCGCTGTAATTAGTGAAATAGAATCATTGCATAATTCTAGAAATGAAATACAACATAACGCTTCCGTACCATCCGATCAGAACATTATGCGCTATAAGCTGAATATAAGAATATTCTTTGATGAACTCTGTAAGGTTGTATATAGAGACGCGGTAACGTTCGACTCGATCTCGCTATCTTATTTGGTAGATAGCCAAAATGAAATAACAATATTAGACGAAATGGAAAAGGCTATGGGGGATCAGAATTATGCTGATTGTATTCTGTATGCAAGAAAAGCGGTACAATATCACACAGAACTCATGAGACTGAATACAATGGCGCCTACTTTTTACGACAATTTAGGATATAGAGACATACTGGCTGGTGTACAATCCGCTCCTAGATACGGTATCCGAACCTTGGACTATCGAGCTGAAAGGTATTTTGATGAAGTGAATAAAGCAATAAAGTATCTGCTAGATAGAAACTTATTCCCTGACCACTATGATGAAATTGAGCAATTACTAGATCCTTGGGGATTACACTCGAAACCTCCAGACAAGGAACAAGCCGAGCAGATGCGTATTAGAGCATATGATATTATAACCCGAACGCAATGGCGACTTAAGAAGCTAAAAGATAGGAAGGGTCCTATAATATTTGATTTAAGAATTAAAACCCGAGGAGATAAGAAGGTTGTATTGATAGGAGTTGCTTCAATAAGCGAAATAAGTGAACTAAAGTTAAAATTTTCCCAAGATAGGAAAAATGAATATGAAATTAATTCTAGTCCAAAAATAGGGCTCCAAGAAATAGAAATTGATCCAAAATATTCTGTTCAATTCAATGAGTTACGAATAACGGTCATCGATGTTAACAATAAAAACGATGCATCCTATCTTAAATTGAAATAAACTGCGATAATCTAGAGAGCTAAATCCAAAATAATAATTATATAGTCAGGAATGACCGTTCCTGACTATTGGTGAAAATATATATTTCATCTCATTCTTACTGTAGGAATGCTCAGAGGGGAAGAGATGGTGCTTAAAATATTTGGACGTGTAACTAACAAAGGTGAAGCTCAAGTTTGAGCGATGAAAAGTCACCGTTTATGGAAATACCTGCTTCGCTGGTTCGGCAGTTGCTCAGTGACGCCGATAAAATTGGCGAGAACCTTTCGTCCACCATGCTAGACATAGAAGAAAAAAAACATATTTATCGTTCTCAATTACTAGACAACCGTTTTGTCTTTGATGATTCGGAATTAGCATGTACCAAACTGTACTCAACCTGTGGAATAGACGGTGCATGCGCAATAGAGAGACTGGTTGGTACCGACCTGCTTATTGCCGGTGCTGTCGGTGTCGAAGGATTGACGTCGATTGATGATGCAAAATGGCAAAGTCCGGATCATTCCACCTATGTCAATGCCGAAGGACATAATTCTGAGAATATGAACATTGCACGTGCACTAATGCTTGAAATGGAATTAAATTTGGCTACTGTAGCTCCCCATGACATAATCCTTATGGACGGCTCGCTGACCACTGCGCTTATCCATATGTACAAAGCAATAGACGATTTTAGGTCAGGTTCTAGTAATGCTCGCAATAAATTAAAAGAGGATTTTTATGAATTTTTAATATCATACAAAAAGATCTTGGCATTAGAAAAATCAGATAAAATATGGATAGGCATACCAAAGTACACTTCGAGAAATGATATTTCAGCTAATCTAAAATGGAATATAACGGTAGACGACAAAGCAATACTTTCACTAGTATTAAATGCTGGAGAGTTTACCCGTCCAATTCTCTTTACTAATAAAGATGCTTGGCATGAGAAAGTCCCTAATGAGGACCGAGAATTGAAATATTTGGTTAGGGAAGTGATATCTGGAATTAGGCAACTAAGTTTCATTTATTACAAGCCACACGAATGGTCACCTGCATTAAGAATTGAAGTTCCAAAGCATACTATAGATGATCATGACAAACTGGCTGCAATATTGGTAACTATAAAAGATCAGTGCAGATTACCAACATTAATTGAGCCTTACCCCCTCTACATGGCTGATAGAATAGTTAAGAATATCGGGCGTGCAGTACCTTCATATCGACAAATAGTTACTAGAAGAATTGTAGAAGAGAAAAAAGTCAATGCAGATAACGCAATTTTCATGATGCAATCCTATAGAACAGAGAGTGATAAATTTTAAATGACAGTCATAGAGAACACAACAGACTTAGAAGTCAGCAAATTATTAGAGAACAGTGAAAAGCTAGGTACCATTGGATCCCCGTCTTCGACGACAAAACTAACGTTAAACATTATGGAATATGCAATTGAAAATAAACTGATAGGTGAACTTGCGATTTTTAAATACAGACAGAACACGAAATCACATTATACTCTGGGACAAATTACTGAGGTCACGCTAAAAAATAACCTACTTGAAGATTCCACAATGCAATCGATAGCAAGAATAACTGGATCTGTAAAACAGGTTAGCGGTACTCAAGATGTTCATATAGGAAGTTTCAGTCCAAGTGCGATATTTTGTCACAATCCAGACACTAATTTCTTTGAACAGAGTATTTTGGGAACTGTTCCTTCAACCGGAACTCCAATTCTCCAGGCGTCGGATATAATTTTAGAGAAACTTTTGCAAAGATACTTAGACCAACTATTTTACTTAGGTCGAAGCTACGGTTCTGAAACAAAACTGCCTATGTGGTTTAAGCATTTTGGACATGGAGTTGACGGGAATGGGGAAGCCTTCCACATGGGCATATTTGGAGCTACTGGTTCAGGCAAGTCAACTTTGGCACAACGAATCCTAATTGGTTATGCGAGATACAAGGAGATGGGTCTTTTAGTGCTTGATCCGGTCGGAGAGTTTTCAACGAATATGGATATCACGGAAAATAGTAACGACGACGAGGGTTTTAATCCCGATTATAAAAGCATTCTAACTAATCTTGACAAGAAACCAATATCTGTCAATGTGAGAAATTTGGTTTTAGATAGATGGGACATCTTTTGGCAGCTGCTAAAAGAATCCTCATTTTTTCAAAGGTTGACGATTGGTCGCGATAATGTAAATAATGCAATCGATCTTTTGGAAGATAAGCTCAAAAACAAAGGGGTCAATTTAACAGATTTGTCAACAAGAGGAACATTCAATCTGGTAATGGAAATATTACGGGATGAAACAAATCAGGTGGAAATTTACTTGACAAGAGAACCTCGAAGTAGACTTAGGAGCCGACTTTTATCCGTTGATGCTGAAGAGCTATTTAATATATGGAAGAACATAAGTTCGCTCTTTGCTGCAAGACCTGGAGCGCACAAGATAGGGGATCTGCTCTCGCGCTTCAATAACAAGGAAAAGCCACTTGTTATTATAGACTTATCTTCTCACAGCATGAAGAAACTAGATTTGTATTGGAGTGAGACTATCCAGACATTGATATTGTTGAGACTTCTCAGAGGTTTGTCCGATCTAGGAGAACAGGCATGGCAGAAACGTGAATCGCTAAATACATTAGTAGTTTTAGACGAGGCACATAGATTTGCAGGAAGGAGACATGAAAATGAACGAAACCAAAATAGTCTTTTGGACAGTTTAAGAGATCGACTTATTGATTACGTACGGACCACGAGAAAATTCGGACTAGGGTGGATGTTCATCAGTACATCTCTTTCGAGCATTGATAGGGATATTTTACAGCAATTAAAAATCATATTCTTCGGATTTGGGCTGTCTTTAGGAAGCGATTTTCTAATGTTAAAAGAGATGATCCCCGATAATAGTGCTTTAGAATTGTACAGGTCGTTTGGAGATCCGGCTAGTTCCTTTACTCCAGATACGAAGCAGTTTCCATTTATGAGTAAAGGTCCTGTTTCGCCTCTCTCATTTGCAGGCTTTCCACTATTTATTAATGCATTTTCACATACCGAATTTATCGAACAAAACAAATTGGATAAGAAAATTAGTTCGTCAATACTTCAACAATAGGACTAACGTCTTTCAGTCCTCTTGAAAGATAAATGGTATTACCGAGTATAATGATGCTTTTAGTTGCTACCTAAATCGATAACATTCAACACAATTTAGTTACTTATAGGAAAGTTTCAAGAGACATGCACGACAATATTTTGGTCAATTGGGGCTAAAGTTATAACAGCTCGTACATTTGACTAATATTTACTGTCCAAACCATTACATAACTTCGAACCAGCTGGATTGTCATTACCACAGTTACTGCAATGTATACTGATTGCTCTTTTCTCCTCAAAGTTGGCAACTCAACACATGGTGGTTTCAATCTTTCTTTTGGTGGCAAGTCAGGATAATGCAACCATTTGAAAAATCGCTGCAATACAACCAGATAGAGGTTATATGTTGATATCCAACTATGCAGAGGGTCTTTATCCTCACTCTTTCTTAATGAATTAAGATATGAAATAATGTCATCTTTGGTCATTTTTTTGAATGACTTGTTGGAGTGGAACTTTGAGCAATAGACTAATGTGGCTGCAATTATCTTTTTGTAACTTTTGGACGGGTTAATTTCGTTTTCACAGGATTTTAGATATTGCAGTATTGCTGGTGCGTTTCTTTCGGTTAACAACAAGCGTTGATAAAGTGGAGTTGATAAACCAATGATTTCTTCAATTATTTCAGATTTCTGTGTTTTAAGCACAAAATAGCTTACTTCTAGGCGTATATTAATTGGTATTCTAAATCAAACAATAAATATATTATTCTTTTTTAATCGGTCTAAAAAATAGAT
>Ga0075424_100005104_pt1 | contig 12506 bp, 11 predicted proteins | sample SoiMethybrSBSTD3_FD_75301 | JGI IMG/M metagenome (GOLD analysis project Ga0075424, IMG submission 75301) | Bulk soil microbial communities from a Populus tree surrounding site in Tennessee, USA - Soil MetaG P. TD hybrid SBSTD3 | ecosystem: Environmental > Terrestrial > Soil > Tree plantation... | reverse complement strand
GTTAATTCTTCGATGCTGTCGCGAAAAATTTCACGCAACAACGGCGCATCCGCTGGTAGAAACGGGCGCAAGGCGAGCCTTGGATGCGCGGTGGCCGTCATGATCGACCCCCGAATGGCCAATGGGCGGTGTCGTGATCGGGGTGTTGGAAGCTGATTACCGAGGCCTTGAAGGTCTCGGCGTCTCGCTGGGCACCGTCCTTGCGTGTCGGCAATGCGCAAAGTCCATCAAAAAAAGCAACCTTGTCTGCCGGATTCACCTGAATTGTCGGCGCAACGACGCTTGGATCGTCAAACGCCCCCACTGCGATCTCGATTGGCCCGCCGGGTTCGAAAGTCAAAGGCGTGCCGCACTCGGCGCAGAATCCGCGCTGCGCCTTGTTGGAGCTTGCGAAACGACGCGGACTGCCGCGCGTCCACTCGAGATCATGCGCCGTCACCAGGGCTCCGAAAAACCCTCCGAAGGCCTTCTGACACATGCGACAGTGGCAAATTGACGAGCGGCCAAACCGCGAGGCGCGAAAACGGATCGCGCCGCACTGGCACCCGCCGGAGTGGAAGGTAGCGTTCATCGCGCAATCTCCCAGGTGGTGCCGTCCTTTGAATCTTTTACCACCACACCCATGGCGGCAAGCTCATCGCGGATGCGATCGGATTCCTTGAAGTTCTTTGCGGCGCGGGCTGCGGCGCGCGCTGCAATCAGACTTTGAACTTTTCTTTCGTCGATGGAGATTGACGCCGGGCGGAACGAAGCCCATTTGGCCGCGGGCCATTGAAGTAATCCGATCAATTGCGCGCTGGCCTTCAGACAGGCCGCCGCCGGCCCCGCGCCCTTGGCGGCCTCCGCGCGCAATTCGTGCAAGGCCGCAAAAGCCTTTGGCGTATTGAGATCATCTAGCAGAGCATCGACCGCCTCCGCGCACAAATATCCCGGTTTTGCTTCTGCGGTCAGCTCATACCAATGATCGAGATTTTTTTGCGACTCCTTAAGGCCGGCAATCGTCCAATTGATCGGCTGCCGATAGTGCGTTTGCAGCATCGTGAAACGCACGACCTCGCCTGGCCAATCCTTGAGCAAGTCATGGATGGTGATGAAGTTGCCGAGGCTTTTCGACATTTTGTCGCCTTCGACCTGCAGGAAGCCATTGTGCATCCAGAAATTGGCCATCAGCGGGGTGTGAAATGCGCAACGCGATTGCGCGATTTCGTTCTCATGGTGGGGAAACACCAGATCAATGCCGCCGCCGTGAATGTCGAACGTTTCCCCCAGGTGCTTCCACGACATCGCAGAGCATTCGATGTGCCAACCCGGCCTACCCGGCGCCTGGATGCCCGCGGGCGATGGCCATGCCGGCTCGCCGAGCCTGGATGGCTTCCACAGCACGAAGTCCGTCGGATCTTTCTTGAACGGTGCGATTTCCACGCGCGCCCCGGCAATCATCTCGTCCAAAGAGCGCTTCGAAAGCTTCCCGTAGTCCTGCATTTTTTTGACTTCGAAGAGCACATGATCGGCCGCAACGTACGCACATCCATGCTTGATCAGGCGCTCAACCAGCACCTTCATTTCCTCGATGTGCTCAGTCGCGCGTGGCTCGAGGCTCGCCGGCAAGCAGCCGAGGGCCGCCACGTCCTCCTTGAAATATTTGTATGTCTCTTCAGTCAGGTCGCGGATGGAAGTGCCGCGCTGCGCCGCGCGCGCATTAATCTTGTCATCGACATCCGTGACATTGCGAACATACGTGACATGGGCTTCGCCGTAGATGTGGCGCAGTAACCGGAACAATACGTCGAATACGATGACCGGCCGCGCGTTGCCGATGTGGGCAAAGTCGTAGACTGTCGGTCCGCACACGTACATACGGACGCGCGAACGGTCGAGCGGCGTGAATACCCGCTTCTTCCGCGTCAGCGTATCGTAGAGCCTGAGTTCCATAGCAAAGGACACCATCGGCCCCCGCTGGCCGGGCTGTCCTGCTATCTCAACTTTGAGAAAAGACGGCCGTGACCAGCGCGGATAGCGCTAGCAAATAATCTCCCGGCAAATGCCGCAGATATGGTTAAGGCCGTTCATGGCGGCACAATGATTTGTCGCGTGCAAGCCGTCAAGGTGTTCGCGGAACTCGTGCAAAATACGGGAAAAATTCGATGACCAACGCAGGTCGACACGATTAAGCGTGGTTTAACGATTTTGCCGGCATTGTCGGCCTTGGCGCCAGGACGCCGGGCGCCAAGCCCCCGAGCGCCCCAATGCACAGACTTCTGACCGGTCTTGTCGTTCTGCTGTGCCTAGCCGGCACCGCGAATGCCGAGCGACGCACCTTTGTTATCGCCAACGATGCAGACGGGTACGGCATAGACCGCTGTCTCGCCTCCGGTGCAAAGTGCGGCGCAGCCGTCGCGAACGCCTATTGCAAAATGCAAGCTTTCGCGGAAGCCGCGACCTTTCACAAGGCGGAGAACACCGACATCACAAACGCCGTCGCAAGTGACGCCACGAACCTTTGCCATGGCAGCAATTGCGGGGTTGTCGCGATCGTCTGCACGCGTTAAGGCCGAAAATTCATTGCCGATAAGAAGCGTCCGGCGAGGGCCGGACGCTTTGTTCTACTCGCGCCGGCCCGCACTCAGCGTTTTGCAAGCACCGCATCGATTGAGTATCGCCCCGCTCCCGTTACGAAGGCGCACAACGCACCACCCATGATCGCGATATTTTTCAGGAAATTGACGTATTGCCCAGTCTGTGCGGGCGGCGGGTACGTCCAGTAACGGTGTGCAATGGCGGTCGCTACAAGCACCCACACGAACGAGGCAATTGCTGCATAACGTGTCGCAATACCCAGGATCAGGGCGGCGCCCAGCACCACTTCAGCGCAGGCGGCAAACCAGGCCCAGAACCCAGCCGGGGACATCCCCAGGTTGGTGAAATAGGCGATGGTCCCCGGTATGTTCCCAAGCTTTCCATAGCCCGACGCCAAAAACAGCCAGCCCAAGAGTATCCGGCCCAGCAACAAAACGACGTCAGTCCAAGTCGCAGCAATGTCATCAGCGTACGAAAGAGCCGGATGCGAAGATGGTGATTTTGCCATGCGTTTCCCCTCCATACATTGTTGAGCAGCTTCTTTTGGCCCCAATGTACATTGAGCCCGGCGTGGGCCGCCAGACTTGCCTGCGCCTAATTCAAGGATTTTGACCGAAATAATTTTGGGACTAGCAGGAGCACCTTGGGTAGTCAGGTCCCTTGCAATGCCGCCCAAATTTCTTTGCCGCGCTCGGCGGTCCAGATCACCGGCCACTCAATACCGCGCGCCTCGTCATAAGCGCGTGAAACGCTAAAGGGCAGACAATGCTCATAGATCGCAAAGCCTTTGAACTTTGGGTCCATCGTGGGCCGCACAAAGTCGAAGGTGTCTTTCAGGGAACGTCCCCTGGCAACGCTGTCCTGCACAGAATTGTAGAGCGTCGCAATAAAATCTCCCGTCATTTCAATGCCGTGCTTCACCAGTTCAGACGTCGTCAGAGCAGGGCCGCGGCCAGGCACCAGCGCGGTGGCCTGCAATTCGGCCAGATGGTCGAGCGTCGCGAGCCAATCGGTGAAGTGAGCGTCGCCTCCGTAACAGGCTGACCTGTATCCAACGAGATCGCCCGCAAATACCACACCAGCGTCGGGAACTATTGCAATCACGTCACCGGCGGTGTGGCCCCGTCCGATATGCATGACCCGTGCCTCCCGTCGCCCCAGCCAGACCGAGATCTGATCGGGGAATGTTGTTGTCGGCCAGGTCAGACGGGGGATTGTTTCAGTCGAGCGGAAAAGGCGCGGGAAGCGAGCGATCTCGAAGTCCATGTTTGCCGTGCCGCGCTCGGCGATAAGTCCGCGGGTAGCATCTGACGCGAGGATCTCCGCGCCTTTGAATGCTGACGCGCCGAGCACGCACTCTGCATGATAGTGGGTCAGCAGAACATATTTGATCGGCTTGTCCGTGATTTGCGCGACGCGAGCCGTCACGTCGTTTGCCATCATCGGAGTGGCCTGTGCATCGATCACCATTACCGCGTCGTCGCAGAAAATGATGCCGGAGTTTGGATCGCTTTCCGCCGTATAAGCATAGAGTCCCGATCCGATTTGATCGAACGAAACCTGCTTTTCACCAAGATCCTCGGTCGAAGCGAATCCCGTCACGACCAAGCCCTTTCAGCGATCAAACAGGCGTTTTCGTTGCGAGCCGCAAATCGAAACGATTATCTACCGGGTCCGCGCCCGATTTGGTTGCAAACGCAACCATGTTGCGTATCTGCGGGAAATCGCGACCACATGAAAGGTCTCACCCTTTGTCTGCTTGCGGCCCACCGCGCTGTCGCAGCTCCTCGCAATGTTACGATATTGGCTCAAAGATGTCCGTTTTCTAGTTTAGAAGCGTTGCAAGCTGTTTCAGTTTCGGCCAAAATTTTAAGTACGCGCGTGAACGTCGAGAGCAAACGGCACGCAAGTTTGCAGCAGCAACGTAATGACCCAAGAAATGGCCCAGAGAGTGCCCGACGTGGCCGAACGTGTGGCGCTTAAGCTGGAAGAGTTCCTTGCGTATCGTTTGAATGTCTGTTCCAGTCTGCGATGCCGCTGATAGAGCAGCGCTTGACCGCGCGCTCAAGAAGCTCACTGAACGTTCGGCTCAGCTTGCGCCACCAACGGACCGTATCGCCAACGGGCGTCGTCTCGGTTAGATTGCGGCAATATAAGCCGGGGTCAAACCGTGAAACTCTTTTCGTATTTCCGTTCTTCCGCTGCCTACCGGGTTCGTATAGCGCTGAATCTCAAAGGACTTCCTTACAACATGGTGCCAATCCATCTGACAAAGGATGGGGGCAGCCAGCACACGTCTGAATTTCGTGCCATCAATCCACAGTCACGCGTGCCGGCGCTCGAGCTATCGACCGGCGAAATCCTGATTCAATCCCTCGCGATTATTGAATATCTTAACGAAATTCATCCTGAGCCACCCCTGCTGCCTCCAGATCCCCTTGGACGCGCCAAATCGCGCGCAATTGCCCAGTTGATCGCCTGCGATATTCACCCGCTCAATAATTTGATCGCGCTTCAATATCTCAAGCGGAAGCTCAAGCATGAACAACCTGACATTGACGCCTGGTACCATCACTGGATCATCGAGGGCTTCGCGGCATTGGAGAAATTGCTTGAACCGGGACCTTATGCCTGCGGTTCTCGGGTAACGATTGCTGATATTTGCCTGGTCCCCCAAGTGGCAAATGCCAGGCGCTTCAAGGTACCGCTCGACAAATTCCCAAAGATCGTTGCAGTGGATGCTGCGTGCATACAGCTCCCAGCCTTTGACAAAGCGCGGCCGGAAAACCAGCCCGACTCTGAGTGACGACGACGGCCCACACCCTTCCGAGACCGAACCTCAGGTGATCAAAAGCAGAATCGCATACGTCGTCCTCTGGATGGTCGGCGCATTGCTCTCCTTTTCGGTGATGGCGGTATCGATTCGCGAGTTGGCCCGCGGCGGGTTGAGCATTTTCGAAATTCTGGCGATCCGCAGCGGCGTCGCGCTTCTCTTTCTGTTCGTCTTGTTAACGATCAGAGCGGACTTGCGCGCATATACGATGCCCCGGCGAATGAGGTTACATCTTTTTCGCAACACTGTGCATTACGCGTCTCAATTCTCATGGGCGCTGAGTCTGACCTTGCTTCCGCTTGCGATGGTGTTCGCACTGGAGTTCACGATGCCGGCGTGGACGGCGTTACTTGCAGTATGGTTCTTGCACGAGCGCATGACCCCGAGCCGCTTCGGTGTCGTTGTTCTTGGGCTGGTTGGCGTGCTGGTGATTCTCCGACCGGGAATCGCCGACTTTAATCCCGCGGCAATACTCGTGCTGCTGGCAGCCTTTGGCTACGCCATCACAATGATTGCCACCAAAAAGCTCACGATGACCGAATCGACTTTCAGCATCATTTTCTGGATGGCGGTTATCCAGTTTCCCCTTTCCCTGATCGGGAGTGATTCGGACGTCTTCTTGAGCTTGGAGGCGCGCCATATCCTGCCGGCGATCGGCGTCGGGACCGCCGGACTCACGTCGCACTATTGTCTGAGCAATGCGTTCCGGTCCGGTGATGCCACTTTGGTTGTGCCGTTAGATTTCATGCGGATTCCAATAATCGCCGTAGTCGGCTGGGCATTTTACGGCGAGCGGCTGGACATTTTCGTTTTGCTGGGCGCTCTGATCATTGTTTCAGGCGTACTATGGAACCTGCGGTCAGAAGTCGCAAAAAGCCACTGAGAACGAGGGCTCGCGCCACCAAAGTTTTCCGACTAAAATGCATGCAAATGAGGCAATCACGACCTTCCACCTTGGTGGCCGGGGGGCTTGTGGCGCTTGCGGCGCTCTCCGCGGCACACGGTCAGTCCACAAATCCGGTTTGCCAACGACTCGAAGCGCAACTGGCCAGCCTCGATCGCGGCAATGCAGATCCAGCGCGCGCCGAGCAAATTCGGCGCAGCGAAGAGATGGTCAACCGCCAGCAGTTCGAAGTCGATCGGCTGGTCGCCCAATCGCGCCGCACAGGGTGTGAAAGCTTCGGATTTTTCTCGATCTTCAGCAATCCGCCACCGCAATGCAGCGGGCTGATGCGGCAGTTGGACCAACAACGCAATGCTCTCCAGCGCATGCGGACCGATCTCGAGGGGCTCAACGGCGGTACGACAGAACGCGCTGCGCAACGCCGCGGACTATTGATTGCTCTCGGAGACAACGGCTGCGGGCCACAGTATCGCTCCGCGGCTCTCGCCGCCCAGCAAGGCGGCTTCTGGGATCGCCTGTTTGGCGACAATGGCGGCGGCGCCATCGTGTCAACCCCGTTAGGGCCAATGGGCGGAACCTTCCGCACCGTCTGCGTTCGCACATGCGACGGGTATTATTTCCCGATTTCATACTCGACCGCGCCCGATCGATTCCGCGAGGATGAGCAGACCTGTCAGCGCATGTGTCCAGCGTCCGAGGTCGCGCTCTACACCTACCACAATCCGGGAGAGGAAATGGCGCAAGCCGTTTCGCTCGGCGGCCGGCTCTACACGGAGTTGCCGACCGCTTTTCAATACCGGAAGTCCATGAGCCCCGAATGCAGTTGCCGCCGCCCCGGCGAAAGCTGGGCGCAAACGCTCAAGGCCATCGGGTCCGACGATACTGTTCTGCCTGGCGATGTCGTCGTCACCGAACAGAATGCCAAGCAGCTATCGCAGCCGCGCACCAGCCCCGACGGCAAGCCGATCCGATCCGATCAGCGTAAGCCTTCAACCGCCGCGCCTTCCCTCCCTACGCCTTCGGCTGCTGCGGCGCCGGCGAGCGAGGAGCCACCCAGCCCGACGGATCCGACCAAACGATCGGTTCGTACGGTTGGTCCGACGTTTCTGCCAACTCGCTAGTGCCGACTGCAATCAATAGTCGAACGCTTCTGATTTTGTCGGCTTGCCCGTGACAACCGAAACCTTTGGTGCGGGTATCGGCGTGCCTGGGTCGCGGAAGCGGTTGGTGATTGGATAACGACGATCGCGGCCGAAGTTCTTGAGTGTCACCTTGACCCCCGGCGCAGCCTGACGCCGTTTGTATTCGGCAATGTTGATCATGCGCTCGACCCGCATCACCGTGTCGCGATCGAAGCCGGCCTCCACGAGAGCGGATATCGGCTCCTCCCGTTCCACTAGACGTTCCAAAATCGGATCGAGGACATCGTAAGGTGGCAGCGAATCCTCGTCCTTCTGATTTTCACGCAATTCGGCGGTCGGTGGCCGCGTAATAATGTTTTCCGGGATGACCCACCCCTCCGGTCCTTTGGCACCTTCGGGCTTCCACGTGTTGCGCAGCCGTGCAAGCCGGAAAACCTCCGTCTTGTAGAGATCCTTGATCGGATTGAATCCGCCGTTCATGTCGCCGTATAGAGTGGCGTAGCCGACAGACATTTCCGACTTGTTTCCGGTCGTCACTACCATGAGATTGAATTTGTTGGAGACGGCCATAAGGATCGTGCCGCGCGCACGAGCCTGCAGATTTTCTTCGGTTACGTCGCGCGGCAGGCCCGAAAAAATCGCAGCAAGCGCCTTCTCGAAACCCTCGACCGCGGGTGCGATCGGCGATACCTCGTAGCGCACACCGAGCGCTTTGGCGCAGGCAGCGGCATCGTCAAGCGATTCCCGCGACGTAAACTTGTACGGCAGCATCAGGCAGCGGACGCGGTCCGGTCCCAGCGCGTCGACCGCCATCGCCGTGCACAATGCAGAATCGATGCCACCCGACAAACCCAACACGACGCCCGGGAATCCATTTTTGTTCACGTAGTCGCGAAGGCCGAGCACGCATGCAGCATAGTCGGCGTGATCTGCTTCGACACTGTCAACCAGCGGACCATTTTCGCATTGCCAAATCGAGTTTCGACGCACCCAGTTCGTCGTGACAATCGATTCCTGGAAGCCTGCGAGCTGAAAGGCCAGCGAGCAATCCGCGTGCAGGCCGAACGATACGCCATCGAACACCAGTTCATCCTGGCCGCCTACCTGGTTCACATAGATTGTCGGCAGCCCCTGCTCAGTGACGCGCGCCACCGCGATATTGAGCCGCACCTCGCTCTTCTCGCGCCAATAGGGCGACCCGTTGGGCACAATGAGCATTTCGGCTCCGGTCTCAGCCAGACACTCGACAACCTCGGCACCCCATATGTCTTCGCAGATCGGAAGTCCTAAACGCACGCCGCGGAAATTGACCGGCCCAGGCATGGGACCGCGCGCAAACACGCGCTTTTCGTCGAATACGCCGTAGTTGGGAAGGTCAACCTTGTAACGCACCGCGGCAATTGCTCCGCGGTCGAGCAATGCCACCGCGTTGTAAAGCCTATCGCCATCGAGCCATGGGGTGCCCACCAACAGCGCCGGACCTGATTTGGTTTCCCGCGCAAGCGCCTCGATCGCCGCGCGGCACGCTGCCTGAAACGCCGGCTTGAGCACCAGATCCTCAGGCGGGTAGCCGGCGATAAACAATTCAGGAAAGACGACGAGATCGGCACCAGCCGACGCCAAGCGAGCGCGCTTCACCTTGTCGACATTGCCCGCAATGTCGCCAACGGTCGAATTCAGTTGCGCAACTGCAATCGCTAGTTGGTCCGTCGGGCGAGTGCTCATAGCAAGACCTCTACCGCCTCGTCGGGCTGTCCGGCAATGGGCAGGTCTGCAAGGCTGCCCGGACCTAGCGGATAGACGTCGCCGGCAGACGCTGGGCGAAACGATCCGGCGTCTGCCTGAATGCTTGGTACTTGCCTATTTCGCCGCCGTGCGCAGCCCAGCCCCGCCGCCGCCGAGCGGTACCGTGCCGGCCGGCTTTAGAACGCGTCCGTCGAAGTCAAAGACCTGAAGGTTCTTCTCGACCATGCATTGGATCACGACGGTCTTGTTGTCTTTGCTGAAGGCCGCGCCCTGGCACCAGTGTCCCACCTTGGTTTCAGCAACTTTGGTCAGGGCGGTGCCATTCACCGAGTAGATTTGCAGCAGACCGAAATCATTGAACGCAGGGTGGTCCTTCGCTCTGTTTGATCCATTCATGACCGTGATTGCGACATACTTTCCGTCGGCCGACATCCCGACGCCTTCCGGCGTCTGGCCGACGCTGATCGTATCGACGATACGCGGCGGTTTAGCCTTTAGGTCGATGACGTTGATGACGTCGATGTCACCTTGGCCACCACCCTGATTGGTGAACACTGCGACATCGCCCTTGGAACTAATCTCTAGGCTGTAAGGCCGAACGCCGCCCACCATGTATTTCTTGCTGTCCTCAACCTTGTTGCCGTCGACCGAAAGTATCGAGACCCTGTGGTCGCCGTCGCGAGTCACAAGGGCAGACTTGCCGTCTGGCGTGAAGACGACGTGACTGGGCCCGGACTTCGAGTCGCCCAATTGAATCTTGCCTGCTGGCGTGAGCTTGTTGCCTGCAATCGTAAAGACTGACACCGTTCCTTCGCTGCGATTGGCCACCAGCGCCAAAGTGCCGGCATTGTTGATCGACACACCGGCTGCGCCCAACCCCGCTTCGACAGTGTCGATGACCACCGGCGGCTTGGCCTTAAGATCGATCACCGAAAGCTTATTGTCGGGAACGGCCTTTTTTGGATCGGCGGGGTCCACTTTGAAGGCTCCGGTCACGAGCGCGAAGCTTTCGTCACCTGATACCGCGACACTCTGCGGCGGCCCCACAACGCTGGCAGGCGCTTTTACTTCGCCTAGCAACTTCGGAGGCGAGACACCAAGGTCGATGATGCTTACGGTATCAGCTGCTGGATTGTCCGGCACGACATTTACGCCGTTAACCAGCACTGCTTTGTTGTCATTCGCCGAGACGAGAATCTGCGCCGCAGCGCCTGTACTGAACAATGGTAGCGCAGCCAGAGCAAAGCAAAGCCTCGCCGACCGCCAATTGCAGGTTTTCATGACGCCTCCCCCGCTCGGCTGATTATTGCGAAGCACGGGCCGCGCCGAGCGGCGGCCTTCGATCCGCAAAAGACTAACACCATAGGGGGGAGAATGCTTCCCGCTTAGAGCGCAGCCGTCGCCGGGATGGGAAACGCTTGCGCCGACCGCTCTTTCTTCAGCAACTCGGCCAACAGGAAGGCCAGATCGATTGCCTGTTCGGCATTGAGCCGCGGATCGCAGACCGTGTGATAACGATCGTTGAGGTCGGCCTCCGTGATAGCGCGTGCCCCGCCCGTGCATTCGGTAACGTTTTGTCCTGTCATTTCCAGGTGCACGCCGCCGGCACAGGTCCCTTCGGCCTGATGAACTTCGAAGAAGCTGCGAACCTCCCTCAAAATGAGGTCGAAAGGCCTGGTCTTGTAGCCAGTAGCCGAAGTTATGGTGTTGCCGTGCATCGGATCGCACGACCATACCGCAATCCTGCCCTCACGCTTGACGGCTCGCACAAGGCCCGGGAGGTGCTCGTCGACTTTTTCGGCGCCGAAACGCCCGATCAATGTCAGACGGCCGGCTTCATTGTCAGGATTGAGAATATCGATCAGGCGCAACAGATCGTCAGCCTTAAGTGACGGTCCACACTTGAGGCCGATCGGATTGTTGATGCCGCGCGCATATTCGACGTGTGCGTGATCATGTTGTCGCGTGCGATCGCCAATCCACAGCATGTGACCGGATGTGGCGTACCAATCCCCGGTCGTCGAATCGACTCGCGTCAACGCCTCTTCAAAGCCGAGAAGAAGCGCCTCGTGACTCGTATAGAAGTCTGTCGTCCGGAGCTCCGGATGGCTTTCAAGATCGAGACCACAAGCCTGCATGAAGCCGAGTGCCTGCGAAATGCGATCCGAAAGTTCGACGTAGCGTCTGGACTGCGGGCTGTCCTTTACAAAGCCGAGCATCCACTGACGCACGCTCCCGAGATTGGCATAGCCGCCTTGCGCAAATGCGCGCAGCAGATTGAGTGTCGCCGCCGATTGGCGATAGGCCTCGATCTGCCGACGCGGATCGGGCCGCCGCGCCTCCTCGGTAAAGGCGATGTCATTGATGATGTCGCCGCGATAGCTCGGCAACTCCTTGCCGTCTCGCTTCTCGTTGGGCGAGGAACGGGGTTTGGCGAATTGACCGGCGATGCGACCAACCTTCACTACAGGCGAAGCAGCGGCATAGGTCAACACAACGGCCATCTGCAGGAACATCCGGAAAAAGTCGCGAATGTTGTTGGCACCGTGTTCGGCAAAACTCTCCGCGCAGTCGCCGCCTTGCAGCAGGAAAGCCTCGCCCTTGGCAACACGCGCCAGCTGCTTTTTCAGATTGCGCGCTTCTCCGGCAAACACGAGGGGCGGAAACGTCGCGAGCTGCTTCTCGACATCAAGCAGGGCCTGCCGGTCCGGATAGTCCGGGACCTGCTCGATCGGCTTGTTGCGCCAACTATCGGGCGTCCAACGTTCCGCCATTACGCACGGCTCCGTTTATGGGCGGCCTTATACACGACCGTGGGCTGGCGAGGCCAGTTTTTCCAGCAATCTCGGTTATAGTTTTGGCCTTACTCGGCAGCCGCCCGCCCGTAGCTCATGGCTTTTTCGCGCATCGTGACGAGTTCTTCGGCGGCAGTGGGGTGAACAGCCATGGTCGCATCGAAATCGCCCTTGGTCACACCCATTGTTACGGCGATTCCCACCACCTGAATTAATTCAGCGGCATCAGGACCGACAATATGGCAGCCCAGGATTTTGTCGGTGTTCCCATCGACGACAAGCTTCATGAACACTCGCGTGTCGCGCCCGGACAGCGTCGCCTTCATTGGACGAAAGTTGGTCTTGTAGATGTCGATCTTGTCGAATTGCTCGATCGCCTGTGCTTCGGTCAATCCGATGACGCCCACCTCGGGCTCGGAGAAGACTGCCGTAGGGACTTTCGTGTGATCCACTGCAGTCGGCTTGTTGCCGAAGACGGTGTCCGCAAAAGCATGGCCTTCGCGAATTGC
>Ga0075424_100005103_pt1 | contig 12506 bp, 13 predicted proteins | sample SoiMethybrSBSTD3_FD_75301 | JGI IMG/M metagenome (GOLD analysis project Ga0075424, IMG submission 75301) | Bulk soil microbial communities from a Populus tree surrounding site in Tennessee, USA - Soil MetaG P. TD hybrid SBSTD3 | ecosystem: Environmental > Terrestrial > Soil > Tree plantation... | reverse complement strand
TGTTCGGGTGGACCGTAAATCGACATCGATTTCGCTGCTGATTGTGCTTGGCGTACGCCGCAACGGGCAGAAGGCCTGCTCGCCAACCGCAGCATGGGCGGGGGAAGCGAAGCAGCTCGCCGTACAGTGCTCGATGATTTGGTGGCGAGTGGTTCGAAGAGGCCCGAGCTGGCAATCGTCGACGGCGCGCCTGGACTCAAAAAGGCACTCTCCGCCTGTGGTCCGATCTCCTCGTTCAGCGGTGCACTGTGCATAAGCTGCTGCGCATGCGCCCAAGCGGCGCGCCGAGGAGGTTGCGTCCGACTTTTCCGACATGATTTACGCGAACACGGCTAGGAGGTTGCCACTCGCCGCAAAGCCTTTGTCCGCAAATGGCGGGTCAAATACCGGGCCGTCGCGGACAGCTTGGAGGAAGCCGGCGAGCAACTCTTCATCTTCACGCGGCTGCAGGTCAATTTCCACCGCCTCCGGAGATCGCGCCGACCAATTTGTTATGCTGGCGTTGGCCGGTCTGATCGGGTTCGTCGGTCGGCCTCGTCTGTTACTTGATCACTGGTATCTGGCGCGAACGGCACGAGCTGAAATGCTGGCCCGCGACGGCAAGTTCGTCAGTAAGAAGAGAGGCATTGTCCGGAGCCACCTCGCGCGGCCCAGTGCTGAAAAGGAAAAGCTTGAGGCTGGCCGTGCTGAACTCGCCAAGGGGACACTCCGAAGAGAACTCGCGAATGAGATCCATGAGGTGCCCGAGTTGGGACTTGTGTCGCGCTATGCCAGCCTCCCCGACCCAGCAGTCTTGTATTTCTCCTCTCAGTACCCCACTTCCAATTTGTACGTTCACGGCGAGCCCAGAGGTAGCGTGGGAAAGCGTATGTACATTTATCGCAGCGGCGCGACTGACAATTGTGCGCTCACAGCGACAAAGAACGATCCGCGTCTTCCTCCGGCACCCGTGCCTGACAATTGGCAGTTTTGGATGCAGATTGGACCCCTCCAGGCGCAAGGCGGTCGATGTGGTTTCGACGTGCGGGCTGCTGTGGATGGGATCACAACGAAAGGCTACTACCTTTTCAAAGGTTCCAGCGCATTGCTGCACGAGCGTCTGTCCGCGATATCCAAGCAACAAGGAGGGAGGTCGAATGCCTGACACCTCCCGTACCGCCTACCTCTTCCAGTGCAAGGGCGAAGATTTGTATGCCGTGTCGCATGACGTCACTGGCGGCAATATCCCCCGGTCGCCTTGCACCCAAGGCTGGCGCTTGTGCGAGGAATTTCAGCTTGGTCCGCGCATGCCCGTGCCCGCTCCGATCCTGCCCGAGCCCATCCTGGAGGGTATCGCGAATACCGGCTATTACGTGTGGCGCGGCTGGAGCAGCGGTTCTTCCAAGCGCCCTGCGCGGTAGGATGATCGCGCGCTTTGCCCTGCTAGGCGAAGGAGATTACCAAAACCAGGCGGACTCGTGCCGCCAATAGCATTATTGCGCCGGTCTTCCTCGTTGCGGGCGATAGGCTACCGCACACAGATGAGCGGCACCGACAAGATCATCACCAGCGGCAAGTTTGGCCCGGGTAGTGTACCCCTGCTCGGCCAGGGCCGGCGACAGACGAAAAGTCCATAGCCTAATCGCCGGTGGCAGGGCGCTGCAACGCCAAGCGAAATATGCGCCCGTCGGGCTTCCGGCCTTCCGCCGGCCGTGGTCCGGTCGCGCACCTGCCGGCGCGTGCACGACTGGCTTAAACGGTCGGAATTACTGTAAGTTACCCCGCCCCTGTCGATCTGCGACCTGACAAAGGTTTCAAGGCCGCTCGACCCCAGGAATCATGCCCGCCTTTCGCCGATGCGTTGATTGTTCCCTTCGCGAGAATTGCGCAGGTGCGCACGCGTTGCCGCCTCGCTATGGCGCCCCAGAACCGCAGTATCCACGACGCGTCAAATCGTCAATGAAGCAAGCGAGTTCAGCCACACTCAAGGACCTCACGTCGTACCACGTGCCCCCGAGTGATATTGCTGGGGCCCGACCGGATGCGCCACGATTGCCCTCGAGCAACGCGGCAGCCTCAGGTGCGGTGATTTCTACGGCTTTGTGCAATCGCATGCCCGAACTCTAACACGTCGTTGCCTGGGTGATGCTAACTTTGCTGGATTTCGGCCGACGGCTCGGCACGCTCGGCACGACTGAAAAGTGCCTGCAGCTGCTTCTTGATACCGCGGTTGACGGACAGCTGCGAGGTTTCGCAAGCCGGAGCACGCTCCTCAGCGGTAAGGCCATTGTTCCCGACCGCAACATGGGCTCTGGCCTGTGGCAGATATTGCCTCCCGTCAACCTCTCTGGCGGCTCGGCCGGTCGGATCCGCTCCAGCCACGCCAGACGTAGTATCCGTTGTTTGCGATCCCCTTCATGATTGGCTCGGCCATTATTGGAGCTGGAACACGCGCGCGGGGTCCAAGCTCAAACTGCTCGCAAAAGATCCACCCCTGCGTACACGGCGAGCGAGGAATGTTGGCACCGGTGATATCGTGCGAAAAGGCAAAGAGATCTTCGCCCCGACATTGGAAAAATGTAAACCGTGGTGGCGGCGTCAAGCATGATAGTCCTCCTTTGTTGTAGGATATGTTCATGCATGCAATGCCTGAGCAGGGGTGAAAGGGCCGAATTGCCATTTTGGCGGATCGATGCGGCCGATGCTTCGCGGAGCCGAACTCGGGCGACAAGGCACGTCATAACCCGAACGCATGGCGCGCCAGCAGGCACGCTTCGTCGCCGGGGTCACACGCACGGCAGACGTCAGGCCTGACTTCGTAGATGGCGCAGGTGGTCAAAATCCCGACCTCACCTAGCAAGGCGGAACATCTCTCTCCGCAGCACCGCATGCCATCGACGCGCTCGCTTACGAACTCACGCGGGATGCGGTCGAGGTCGGTATCGCTATCCGTCGTGAACCGGGGCCAATCGCGTGAGAACGAGCAACAGGCACCGCAGGTCCTACAGGACGCAGCTACATCGATAGCTGCTTTTTCCTTCTGACTAGCGGAAATGTGGAACATCAATGATTGCGTCATCATTCTGTCGGACTTCCTTTGCGTCAGGCCGGAGCGCGGTGCGAAAGATCGGCTTCCTTTGCCACGCGCCCGAACGCTTCGATAGGAGTTGGTTTGTCGTAGTTTTTGGACTAGAGCGCCCGAAGAACCGGCTCGGCGAGGCCGAGCTGTGAAAACGTCGTCAATGCGCTATTCTTTCTCCTGACCACTGCACATTCAGCGCACCGACATTGTGGATCGGTACGCAGTGCGCCTGGCGCCACTTCGTTGGAGACACCCCGCGTGTCCTGGGTTGTCGGATGCAATGCTCGGAGCGCTCAGCGGACAATTTGGGGCGGAAGAGCCGACTCTGTGTCCGTCACGCGGCTGGAGCGCCGCAAATCGCTCATCGAGCGGTTGCACCTTGTCTCATGCTGCCACGCACAAGTCAACCGGCACTGGAGTCATTGCAGTCACCGTGGCAGCTGTCGGCTCGCTCGTCTCGGCGCCAGGGCAGGGATCTGAGATCAACCTCGAGGACCCACTCCACCAGCTGGTGGGCGATTGCCTACATTGGCCATGGTCGGGAAGGTGGCCCGAGGGATGCTGGGCGTGCTCCTTGATCTCAAATTACCAAAGCGTATGGCGCGACAATCTGGGTGAGAACGCGTCTCTCACCTTGATTGTCGGCGCCCAAAAGCGACCGGACCTACCGAAAGCGCCCCTGCGCATGATCCCGGCGATAGAGGCAAATGATCACCGGCATCCTATCGCTTGGCCAAGCCAGGGCACTCCCTCGCTTCTTTGCTCTTCACCTCCTGCCAGAGCTGCCGACCTAGGACCATCTGCGGCGCGCAGACCTCCTCGGCTGCCCGATTGATCAGCCGAGCCTGGTTCCACTCCTGCTTACATTCGATTCCTCCGTCGCCCCGAACAAGCAGACGTGGTCGGCAACGCACTGCGTGCCATGGACATGGAAGATGCGGCTGGGACATCATGAGCTCATAGCTCATCAGTCACCCAACTTTCATCGGCTATGGGGGAGACCATGTCACAGTTCGACCCGATTGCCTCGCGGACTGTCCGCACGGCGGATTACCTCGAGCCGTCCTTCTTCCATGGTGCTCAGGTCGAGATTGCGAAACGGAAGCTCGCCGACCATCTGGCTCGTCGTAAGAAGCGCCCGAATGTTCTGATATTCTTGATGGACGACGTTGGGTGGGGCGATTTCGGCTGTTACGGCGGAGGTATCGCCGTCGGTGCGCCGACGCCGAATTTCGACAAGCTTGCCCAAAGTGGGCTTCGACTGACGTCCTGCTACTCCGAGCCGAGCTGCTCGCCATCGCGAGCCACGCTGATGACCGGGCGCGTTCCGAACCGCCACGGGCTCCATAGGCCACCCATGTACGGCGAGCCGGGCGGCCTCCAAGGCGAAATCACCATCGCGCAACTCTTGTCCGAGGTAGGTTATGTAACGCAAGCCGTCGGCAAATGGCATCTCGGCGAGAACATCGAGTCGCAAGCCCAGAACGTGGGCTTCGACGACTTCTACGGATTCTTATCGGTCTCCGACATGTACTCGGAATGGCGCGACGCGCACTTCTTCCCCGAAATCGTGTACTCGGACGCGCGCACTGAGTGGATCAAGAACATGCCGTTCAATAAGTGCTTCGTGCATGCCACGAAAGGCGGCTCGAGCGAGAACGTCGAAGAAGTGACGATACCTGTTCTCTCGCAGCTCGATGAGAAGTGGTGCCGCTACTCAATCGATTTCATTGAACGCATGGCCAAGGTCGAGCGGCCATGGCTGCTCTACCACTGCACGCGCGGCGCCCATTTCGACAATTACCCGCACGAGCGGTTCCTAGGGAAATCACCCGCGCGCCATCCGTATAAGGATACGCTCCTGGAATTGGACGAGATCATGGGCCGCTTGCTCGAAGCACTGCAGAGCACTGGGCAGCTCGAGGATACGTTGATCTTCGTCACCTCCGACAACGGGCCGCATATGGAGACGTGGCCGGATTCAGCGTTCACCCCGTTTCGATGTGCCAAAGGCTCGACCTGGGAAGGAGGCGTGCGCGTGCCGGGTCTGCTGTCGTGGCCAGGCATGATCGATGCCGGCCGGCAAAGCGACGGGTTGTTCGACCTCAATGACGTACTGCCGACCATAGTTGCGCTTGCCGGCGAGATGGCGCCACTCCCAAGCGACCGATACATCGACGGCGTCGACCAGAGTTCATTCCTGCTGGCGCCTAACGGACTGTCGAACCGCAAGTACCACTACTATTGGCTAACTAGCACTTTTTCAGCCCTACGCTGCGGCGAGTACAAGATGGTGCTGTCTGCCACGAGCGATGACGACGCCGGATCGGCAGGGCCTGGAGGCTTCACGGGCGTGCTGCAGCGTTTCGCGTATGCCCATCTCTACAACCTCTATCTCGATCCGAAAGAAACCCACAATTACATGACGCGCAAACTGGCCTACGTCGAGGCTTTTCAGCTCGGGATCCGTTCGCATCTTGCAACGTTCAAACGCTATCCTCCGAAGACCATCATGGGATTGAAGGCGCCAGATTCGCGCAGCTCCTGACTTATGGTGGTATCGCCTGCGCGACGATGAAGAGGGGCGACAAATGGAGATGGACCCAATCGTGGGCATCGCCGATTTTCGGCGCGACAACGTCCCACCGATCCGGAGGGTCTGCTCCGGCTTTGTCGCACTCTGCCGGGACCTGCACCTGCTCGATGACCTGCGAGGAGGCAGGGCTCGAGGCCTCCGCCGCGGCCGCCGGCGTCGAACGCTTGGGCGGAGGGTCATTAGGATCGCCGCGATTTCGTCTATCGACGCCAGCGACACGTATGTTTGCCCGGTCGGCAAACGCCTCACGTACTGCACGGCGACCGAAGAGACGGACAAAGTCTTGCGCCACTATTGGACGGATGCCTAGGCAATGTGCACCCTCAAAAAGGACTGCACCCCGAGCAAACAACGCCGCGTTGCTCACAGGGAGAACGAGGCGGTTCTCGACCGCGTGCAAGCACAGCTTGATCAGCGACCCGATGCGACAAACCGGGCGTCAGGGATACGCCTCAGCGCACCTTGTAGACGGTGTGGCTCCGGTTCTTCGTGAACGGGCGCACCTCTTTCGCCCAGCGGCCCTTCTCGCCCTGCACCCTCCATTCCGGGCTCATCAGCACATCGGGGCTGTCAATCTCGTAGATGGCGGTATAGCGCGCCGCCTCGTGCTTCTTGGCAATGGCCTCGCCGCCGACCTGATGCCTGAACGGCTCTCCCTGCATGCGGGTCACCGCGCGCACACCCGGCACCTGCTTCAGAAAGGGCACGTGCTCGATGTCATAGACTTCGTTGAAGAGCGCTTCCTTGGCTGGATCGACATCCATGCTGACGACGAAGACATAACGCGTGGAGAACGGCATAAGTTGGCCTCGCTGGATGGAGAGACGGGATGCACCTATGTTAGGCTGTTTGCCACCGATTGTATCGATCGCGACGCGACGAGCTGATGCGTGAGTAGGCACTCGTCGCGCGGCACCATGCCGACGCGGTATTCCACGTACCGGACCGGGAGTGGCGCAAACTCAATCACCCATATCAGATAAAGGCCGAGATCCGCTAATGGGAAGGGTACCGTCGTTCGCCAAGCTTCCCCAACGTAAAGAGGAACGCTTTCTCGCCGCTGGGTGAGACGGCGCCTCGGAGCAACCCGGGAACTATTTACATCGACAGTCGGTCTGGCCCGAAAACCGCCCGGATGGCGCGATGCTCAACAAGCGGCTCATAAATCGAAGCACGATCTCTTAGCGGCGTGCCACGCTGCAACAGAACAGAGCACGACGGTCTCCGGTGCATCACTGCAGCGCGCGACATGTAGGCCGACCCGCTCCTTCCCAGGGCCGCATTCACGGTGGCAACCGTCTAGTGTGCCCCTGCCGTTGGTAGGCCACGTGCAGTCTTATCCCCTCGGTTCTCCGGACAAAGATCCGGGTACGGCGGGTTCATGATTGAACTTTGACGACCCGGCAACGCTAGCTTGCAGTCCCTTGATCGAGTAGGTGTATGACGTACCAGCAATAGCAAGCGCAGACGGCCTTGGGAGCTTTGAACCTTGACCAGCACCATCGAATTTTATGTCAACGGTATACGACGCGCCGTCGCGGCGGACGCAGACACGCCGCTCATCTACATCTTGCGAAATGACCTCAAACTGAAGGGTACGCGGTTCGGTTGCGGACAAGGCGTGTGTGGATGCTGCACTGTTCTGCTGGATGGACGCAGCGTTCAATCCTGCAACACCCCCTTGTCGGCCGTGCAAGCTAGGACCGTTACGACAATAGAAGGACTCGGAAGTGGCTCAGTACGCCATCCGTTGCAGGAGGCCTTCATTGAGGAACAAGCGGGGCAATGCGGCTACTGCCTGACCGGCATCATTATGGGAGCGGCCGCTCTGTTCGACCGCAATCCCTCGCCGACGGACGCACAAATCCGGTCTGAGCTCGACATCCATCTTTGTCGCTGCGGTTCCTATGATCGCATCCTGCGCGCGATCCGTCGTGCGAGCCAAAAAATGAGCAAGGGCAAGGCCTCCTGATATGACCACCGCTTCTCTTCCCCCAAGTCTCGCGCGCAATGCTCGCCTCGATCGTTGGGTTGCGGTCAGGCCAGATGGCGTCATCGAAATTAGAACCGGAAAGGTCGAGATCGGCCAGGGGATCATCTCGACGCTCGCTCAGATCGCTGCCGAAGAGCTGGACGTCGACTACACACGCATCCGCATGATCCCAGCGGATACAGATCGTAGTCCCAACGAGGGCGTCACGGCCGGCAGCAGATCGACCGTCGAGAGTGGCAGCGCATTGCGACAAGCCTGTGCGGAAGTGCGCAGAGCCTTTCTTGATGCGGCAGCTCAGCGGCTCGGCGTCGACAGCGACGAGCTGTTCGTACGCGATGGGACCATTCATCGGCGCGCAAGCAACCAGAACACGACGTATTGGGAACTTAGCGGGGCAGTCGATCTTGCAAGGGACGCGGACGGCCGGGCAGCACCTAAGCGCGCTGACCAGCTGACGCTTGTCGGAAAATCCCTTCCCCGCATCGATCTGCCAGGCAAGGTGGTTGGGTCGGATGTCTATGTGCATGACCTCGAGCTGCCCGGCATGTTGCATGGCCGCGTTCTGCGACCACCGTCATATCGCGCCACGCTTCAGGCGTTCGACAGCCAGCACGTCGAGGCGATGCCGGGGGTGCGGGCCGTCGTGCGTCATGGGCGCTTCATAGGTGCTGTTGCCGAGCGCGAGGAACAGGCGGTCGCCGCCGTCGCGGCATTGGCAAAATACGCACGCTGGAAAGAGGCTGCGGACCTGCCCGACGTCGACGAGTTGGCCGCGTACCTGCGATCGCTACCGGCGAAGCTGATGGTCATTAGTCAGAACGGCACATCATTGGAACCCGCTGCCCAGACACTGAACGCTACCTATTCGCGACCGTTCCTGGCGCACGCCTCCATCGGCCCGTCCTGTGCCGTCGCGCGCTCGCAAGGCGGAGCGATTGAGATCTGGAGTCAAAGCCAGTCTATTTATCCGACCCGAAAGGACATCGCGACGACCATCGGAATCGCGGCCGATGCGATCACGATCCATCACGTGCAAGGTGCTGGATGCTACGGTCACAACGGCGCCGATGATGCGGCGCTCGACGCCGTGCTGCTCGCGCAAGCGGTGGAGGGACACCCCGTCCGGCTGCAATGGTTGCATGAAGATGAGCTCGCCTGGTCACCTTACGGTCCCGCCATGGTTGTGGCCATGTCGGGTTCCATAGATGGCTCAGGGCGCATCGTTGATTGGCACCACGAGATGTGGAGCAATCCTCACATTGCGCGGCCCGGGCTGCAGGAGAGCCCCTCGCTGCTGGCCGCATGGCACCTTGATCCGCCGTTCGCACAGCCGCCCGGCATCGATGCACTACCTGGAGGCAAGCCAGCTAGTCAGCGCAACGCCGTCCCAATCTACGACTTTCATAATCGGAGAGTGGTCCATCATGTCCTTGATCGTTTGCCCGTGCGTACAGGTACGCTGCGCGCAATCGGTGGGTTCATCAACGCATTCGCGATCGAGTGCTTTATGGATGAGCTTGCTCATTCTGCCGGTATCGATCCCGTCGACTTGCGCCTGAAGCATCTCTCCGACGAGCGGGGGATTGCCGTGATCAGGGCGGCACGTGAGCGATCAGGCTTGACCTGGAAACGCCAGAGTAGTTCGCGCGGCATGGGTCTTGGGTTTGCGCGTTACAGCAACGAGGCGAGTTATGCCGCCGTCGTGGTCGAAGTTGATGTCGGTGAAACGATCAAGGTCGTCAGAGCTGTGGCTGCCGTCGATTGTGGGCGCACGATCAATCCAAACGGGGTCGCCAATCAAGTCGAGGGCGGTATCGTGCAGGCCGTGAGCTGGGTTTTGAAGGAGCAGGTTCGCTTTGACCAGTCACGGATTACGACACGAAACTGGGATGACTACACGATTCTGCGCTTCTCCGAGGCACCGCCCGTCGAGGTGACAATCATCGATCGGCCCGACCAGCCGTCGCTTGGGATGGGTGAAGCGGTTGCTGGCCCGACGGCTGCAGCGATTGCGAATGCTGTGTTTGATGCAATCGGCATTCGCGTTCGCGACCTTCCGCTAACACGCGAGCGAGTGATGGTAGCGATCAATAATTCATAAGGCCCCCTCTTGTATCTCGCCGACAGTTGAGTTTCCCTCGGCATGGAAGAAATGTCACGCAATTGACATCAACTGGAACACTGGCAGGCTGCATGGAAGGCGGATGCACCTGCCGGCACCTCCGGTATCGGCTAATGCCAGCGTGAAACCGGCACCGCCCAGCCCATGCTCTCAATGCCGTGTATGAAGCCGAGGGTGTTGTCACACGGGAGCCGGAGATCATTGATACGCCGTCCGCCAGCAACACGAGGCTCTGGAATATTGCCACTTCGTCGGTCCACCTCCAGAGTGGGAGCCCCTTACTCGGGAGCCGTTCCATGCCATCTGCCGAGCTGCATAATCTGACGTTGACCGAGGCCGCCCGCCTGATCTCGGTCCGCAAGCTGTCGCCGGTGGAATACACTGAGAGTTTGCTCGCGCGCACCGAGGCGCTCGAGCCGCAGCTGAGCGCCTTCATCACGCGTACGCCGGACATTGCTATCGCGGCTGCTCGCGCTGCCGAGGCCGAGATCATGCTCGGCAATTTGCGTGGGCCGCTGCACGGCATTCCTTTCGCCCTCAAGGATATTTACGACACGGCCGGCATCCTCACGTCTGGCCATTCGCGCACTTGCATCGACCGCATCCCCGATAGGGACGCGACCACCGTCGCCCGCCTGAAGATGGCCGGTGCCGTGCTAATGGGCAAGCTCGCGACGCATGAATTCGCGCACGGCGGACCGTCGTTCGACCTGCCCTGGCCGCCGGCACGCAACCCTTGGAACACCGCGCGCTTCACGGGCGGCTCGTCGTCGGGCTCGGGCGCCGCGCTTGCCGCCCGCCTGGTGCCGGCGAGCCTCGGCTCCGACACGGGCGGCTCGATCCGCGGCCCGGCTGGGCTATGCGGTATCGCTGGGCTGAAGCCAACCTATGGTCTGGTCAGCCGCGCCGGCGTGCTGCCCAATTCCTACTCCTACGATCATTGCGGGCCCATGGCGCGGACGTCACAAGATTGTGCGCTACTGCTGAACGCGATTGCCGGGCACGATGGGGCCGATCCCGCTTCGTCCTCGCGGCCGGTCGAGGATTTCGCCAAAGGTATCGATGGCGGTGTCCAAGGATTGCGCATCGGTGTCGTCAGGCACTTCTGGGAGAAGGACCTGCGCGTCAACGCCGAGCTGTCGGGCACCCTCGAGCAGGCGCTGGAGGTGCTGCGCGAGCTGGGGGCCCGCACCGAGGACGTGACGATGCGGCCGCTGCAGACCTATTCCGACGTTAAGATTGTGATGGCCGAGACGGAGCTGTTCTCGCTGCATCTGCCCGAGCTAATCGCGCGACCCGGCGCCTTCGGGCAAGACTTCCGCGCGCGCAGCCTGGCCGCCTGCCTATTCACCTCGGAGGATTACGTGCGCGCAAGCCGCGAGCGCCGCGCCATGATCGAGGAGATGCAACCGCTTTATCGCCGCTTCGACCTTCTTGTGACCGCAAACGGGTCACCGGCGCCGCGGCTAGACTCGCACGATCCGCTGGCCTTCTGGCAGCGACCGAACTTCACCTCGCCGTTCAACTGCACTGGCGGCCCGGCGCTTGCATTGCTGTGCGGTTTCTCGAAGGACGGCCTGCCGCTGGGATTGCAGATCGCCGGTCGGCCACACGAGGATGCCCTTGTCCTGCGCGCGGGCCATGCCTATGAGATGGCGACAGGATTCTTCAAGCGCGAGCCGGGTCTAAAGTCCGGTGCGGCACCCGCGGCGCTTGATCCGAAGCCCTGGCGTCCTGACACGAGCCAGGTCGAACCCGCCGCACGGGCGTTCGCAGAGAATGCAGCTATTCGGACCGGGCTGCGGCTGGCAGCGGAGCATTTGGAGGAGCTCGTCGCGGTTGCCCCGTGGGCGATCGCCATGGCAAAACGTTTGCGAAGGGACCATCTCCGCTCAGCCGAGGTTTCCTCAATCTTCGATCCGACGCGCTGAGATCGAGTTTCGTTGGCCCTGGGGCGAGGCAGCATTTGCGCAGTGAAAACCATGCACGCTCGCATATCCTTCATTGCGGACGTTGCTAAGCTGGACGAACATCGGCTTGGTATGGCCGCTACTAAAGGGTCCAGTCTTTGACGGTAACGTCGCGGCTCGCCGCACCACTTTGGGGCCGAGGCGAGAGTGCGCACACGGCTTCACCGCTTTCAGCTTGGCCGCCGGGTCCCTTGACGCTCGCGCCAGCACCAGCATCATTCCAGGGACAGCAAATGCCGGCACGCACGGCTCGACAGCATCTTGAGGGGCTGCTTCAGGAACGCGAAACCTGGCTCGGTGGGGAGCGCGTGCATGATGTCACGAGCCACCCGGACCCGGCGATGGCCGCAAGCGTATAACTGGCTAGGGCATGTTCGCGGGCTGGGCACCAGCCCCGCTAGGTCTCCCCAGTGTGCACAGCCACGCGACGCACTCACCACCGCGATCAGCGACACATGGTGGCAGCCGTTCAGCTCAACTTATCCCCACGTGGCCTGACTGCCAACGAGCGTAATCGTAATGTGCCCCATGGTCGTATCGGCCTTGGCGCCATGCCAATGGCGCTCGCCAGCCTTGATGTGTGCCACATCGCCGACGTTGATCTCGCGCTGCTCATGCTCCGTCGCCACGATGCCGGCGCCAGAAGTCACGATCAGGATCTGGTCGCAATCGTGGATATGCCATCCTGTGTTGCAACCCTGGCTGAAGTTCACCACGGAGCAGTTGTAGTTCTTGGAGTCGCCGGGCTCGATGATGGTCTGGCG
>Ga0075424_100005100_pt1 | contig 12508 bp, 10 predicted proteins | sample SoiMethybrSBSTD3_FD_75301 | JGI IMG/M metagenome (GOLD analysis project Ga0075424, IMG submission 75301) | Bulk soil microbial communities from a Populus tree surrounding site in Tennessee, USA - Soil MetaG P. TD hybrid SBSTD3 | ecosystem: Environmental > Terrestrial > Soil > Tree plantation... | reverse complement strand
GCTCCGGCCCCTCGCCGGTCGAGGGAAGAGTGTAACTCGCTCACGCCAACCGAAAGATCGATTTCCGCTGAACCACTACAACGACCCACGACTGAAAACTCGCGAGGATATCTCGAGATGTCCTCGCGAGTCTTGGGTAATGGGTGATGAGTCATTCGTGATTGGTCATTGGTATTCTACGGCGCTGTCGCGAGCGTTGGGGCTGGGCCATCGCCTAACGTCGCGGACTGCAGCTCGAGCTTGATCGAGAAGCCCCCGAACTTCGTCTTGAGCTGCACCGGCACCCGGCGATCGTCATCCGAGAACCACACCTGCGCCTCGCCCCCCTCGGCGAACATGCCCTTGGTGCGAATCGTCGGCGCGACGACCACGGCGGTGTACGTCCCGGCCGGCACCGATATGGTCTCTTTCCGCAGCCCCGCGAAGACGACCGGGTTGCGGTCGGGGCGGAAGTAGCGATCCTCCTGCCGAGTCTCGCCGACCTTCACGGCCGCCGCGCGAACCGCGTAAATGAACGAGCCATCGTCGAGCGGGTTCGACACGCTCGCGAGGAGCGAGTCGCCGTTCCTCTGATACGCGGCGCGCTCGGGGTAGATCTCGTACATCGTCGTGCGTTTGTAATGTCCCTCGGACACCTGCTGGCGGTGCCGCAGCGAAGACAATGTCTCGACGTCGACCCAGCTCTCGTAGCGATCGTGGACGCGGAAGAATGGGATGCCCCCGTCGATCGTGAACACGAGGTGATAGGCGGGCCGCCCGCGGACGATTTCGATGCAGTCCACGCGCATGCGCGCGGTGCCGGCGGGAATCTTTCCGTACGTCGCCTTGTAGGTGAGCTCTTCACCGACCACGAACGGAACAGCGGCGTGGGAGCTCGAAGTGCTCTGAGCATCCTGAGCGCTCGAGAGCTGCGGAAGAACCATCACGGCCAGAGCGGCCATCGATTTCGTTGTCTTGTGGCGCATCGTCGTGCCTCCGTCTCGGTCTCTATTCAGATGTCGAATGAAGACGCGCGATTTCGACACGGATTGGCTCAGGTCAAAGGGGTCAGAGTCGTTTGAGATTCCGGATCAGGGTATCAAGGCGGATCAAGGGGTCAGACCCCTTGAAACTCCGGTTTCAAGGGGTCTGACCCCTTGATCCCTTGATCCGCGAGGTGTCTACTCGACCCGCCTGAGCTTGATCGTCGGCGGGTTCGTCACGCCCCCGCGCGAATTTCGCTGCGGCGTCAGCCACAGGGTGTCCCCCGCAACTCGATACGCGTACGACGTGAACGAGCCCTTCGTCATCGCGGCCGGGTTCTTCGACACGACGGGATACGTGACGAAGGCTCCCGACGCCAACTCGTAACTGCCGGCCTCGGCTACAACGGGACCCCAGGCCCGACGGAGATCGTCCGCTGACGCATTCTCCGCGTCTGTCAGGACAGGGCGCGGCCCATCCGCATGGATATCGATGTGGCTGTAATGCTTCGCCGTGATGAAGCTGAGGTTGGGCTGCAGCGGCGTGATCGTCCGGGCCCCGGGTCCGGTCGTCGTCACTTCCACCGCTTCCCAAACACCCTCGATCGAGGGTGCACGCGACGCGATCGCGGCGCCGCTCAGGCCGCCAGCTGCCGTTACTGCGAGAATGGAGTTGAATATCCGACACATCTGACACCTCCGTAGCTCTCGATTGCCACCGAAATCGTGTGTGAAGCACCAGAGGAACGGTGCAGAGCTACAGTGGGGCGAGTTGCTCGCACTCGAAAGCGACATGACACGTCACTGGCCGAGTGGCGCTTTTTGGCGCACCGTTGAGGGAGTTTGTGTCGCGGAAGAGCCGCCATGACTGGTCTCGAGAATCCCCAACGCGCAGCTGCAACCTCCGCCGGTCCGGAGGATCGACTCGATTCCTGGAAAGCGATCGCCTCCTATCTCGGTCGTGGCGTCCGGAGTGTGCAGCGTTGGGAGCGGGAAGAGGGACTTCCCGTGCATCGCCTGGCTCACGAAAAGCGGGGCAGCGTCTACGCATACCGGCATGAGGTGGATGCCTGGTGGGAGAGTCGACGACGTTCGCTGTCCACCGATATCCCCGATTCCAGCCCGGCGACCAACGCCGTTTCCGCTGCGGCTGCCGTCGCCCCACCGACGCGCCAACTCGAGCGAATCACGTGGAAGGCAGCCGCCACGTTCTGGCCGGCTCTGTCCTCCGACGGGCGTCTGCTCGCGTACGTCTCCGACGGCGGCAGGGACAACGCGCTCCCGCAGATCTGGCTGCAGCAGATCGGCGGCTCAGCGGTATGCCTGACAAGTGGCGCCTGCGAGCGGTCGCACCTCGCGTTCTCGGCCGACGACACGAGACTCGTCTTCACCGGCAGTGACGCGAACGGGTCGAACGTGTACGCGATGCCAGCGCTTGGCGGTGAGCCACGACTGCTGAAGCGACGGGCAGTTGCGGGACGGCCATCGCCGGACGGGAAGCGGCTCGCGTACATCTCGCTCGACGACGCCGCGGGAGTGCGGATTGCATCGACGGATGACGCGCCTGAGCGAACGGTTGCGCTGAACCTGTTCGATGTGTCGTTCGTGCTCTGGTCGCCGGACGGGAGCCACGTACTCGTGCAGGCCCACTCCGATTCGGGGGACGAGCTCGAAGACTGGATTGTCCCGGTCGACGGAGGGGGAGGAGAGCCGTCGAACACGGGAATCCTGCAGCGGCTTCGCCAGCGACAATGCTTCCCGATCACGCTTCCGGCGTCGTGGTCGGGCAATTCGCTCGTGTTCTCGGTCATCACGATCGAGGGAGTTCGACTCGCTCGCCAGGTGCTCGACGCGGTGACGCTTCAGCCGAAAGGCGACGCCGAGCTGCTCACGCACGGCGGGGAGATGGATGTGTTTCCGGCGGCGAACGCCGGTCGCGTGGCGTTCGTTCGCACGCACGCCGACCAGAATCTCTGGTCGATCGACGTCGATCCGGCCACTGGCATGCCGCGCGGGTCGTTGCGTCGCCTAACGCGTGGGCCGGGCTACATCGCCTATCTGTCGGTTTCTCGCGATGGCCGAACGCTGGCTTACTTTCTCGCAAACCGCACAGGTGCCGGTCCGGTTCTGCGGAACCTGGAGAGCGATGTGGAGGCCGCCTTCGCGCCCGCGGCCGACTACGGGTTCCCGGCTATCTCGCCAAGCGGTGACCTGCTCGCCATCAGTCGCAGGGTGGTGGGACCGCGAGCCTTGCGGCCGATCTTTATCGGATCCGTTGCCGACGACACGATTCGAAAGGTCGGCGACGATTGTGGTGGGCGACCGCGTCAATGGCTCGACGAGCGCTTCCTCCTCATCGAGCGTTTTGGTTCCCGCCTCAACTCGATCGCGATCCTGGACACGGCCGACGGCGCGCAGCACGAGCTGCTCTCGAGCGCGGAGCATTCGATCTCGAACGCCCGCGTGTCGCCGGATGGTCGATGGATTGCGTTCGACGCGACCCTCCGCAGCGTCAATCGTTCGCTGTCGTCGGGGCTGACGTCCAGGCCGGGTGGTCGGCCTGCAGTGTTCGTCGCGAGGTTCCGGGTGGGCGACGTGATACAGCCGGCCGACTGGATCGCGGTGGACCAGTCGGCGAGCCACCCGTTCTGGTCCGGCGAGGGGTCGCTTCTCTACTATCTGCCGATCGTGCCGACCACAGACTTGCGCAACGTGGTGGGGGCCCGTCGGTTCGATTCGAAGTCTGGCCTGTCTGGTGAGCCGTTCACGGTGCTCGCGCTGACGGAGATGATCGTACCGGCGGCGATGGTGGGCACGGCTCCGGTTGCGACGCGGGATCGGCTCGTCTTCGTGCTCGGAGACTTCCGCGGCGATGTGTGGATGATGGACCTGCGGTAAGGAACAGGCGATCAAAGGGGTCAGAGTCGTTTGAGTTTCAAACGACTCTGACCCCTTTGATCGCTTTGATCGCTCAGGAAGCGAACGCGGGGGCTTCGTAGAGCTGACGGACCTCGCACTCGCCCTCGCCAACGACCGCCAGGAATTCCTCGGTCAAGCGGATCGCTTCTTCCTTCGATTCGGCCTCGAGCAATGCGAACCCGCCGACCACTTCCTTCGCTTCAGTGAACGGCCCGTCCTTCAACGTGACCCTGCCGCCGTCTCGGCGCACCTGAAAGCCCAGGCTGCTCGGCAAGCACCCTTCGGTGCTGATCAGGTGGCCGGACTTCGTGAACTTTTCGATGAGCTCACCCATGGCCGCGATGTGCTCGGGTGACGGCGGCACGTTGGTCTCGCGATGGCGATAGATCGAAAGAAAGCGCATGCTATCCTCCAGGCAGGATTCGAGTTACCGGCTTGCTGGTCGGCGTGGACTCGGCGTCGTCGCGCGCCCCGCTGTCCTACACGTCGAACGATCCGGCGTAAAATCGACACGAATGGGGTCAGACTCCGTTCTCATCTTTCGGTCGCGCCACCGGTCCGATTTGTTGCGGATCAAGGGGGATCAAGGAGTCAGACTCCTTGAAAGTGCCGGATCAAGGGGTCTGACCCCTTGATCCGAGTCTGACCCCGTTTGGGGCATTTCACCGCCGCGCACATGCAATCGCGGCAGCCAGTAGCCCGAGCCCACGCGGATCGTTCATCGCCATTCGCGACCCCAGCGTGTTCGTCACATACGCGATCCCGAGATCGAGCTCGGGCACGAACCTCACCATCTGGCCGCCCGCGCCGCCCCATCCGATGCTCGCGGTCCGGTGCAGATCTGGAGACTCGAAACGCGCAAACCCGCCCTGTGTGAACGCCACCGGTGTCCCCATGAGGCCGTCCACCGCGTAGGTATCCGCTGTTTCGTACGCCTCGCGAAGCGCCCGGTCGGATGAAAAGATCCTCGTGCCGCCTAACGATCCGCCGCGCTCGACGAGCGCCGCCAGACGCGCCAGCGCGTCGGCGCTGCCGAACCCGGTCGAAGACGCGAGCTCCACCGCACGCATCTTGGGGTGATTCGCCAGCTCCTGCGGCGCCACCCCGCTCGGCGCCAGGCAATTGAGCGCGCGAGCCGGAATGGAGTCAGGCTGCGTCAGGAGTCGGCGGAGAAATGCGATCTCGTAGTCGTACAGCCGATGTCGCGGATCGTCCGAGCGCTCGAGCCCTTCGACATCACCAGCAAGGAGGCGAGTGATGACGGTCGGGTCCGGGCGAGTGGCGGAGATGCGCGACGATTGGCCATCAGGCAGACCAACCCAGAAGTCGATGCCTAACGGCTCAGCCACTTCGTCACGGAAGAACGCACCCAGGCGCCGGTGCGTCGGGTCCACCCGACGAACGAGCTCGGACGAGTAGAGCCCGCGTGACACCGCATGGTACGCCTGAGGCGGCGCAGGCCGCTGGGACCCCCAGCCGCCACCCGCTGGTTCCGCGGCGAAGAGCTCCGGTAGCTGGACCTGCCGCTCGAGGAAGCGCGCGCGAGCATCGAGGTCGAACAGCTCGTCGTCCCCAAGCTTTCGCTCGAACACTGGAAGACCGGCCCGATGCATCATGAGTTGTCGCACCGTGACCTGCGCCTTCCCCTCATGTCCGCCCGCGAATTCCGGCCAGTGCTCGACGATCCGGTCGTCGTAGCGGAGGAGCCCGCGATCCACGAGAAGCGCGACGACGATCGACTCCACGAACTTCGTGGTGGACGCGACGAGCTGGATCGTGGTCGCGTCGTAGGGCGCGGTGTCGCCGAAACCGATTCGCGAGCCACCCGTCAGCCGCACGACTGGCTCCCCGCGCACATACACCGAAACAGCCGAGCCGACGTCCCATGCCTTCGCGAAGAAAGCGCGGAATGTGTCGGCTACAGGCTCATACCCCGACGCGACGGTACCAGGAACGACGTCATTCATGACGAAATCTTGGAACCCGACTTCGGTGTCCGGCAAGCCTATTGGGGAAACGGATCATCCGGATGAGGTGATCCTGCCGGATCCGGCTCTCCCGGGACGACGCGTCTCGCCACGAGCCATTAGTCATCCCGAGCGCAGCGAGGGATCCTCATCGTCCCGAGCGAGAGCTCTCAATCGGGACCCTGAAGATCCCTCGCCTGACGGCTCGGGATGACAACTCTTCCTGACGGCTCGGGATGACAACTCTTACGGTATGATCGCGATCCTTTGCTTCGGTCAGGATGACAGCGGGTGGCTCCCGTTAGGCGGTTCGGTCCGATGCAGCCGTCAACGCACGTGGATCGGCACTGTGATCCTCGGCGGCAGTGGCGCGAATGGCAGGTTCGGTCCCGCCGGCGGCGGAGGCGGAATGGTGATGAAATCCGGGAGCCCGAACTTGAGCGTCAGCTCGCCAGCCGCCGCAGGCGTGAGCTCGAAGTCATAGATCTCGCCGGGATCGAACATCAGCATCGCTGGCCTCACCGTCGCCTGCGACGCCGGAAGCGGATAGCCGTCCTTCGCCACCGCTCGCCACTCGACCGGCGCGCCATCGGCGTTGATCGACACCACGAGCGGCGCGTCACCCGCCAGGTTGAAGAGGCGGAACCGATAGCGCGTCCCGGCTTTGAGGTCCATCGCATCTGGCTGCGCCTTCCCATTCATCAGGAAGGCCGGAGCTGGACCGAAGATCGGGTTCACGGTATGTCCTGCGGTCCCGAAGAACAGAATCCTGTCGGTCTCCGGATCGAAACGCTGGCCGGGTTCGACGACGATGATGGGCCCGTAGAGGCCGCTGCCCATCTGCTGCGCCTCGCGGAAGTGCGAGTGGTACATGTATGAACCCGTGCGCGGCGGCGTCCAGCGTACCGTCAGCGAGTCATGGGGCGCGATCGATGGCAAGACATCCTTGCCGCTGCCGCTCCAACCCGGCACACCGTCGGGATAGCTCTCGAGCTCGATGCCGTGCCAGTGAATTGCCGCGTGATCGTTCGACTGATTCACGATCGTCACCGCCACCCGCTTGCCACGCTCGAGCACCAGCGTGGGTCCGGGCACCGGCATCGCGTTCGGATCGGACGCTTCCGGCGTCCCGTCGACCACGAACGACATTCCCAGCTGCGAGCCGTAGACGTTAGGCTTCTCGCGCTGCACGATTCGAATCTTGCGCTCCGGTCCGGTGACCGTGGCGGTTGGCCCCTTTGGGGCAATGCTAATCCCCATCACGAGCCCGAACATCTGATGCGGGCGATCGGATGCATGGTGGCCGAGCATCGTCGAATCCATCGAGCCCTTCTCGGTGTCGAGCGCGGCGAGGTCCGACAGGTGGGTCGCGTAATGGCAGTGATAGATCCAGTTCCCCGGTCGCTCGGCCTTCCATGCGAGTGACAACGTCTGGAACGGCGCCATCACCTCCGTGACGCCCATGCGACGCTGGGCCGGTGTGTACACCGAGTCGGCGACGCCGTTGCCCTTCGCATCCACGCGGAAGAAGAAGCCGTGGAGGTGCATCGGGTGATCGATCTCGGTGAAGTTGATCACGCGCCACCGGATCGAGTCGCCCTGCGTGTAGGACAGGCGTTCCGTGTGCGGCCACGACAGACCGTTGATGGCCATCGTGCACCGATCGAGCCCGCTTCTGCTGGACGGGTCGCCCCGGCACGCGAACGACATCGCGAGCGTCCGCTCGTCGACGCTCGGCATCACGTTAGGTGGGTCGACGATGATCACGCCGTTGAGCTGCGTGTCCTCGATCATCCGAAAACCGGTCAGCGGATCAGGCGTCCGCCGCGCAACGTAGTAGTACGTCCCCGGCGCCGTCGCCTTGAACGACACCGTACTCCTCCCATCGACAGGAACCACGACGCTGTCCGAGACACCGCGAGTCTTCCCGAATCCGAAGACCGTGAGTGGCTTGTCGAGCCGATTGTGAATCGTCGCGCTCACGGTCGTGCCCACGGACACGCGAATGAGCGGTCCAGGGTTCGAGAGCGGCTTGCCCGGCTCGGCGAACGCCGCCACCTCCAGCGCCCGCCCACCTTCGCTTTCAGGATACCAGCGGCCCGTCCGTGCCTCGAGCGAGACGGTCAGGACGCCTTTCGCGAGCGTGCCGATGGCACGTCGGTTGTCATTTGGTGCAACGGTGTCTGCGACAAATGGCTTCGTGGCGCCGGCAACGAGAACGAGGGCGGCGTACGCGGACCATCTCGGCATGGTGCCTCGCGGGAGGTGGGGGACCTGCAGGCGACGGCGGCTATCAATTGGACGACTACAATAGCGACTTTCGTCACTAACGGGGACATAACCAGGCGCTGGACGCCATTCGATTTCGACGACAAACTCCCCGACCATGGCTCTGCTCTCGTTCCTCGACCGCGAGCGCTCGATCGCCGGCGAGCACTACTCGCGATGGCTCGTGCCGCCGGCGGCGCTCGCGATTCACCTGTCGATCGGTCAGGCGTATGCGTTCAGCGTGTTCAACCTTCCACTGTCGCAGCGCATTGGCGTAACCCATTCCGCGCCGGAAGACTGGAAGCTCAGTACGATCGGGTGGGTCTTCAGCATCGCGATCGTGTTCCTCGGGCTTTCAGCCGCGCTCTTCGGGCCATGGCTCGACCGAGTCGGTCCGCGAAAGGCGATGTTCGTGTCGGCGCTATGCTTCGGCGGCGGATTCGAGGTCGCTTCGCTGGGCGTGGTGACGCACCAGTTCTGGATTCTGCTGCTCGGCTACGGTGTGCTGGGCGGCATCGGTCTCGGCCTCGGCTACATCTCTCCCGTCACGACGCTGATTCGCTGGTTCCCCGATCGTCCCGGGATGGCGACCGGCATGGCGATCATGGGCTTCGGCGGCGGCGCCATGATCGCGTCGCCACTCTCGACTACGCTCATGGCCTATTTCAGGACCGACAAGGTCCCCGGAGTTGCGTCGACGTTCGTGACGTTAGGGATCCTTTACTTCTGCTTCATGATGTTCGGCGTGTTCACGGTTCGGATTCCACGGCCGGAGTGGCGACCGCGCGGGTGGACTCCGGTAGAGCGGCCTCGGTCGATGATCACGAATGCCAACGTCACCGCGGCCCGCGCGATCCGGACGCCGCAGTTCTGGCTTCTCTGGGTCGTGCTGTGCATGAACGTCACCGCCGGCATCGGCGTGCTCGGTCAGGCGTCTCCCATGATTCAGGAGATGTTTCCGGGCTCCATCACGGCTGCGGCGGCGGCGGGCTTCGTTGGGCTCCTGAGCCTCGCCAACATGATCGGCCGGTTCTTCTGGTCGTCGCTGTCGGATTACATAGGCCGGAAGGCAGTCTACGCCACGTTTTTCGCGCTGGGTGCCGCGCTCTACGCAGTCGTGCCGTCGACTGGCCGAGCGGGGAACGTTGTGCTGTTCGTTGCGGGGTACGTGGTGATCATGAGCATGTATGGCGGAGGTTTCGCGACGATTCCGGCGTATCTCCGCGATATGTTCGGTTCGTTCCAGGTGGGCGCGATTCATGGGCGGCTGCTCACGGCGTGGTCCACGGCGGGGATTTTGGGGCCTGTGCTGGTCAACTACATCCGTGAATACGAGATCGCGCAGGGCGTGGCGAAGGCGGACGCCTACACCACGACGATGCACATCATGGCGGGACTGCTGGTGATCGGCTTCGTGTGCAACCTGCTGGTCCGTCCAGTCGACGCGCGCAACACCGTTGCGCATCGGTCGCCGGCGCCGGCCGCTTGAGAGGAGGGGACGCGTATGTCCGAGAGCTCGCCACATTCAGCGCCGACCGCCGGGCTCGTGCTCCGACTCGCGGGCGCGTGGGCGCTGGTCGGCATCCCGCTCGCGTGGGGTGTCTGGCAGGTGTTCAAGAAGTCGCTGGACCTGTTCCGGTAGGCGCAGGTTTCCCCAGCCGGTTTTTACTCGTTAGGATCTACGCGGATCACTCTGTTCGCCGCCTAGGACTTCGCTGTTAGGCAAGCTCTTTCCGGGAACAGCGATGAAACGGATGCGGCGGAAGGAACCGGATAAACCCTAACGGGCCGATCTCCTCACGCCACGAGCCGGGATTCTTGGTTGAACGGCCCTGGGAAGCTCATGCGTCCCGAAAGGCTGTTCATTCTCAATCCCGGCTCGTTGCGAGCGCGTGCCTGAGTGCAAAGCTGGATCCGGTAGTTTCCGCAAGCTCCGCTTCATGGCTGTTCCAACCGAGGATTGCCAAACTTCGGAGCTGAACCTACTGGCGAAGGACTCGACGCACTGGATCGTCTACGCGGCCCATCATTTCCCACCTAACGAGCATCACGGGAATCATCCCGACGGCAGCGAATGCGTCCATGAACTCGCGCATCGAGAACCGGTTCCCGAGCTCATGCGCGCGATCGCTCAGGAGCCGCTCCACCTCGATCTTCCCGATCACGTAGCTGGTGCCGTACGACGGCTGCTGCAGATAGAGATGCTGCTCGCCGCGCACCGTCTGGGCGTCGAGGCGAAGCCAGCCCCGGGGCGTGTTGGCGGACGCGAACTGAGCGGCCTGCTCCAGCGTGAGCTCATTGCTGTGCATCCGCAGGTCGCCTAACGCGCGGGCGGCCCGCTGCGCGAGGAGAATGTAGATCAGCTCCCGCGTCCGCGGGCGGGCGTCGAACATCCCGGCATGAAGCATCATCTCTTCCCAACCGGTGGCATGCCCCTCGGTGCGCGTGTCGAAGATGTTGTAGAGCAACGGCCCGCGGCGGATTGGGCTCGCGTGCGGCTCGTTCTCCGCGCGCGCGAGGTCGAACCAGTGGTAGCCGTGCGTGCGCATGACCTCCGGGTCGCGGTAGTCCACCTCGGTGAAGAATTCCCGCGGCCCCGGCGCGAACCGGCCGACGCGTGCCTTGAGGGCAGGGCCCATCCACGGCTTCACCGTCAGGATGTCGTGATCGCGGAGGAACGCCATGTACTCCTCGACGGCCGCCGCGAAACGTCGTGCATGCTCTTCCTCGCTCGCGACGGGCACGAGCTCGGGCAGACGGCGATTGTGCACCTCGGCGAGCGCCAGGGACGACCGGGCACGCGCGAGCTCGCGCTGCATGATCCGAACCTCGTCCGCCCAGGTGTACGGCACGAGCTGAACGTTCTTGAGGTACCAGTCGTAGTTCGCCACTCCGATCCCCGACTGTCCGGTTTTCGTCGGGATCCTCGATGCGAGCCAGGTGGCGAAGCTGTCGGTTGCCACCTTCGCGCGCCTGATCTGGGCGATGAGGTCCGCGGGCGCGTTGCTCCCGAGCTTCGCCTCGAGGTCGGTGAGCGCGGCACCCTGGGCGCGAACGTCGCCAGCGCTCAGCGTCCACAGGTCTCGGCCATTCCCCACCAGGTTGCGCCGAGCCTGCGCCAGCAGTTCGGGAACGGGCTGCAGGCCATCGCGAACCCGCTCGGCATCGGCGCCGGAGAGCGGAAAGGTGTAGCTCCACAGCTCCACGGCGCCGAGCGCGTGCGGCCCTTCGCGCGCCGGCTGATCGCTCTGGTCCGCGAACACCGTGACGTAGAACGCGGGGTTGTTGGCCCAGGGCCGAAGGACTCGATGATCGAAGTCGAGTCCATTCATCTCGGCTCGAACGATGTGGTAGTCCACCTGTGCCGACGTTGGCCATCCCGTCGTGTCGAGCGCTGCGAGCCGCCGCTGGTATGTGAGCAGCTCCCGACGCTGCGCCGCCATAGCGGCAGCCGAGTAATCCGGCACGCCGCCCACGAGCTTCGGCTGCTGGAAGGCTCGCCAGGCCGTGAACAGCGCGACCAGATCCTCGTACTTCGACGGCGATCGCAGGGCACCGCCTGGCGACGGCTGGGCACCGGCGTTAGGCGCCACAGCCGTCCCTATCAGGACAGACGCAGCGACGGCGAGCCCGGCGAAGGAGCCGGCCAGGCAGCGATTCACCGTCACGCCTCGATGTTGTAGACTTCCCGCCGGCCCGAATCGACCAGGTCGTGGTAGCCCTTCATGATCGCATCGAATTCCTTCGCGTCGTCGGCGTTCTGCATCATCGCCGTGAACGCTTCCATGCTCTCGACCTCCATCTCGGACACGACGGTCCAGTAGCGCTCGGCGCTCACGTCGGTCATGACACGCATCTTCGGCATGCCCTTCTTCTCGCCGAGCTTCGACATGGCGACGAACTTCTCGACCATGGGGCGGACCTTGCCGGGCTTGCAGTACATGATGTCGCGAATGAGTAGCATATGTTCCTCCGTGCAGTCGGTGGCGCCCGCGGTCGCGGGCGGGGACATCTAGCCTACGTGACCGAGGCAGGCGCCGCGAGAGGCGGACCGGGATTGGTCGACGGGCGGGCGCTCACCTAACGAGAACATAACTAGCGAGCTCCGCCATTTCGCAGTGGTGGAATCTCGCGAATGTCGAACTGCTGGCGACGGACGTTACATAGCGTATCGAAGGGTTACACCACGTGTGCGTCGGCGGGCGCCATGCATCGTACCGTGCATGACCCCGGCGGCCTCGCCGGCTACCGTTCTTGACGCAACGGCACGTGATCCCTACACCTAACGAGTGACCAGCCATGCCGACTCCGAGGAAAGGATCGTCGCCCCGTCGTGCCAGGAAGAAATCCGCCGGCGCCGCCCGTGGTTCGTCGAAGCGGGCTGCGGCAAGA
>Ga0075424_100005098_pt1 | contig 12511 bp, 9 predicted proteins | sample SoiMethybrSBSTD3_FD_75301 | JGI IMG/M metagenome (GOLD analysis project Ga0075424, IMG submission 75301) | Bulk soil microbial communities from a Populus tree surrounding site in Tennessee, USA - Soil MetaG P. TD hybrid SBSTD3 | ecosystem: Environmental > Terrestrial > Soil > Tree plantation... | reverse complement strand
GTGGTGGTGGTGCTCGAGGAGAGCCTCGGCTCGCAGTTCATCGGCGCTCTTCATCCCGACAGCGGAGCGAGCCTAACGCCCCACTTCGATTCGATCGCCAGCGAGGGGACGCTGATGACGCGCGCCTACTCGACGGGAAACCGAACGATCCGCGCGCTCGAGGCGACGACGACGTCGCTCCCGCCGCTGCCCGGGATCTCGGTCGTACGCCGACCTGAATCGGTGGACCTCTTCACGCTGCCTGCCCTGCTCCGCTCACGCGGCTATGCCACGGAGTTCATCTACGGCGGTCGCGCGATGTTCGATGGGATGGGCGCGTACATGCGGAACAACGGCATGCAGCACGTCATCGAGCAAAAGGACTACCCGAGCGGTGAGTTCACCACGGCCTGGGGCGTGTCCGACGAAGCGATCTTCGACAAGGCACTCGCGGAGATGGATTCGCTGCACGCGACAGGGCGGCCGTTTTACACGCTGGTCCTGAGTGTCTCGAACCATCGGCCGTACACCTATCCCGCCGGCCGAATTGCCGTCGATCCCAACGAGCACAAGCGGGTGAACGCGGTGCAGTATGCTGATTGGGCGCTCGGCCGATTCGTCCGCCAGGCTCGAACGCACGCGTTCTTCGACAGCACGGTGTTCGTCCTCATGGGCGACCATGGGGCGCGCGTGTACGGGGCGGCGGAAATCCCGCTCGCGAGCTACGCGGTGCCGATGGTTTTCTACGCGCCGGGGATCCTGCCGGCAGGCGTGCGAGTCGACCAGCTGGCATCGTCCATGGACGTGCCGCCGACGATCCTCGGGCTGCTCGGCGGTGACTATGACTCGAAGTTCTTCGGCCGCGACGTGTTGTCTTCGCATGCGCGGCCGGGCCTCGCCGTCATGACGCACAACAACGAGATCGCCCTCATGCGGGATAACCGCCTGGCGGTTCTCGGGCTCCGTGGTGCGACAGCGGTGTTCGATGTCGACGCAAACGCAACCATGCACAAGGTCGTGACCCCGGACGCCGGCGCTCGCAATCTGGTGGAGGACGCGATCGCGTACTTCCAGTCGGCCGACGATCTGTATCGCCGCGGCGAGTATCGATTCCATCCGGTCCCGCAGACGGTCGCGACGTTAGGCGACCATCGGACACACACGCGCTAGACCGCATCACGACCGTTAGGCGCGGCCTAACGACTGGTTGCGTTGAGTGGCGCGAGGAGCCGGACGATCTCGGCGGCGATCGCGTCGTAGTCGCCGTCGAAGTGATGGTGGCCCTTGCGCTTGTCGACGTGGACGGCGCTCGTATCGGCGAGGCGGCACAGCGACTCCTTCTCATCCTTCCCGTAGACGCACAGCACCGGTGTTCCGCGAAGGCGCTCCAGCTCCGGGAGGATGGGGGGATCGGATGGCTTCGACGTGTCGGTCAGCAGGTCCGTCCAGTGAAACTGGAAGCTGGCGCGCTCGGCCGGCCCGAGCAGCGCCAGCAGCGCCAGCTCGGAGCGCAAATCGCTCGGGAGCCTGTTGACGACGAACGGAGCCATATCGGCGCCGCGCGAATAGCCAACGAGCGCCACGTGCTGCACCGCCCATTGCGCCGTGTAGTGGCGCATCATGCGGGCGACATCTGCCGCCGCCTCGTCAGGCGTCCGCGTCTTCATCAGATACGATCGCGAATCGAGACCGACAACCGAGACGCCGTGCGCCGCAAGATCCTCGGAGACGCGGCGGTCCAGCCCCGCCCAGCCGCCATCGCCACTCAGGAAAATCGCGACCGCGGTGGGTGACGGCGACTTCGACGGCAGCTCGTGCAGGGGCAGACCCTTGACGTCATCGTCCCGGACGGCCGCTGCGTTCTGCGCCCGCATGGACGTCCATGCTGAGCCTAACGCCAACCATGCCGCGGCCATCACCGATACTGCACGCGCGTTCATTTCCTCACCACGCCAACCAGACCGCCCGATACGAGCCCTGTCACGTTCGCCAGAATCCGCGGAATGGCGAGACCGCCCGGAGTCGCGAGATACCGCGGTTCCCATTCCGGATCGAACTTCTCCTTGTACTGGCGCAGCCCGCGGAAGTGGTAGAAGTGTTCGCCGTGGCGATACACCAACGCGCCAAGGCGCTGCCATGCCGGTGCGAGCGCACGACGCTCGAAGCCGGAGAGCGGGGCCATGCCGAGGTCGAACTCGCGGTAACCCTCGTCCCGGGCCCAGAGCATCAGTTTGACGAACAGGTATTCCATGACGCCCCGCGGTGCGTCCTCCGAGAAGCGCATGAGGTCGACCGACGCCGTGTGCTTCGCGTCGCTCGTCCACACGTTTGCGAACGCGACGATCTCACCCCCGCGCCAGGCAAGCGCGATCGGGAAGTTTCGGAGGTACTCCGGGTCGAAGAACCCGAGCGAGAATCCCTTCTCCCGCGTTTGCTTGGCGGCGAGCCAGGCGTTAGAGACTGCCTCGAGCGCCGGCAAGAGGGGCGGGACGCGCTCGGGGGGAACGATCTCGAACGTCGTCCCGCTCCGCTCCACATCGTGGAGCGTCCGGCGGAGCCCGCGTCGACTCCCGCCTTCCAACGAAAAGCTGGCCAGCGGCACGTGCGCTTCTTCCCCGAGCTTGAGCATGGTCAGCCCGAGGTCGATGCATAACGGGAGCAGGTCTCGCGTCACCTGGTAAAACACCGGCCAGCCACCGTGGCGGAGGGCAAGCTCACGGAACGCCCACACCAACTCGGCATGCTCGGACTCCGGACCGAGTGGATCGCCGAGGGCGACCCAGCTGCGGCCCGATATCGCGTACATGATGAACGCATCGCCACTCTCGCTGAACAACAGCGACTTGTCGCCTAACAACGCGAGGTGTGCGCGAACGTCCGGACCGCGACGCGCCACCGCTCTCGCCCGCGCGAGGTCCTCCGCACCGGGCGGCTCGCTGCGCGCGGGCGCCGGACGCAGAAGTCGGGCGAGCCCGAAGGCGATGATCACCGCTGCCGTGCCGGCCATGGCGCGAACGAACCGCGGTGCGTCCGCCACGGCCGCAAAGTGCCACAGGAGCCGGTGCGAGAAGACCGCGTGTCCGTACGAGAAGACGCCGAGCCAAATCGTCCCAGCGAGCACCAGCGCTACTGCCGCGATCCAGCCGGGCGTGAAGGGCTCGCTCGTGAGCGCGGCGGGACGGAAAAAGTGACGTCGCGCCGGCAGGAACGCGCCGAGCACCACGATGAGCGCGATGGCCTCCTCGTAGTCAGCGCCCTTCAGCAGCGAGCCCACGATGCCGACGACCAGCGCCAGCACGGTGAGATGGTACGCGACGTCCAATCGCCGACGGATGCCATTCGCTAACAGAATGAGGATCATCCCGGCCATGCTCGCCGCAAAGTGCGAGACCTCGATCACCGCGAGCGGGAAAAACGCGTCCAGCCAACGGAGCCGAGCATGAATCCCCGGCGTCGCGCCCGAGAACATGAGCAGCACACCCGCGGCGAACGTCGTTAGGCTCAGGAAGTACGGGATGGTGCCTGGCACCCATCCGCCGGCGACACGTACGACGGACGCCACGGAGGATCGCCGCTTCGTCACCTCGTACACCGCGAGGCCGACGACTGCGATGGCGAACGGAATCAGGTAGTAGATCGCCCGGTACGCGATGAGCGCGGGCAACACCGCCTCGGGCGGCGCGATGGGACGAAGCGCGAGCAGGATCACCGACTCGAACACCCCGAGGCCACCGGGTACATGGCTCGCCAGCCCGAGCACCTGCCCGAGCACGAACACCTGTACCAGCGTGCCGACGCTGACACCGAATGGCGCGAGCAGCGCGTACAGGACGAGACTCGCCAGCAACCAGTCGACGCTGGCCGTGATGATCTGCAGCGCCGCGAGGCGGGGGCCCGGAGCCGCGAACCGCCAGCCGCCGATCGATACCTGTCGCCGTGCGCGGACATTCCACACGAAATACCCGACAGGCACCGCGAGGAGGAGCACGCCTAACGACCGCAGCACGAACGGCGACGTTGGCACCAGCCCGGTGATGGGAACGCGTCCCACGAGGCAGGCCACGCCACCGACAGTCGCGACGCCGAGCCACAGCGTCACTGTCGTAAATGCGACGCCCTCGGCGACCTCCCCCGCTGAGAGTCCCCACGCGGTCCAGAATCGATACCGAATCGACGCGCCGGCGAGCGCCGCTAGCCCGATCGTCTGGCTGAACCCGTACGCGACCAGCGAAGTGAATGTCGTCCGGCGCCACCCGATGGGACGACCGACGTAGCGAAGCGCCAGCGCGTCATACGCCGGCAGGATCGCGTACGCAACCAGTGTCAGCGCCCCCGCGAATATCAGCGACCGGGCGGGCAGTGACCGGACCGCCGCGGCGACCTGACGGTACCGAAATGCATGGAGCTGTGCGTGCAGGGAGAGGAGCGCGAGGCCACCGAGAGTAACGGCGACCGCCGGTACGATCCATCCGCGGATGGAGCTGCGCTCGACCCCGGCTCGAGTGGCGCGCAAGAGACTCGGTGCGGCCGCCGGCCCCGCCTCAACCGGGGGCTCACGGCGAACTCGCGGTTGCGCGTGAGAAGAATTCGGCCTAACGCTGGCGCCGGCGGTGCCCGGACGCGCACGCCTGGCGCGCCCGGGCGGAAGTACGGAAGACACCGTCTATGGCGCCGGTCAGGTCGCCGGTCAGGAAGACTTCTTCGTCGAAGACTTCGTCGTCGACGCGGGCTTTTGCGCGAACGCGCCCGTGTTCGCATCGACGGTGGCGTGCTGCGTGTGCGACGCACCCTTCATCTTGTAGCCGACTTCGTAATACGCCTTGCCCGAAGCGTGATGCAGCTTCGCCGACGTCACCGTGGCACCGGCCTCATTGGCGGCCACGATCTTCTTGGCGGAATCGGCACTCACCGGGAGCGCCTGCGCGGTCGACGTCTTCGACGACGACTTCGCGGCGGGGGCCTGTTGCGTCGCCGAGGATTTCGTCGGCGTGGTGGACTTCGGCTGCTGTGCGCCAGCGACCGCGGCGGTCAGGGCGGTAGCAACCACAAGAGCCAGCGCGTTGCGTGCGAGCATTCTCTCCTCCAATGTTGAAAGCAGCCGCATCATGCGGCAGCGTGTCCTCGTAACCGTTGCCAGAGCGGGCCGCGGTTGTTGGAGTGATGATGCGGGGCACGAGCTAAACGACGGTTAACGTATTCGCAACGCACACGAGGCAAACGAACCATGCGGTTATTGCTGGTTGAGGATGACACGAAACTGTCTGACGTGCTGGCGCGCAGCCTCCGTGAGCAGGGCTACGCCGTGGACGTGTCCCATGACGGAACCGATGCGGTCTATCAGGCATCGGTCAACGAGTACGACGCGCTGATTCTCGACGTGAACCTTCCGAAGCAGAGCGGCCTCGATGTCAGCCGAACGCTGCGCACGAAAGGTCGCGCCATGCCGATCCTGATGCTGACAGCGCGCGACGCCATCACCGATCGCGTCACGGGGCTGGACGCAGGCGCCGACGATTACCTCGTCAAGCCGTTCGAGCTCGACGAGCTCTACGCTCGGCTGCGCGCACTGCTGCGGCGGATGCCCGCACTGCTGCCAACGACGTTGACCATCGACGATCTGGTCATTGATACGCGAGGCCAGGACGTCGCGCGCGGCGGGCGGCGCATTCCCCTCACGACCAAGGAATACGTGATGCTCGAGTACCTCGCGCGAAACGCCGGCCGCGTGATCGGTCGCGCGGAACTGTGCGAGCATGTTTGGGATGCCAATCATGATCCATTCTCGAACGCGATCGAGGTCTACATCAACCGACTCCGAAAGAAGGTCGACGACGCCGGCGGTACGCCGCTCATTCACACGCGCCGCGGCGCCGGCTACCTGCTCTCGGCCGAGGGTGGCGAGCGCAGCACCGGCGTCGCAACCGGACGTTCGACTCCTCCGCGCCTCGACGTGGAAGACTGAGCTGCATGAAAGCCGCGGCCTCCATTCGCACGCGCCTCTCGGCGTGGTATGCGGGAGCGTTCGCCCTGCTTATCTCTGTGTTCGCGCTCGCCGGCTATGCGTTTCTCGGACATACCACGCAGCAGCGCATCGATGAGTACCTCGCCGAGACCGCCGGCGCCGTTGCCGGCGCGATGGAGTTCGAACGCGTAAGCGGCAAGCCGTTCGACACCATCACCGATGACGTGCTGGAGGAATTTCGGCTCCGCGACATCGCCGTCACGGTGCTCGACCGCCAGACGGACGAAATGTCAATGGTCGATCTCGTCGCGCGAAGGAGATCCACGCCTCCTCGTACACACGCCGCACAACAGCTTCCGGACCTTCGCACGATCCTCGCACGCACGAAACCCGGCGACCCGACCACGTTCGCCACCGGCTTCGGCGATGGTGGTCCGGTGCGCGTGGTCGCCCTTCCCTACCGGCTGGGACGCAGGGACATCGTCATCGGCGCCGCGCGATCGCTCGAGTCGCAGGAAACGACGATGCGCGAGGCGCGTTATGCACTCGGGCTGGGAATTCCCCTCATGCTGTTAGTGGCGACAGCGGGCGGCAGCCTGCTCGCGCGGAAGAGCCTCGAGCCCGTAGCCGCGATCGCAGAGCAGGCCGCGCGAATCAGCGCGACGTCGCTGCACGAGCGCGTCGCCGTGCCGAACCCGCGTGATGAGCTCGGCCGTCTGGCCGCCGTGCTCAACGACCTGCTCGAGCGACTCGACAACTCGTTCGAGGAGCAGCGTAGGCTCATGGCGGATGCCTCGCACGAGCTGCGCACGCCCGTCGCCATCATCAGCGGCGAGGCGGAGCTTGCGCTGTCTCGAGACATGCGATCCCCAGAGGAACTGCGCGAGGCCCTCGAGCGCGTCCGCGGCGAGAGCGCCCGGCTGAAGCAAATCGTCGATGACCTCTTCCTGCTGGCGCGCGCGGAGGCGGGCGACCCCATCATGGTGCCACGTGAGGTCTACCTCGGAGAGGTCGCGGCAGACTCGGTTCGCGCGGTGCGTTCCCTCGCCGAGCGGAAGCACGTCGCTCTCGCGTTCACCGGAAGCGAGGACCTTCCCTTCCGCGGTGACGAAGCGCTCCTTCGCCGGCTCTTCGTCAATCTGCTCGACAACGCCATCAAGTACACGCCGCCCGGGGGCGACGTGACGCTGTCGGCGCACCGGCAAAATGGCTACTACCTCGTCACGGTCGCCGACACCGGCCCGGGAATTCCAGCGGAGGCACAACCGCACATCTTCGATCGGTTCTACCGATCGGATCGTGACCGACGCGCCTCGGCAACGAGCGGCGCGGGTCTCGGGTTAGCCATCGCGTCGTGGGTGGCGCAGACGCACGGCGGCACCGTGTCGCTGGAGGCGTCGGACAGCACCGGCTCGCGTTTCGCGGTGCGATTCCCGCTTTCCGGCGTCGCGTCCAACTGACGCAGATCACACACGCCAAGCGCTCGCTGGTCGGCAGGCGCTCGACGCGTTGCGGTGATAGGCAGACAGGCGTCTGCTAACCGCACATGCCCACGATCCTTCACGTCGACGAATCGTCCGTCGGGTTACTACTCGAAGCTACACTGAATCGGGCCGGTCATCGCGTCCTCAGTGCAGACAACGTTGTGGAGACCCTGCAGGTGCTCGCCCGCGAGCGCGTGGATCTCGTCATCTACGATGACGGGATGCCGGGGATGACCGGGTCGGAGTTCCTAACGCTACTGCAGCGCGAGCGCCACGCCGTGCCGGTGATCGTGCTCACAAATTGCGCGAGTATCGAGCAGGCCGTGACGGCGATGAAGGCTGGCGCGGTCGATTTCATTCCGAAGCCGGTCAATCCACAGCAGCTCCAACTCGCCGTGGAGCGGGCCCTCGATTTCGCGCGACTGCAGCGAGCGAGCGAGACACCGCGCCGCCAACTGACCGCTATCGGCTCCACGGATCACGGTGGCGCCGCGCCGATTCCACCCGGCGCGGTCGTGCTCACGTCACTCAACATCGATGAAGCCGAGCGAGCGCTCATCCTGCGGGCACTCGAAGTGACCAAGAACAACCGTACGCGCACCGCCCAACTCCTCGGCATCAGCGTTCGCACGCTGCGGAACAAGCTGAACGGCCCGCGCCGGATCGAGGTCGCCTAGTTAGGCAATGGCGAGCGATCGCAACCGATCGCGCGTCCACGCGAGTGACTCCACGTAACACGTTGCGACCTGCGCCGCTTCGATTCCCATGCGCTGCGCGAGCCGCCCGACCGTCGCCCATAACCCCTGTTCGTACGCTTCGGTCAATGACAATGCGACCGCGTATGGGCCGACACGCGATACCAGCGCGTCGCGAAGCGCCGGAGCGGGTGCGATGGCTTTCAGCAAGTCCGCCATCGGCGTCCCGGAAACCGCATCGAGCAGCGACAGGAGCCCGACGAGAAACAGCGAGCGCGACTCGCCATCCCAACAGCTTGGTCCGCCCAGCAGCTCACACATTCGCGCACGCTGCACGGCAAGGTGAAAGACCTCGCGGCTCGTAGTCCCACGTGCCGTCGAGTTGACGATGCGAAGGAGGTCGGCGAGAACAGGATCGGCGCTGGAGTCCGCGCCCGGTCCGGTGTGGCTCCAATCATCGCGCATGACGTTCACGGCGCGCACGATGCACATCTCGTCGCTCGTCAGCTCGCGGCTCGCCACCATCTCAGCGTGCGCATAGTAGCGCCCCTGAAAGAGCTCGTAGCCCAATCCTGCGCACGTGGCGCGCGTCTCGGCTGTCTCGACGCGCTTGGCGAGGAGGCGAACGTCGTATATGGCAAGCCGCTGCGCGAGATCATCGAGCTTCGCCGGTGATTGATTCGTGACGTCGACCTTCACGATCGACGCCAACTCGAGAAGCCGTCGGCAGTACGAGCTCCACTCGAAGTCATCGAGCGCGAGCGTGTATCCGTCGTCGATCAGCTCCTCGCACGCCTGCTCCAGGGCGCCGTCCGACTTCACGCCGATTGGTACGGTGACGATGACGGCATCGTGGGGCATCGGGATGTACGCGCGCGTGAGCAGCATCTCGCGCGTGAAGCCCATGAACGCCGGACGACCGGAAGTCAGCTTCTCGAGTCCGAGGTCGATGCAGGCGCGAACGATCGACGGCACGATGGGCCGTCGGATGCCCCGATTGGCGGACGGCTCGATCGCCGCGGGATGGCAAAGCAGCTCGTAGCCGGCAACATCGTCGGTGCTGCCAAAGACCGGCTGCCGGACAACGCAGGCGGCGTCGCCCGGCAACGGTCCACACGACGCCCCTGAGGCGTTTGCGGCTGGCGCGGATAGCGCGGACTTCCACGGCTTCACACCACTGGGACTCGTGCGGCGCGCGGCGCGTCACGACGGCCATCCGTCGACGTGACGCGAACTTGTGTCACCCTTCCCGCCCCGATAATCTTCACGGCGTCAGCCGCATGACGTCCGTTGTGCGCTCGTAGCTCAGCTGGATAGAGCGTCGGCCTCCGGAGCCGAAGGTCACAGGTTCGAATCCTGTCGAGCGCGTGTTCAAGGGGCCACCGGCCGTGGCCCCGTTGTGCCATCAGCCATCGGCTGATAGCTGGCGCGGGCCTTGCTTCCCGCGCCATCGTGCCTTACCGCGCTCTCCGCTGGCGAGATCTTCTCCCCGGCGCCATCACGCTTGGCGTCCTCCTCGCCACGACGGCAGCCACCCTGAAATACGCCCGGCTCGGGATGCTCCACGGGGGCACCGTGCGGTACTACGCCGCGTTCGCCAGCGCGCGAAACGTCCTGGGTGGCACGGAGGTCTGGATCAGCGGCGCCAAGGTGGGCCGCGTTAAAAGTGTCCATTTCGCGCCTCCCACCGCCGACACATCGCGCCGGGTCATCATCGAGTTCGAGGTCCTCGCGAAGTATCGCGACCAGATCCGCGAGAACTCCGTCGCGCGAGTCGGCACCGGCACGCGCATCATGGGCCAGACTGTCCTCGCTGTCACCGTCGGCACGCGCGATGCGCCTCTGGTTCCGAAGGACGACACGATTCGCGGCGTCGGCGCGGCTGACGTGCAGGCGCTCGCGGCGAGCTATGGGGACGTCGCGCGGGAGATTCCCGACCTGGTGGCCAACGTGAAGGTACTTTCGTCGTCCCTGGCGTCGGCGCGCGGGACGATCGGCGCGCTCACGGCGCTCGACGCGCCCAAGCGATTCGAGACCTTGCTCGACAACGCGTCGCGATTCACCGAACGAGCCATGTCCAGCAAAGGCACGTTGGGGCTCGCCCTGGAACGCGGTCAGATCATCGCGCGCGCGCGCGCTGCGAACGCGCAGGCCGACTCCGTGCGCGCCTTGCTTGCGAGCAATCGCCGCTCTTTCGGGCGCTTCCGACGGGACTCGACGTTGATCAGTACGGTCGCCGACCTCCGCGATGAGCTATCTATTACGGCTGCGCTGCTCTCGTCCCCGGACGGCTCGCTCGCGCGCTTCGGCCAGGACTCGATCATCGCCGTGCAGACCGCTGAAATGTCGAAGCAGATGACCGAGCTCTTCGCCGATATCAAAAAACGACCGTTCCGCTACATCGGGTTCTGATCCGCTCGGTCGCCATTGTACTTGACCCTGTTCCGAGCGCGTAATAGCTTGGCCGTCCTCGACGTACCCGCTCGTAGCTTTTCCTCTGGCGAGTCGCGGCCGTCGAGCCTCGCCCCAACCGCCTCTCCTCCCTCCGCGCGTCGTTCCTCATCCCACCTGGCGCTCGGCATACCTAACGCCGCGGCCCGCTGTCGCCCGGATTCCTAAGCCCGTGGATATCGCTGAACTGAAGCGGAAGTCCGTCGCCGAGCTGCAGGAGCTGGCCGAAGGACTCAACATTGCCAACACCTCGGGGCTCCGAAAGCAGGATCTCATCTTTCGCATCGAGCAAAACCTGCTCGACTCCGAGACGGTGCTCCGGGGTGAAGGCGTTCTCGAGATTCTCCCCGAAGGGTACGGGTTCCTGCGAAGTCAGGATTGGAACTACCTGTACGGCCCCGACGACATCTACGTCTCACCCTCACAGATCAAGCGGTTCGACCTGCGCACCGGCGATGCGGTGCTCGGTCAGGTCCGGCCGCCGAAGGAATGGGAGCGGTACTTGGCCCTCTTGAAGGTCGAATCCATCAACGGCGATTCCCCGGAAGTCGCCAAACAGCGCGTCGCGTTCGACAACCTTCGTCCGCGCTATCCCGACGAGCGGCTGCGGCTGGAGGACGGCGATCTTAGCATGCGCGTGGTCGACCTCATCACGCCGCTCGGCAAGGGACAGCGCGGCCTCATCGTCGCGCCGCCGCGTGCTGGCAAGACGATTCTGCTGCAGAAAATGGCGAACGCGATCGCCGCCAATCACCCGGAGGTGTCGCTCATCATCCTGCTCATTGATGAGCGACCTGAAGAAGTAACGGACATGCTTCAGAGCGTGGAGCGCGCGGAGGTCATCAGCTCCACGTTCGACGAGCCGGCCGACCGCCACGTCCAGGTTGCCGACATGGTGATCGAGAAGGCGAAGCGGCTCGTCGAGCACGGCAAGGATGTCGTGATTCTGCTCGACTCCATCACCCGGCTTGCCCGGGCGCACAACACGATTGCGCCGCACACGGGCAAGATTCTCTCTGGTGGGGTAGAATCCACGGCGCTGTACAAGCCCAAGCGGTTCTTCGGATCTGCCCGAAACATCGAGGCGGGCGGGTCGCTCACCATCGTCGCCACCGCGCTCATCGAGACCGGGTCCCGAATGGACGAGGTGATCTTCGAGGAGTTCAAGGGAACCGGAAACATGGAGCTCGTGCTCGACCGGAAGATCGCGGACCGCCGCATCTTCCCGGCAATCGACATCAACAAGTCGGGCACACGCAAGGAAGAGCTTCTGCTGACTCAGGAGGAGATCAACCGAGTGTTCCTCCTGCGTAACTTTCTGGGCGACATGCCAGCGGATGAATCGATCGTGTTCCTGCTCAAGCAGCTCATGCGATCGAAGAACAACAAGGAATTCTTTGTGCAGATGGCGCAGGGAGGCTAAAGCCTCCCTGCCATCAGCCATCAGCCATCAGCCATCAGCCATCGGCTCGAACGGCGAGGTTCGATTCCGCGATTCGTATTCCCGATTCCCGATTCCCGACGATGCGGCTACTCGCCATTGACTACGGCGACCGACGAATTGGTCTCGCTGTGAGCGATCCAACGGGCACGATCGCATCGCCCGCCGGGTTTATCGAACGTCGGCGTGGGAAGCGGCCGCCGATTGCCGAGATGATCCGGCGCGGGGAGGCGCTCGAGGTCCAGGGGTATGTCGTCGGGCTGCCGCTCGACGAGAATGGCGACGACACCCCGCGTGCCGCGGAAGTCCGCCACATTGCGGCCGAGCTCGAGAAACGGAGCGGCCTGCCCGTGCGTCTCGTGGACGAGCGGTACACCACCGCGGTCGCGCTTCGCACCGTCCGCGAGCTCGGCGGATCCACTCGCGGCCGACGAGGCGACGTCGACTCGCTCGCGGCCACCGTCCTTCTGCAACATGCGCTCTCGCTTACTCGTTAGGC
>Ga0075424_100005097_pt1 | contig 12511 bp, 17 predicted proteins | sample SoiMethybrSBSTD3_FD_75301 | JGI IMG/M metagenome (GOLD analysis project Ga0075424, IMG submission 75301) | Bulk soil microbial communities from a Populus tree surrounding site in Tennessee, USA - Soil MetaG P. TD hybrid SBSTD3 | ecosystem: Environmental > Terrestrial > Soil > Tree plantation... | reverse complement strand
TCGTTTCTGGTGATCGCGGGTGTGATGCTCGCATTCAGGCGGCGGATGATCGATCACGGTGCGGTGACGGTGCAGCAGTTCGGGCAGGACATCCTGCCACTGCTGCTGCTTTTCGCGATCAGCGTGACCGGGCTGATGCTGACGGCGAGCTATACGTGGATGCGCGGCTACGCGTATGACTTTCTCGCCATCCTGCATGCGGCCACCGTGATCGTCACGCTGCTGTGGCTGCCGTTTGGCAAGCTGTTCCACGTGTTCCAGCGCCCGGCACAGCTCGGAGTTGCCTTCTACAAGGATGCTGGCGCGCACGATCGGCAGGCGCTGTGTCGTCGATGCGGCCGGCCGTATGCGTCGGCAGCGATGGTCCGCGATCTCACGGTGGTCGAGCAGGAACTCGGATTTCAGTACGAGCTTCCGAACGGCGGCCACTATCAAGACATCTGTCCCGCATGCCGGCGGGCGCTCTTCGGGCTCGCGCAAGGCGCATTGTGGCGTCAGTACCTAAACACCGAGCGCTTCAGCGAGGCACGTGGCAAGCAGGAGGCAGGATAGGCGGCATGGCGGAAGTTCCCGTCGATCCGATTCGCATCATCGAACGCTTCGGTCCGCATCTGTCGTCGATGACGGGTGCGCGCCTCTCGACCTCCGTCGACCCCGATCGCCTGGTGAAGACCCACTGCTGTTTCTGCGGTCAGCAGTGCGGCATCCAGCTCAAGGTGCGAGGCAACGAGGTCATCGGCTTCGAGCCCTGGGAGGAGTTCCCATTCAATCGCGGCATGCTGTGCCCGAAAGGTGTGAAGCGATATCTTCAGGGTTCGCACACGGATCGACTGACCAGCGCGCTCCAGCGCGACCGGTCGTCGCCGTCGGGCTTCAGTTCACTCCCGTATGCCGATGCGATCGCTCGCGTCGCCAGCGAGATCGCGCGCATTCAGCAAGCTCATGGAGCAGGTGCCATCGCGGTGCTGAGTGGCGCGAGCCTGACGACGGAGAAGGCGTATCTGATGGGGAAGTTCGCGCGCGTCTGTCTAAAGACGCCATTCATCGACTACAACGGTCGCCTGTGCATGGTCAGTGCCGGCGCGGCGAATAAGAAGGCCTTCGGCATCGATCGCACGACCAATCCATGGTCGGACATGGTCGGCAGCGACGTGATCTGGGTTGCCGGCTCGAATGTCGCCGAGTGCTCGCCGATCACGACGAACTACATCTGGCAGGCGCGCGAGCAGGGTGCCAAGGTCATCGTTCAGGATCCGCGTATTACACCCGTTGCCCGGACATGCGATCTCTACCTGCCGGTGAAGCCGGGCCGTGACGCGGCGCTCTTTGCCGGCGTGCTCCAGATCATGATCGAGCGGGACTGGCTCGATCACGAGTTCATCCGGGACTACACGTCTGGTTTCGACCAGGTCGCGGAGTATTGTCGCGAATGGACACTCTCCCGGACCGCCGACGTGACGGGAGTTCCACAGCGCGCGATCGCGCAGGCGGCGGAATGGTGGGGGACTGCGAAGACCAGCTTCCTCTTTCACGCGCGCGGGATCGAGCATCATTCAAATGGGGTCCAGAACTCCCTCGCCACCATCAATCTCGTCCTGGCCTCGGGACGGATCGGCAAGCCGAAGAGCGGCTACGGCACGATCGTTGGCCAGGCCAACGGACAGGGCGGCCGCGAGCATGGGCAGAAATGCGATCAGTTGCCTGGCTGGCGCGATATCAGCAACCCCGAGCACCGCCGCTACGTGGCGGGCGTCTGGGGCATCGACGAGCAAGAGCTTCCGGGCCCGGGCGTCGACGCGTATGAGCTCTTTCGCAAGATCGATCGAGGAGAGATCAAAGGACTCCTCTCGATCTGCTTCAACCCGAAAGTGTCGCTGCCCGACAATGGCTTCGTCACGCGCTGTCTCGATAAGCTCGAGTTCTACGCCGCAATCGACTTCTTCTTGAACGACACGGCGTGGCACGCCGACGTCGTGCTGCCTGGCAGTCTGCAGGAGGAAGACGAAGGCACGGTGACCCAGGTTGAAGGACGCATCATCAAGATCAACAAGGCCGTCGACTGTCCGGGTGAGGCGCGGCAGGACTGGCGCATCATCCAGGACATTGCGCAGGCGCTCGGTCGGCCGACCGGCTTCACCTTCACCGAGCCGCGCGAGATCTTCGACGAGCTGCGTATCGCCAGTAAAGGCGGTGTCGCGGACTATTCAGGCGTCACGTACGAGAAAGTCACGGAACAACTCGGTGTGTTCTGGCCCTGCTATAGCGAGGATCCGAAGACCGGCCAGCCGACCGAGCACCAGGGCACGCCGCGGCTCTTCGAGCGCGGCAGCTACAACCCGGTGGCGAAAGGCAACGGCCCCTTCTATTTCCCCGATGGCCGTGCGCGGTTCAACGTCGCCGACTATCGCGCGCCGGTCGACGATGCGAGCGAGGACTATCCGATTTACCTGACCACAGGGCGCGTCGTAAGCCAGTTCCTGTCCGGGACGCAAACACGACGAATCGGTCCGCTCGTCCGTCAGTATGCGGAGCCGCGCATCGAGATGCATCCGCGCCTCGCTGCGAAGCTCGGTATAGCGGACGGCGAGTGGGCGACGGCTGAGACTCGTCGCGGCACGATCACCCTCCGTGCGCAGGTCGTGACGACCATCCGGCCCGACACGATCTTCATCCCGTATCACTGGCCTGGCCGTAAGAGCGCGAACCAGCTGACGGTGGCCGCGCAGGATCCGATTAGCAAGATTCCTCAGTACAAAGTGTGCGGGTGCCGGGTGCGAAAGGCTGAAGGGGCACCGCCGTACGCAGCGATTCTCGAGCCGCAGCAATAGGACGACTGCCGTATGGCCAAGCCGGACTACCTGCACTTCTTCGTCGACCCCAACCGATGCATCGGCTGTCAGGCATGCCTGCAGGCGTGCACGGAGTGCGACACGCACCGAGGTGAATCGATGATTCATCTCGAGTACGTCGATCGGTCCGAGAGCGTGCAGACCGTTCCCGTCGTGTGCATGCACTGCGAGCAGCCGACGTGCGCGGAGGTCTGTCCGGCAGACGCGATCAAGCGGACGGCGGATGGTGTGGTGCAATCCGCGCGCAAGCCGCGCTGTATCGCGTGCGGGAATTGCGTCATGGCGTGTCCCTTCGGCGTGCCCGAGCTCTACGAGGACCGCAAGATCATGATGAAGTGCGACATGTGCTACGACCGCACGAGCGTCGGCAAGAAACCGATGTGCGCGACCGTGTGTCCCAGTCAGGCGCTGTTCTTCGGCACGCGCGAGCAGATCGAGCAACTGCGGCCGATGTCGACGCCAATCAACACGTTTCAGTTCGGCGCCCAGACCATCACGACGCAGGTTCACGTGATGGTGCCACGCGCGCTCGCCACGCGCGCCTCTTACGTTGACGTGGCCGCCGCGATGGAAGAACGGCCTCGGAGTCGCGCCGTCTCGCTCAAAGTCCTCAGTGGTCCCCAGGCCGACGGAGTGCCGAGCGAAACCGACCCGTTCGCCGGGGTCGAGGTGTAGCGATGGCCGATTTCCACCGGGATTCTCGCGCGCCGATCGACCCGACGATCAGCACGCCGGGTCGAGAAGGCCTGACTGGAACTGCGCCCGCCAATCTCTACGCCCGCACAATCGACCGCGAGCAAATCACGATCGCTCCCGACGGCGCTCCGCCTGACATGCAGCCGGCGTGGCGGCAGGATTTCCCGATCGACTGGCCTCAGGACCTGTACGTCGAGCGCCGCGATTTCATGAAGTTCATGGTGTTGACGAGCGCGGCGTTCACGATGGGACAGCTGTGGATTGGCGTCCAGAACTGGTATCGCAAGCGCACGGCACAGCCACCCGTTCAGCGGATCGCATCGGTCGACGAGGTTGCGGTCGGCGGCAGCATCGGGTTTACGTATCCGAACGAATTCGAACCGTGCCTGCTGGTCCGTCTGACGACGAGCGAGTTCGTCGCGTTCGGCCAGAAGTGTACGCACCTTTCGTGTGCGGTGATCCCGCGGCCCACGGAGGGGAGCTTCCACTGTCCTTGCCACGAGGGGCGCTTCGACCTCCGCACGGGCGTCCCCACTGCGGGTCCGCCGCGGCGGCCGCTCACGCGCATCGTGCTCGAACTGCGTGGGCAGGACATTTTCGCCGTCGGCGTCGAGGAGCGAACGTGAACGCGCGCGCCAGACGTCCGTTCAGTCGCGAGCAGCGGCTCACGATCATCCAGGGCATGCTCGTCTTCGTGCTGATCGTCGTCGTCCTGCAGCTCTGGCTGCTGACCGCGACCATGAATGCCTGGCTTGGCGGAGACGAATCACTCGTGTGGCCCGCGGCGGCGGCGAGCGGCGCTGGTCTCGCGTTGAACGTTGGTCTATTTCTCTACCTGACCCGTCTCGAGCGCACGAGAGGCGGGGGTGGCTGACGCTGACGAGCGCACGGTCAGCACAGGACATGGCGCCGCACGTACCACAGCCTCGGCCACGCTGCCCAGGGCCAGACGAGCAAGGCCCGTGCGCCCGTGTGTGCCCATGACGATCAGATCGATCCCGGCCGATGTTGCGTATCGAAGAATCTCGCCCGCCGGTTCGTCCGACTGTTCCAGGATCGCGACTCCACCACGCCGGCGGTCGTCGTCTGTCAGGCGGTCCTGAAGCCACCGCATGGGTGCCTCTTCAAGTGAGATCGGATCGCTGACAACGGCGCGCAAGAACGGATTCTCGGTAATGTGCATCAGATGCAGCGCGGCACCGAACTGCATCGCAAGGTCGCGCCCGTAGGCGAACGCGGCCTCTGAAGGCTCGCTGAAATCTATCGGTACGAGGATGTGAGCAAACATTGACGTGTCCTCACGCCGCGGTTTTGTCCCGGTTCGCCTCCCGCGCGCTCCGCGATGGAAGGGCTCGCATGATTCGGGCGACGGCTTCGTCGATTCGCTGTTCCATCCACTGCTGATTGTCGATGACGCCATCGATGCTGCCCTTGGCCCACCCGCGCCACACCAGCGTATCCGTGTGTGCGTCGACGAGGTCGATGACCAGCGTTCCCTGGTCGTAGACTTCCGGCTCACACTCGTGGCAATCACCGGAGTTCTCGGTTCTACGGCTGTCAATGACCTGGGTCACGCCCGCGTGATAGCGGACGATCAGGTCGGGTGCATCCGTCTTTTGGAAGCCCCTTTGCCCCAGTTGTTCGTCGACGGCGGACTGCACGCGTTCCTGGAAGAACCGATTGTTGTCGAGACGGGGATCGCCAGTCGCGCGAGCGTCATCCCGAGCCCAGTTGTACGTCCGATGCTCGCGCAAGTCGATGCCGCGCGCGACGTATGAACGCACTTCGGTCGATGCGCAGCCGGTGATCGCAAGCGCCAGGGTGACGAGTGCCGCGAGTCGAAATCTGGACGGATGCATAAGCTCTCCTGCCACCTGAATCGAGGCTAGAGCTTCGGTGGAAGACGAAGCAGGATCCGCGCGACGGTTTCGTTGATGGTTTTCGCCATCACGTCCGGCTTGCGGAGCATGCCGTCGACGCTCGTCCGGGCCCAACCACGCCAGACCAACTTATTGGTGCGCGCGTCGACGACGTCGAGGACCAGGGTGCCTGCCTCGTACTCCACGAGGTCTGGCGGGCAGTCCGCCTGGGAGCAGTAGAGGTATGCGCGATCCGCATGATTGACGTTGATTCGCTCCGAGATGTTGGCGTGGTAGTGAATGAGCAGATCGGCGGTATCCCCGCGCGCGATCAATTGGAAGCCGCGTGCCGCGAGGCCTTTCTCTACCGCACCCTGGACGCGGTCCTTGAAGGCCGGATTCCTGGTGAGCCGCGCATCCTCGGTCGGGAGTGCATCGGCCGGCCCCCAGTCGAAGGTCCGGAATCGTGACAGATCCAGGTCATGGTCGACGTGCGAACCGACCGTCGCAGTCGTCGCACAGGCGCTCAGAGTGGCCGTCGCCAATATCGTCATCGCGAATCGGAGAAGCAGTGGCATCACGCACCTCGATGCACGTCGCAACGTTCGATAGGAGTGACAGCATCGCCCGTGCCACCAGTGAATTCTGCTGACCGGAGCTCAGATGCATCTGTCTTCACTCAACCGCGCCACCGATACGGGTTAATCCGCACGCGTGCGAGAAATTCGCCTCGTGCGTACATGTTTTGTGCTGAACGTTGGGCAAGGATGAGCGGCGCGCGAATTGCTGAAGCACCGGGTGAGACGCGCCGAAGGAGCCAGGAGGAGGACGACATGATCCGCGCACGCCGACTCGCAGTGGGAATCATTGCCCTCGTCGTCATTGGCGTGGTTCCCGTGTTCGCCGCCGAGCCCGTGTTCGAAGGCGTGTACATCGCGCATGGAATTGATTCGGACGGCACCCACTACCGTCGAGCCGTCAACATCGAGCGAGACGGCGACAAGTTTGCGGTGACATGGGTGTCGGCTCGAATCGTCGGCGAGGCGATTGTCCTGGAGCCGACCTGGGTTGGCGTCGGTATCGCGATCGGCGACACGCTGTCAGTGGGTTTCGTCGCTGGGGATACGTTCGGCATCATCGTCTACAGGGCTGGCGCCGACGGACAGCCGTTGTCCGGCCGCTGGGCCCTTGCCGACGATGACGGCGTAGTCCATTCGGAGACGCTGACCAGACTACCCGATGTAATACCTGAGTCCACCACGGTGGATCCTTCCGCAGACCGGAGGCATCCTTCATCGGGATCTTAGGCCGAGACGTTCTGCCAACACTCGCGGCGCCACGAGGATGACGAGCATGCCGAACGCCAGGAAGCCGCCACGTCGCGGGTCGAAATCAGATGCCATACGGTCCCACGAGCTCCCGACAGCGCGACCCAGGCCGATTTCAAAAGCGAGCGTCATGGTCAGCCACAGCAATCCCATCTCCCACCAGCGCCGGTTTGGCTGAGGGCCAACCCACCGCAGCGTGAACCAGAAGACGATGACGATCAGTACAGCCCCGGTGAGCACGCTCACTTGTCGCGCCAGGAGATCGCCAAGACGCGGCTCGAGTACGAGGCGCCGCATGGTGCCGTGAAGCGACTCGACTACGACGAGCATCAGCCAGATTCCGACCACGCGTTTGGCGGTGATCACCATGCGGCGCTCCTACGATTGTTCGGCGATCACCCGCAACAGGTCTGTGCTGGTGATCATGCCCACGGGCTGTCTGCCCTCTGTGACGACCAGTCGATGGATATGCCGCTCCACCATAATCCGAGCCGCCTCTGCCACGGCGGCGGTGGCTGCCACATGGTGAACGACCGGTGTCATCACGTCGCGCACGGTCACTGCGCATCCCTCGACCTGGCGCTGCCCGAGATCCTCCAGCGTCAGTTCATCGCGCAGGTCTCGGTAGAACTCGTCATGCCCTGACGCGAAATCTGAAGGCTCGGCCAGATGACGGCCGATGTCGGTCATCGAGACCACACCGATGAAGTGTCCCTGGCTGTCTACGACCGGTGCGCCCGAGATCTCGCGTTCGTCCAGAAATCTCACGAGCTCCTCGGTGGTCATGTCGTCGGCGACGGTCATGATGTCTGGATTCATCACGTCTTTCACGCGTCGCACGTGTTTCGCTGTTATCGCCTGTCCCTGGACGGCTTTGTCGATGACGGACATCTGCCACCTCGTTTCTTTCGAAGAAGCCTGCGGTCGCTCGCAGCATGAAGCGTGCCTTCAGAGCGGCCACGGCGATGCTCTCGGCATGCGTGCAGACCATTCGAGTGAGGACCGGCTGCGTGAGCTGAATGTGGGGGATATTCAGCGGCAGGGGCGAACGATTCCGCATCGTGTGCGCGACAGCGGACAGGCATGCGCCGGACTATGGAGTTTCGAACGAGCTGGTCGAGGCACGACGCTTGCTCCCAGCCGGCCGGGGAGATCTGACGATGAAAAAGTTGTACCTGTCCGTGCTGTTGCTGCTTCCTTTGACACTCATCGGCTGGCGCACTTTGGATTCCCCGGCTGCCGCCGCCGCGGAACCTGCGATGAAGGCGCACATGAACATGCTGCAGTTGATGCGCGCGTTCCCATTCCCGCATGCGAACGTGCTGTTTGATACGCAGAGTCGCGATCCGATCGGCCCAGAGAAAAAGCAGTCCATGGTCTTTAGTGTGTACCGCTGGGGTGATTCGGACACGTATGCCGGATGGGAAGGCGTCGAGAACAGCGCGCTGGCGCTGGCGGAAATTGCGCCGCTCTTGTTGACGCCGCGTCCGTGCGCGAATGGGAACGCGGCACCGGTGACGCAGCCGGATTGGAAGAACGCAGTCCAGGGTCTCGTCGTCGCCGGAGAGAAAGCGCACAAGGCAGCGCTGACGCGAAACATGGACGCCATGCTCGACGTCAGCGAAACGCTGAGCAATGCGTGCGCGGCTTGCCACGAGAAGTATCGTGACGTGGATCTCGAGGGCGGTACGCGCTGCAAGATCGGCAAGTAGGCGGGCGGCATGGCCAGAATCCTCGGCGCTGTCGCCAGTTCCCACACGCCCACAATCGGGTTCGCGCTGGACACGCACAAGCAGAACGATCCCGCGTGGGCGCCAATCTTCGCGGGCTACAAGCCAGTCCAGGAGTGGCTGGCGCACTGTATTCCGTCGCCGGCACCGAGATGCGGGGGGCGCGGCCCGCATGGGATTCAGTCGACAGCAACGTGTAAGCCGGATGCCGTCGCCACTCGCTCCGGGGCCTTCACCGGATCGCGAACCGTCAGCACGGGGCATGGCGCCGTCCGGACCACTGCTTCGGCGACACTGCCCAGGAGAATGTGAGCAATGCCGGTGCGGCCATGCGACCCCATCACGATGAGATCGACCCCCAGCTGGGACGCGTGCTGGACGATTGACTTGGCAGCGTATCCAAACACCACGTTTGCCGACGCCGCGTCTGGCGCCTGCTTGCGTAGACGTTGTTGTGCGACCTCGACCATGTCCGAGCTCTCATCGATGAACGCTTCCGCGGCGAGCCCTTCGGCGAGCAATGGTCTGTTCACGACGTGAAGCAGGTGCAGCGATGCGCCGAATCGCTGGGCCAGGCTGCGTGCGTAGGCGAGTGCCTGTTCCGACGGCCGACTGAAGTCCGTCGGTACGAGAATGCGCGTGATCACGGTCCGCATGACGTCCCTCCTTCCAGTCAGGTGCAATACTTATCGCTCACCGGGCGCGGCCGTGCCGTGGCCATACAAGACGTACGTGAATCGCCCGTGAAGCCACGCTTCACCGGTCGCGGGATCCTGGCGGCTGTCGATCGATTCGTCCAGGACGTGTGCATAGTTACCGCCGAGACGACGGATTTCCTGATTGAACCGCTCGTGGGTGTTGTCGAGCAGACGGCGGTAGCAGCGATCCCATAACTCGTCCCGATGCGCGAGCGAGCCCTGGACGCGTTCGCTGGTGGCCTCGAGAACGTGTTCACCCATGATCTCGGCGCGGGCAGGCGGTAGTTCCCGATGCCAGTAAACCCGCGGGCCGTCGTCGGGCCGTGTCAGCAAGCTCTCTTGTGCTGTGGCGCTCGGTGACGTCATGGCCTCTCCTTGTGTTGGAACACTTGCGCGAATGCGTCTTCGGCGGCAGCCTGGTCTGGCCGCCCATTGCGAATGCGCGCAGACCAGTCATGACCACAACGACGGCAGCTATACCAGGCGACGATCCATGTGCTATCGGGAGTCGGTGCAACTGGTCGTCCACATCGCGGACATGACATCGAAGCACTAACAGGAAGAGCATTCATGCTTGGTAAGTGGGCAACGATTGTGCCGCAGCGAAGTTCCGTCATTGCGCCCTCTCGTGACGCGAGCCGCCGGCCGGGTGCGGAAATACCCGGACTGCAGCATGAAAAACTCCGCAGAGGGCGTACGGCAACACGAAGAATGCGTTCTTGTTGGATCCTGCAGTCTTCGTGTTCTTCGTACTGGTCGTGCACTTCGGTTGAATGCGTGAGCAGGACGAATGCGGTAGGGTGCAAATCAGCGACGCTGGGAGTTGCCCAGCGCCGCTCCTAGCAGATCTCGTCCTCGTCCGCAGGCGGTTCGACCGTGATTTGATTGTCGACTCGCCTGATCCCGGGCGCATCGGCCGCCGCCCGCTCGGCGATCTCGCGTTGCAGCCACGTGCCGACATGACCGGTCAACGTCACCACGTCGCCTGCTGCATGCGCCGTCACGTGACGTGCATCGAGATTGGCATTGCGATGGAACGCCTCGACGATGCGATGTCGAACGTTACGCGCGGCCGACATCGGCGCCAGCCCGATCCGGTTGGCGACGCCGCGCACGCCGCGGACGTGTCGAACCGCTTTCTCGGCGTCCAGACGCTGGAATTCCCACATCGTTTCGCCCGTCAGCGTGACGTACCCGTGATGGACCGTGGCCTGTACGTTGTCGGGCACCGCGCTGCGCAGCTCGAGAGAGCGGACGACGTCCCGAGCGATATCGGCGTCGGTCCGGCCGACTTTGGGTCGCACTTCGATGTCGTTGGCAACAGCCCGCACGCCGCGGACGCGTTTGGCTGCGCGCTCTGCCGCCAGTTTGCATAGATAGGTGTCGACATAGCCGGTCAATGTGACTGTGCGAGCTGTGGCAGCCACGCCGATCGCGCTGGCGTCGACGGCAGCATCCCACTCCAGTTCGCGCGTCACCAGGTCTCGAATCCGCGTGTCGACCTCCACAAGTGTTGCGATGGCCATAACTCCTCCTTCCCGCTACGACTGGGAGCGGCCAATGCCGTGCCAGGAGGTCCGATGTAGACGCCGGCTCAAATCCCCGCACTGGAGACCGGCCCTTTCTTCCCGGGCGAAAAATTCCTGTGCGCTCCGAAACATTCCGCGAATACGTAGTGGCCAGGGTCGTTGGTTCTTGACAGGTTGCCCTGCGGCCACGGCAGGAGTTATGCGTCGTCAGAATGCATCATGGCTGCGTTCTCGTGCACTCGATTTCTGGCAAGGTGGGCGGCTATGGGCGTTGGCGTCGCCGCTGGCGCGTATGGCGCGTACGCCGCGGTCACCTGGTTCCGTTACGGGCGGCCGTCGCGTCTGGAGCCTGAGAGTCAGGATCCGTTACTCGAACGTTTCATGCCGAGTTGCGACGTCGCAGAACGTCATCACGTTCGAGTGAGCGCGCCAGCGGAGATCACGTTCGCTGCCGCAAGAGAAGCGGACCTCATGGAGTCGCCAGTCGCACGAGCCATCTTCAGGGCGCGCGAGGTCATGCTCGGCAGCGAACCGGTTCGAACAACGCGTCCGCGAGGGCTGCTTGCGATGACGCAATCGCTTGGGTGGCGGGTTCTCGCTGAAGTGCCCGACCGCGAAGTTGTCGTGGGTGCGGTGACGCAGCCGTGGAAGGCGAATGTCACATTCCGGGGGCTGCCGCCCGACGAGTTCGCGGCATTCAACGAGCCCGGTTACGTGAAGATTGCGTGGACGCTCCGAGCCGATCCGATCGCTTCGACCGAGTCGGTGTTCCGTACAGAGACGCGAGCCATCGCAACGGATGCAGCGGCGCGAGCGCGGTTCCGGCGGTATTGGTCGTTCCTCTCGCCGGGCATCATAGTGATTCGATCGATGATGCTTCATCCACTCAAGGCAGAGGCAGAGCGTCGCGCGCGCGAATTGAAACCGCGCCTCCGCGAGGCTCCGAATCCGGGCTCCTGAGGAACGACCATCATAAGGATGGACGAGATGTTGGTCGATGAATTCCTTCCGGTGTACGACGTGTCAGACACGCTCACGACGATTGTCGACGCGGATGTCGCAACCACGTGGGCGGCCCTGATGCAGGTCGATCTCATGGAGGTCGGTCGCCGGCGTCCGCTCGTCGCCGCGCTGGGCGCCCTCCGGGTCCTGCCGGAGATTGGCAATCGCCTTCTGCATGGCCAAGCTCCACCGCGGTCGCGTGAGCAGCTGCGGCTGCGTGATTTGACGACGCTTCCACCGGGTGAGGGCGGGTGGATCCTGCTCGCCGAGCGCGACCGGGACGAAATTGCATTGGGGCTCGTCGGCAAATTCTGGCTTCCAGTCATCACGTACGCGCAGGTCTCACCCGGGTCATTTGAGCGCTTCAACGAACCGGGGTACGCCAAGACCGTTTATTCGCTCTCGGTTCTGCCGCTTGGCGCACGCCGCACGTTGCTCGCGGGCGTGATGCGCACGGCGACGACGGACGAACATGCGCGCCGCTGGTTCAGGCGTTACTGGACGTTCGGGGTGTGCTCCGGCGCGCACGTCCTGGTCAACGGCCTTCTCGATGTGGTCCGCGAGATGGCTGAAGGTCGGCCGGAGGCGTTATGCACACAGTCGCGTGCTCTTCTGTGACTTTGCATGGTCATCAATAAGGCGACGAAGGCGCCGATCCTGGTGTTCTTCGCACTGGTGTACGACTGCAGGCTTCTTGACCCCACGCGGCAGAGGTGGTGATTGTCAGGTTGATGAGGCATGATCGTTGTCTGCTGACGTCGCACATGGCTGCATCGCGTTCACCACTTGTAGTTCGTGCCGCCGCGTACGTTGTGCTCCG
>Ga0075424_100005096_pt1 | contig 12514 bp, 14 predicted proteins | sample SoiMethybrSBSTD3_FD_75301 | JGI IMG/M metagenome (GOLD analysis project Ga0075424, IMG submission 75301) | Bulk soil microbial communities from a Populus tree surrounding site in Tennessee, USA - Soil MetaG P. TD hybrid SBSTD3 | ecosystem: Environmental > Terrestrial > Soil > Tree plantation... | reverse complement strand
CAGCTCTCATTTACGTAACGCACCACATCGAAGAAATTTTGCCGGTTTTCCGACACACCTTGGTTCTCCGCGAAGGAAGGGTCCTTCACGTGGGGTCCACTTCCGGTGTTCTCCAGCACAATGTGTTGAAAGATCTCTACGGTGTTGATTTCACGCTGATGAAACGCAACGGACGCTATTGGCCGGTGATTAAATAGGCACGTTCAAACTTCCAGTTCCAAGAAAAGCAACTCCCCTGAAGCCGTATTCAAGATTCTCTGAAATTCCCGATAGAGCCGCTGCACGTTAATGCGAGATCTGCGAGAGAACTGTTTATCCGCGCCGCGCAGCCGCTGGTGGTCTCTCGCAGTTGCCTCCCTAGCGACATTGATCGTCACTGCCGACTCGGGGCAGCTCAGCATCGCCATGCCGTTGATCATCAAGGACTTGCACGCTGATTTATCGTTAGCCAGTTGGTTAGCACTGGTTTACGCCTTCGTCACAGCATCGCTCTACCTGCCTTGTGGTCGGTTGTCGGACGTTCTCGGGGTCGGAAAACTGTTTCTCGCTGGTTTTGTTTTGTATTCTCTGAGCTCCTTTGCTGCCGGAATGACAGAAGCGGCACTGCAAATGATTTTCTTCCGCGCGACGCAAGCGGCGGGGAGCGCACTCATTATGGCGAACAACTTCGCGTTAATCACGGCGCTTTTTCCGCGGGAGGAGCGCGGCCGCGCCATGGGCATCGCCGGCGGAACTGTGTCGGCACTCGGTTATACGCTTGGTCCGGTACTCGGAGGGCTTCTGACTCATAGCTTCGGTTGGCGCGCGAATTTCTATCTGTCCGGTTCGCTCGCGATGATCGGATTTCTCGCCGCTCGAAAGTTGTTGCCGCCGGAGAGCTTCAAACCCACAGGCGATAGAAAAACATCTTTCGATATCACGGGGGCGATTACTTTCGCTGCGGGAATTTCATTGCTCATGTTCAGTTTGGCGCTCGCGCAGAAGGGAAGCTGGCGAGAACCTGCCGTCGCCTTGGGCGCATTGTTGGCGGTTGCTCTGTTCGGTTTTTTTATCCGGTGGGAAAAGCGCGTAAGCTTTCCCTTGCTCGACTTGAACATTTTCCGCATTACCGCGTTCACTCTGGGTAATCTTGCCAGATGGTTCAGTTTCATCACTATGAGCGTCAGCAATTTATTGATGCCGTTTTTTTTGCAGCTCGCGCTCGGTCTGGATCCGCTTCTCGCCGGGCTTTTGGTGGCGCCGACACCATTTGCGATGGCACTACTGGCGCCAGTTACCGGGTGGCTATCAGAACGCTTTTCCCCCGAACGGCTCTGTGCGGTCGGACTCTTTGTAAACGGAGCGGCGCTGGTGCTTCTGGCGTTTTTGCAAACCGATGCGACAACTTTTGAAGTTGCGACGGGTTTGGCTTTGCTCGGTATCGGCATGGGAATTTTTCAAACACCGAATAACAACCTGCTGATGAGCTCGGTGCCGCGCCATCGTTTGGGAATCGGATCTTCTGTGCTGTCGATCGTCCGTAGCCTTGGTTATTCCGTCGGTGCGACTTTGGCCGCGATGATCGTCGGCCATTTTTTGCTGATCGCGACGGGCGAAATGTCGTTGCAAAGCCTTAGCGAGGCGGCGGGGATTGTTCGGGAAACGCCGGCACTTGCGGCATTTCTACGCGGTTATCGTTGGGCTTATCTTACCGCCGCGATCGTCGCCTTTGCCGGCGCAGCGCTGAGCTTATGGGCGGTGAATTCGGAGCGTTGGCGGTAACGCGACGATTGCAACTAGGCGTCACGGCCGATGACTTCGCAGACCCGGTCCATCTCGGCTTTTTCCAACTCTGAAAACATCGGCAAACTTAAACATTCGCTGGCGACCGTCTCAGCAACGGGAAAATCGCCGGTTTTGTAGCCGAGATCACTGTAAACCGGCTGAAGATGTAGAGGAATTGGATAATGCAGTCCCGTGCCGATTTGCGCTTTTGAAAGTTAATCGCGACACCGATCGCGCTGTCGTGAGCGCACAACAAACTAATGCCAGACATGCCGCCGTTCAGGAAGCTCCAAGGGAAGTACGAGCGGCTGATCTGCGAGTTTCTTCTGGTAGTAAGTTGCTTTTTCTCTCCGGGCCGCATTCCACTGATCGAGGTGGCGAAGCTTCACGCGAAGGATTGCACCCTGCATCTCGTCCATGCGGTAGTTATAGCCGCGCTCCTCGTGCCGATACTTGCTAATCTGCGCATGGTCGCGCAAAGGACGAATCCGCATCGCAAGTCCTTCGTCATTCGTCGTAACGGCGCCACCCTCGCCAGAGGCGCCTAGATTCTTCGTCGGATAAAAGCTGAAACAGCCCATGTTGCCACATGCGCCGGCGCGTTTTCACGGTACTCGGCACCATGAGCTTGAGCAGCATCTTCAACGAGGAGCAGCCCATTTCTGTCAGAGAGCTCCCGCACAGGATCAAGATCCGCCATCTGACCGTAGAGATGAACCGGCAGAATGGCACGGGTTTTCGGCCCGATCGGACCGGCGAGTTGTTCGACGTCCAAACAATAGCTGCGGGGGTCAATGTCTACAAAGACTGGCCGCGCGCCGACATAACGCTCCGCGCCCCGAATAAGAGCAACGTTTTCGGCGGGGCGCTTGCTAGCGAGGTAAGTTGGTCCACCAACTCTTCATTTTTATGCTCAACGATCTTCGACATAAAAAAGATCACCACCTACGTCTTTACAGGAAAGTGCTCGATGACTAGATGCCATAATCGTACGCAACGAATGCTCGTAGGGGAAAAAGTGCAGGTGTAAGTCAAACGTGTATTTATACGGCCTTTGCTTGGGAACAATCACGATCAGGCGCTTTTTCCTCACTCTTCTTAGCTCACTGATAGCGGCAAAAATATTTTGAACATGTTCCAAAGTATGCGCACACACGACTGTATCGAATTCTCCGTCTTCGAATGGCAGCTTCTCCACATTAGCTTCGACAAAATTTATATTGGAGTATCTCCTGTTCAGGCCAGGATCTATGCCTGTGTCCACCGCAGTTACTTGATACTTTTTGCTCATTTTTCCGGCCAGAAAGCATTGGCCACAACCGACGTCTAAAACAGTTTGTCCGCCGATCTGCCGAAAAATTTCTTGTATACAATCTTCATTTAAATCCGTCTCTCTTTCGATTAAAACTGTTTTGATCTGCTGGTATGCATCATAAAACTCTCTTTCCGTCATTTCCGGTGCTTTGCGCTTGAAATCCCAAAATACATGAGCTTTATCCTTGTACAGTAGCTTGAAAGGAAATTTCATCAACCACTTAGAATCGCGAATAATCGGCGGGACACATTGGTCAAGGAAAAAACCAATTTTCAACGCCAAATCTCTAGATAATTTCATACGTGAACGGACATATGAGGCGCGGTTATCAAATAATCAAAAAAGTATCTGAGCATTTTTAGGTTAAGCAAGTCAGCTCAATCACGGTGTCGTTGTGGATCGCATACTTTAGCCCACAGTCGATACATATGACTTCGGCCAACTCTGGGGCGCTTTGCTTCGAACCGCGAGCGAGTAATCGCCCGCAGCGGCACATGTAACCAACAGAGGTCGCCGGCTGGCCGATGGCAAGGTGAAAATCAGGCACGGATTTCGTGACCAGAGAACCCATGCCCACCATCGCAAAACGGCCGATCACTAGGTCGTTACCGATCGTGCTGCCCGCTCCGATGGTTGCGCCGGTCTGTACAACCGTTGGTCGAGTATGCTCGTCAGGCTCTGATGGGCGCAATCGCTTTAGATCGGGTGTAGTGGCGCGAGGGAAGCGATCATTAGTGAATATTGTCCCGGCGCTGATCATCGCTCCATCCTCGATAGTTACCGCGTTGCAAATATAAACGAAGGCGTTGATCTTGACCCTGTTGCCAATGTGCACATCGTAAGCGATGTAGGTTTTTTCTCCGATGATGCACTCTTCGCCGATGCGAGTTGAGCGCCGGATGTGGACGTTATCCCATATTGCTGTGCCCTGCCCAATCTCCACGCCATCCTCAATTATGGCAGTGGGATGGATGGAGACCGTCATATTGCGTTGCCTCCCGCATTGAGCCGCCTGTATGACTTCCTCATAATAGCGGATGTATGGTCAACTGCCGTCCAATGATTTTGTCGGAGCGCGGCATATGCCGCCTCGATCACTTCTACAGAGGCTAGGGCATCTTCTGCCGTGATCAACAGGTTTTCTTCTCCCCGTATGGCTTTAGAAAAGTTATTTACTTGGCTGCGGAAGGCCTGAACTTTATTGTAGCCGTTACCAAACACGACCCAATCGCGGCTCGAGGATTGACGGTACTTGGACTCGTTCCATCCGACAAAAACAGTCCCGTGAGAACCGTAGATATTAATGTAGCTGCCCAGCTCTTTATTGATACTCCAAGAAAGATCAATAGTCCCCATGATACCGCTGATGCTACGCACGAAAATACGAACCGTGTCCTCTACTGCCAACCCCTGGACTCGTTTTCCTTCAACGACTTGTACCTCTGCGAGAGGCCCAAGAAAATAACGCATGAGATCGACGGAATGTGTTCCATTGTCGATCAGAACTCCCCCTCCACTGATTTTGCTCTCCGCATTCCACCGCGAAGACATATCGATCCGTGAAGTAAAGGCGTTTTCGAACAGGACTACCTCTCCCAAGATGCCTGACGTAACGATGCTCTTGGCGCGAATCACGTCTTCAACGTAGCGAAACTTCGAGGCCATGGTTAGATTGACCTGGGCACTGCGGGCGGCCGCGACCATGAGTTTGGCATTCTTGACGTCAATGCTGAGTGGCTTCTCGCACAAAACATGCACCTTGCGGTCCAAGAAGTAGAGGCAAATTTCTGGATGGCTGACCGGCGGAGTACAAACCACAACGCCGTCCAGCTTCTCTTTCTTAGCCATTGACTGATATGAGTTATAGCTCTGACATCGGATCCCTTCAGCTAAAGCCTTGCCGGCGTCAGGCCGAGTGTCCGCAACTGCCACTATGCGCGCAACATCGCAGTTCCTGAAAGCGTCGGCATACACCTGTGCAATTCCCCCGGCACCAACCATGCCGAATCTCAGCCTCTTATCCGTCATTGACCCAATCCTCGTGCTTTCTCTACGGCCTTGTAAATGGACGCGCTAATGTACTCTACGTGTTCGCCTGTATAGCGCTCATTCCACGGCAGGACTAAAATATTCTCCAATGCGGCAAAGGCGCCTGGAAACCGGTCGGCGTCGTAATTCACAGCTTCGGGCCGAGCGAGAGTAAATGGGTAACGACTATTGCCAAAGGTCCGCTGCTTCTGAAAGACCTCGCACATAAACGCCGGTTTCTGAATGTAGCGGGGAACCGAATTAACATCCAAGTCTTTCAAATTCGCTGCCAATACAAAAGGTCCTCCGGGGATCTCTTTGCGATCGACACGAAGTGAGTATTTCCAGTAGCTATGGGCGCCGGTAAGACCGACTTTTGGAGTGAAGATGCCTTTCAGGGATTTTAGCTTCTCAGTCAGCTTCTCCGCCATGCGGATTCTCGTCGCGACTCCGCCGGCAAGCTTTGGCAGCTGCGCTACCGCGACAGCGCCTTGGAGTTCGCTCATGCGGTAGTTGAGGGCCAAGAAGTAATGATCGGGCTGAGAGTCGCCATAGCCCCATCCTTTATTTATGAATAGGAACAAGTGGCGCGCTACCTCGTCGTCGTTGGTTACGACCAGACCGCCTTCTCCGGTAGTAATATGCTTGCCTTGCTGCAAGCTGAACGTCGCGATTTTGCCGAACGTTCCGACAAGCCGACCGTCGAAACGCGCGAGAAAGGATTGAGCACAATCTTCAATCACCGGGATGCCATTTCTTTCCGCGAGCTTCATAATCCCATGCATGTCACAAGGGTTTCCGAAAAGATGCGTTACGATGATGCCGCGGGTACGCTGGCTCAAGCGATTTTTAATCGTCTCAGCCGAGATGTTGTATGTTTCTGGATCGACATCGGCGAAGACTGGAATGGCGCCCTGATACAAGATCGGAGCGATCGCCCCCATATCAGTGATGGGCGAGGTGATAATTTCATCTCCCGGTTCAGGGTTGATCGCAGCTATGGCAGTGTGAACAGCGGCAGTCCCCGAAGCACATGCATACGCATATTTAACTCCTAAGATTTCAGCGAACCGTTTTTCCAGCATCTTAACCATGGTGCCGCTTACGCTGAATAAAGTTCCGCTCCGAATCACGTCAGACAACAGTGCGATTTCTTCTTCACCGAAGGACCGACCGGTAGCGTTCTGATCGGACGGCAAGCCGATAGGAGTTTCTGCACCCGCTATTGTCTGGGAATTACTCATTTTCTCCGCTCCTTTTGTCTTGCACAACTGCATAAAGGCTGGTCCCGAGGTGAAAAATTTCTTCAAAGTAATTCCTGCTCTGTAAAGCTAAAATCCCCAAGCTGATTAGCTGAATGGAAAGAATCGAGGCAAGTCCACCGATGATGAACGTATGGGGAGCTGCATTAAATGCCGCGATCACGGCGGCAGACGCGCGAATATCGATGCGGCTGTAATGGGCAAGGTTAACGTAATGCTCAAAAAAATGGATCAAGACCCATGCGTCGGCGTACAAAGCAAATAGAAGCAGCACAAAACCAGGAAAAAGAAAAAAGCTCACGGGTCTGAACAGAAATCCAGAAAGCAGAACGGAAAACATCTGTCGCAGGATTTTCATACTGGACCTGCGTTTGACCCCTTCGGCTTTCTGGAATTTCCAATCGAGATGCGCTGGTATTTCCTCGATGGAACCGCTGAGGAGCATGGTTTTATAAATAATTTCCGGATTGATCTCCATTCCCGTCGATCTTAAGCTCAGCTTACTCAAGAACTTTCGATCATAGGCTCTGACCATTCCCGTCAAAGTCGAAAGATTTCCCCTGGCGGCGATGGAAAGGAATCGGTTCGCCGACACACTTAGGATCCTCCTCAGCGTCGGCACGTTAGATATTTTCCCCCCCTTCATATAGGGAGATGCGGCAACCACTTGCGCATTGCTTTTCCGCATCTTCGCAAGAAGTTGTTCCACATAGATGGGCGCATAACTCAGATCGACATCGACGGTCACAATGTAATCGCCGCAGCAGCGGGAGAACGCCGACCTAAGTGCTCGGCCCAGGCCAAAATTTCGTGGATGGTGCAGGACCTGGACGTTGTCCCGGCTCTTGGCAAACGCCTCGGCGAGCTTCCCAGTTTCATCGCTGCTCCCGTCATTGACGACGATCATTTCCCAACGATAATTGGCTTCAATCGACTCCAGATACTGACAGAGGACGCACAGATTTTTCTCCACGATCGCGGCCTCGTTATAAGCAGGCACAACTAACGAAATTAGCGGCTTCAACGTGTGCAACTCGCCGCCAGAAACTCCGGCAAGGACGGGCGGCAACTTTCTGTCTCCGTCAGTTGCCGCTTTGATCGTACCCATCGTGTACCTCGCTCAACAATCTGGCTATGAGTTGCGCAATGCGTTTTCCGCTGTCACCCTCGCCGAACGGATTAGGAATTTTTTTGATCTGATCGAGCCAACTGCCATCCTGGCGCATTTCCTCGAGCATGGCGCCTAGGCGTTCGGGAGAGCCCCCTACGAGCCGTGCTACACCCGAAGCTACAGCTTCCGGTCGTTCAGTGTTTTTCCGTAGGACAAGGAGGGGCTTCCGCAAAGTAGGAGCTTCTTCTTGTATCCCTCCGGAATCGGACACGATGAACCAGGCATGAGACAACAAGACAATGAATTGTTCGTAACTCAGCGGCCGAATGAGATGAATCCTGGGATGTCCGCCGAGAATACAAGTTGCCGCGCCGATGACTGCGGGATTGGGATGAACTGGAAAAATAAGCCCGATGTCGTCGTACCGATCGATAAAACTCCTCAGAACTCGGAAATTTTCAGTCATCACCGGACCAAAGCTCTCGCGCCGGTGTGTTGTCAGAATGATACGTCTCAATCCTGCCGTTGCCGTCAGCACTTCTTCGAGAACAGGGGTGGTTGTAGACCTCTCCAGTATGGTCTTGAGCGAATCCAGCACCGGATTACCTGTAACGAAAATTCTTGTATCCGGTACCCCCTCGGACAAAAGTGTCTCGCGATTGCGAGCCGTGGCCGCAAAGTGAAAGGTGGCCAGGCGGGTGATAATTCTCCGGTTCATCTCCTCTGGATAAGGATTGTAAGCATCCCCAGTCCGTAAGCCCGCTTCCACGTGGGCGACCGGAACGCGCTGGTGGAATCCCGCGAGCGCACCAGACATGGCAGTCGTCGTATCTCCTTGGACGAGAATCATATCCGGCCGTTCTCGCGCCAGAATCGGATCGAGCGCGGCCAGCACGCGCGAACAAACTTGATTCGGTGTCTGGTTGGGTTCCATGATCCGCAAATCCTCATCGATGCGAATTCCGAATAGGCGGACAAAGGGATAGAGGAGGTCCGTATGTTGAGCCGATGTAACATTCACGGTCTGGAGCGACTTGCCACAGTCATCAAGCTGCTGAATGACCGGTGCGAGCTTGATGATCTCAGGGCGTGTTCCAAATATCGTTAGAATCTTTTTGCTGAGTTCTGCCATCGGAGATGCCGCCGTATTCACCAGATGCAATTACGTTGCTCCACGGGGCGCTCATTTTACAATGTCCCCAGCTATTTGTCTCCCTGATAAATTCCGTCGCAATACTCTATCCGTAAAGCTTCACTCGCCTTTAACTAAGTAAGCTGAATTTTTCGAAGATTAGTGCACTCATCAGATCAAATGGGGGAGAGCCGCCGGATCGATTGAGTAGCAGCTACCTGGCCGGAAACTTATATGCAGGAGAACAATTCGGGTGAGTCGCCTGAGTCTGTTGCTCTAGAGAAGTTGCACTGCACAAGCGTCTCGCTTTCGCAAAAAGGTGGAGCAGGTGTTCACGAACTTCAAACAATAGGCCAGGAGAATTGGCGTATTCGTTTTTGTCGCTCCGATCACTCCCTCTGCGGAAAGAGGGCTTAACACCCTGGTATCAGAGAAATTGCGCAAACCCATCTCTTTGATTCGAGACAAGGAGGTATTGGCAGTCAAATGACCGGCAACGGCAGTTTCAAAGCTCAGCATTCAATGTTCAAGGTGACGATACGTCTTCGGTCCCGAATAGTGGAATTTACCGGTTCAAAACTATCGGAACGGGACACAGGCTGTCGAGGGTTTTGTTTAATTTATAAAGAAGGCTTAGCAGAATGAGCTGTAGCAGTAAGGGTTGTACGAAACGCTCTGGCAGAGTCATAAACGTTAGCATATAGGCGCTGATGCCTGCCCATCCGATTAAGGCGATGAACCGCAAAGAAAGCGACCGTAATGCTGGCCAGCCAGTCTCAAGTAGAATAACGCCGCTTGGCAGAAAGACACAAAGATCATAGTAAAGCAGGTACGGTGAAGTCAGTGGCAGCAGAAGAAGTGCCATAGTCAGAGTCAAAGATATTTTTTGAAATTCAGTTAATGAGGTGGAGTTTATGAGCTTCTTGCAGCGCCATGCTCCCGCGAGCCACAATGTCGCCGCTCCTATATATATCGGCCACTTGATACGGCCACTTAACTCGATCGGAACCTGCAACAGAATATCGGCGGGGAGGCTCGTGACGAGATACTCGCGTATTTTGTAGACGCCCGTGTAGGACAGAGTTTCGCGAAGATGAAGGGAGTAAAGCCAAGATGTCGTAACGGTCATTGGGACAAACACTACCGTTAATCCGATCAATGCGATCACACCGACGAAAAAACCAATACAGCATTTGAACCGACCCGCCAGCACCAGAGCAAAGCTTACGAGAGCAGGGACGAATACGAACTGTGGTTTTAAGCTCAGTAAGGACCACGCAAGACCGGCAAGGAACGGTCGATCTTTTTTGAACCAGAAATAACCCGCAGAGAGCGGCAAAAGGCCAAAGACAAGACTGACTTGCCCACTCCACAGAGTTGTTATTACGGGTAGAAAAAGGCTGCTCAAAAACAGGATGTCACTCGCTCGTTGGTTGCTGGCGTGAGACAAAAAGACGGCAGATAGCCATAGGCCAAGCACGGATATCATCTGCCAGATCAAAAGCGAGATATTGGGACTTAATTTACCAAGCAGTCCAAACATCCATGCGACCAGAGGTGTATACGCGAATATCGCCGTTGATTTTTCAGGTAGAGAGGGAATCAACCGATGTGCAGCTTCGTCGAATCGGGAACGCGTAAAAGAAGAGTCGTTCGGCGCCGGGTACAGGCTTTCGGCCTGACCGGAAGTCATCAAATACCCCGCGACATGGAAAGTCGTAATGTAATCAGATTCTGCGAAATTTTTAGGATCGGCGAAATTGGTATCAACCATGAGGAGCGTGAAAGCTAAACTCCAAACGGTTCCGAGAAACACCAGAATACGGCGCTGATCCATTTGCGTGAGTTTTCCACTCCATGATCTTAGCATTCCGTTCTCCGGTATCGATTTAGAGCGTTACAACATCTGAGGGGAATGAGATTCTTCCATCCTTCCGAAAAGATCGCAGCGCACTGACCTGAATGTCTTATGCGCTACTTAGGTTCGCTAAAGCAAACCTAAGCCCAAGTCTGGTATCGACAACCTCAGTGGGATTTTGTGATAAGAAAGTTTATCCTCCCAACTCTCGACGCCGGAAGTACGCGGTGGACGAATTGAGGCTCAGTGTTCGGCAACGCCGATGCGGCCGATAAAGGGAAGCTTCAGCGCGGGAGTGAGGAAGTCAATGCCGAAATTCAAGCCGAGCAGATTCAGCTCGAACCCCTCTTGGCGGCCCAGCGCAACGCCGAGAATGCCTAACATAGAAACCTGATAGCCCGTCCCGCTGGGCGTGCGATCCCAGAGTGACCCATTGACGGGGTAATCTTTGCCGATTGCCGTTGCCGGAAGATCCATGTGAAGCTCCGGCACGTTGCGTCCGATGTAAGCCATGAAGGTATTGCTGTTTGGGCCTGGCCATAGTTTGTATTCATTTTGATAGGGATAGCTGGCGACGGCAGCCAGTATTTTCGGAATGGCAAGCGCAGCGGTCTCACCGCGCAAATCGGTTATCAGCTTAGGCTCATTGCCGAACCAACGACCGTCGGGGGTGCCTGGGGCTGACACCACAGCCGGCAACCCACGGAACACACGCCAACCGATAACGTGATGAATCGTGTATTCGGCGGCGTTCTCCGGTTTCGTCGCAATCCAGGTATGCACGCCGAAAATGCCGCGCCAGTTAAGAGCCCGAGCATAGTAGATCTGAACGACGGCCTCAGGCGTTTTATCCGGGGGCGGCGCCAGCCCAGCGCTGGAACGATCGGCGGTGCGGAAGTCGCGACCCAATGGTGCTTCACCGGACAACACCGTGTACAGCGGCAGGGCGGAAAACAACAACAGGAACAGCGAGATCATTTGCGATCGCATCGAATCACGAGCGGTGCGATTATAGCGCAGAGAATCCACCAACGCTACAGAAGCGAAATCGACCATCGACACTCGCTGGTTGATTGTTCACCGCCTTCGGGAGATGATGCCGCAACATCCGGGCTCCTCGATGGCACGCGATATTCGCATTGGACATGGGTTTGACGCACATCGTTTTCGTCGCGGGCGAAAACTGATGCTAGGAGGCATCGAGATCGCTCACCACCGCGGACTTGCGGGCCATTCCGATGCCGACGCTGTGCTCCACGCTTTGATGAATGCGATGCTCGGCGCGTTGTGCGAAGGAGATATCGGCAGCCATTTTCCTGACGACGATCCCGCATACAAAAACATCGCGAGCACAAAACTCCTGAAGGAGGTGCTCCGGACTGTACAGCGTCGACGCTTTAAGCTCATCAACGCCGACGTCACCGTGGTGGCACAGCAGCCGAAGCTGTCGCCGCATTACGCAGCGATGCGCCGCAGCATAGCGGCCGTTTGCGGCATTCCGGTAAACCGGATCAGTGTCAAAGCGGCCACGACCGAAAAAATGGGCTGGACGGGGCGTGGGCAGGGACTTGCTGCAATGGCTGTGGTGCTGCTTGGTCGTTGAGCTGATGTCCAGTCGTTGACAAAAAAAAAATTCTATAATAATCAACAACTCTAATCTCAGGTGACATCTGATCCTGCCAATCTAGCGCCGGAAGCGCGTGAACAAGAGATCGAAACGTTAGCTCAAGAGCTTGGTCGTCTGATTCAGGGCGCCGACCCTGAGCGGCGTGAAGATCTCAAGGAATTGGCGTTCGCGCTCATTCGCGAGGAATTTATCCACAAAGCTGATGACGCGGCAGCACCGGCAGGATCGACCCCGGCGCCGTTTAATCCACTCGGAACCGGTGTCTTGATATTTATTCTAGGAGCGGGACTATCGTTTGTATTTGGACCTGTGGGTTTAGTTCTGATGGCAGCTGGAGTGATTTTTATCATTTGGGGCGCCGTGATCAGCTGGCTTAAAGGATAAGCAAAGTATGGCGGAAGCGGAGAAAGAAAAACG
>Ga0075424_100005095_pt1 | contig 12515 bp, 6 predicted proteins | sample SoiMethybrSBSTD3_FD_75301 | JGI IMG/M metagenome (GOLD analysis project Ga0075424, IMG submission 75301) | Bulk soil microbial communities from a Populus tree surrounding site in Tennessee, USA - Soil MetaG P. TD hybrid SBSTD3 | ecosystem: Environmental > Terrestrial > Soil > Tree plantation... | reverse complement strand
TACTCCCTTCCACTTACTTGGCCAGGTGCTTGTCGAAGAATCGCGCAATTTCCTCGAACGCTTCCTGCGTTTCGGGCGCACTGCCGTCCCGCATGTAGTGTGCGTGGGATTGTCCCTCGAATACCTCCAGCTGCGCCTCTACGCCCGCCTGGCGCAGCTTTCGGTGGACTCGCACGGTGTTGCTGAGCAGGAGATCGCGCGTCCCTGTCGTCAGGATGGTCGCCGGGAACCCGCGCATGTCACCGTAGACCGGCGACAGCAGCGGGTCCTTCAGATCGTGGCCGTTGGCGTAGAGCCTGGCCATCGCATCACACCGGCCGTTGCTGCCGACGAGCACATTGTCGACAAGATAGTTCGTGTGGAATGAGTCGCCGACGCCAGTCAGATCCGACATGGGCGTGCCTGGCGCGATCGCGGCTGGCAGTGGCAGCCCTTCCTGCTTGGCGCGCAGCACCATCGACAACGTCAGCGCGCCGCCGGCCGATGTGCCGAAGATCGCCATGCTGCGCGGCTGCGCCATCTTCAGCGCTCCCTTCCACACCTGCATCGCATCGTCGAGCGCCGCGGGGTACGGGAACTCCGGCGGCCGGCGATAGTCGACTGACAGGACCTTGAAATGGCCAAAGCCTGCCATGTAGATCGCCTCGGTCGTCGCTGATTCGCCGCCGCCGAGCACGTAGCAGCCGCCATGAACGTGCACGAGCAGCCGGTTGCGGTTTTCCGGGGGGATCGCCCGCGGCGTCAGCATGTAGGCCTGCGCGCCGTTGACGACCATAGCTTCTGAGGTGATGCCGAAGCGCTCGCGAAGCGCGGCCAGGTTGCGATTCGCCGAGGGCGCCGACAGCGTCTTCCACTCTTCGGTCGTCTTGGGCACGACATTCCACGTCGAGCTGAGCGGGGCGCCGATGACCGCCTGCATCGCCGGGCTGACGTGTTCCGGGACGGGCAGCGTGCGGGCGGGCACTTCGAGCGGCCGCGGTGTGACGGCCTGGATCAGCAGCGCGACTGCGAAAACAACAAGATGACGAGTCATGGATTTCCTCTGTGATCGCGCGCTACTTTACTCTATGCACGTGACGCGGCTCAGCTGGTCATGCGGCATCGCGGCCGGCCTGGTCGCGCTGTTGTCCGCAGAGCGTCCCTCGTCTGAGGCCTCGAATCCCCGATTTCGAGATGTCGCCCGGGAGGCGGGCCTCCGTTTCGTTCACCACGGCGGCTCTCCTTCGCGCAAGTTCTACGTCGACAGCGTACCGGGCGGTTTGGCCGTCCTCGACTACAACGGCGACGGCCGGCCCGACGTCTTTGTCACCGACGGCGCCGAGATGCCGTCGCTCGAAAAACCGTCCCGCGCGTATGCCAACCATCTCTTCCGAAACGACGGGCGCATGCGGTTCACTGACGTCACCGAGACGGCGGGCGTCGCCGGCGTCGGGTACGCCATGGGTGCAGCGGCCGGCGACTACGACAACGACGGCCGCGTCGATCTCTTCGTCGCGGGAGTGCGGCGGAACCAGCTCCTGCACAACGGCGGCGACGGCCGCTTCGAGGACGTGACCGCGCGCTCGGGCATCTCGAGCGACGAGTGGGCGGTGGCTGCAGGCTGGTTCGACTACGACAACGATGGAAAGCTCGACCTGTTCGTCGTCAATTACGTTCAATGGTCGCTCGACGCCGACCGTGCGTGTGCCGACGAGGTGCGCGCGATTCCCGTCTTCTGCCACCCGCGATCGTTTCCGGCGGTGCCGAACCGTCTTTACCACAATCGCGGCGACGGCAGGTTCGAGGACGTGTCGGTCCGTTCGGGCATCGCCGCGCACGCTGGCAAGGGCATGAGCGTCGCGTTCGCCGATTTCGATCACGACGGCCGCCTCGACATCTTCGTCACCAACGACACGGTTCCGAACTTCCTGTTCCGGAACAACGGCGACGGTACGTTCACCGAGATGGCGCTGGTCGCAGGTGTATCGGTGCCCGACACCGGCCGGCCGGTCTCCGGCATGGGCGCCGACTTCCAGGACGTCGACAACGACGGGTGGGAAGACATTGTCATGACCGCGCTCGCCGGGGAAACGTTCCCGCTGTTCCGAAACGATGGGCGCGGCGGCTTTGCCGAGGCGACGCAGTCGAGCGGCCTCGCGGCGCTGACGGTCAATCGCTCCGGCTGGTGCGCGCTCGCGGCGGACGTCGACAACGACGGCTGGAAGGACATCTTCACGGCGAACTCGCACGTCAACGATCGTATTGGCGACTTCGAGGCCATCCCCTGGAAGCAATCGAACAGCCTCTTCATGAGCGACGGCCGCGGGCGTTTCCGCGATGCGACGGCCGGCTCGGGACTCGACGCTGGAATCGCCGTCCATCGCGGCTGCGGCGCCGCGGATTTCGACGGTGACGGTCGCCTCGACTTCGTCGTCCTGTCGCTTGGATCGCCGATCGAGCTGTGGATCAACGAGACCACAACCGACAATCGCTGGCTGATTGTCCGGTTGACCGGAACGACGAGCAACCGCGACGGCATCGGCGCTCGCGTGATCGTCGGCAATCAGGTGCGCACGATGACCTCCGCCGCGGGCTACGCGTCGTCGTCGCACGCCGGCCTGCATTTCGGGCTCGGATCCGCCGAGCGTATTCGAGTCGAGATTCATTGGCCGTCCGGGACGCGACAAATCATCGAGAACGTCAAGGCGAATCAGATCGTGAGCATCCGCGAACCGTCCTAGGCACGCTCAGCGCGGCGCGGTAATCGCGCGCTGCGCCGATGCCGAGGCGCGCCGGTCGGCGGCGCGCTGCAGCTCCACCGCCGCGGAGGAGAGCGCGGCCGCCTTGTCGCGCTGGCCGACGGCGGCGTAGGCGCGCGCCAGCTGCACATGCAGGCTGCCGTCGTCGTCGTCCGCCAGCTGCGGCTCTAGCAAGGGAATCGCGGCCGTGTAATTGCCGGTCAGGACGTAGGCGCGACCGAGCGCGAGCCGCGGCGCCGGATCCGTACCGCTGCCCTCGAGCACACGCTGAAGCACGGGAATCGCTTCCTCGAGGCGCCGCAGCCGCACCAGCGAGTAGCCGGCCAGCATCAGGGCCCTCGCATCGTTCGACGGTGGGCGAACGAGCGGCGCCACGGTCGCCAACGCACGTTCGTAGTTGCGAGCCGCGAAGCAGGCTGCGGCGAGCTCGTAAATGAGCGTCGGATGCCCAGGGGCGAGCGCCAACGCGGCTTCGAGCTCGGCGATTGCGTCGAGATGCCGGTCCTCCGCGCGGGCGCGCGCGGCCCGCGCGCTCCGCCGTTCGACGGAATCGGGCAGATCGTCGAGGCGCGTGAACGCGGCACGGGCGAGCTCGCCGGCGGCGCGGGCGCGCCAGTAGCGCGACTCGGCGTCGCTGCGATCGCGCGTCGCGTCGAACGTCGCGCGCGTGCGGCCAGCCCGAAAGTCGCACAGCGCCCGTCTCGCCGTGCAATCGACGGGCACGACGGCGGCCGCTGAACGCTCGCGATCGGCCCAGTCCGCATGTCCGGACCGCTCGTAAATTCGCGCGACGGAATCGTGAATGGAGACCATCGACGGGAGTCGGTCGAGTGCGTCGCGATACAACGCAAACGCGTCGACCATGCGGCCGTTCGCCAGAAGGCTGTCGGCGGTCAGCAGGCGCCGCCACGACGCATCCTCTGCGCCGTCGCGGAACGTGTTCGCGGCCTCGTTCGAGACGTCCGTGTACGCCTGACCGAGCGCGTACCATGCCGGGGCGAGCGTCGGCGCGATCGCGACGGCCGCGGAGAGCTCGCCGACGGCATCGATCAAGCGGTGGTCGCGCGTCGCCTGTGCGGCGGCGCGCATGTGCGCGGCTGCGTCGTCAGGCTGGGCGGCGACGACGAGGCAGGAAAGGCAGGAAAGGCAGGAAAGGCAGGAAGTGAACGGTCTGGTCCTGCCCATCCCGCGCATCCTGCCCATCCAGCCCTTCCCGCCCTGACGTTTACCAGTCGAACCGGATCGTCAACCCGAGTGTCCGCGGTTGGATGGTTCCAGCGGCCAAGTTGCTGCCGCCGGTCGCCACATACTTCCCGGTGTTGGCGTTGTTGTTGATCGTGTTGTTCGGCCCGGTGAAATTGTAGGTCGCATTCAGCGTGGTAAATTGCACCTCGTTGAAGATGTTGTACGCCTGAAGCTGCAGCTTGACGCCGGCGTTCTTGCGCGCGCCGACGGCGAACCGTCGCGACACGGTGACGTCCCATTCATGCCACGTCGGATTGCGCAGGATCCCGATTGGCGTGTTGCCGAAGTTTCCCTGGCTGCCGTTGGGCGACGGCATCCGGAAGGCGGCCAGATTGAAGTGCGGTTGATCGGCAAATGGCAGATTGGGATTGACGTCGTAGCCGCTGAAGATCGGCGCGCCTGTCAGTTCGCAGCGCTGCGTTAGCGCCGTATTCGAGTTGTAGAAACCGTCGGTCAGCGAGGGGTTGCTGTTCTGAATGCCGGCGTTGTTCGACGAGCAGACCGGTGTCACTGCCTGGCCACTGAGCAGCCGCGTGACACCGGAGATCTGCCAGTCGCTCAGCAACTGTTTAAGGACCGGGCGACTTGTCGCCGTCGGAATGTTGTAGCTGTAGTTGACCGCCAGGTTGTGCCTGCGATCCTCTGGCGTCGGTCCCCAGTAGCGCGCCTTGATCGCTTGTTCGCCGCCCATCTGGTCGGTGTACGGGTCGTAGCCCATTCCGAACGTCTGGTTCGGGTTGTAGCCTTCCGCCTTGGACAACGTATAGGCCATTCCCATTTGCAAGCCCGCTGACAGCCGACGGACGACGTTGAGCTGCACGCCGTTGTAGCGCAGCGACTCCGCGTAGAGATCGGGAACGAACGCCATCACCGAGCCCATGCCGGGATACTTGCCGTACAGAGCGCGGAGGGAGTTGGCATTGAGCGGGCTGTTGTTCACCAGGTTGGCAGGATTCCCGTAGACATTCAGCGGTAACTGGTTTACGTCGACGAACCGTCCGGGCTCACGCCCGAAGTTCCCGACGTAGGCGACCTCGGCGACGGTGTTGAACCCGATGTCTTTCTGAAACGCAATGTTGATGTTGTACGACTTGCCGAGTGGCTGCTCGAATCCGCCCTGGTACACGTTCACCGGGTTCTGGACGAACCGGTTGCCGGCGGCTGCGGCAGTCGCGATATCGTCGAAGGTAGCCCATCGGATCTGGTTGCTGCACGCGATGGGGCAGTTCGCTGAGGCGAAGTTGGTATATCCCGTGGTACCGGTCGACCGGGGGAAGTTGTAGAAAATTCCGGCCGATGCGCGGATCGCCGTCTTTCCATTTCCATTTACATCCCAGGCGACGCCGACTCGCGGCGCAAACACGAAATAGGGGAAGTCGAAATAGGTGCCCGGCTTCTCCCCTGGAATTCCGCCGGTCACGATGCCGTTGATCTGATTGCCCGTGCCCGACACGATGTTGCCGTTGAAGGCGCTCGGCAGGAATACAGTCGGAAAAGCCGGGTCGATTGTACGCTGCAGGTTCGCCGGGCAGGTCTGATCGCCGGATCTGCCGTCCATGCACACAAGCTTGTACACACGCGGCGCCAGATTCGCCTTCCATTGATCGGCGAAGAAGCCGCTGTTCATGTTGTTGACTTCGAACTCCGAGCCGCTGTGCTGCACTCGCAGCCCGTAATCGATCGTCAACGTTGGCGTCGCGCGCCAGTTGTCCTGGACGTACGCGTCGTTCTGCCAGTGGCGGGTGTCGCGATCGATGCGGGACGTCAACTCCGTGTACGTCGTATAAATCCCGAGCAGCATGTTGGCGTAACCGTTGCCAGTGCTGAGCGGGTTATTCACGTCGTGGCCGAAGTTGAAGTTGCCCATGTAGTCGGCGGAGCCCGGCTCAGTCTTCTTGTTCCACTCGACGTACAGCCCCATCTTGATGTTGTGTCGTCCCTTGGTGATGGACAGGCTGTCGGCGAACGACGCGCGCGCGCTCATGTTGAGACGGGGGATCGGTTCGTCGGCCGACTGGATAGTCCCGTTCGCCACGCGGTAGTTGCCGAGGTTGGAACGGTTACCGCCGGTCGTGGCGAAACGCGGTGCGTACGGCCACTCATCGACCTGCGGGCCGCCGAAACCTGAAAGCTTGGGTGGATCCGAGTACGACCCGAACGGCTCGATCCGCGGCGCGTTGATGCCGAGAGTCTCCGCGTAGAGGCTCCGATAATCGAAGTCGTCCGCCGCTCGGAAGCCCCACCGGTTGTGCGTGTAGCCAAATGTTATTTCGTTGACGACCGTCGGTTTGAGAATCTGCGTCACGCCGCCCGAGGCGAGAATGCCGGGCGTGTTCTGGTTGACGAAGCCGGTCCCTGGCGTGAGCCGGTTCCAGCTCCAGTTGTCGTCGCGATCCTTGATCAGCCGCGCGCTCCAGCGCGTCTTGTTGCTCCACACCTGATCGATGCGGATCACGTGGTTGGTCCGGCTGTGCAGCGGCGTCAGATCGTATGCGGAGTTCGACGTCCATTCCTGGCCCGCCAGAGGGTTGAGGACGCCGTTGGCCGTCGGCAGCAGGTTCAGCATTTTCTGGCCGAGCAGGCTGATGCGGTTGGCCGGAATGACGTTGCCCGGAAACTGGAGACCCGTTCTTGGATCGATGATCGGCTGGATCGTGCCGTTCGTAATGCGCGTTTGCGAGAAGTCTCCTAACTTCTCGAGCGCCGTCGGCATGTTGGCGCGGCTCGTCGTCGTCGGCCGCGCGTCGTCGGTGTACTCCTGCGAGGCGAAGAAAAAGAGCTTCTTCGACGCGCGGCGGCTGTCGATGATGCCCGGAATGACGATCGGTCCGCCGATGCCGTAGCCGGAGATGTTGATCCGGTAGAGCGGTTTCGGCAGACCGCTCGCCTCACGGAAATAATCGTTGGAGTTGAATTGATCGCGCCGGCCGTTGTACCAGCCAGACCCCTTCAGCTGGCTGGTTCCTGACTTCGTGACGACGCTGATCACGCCGCCGTTGTTCCGGCCGTTCTCCGCGGTGTAGCCGTTGGTCAGCACCTGAATCTGGCCGATCGCGTCCATGTTCAGGTTCACGAAGCCCGTGCTGCACCCACCCTCGTCGACGACGTTCAGGCCGTCGACGCGGAGGTCTTTGTTGATCGTCGGCGCGCCGTTGATGGTGATTGCCGATGCCGACGTCCACGTCGCAAAATCGCGATTCAGGTTCGTGTCCTGAACGCCCGGCAGCAGGTTCAACATCGCGTACATGTCGCGGCCCTTGACCTGGATGTTCGTCAGGTCCTCGAGCGTGATGGTCGACATGCGCGAGCTATCGGAGATCTGGACGGGCGTGGAGACGGCCGTCACGATCACGCTTTCCTCGATGGTGCCGAGTCCCATCGCCACCTTGCCGAGATCGCGGTTTTCCAGACTCAGGAGGTTGACATCGGCGATCGTCACGGGCTTGAACCCCGCGAGCTCGACCTTGACGACGTAACGGGCCGGATTGAGAGCGGCGATGCGGAAGATGCCGACCTCGTTCGACACGACCGATCGAGTGGTGGCTGTTGAGGAGTCGGTCGCGGTCACAGTCGCGCCTGGCAGCGCGGCTCCGGTACCGTCCACGACCGTGCCTGTGAGAGTTCCAGTGCCCTGGGCCGCTACGCTGCGCGCAGCCGCCATCCAGAGCAACCCAACGACGAATGCTCGTACCCAGCACCGCAGGTTCTCCATGCTGCCTCCTGCACCGCGCGGTTTGCCGTCGATTCGTGGTTGTCGGGGTCGTTGATGAAATCGATTACGTCATGAAACCGATTACGCCTCTCCTGATGCGTCGCGGACGCTAACACGAAAAAGCCGGGAGCCGCAAGAGCCGCGAAACGTTTTTTCGCGCGAGAAGAACGGTCCGTTCAGAACCGTGAAGCCTTCAGAGTGACATCCGACCGCGCCCAGCTTCGGCGCAGGTCCTCGTCTACCGACCGGGTGGGCTTGCGCTGGGCGTGCAGCGCACGCTGCAGTCCCACGAGCGACCACCCGTTGTGTGGGTGACGCGCGAGATCGGCGCGATACACACGCTCGGCGTCGGCGAAGCGGCCCGCGTCGATCAGCGCCGCGCCGAGCCAGTGCCGCGCGGCGAATGGTAGAGGTTCGGGATCGTCGATCACCAGCGCGTCGTCCAGCGTGACCGCCTTCTCGAACGCAGCAACTGCTTCTGGCAGCCGCCCCTCCGCGCGCTCGATCTCACCCTCGAGGATGCCAGCGAGAACGCCCAGAAGTGCCCTGGCCGGGTGAAACCGAAACGTCGAGGACGACGAGGCGGCGGTACTGCTCACGCGCGCAAGAAATTGCCGCGCGCCGGCCGCATCGGCGCGGCGCAGCCGCGCATACCCGTGCGCGAAGTCCCAGACTCCGCCCGAAATGTCTGCTGCGGGTCGCGGTGCGAGCGCGTCGATCTCACTGAAGCGCCCGAACCTGACCAGCGCCAGCACGTGGTACATCGGATCGCCGGCCAGCGTCGTCAAACCCTGGCCCGCGCGGATCGCCAGCGCCGCCTGCCCATCCATGCAGGCCGCCAGCACCAGCATCTGGAGATCGTGGGCGGGGTAGGTAGCGAACGTCGCGCCTGAGGCGGAGTTCCGATCCGATTCCCACGCCCGCACGCTCGCGTCGACGGCGTCGCCCCAACGTCCCATCCGGGCCCAGGTGTGCGACGGCATGTGATTCAAGTGGCTCGCCGCGCGCATCGCGGTGCCGAGGTGCCCCGCGCATGCGGCGGCCCGCTCGGGCTCGGCGGTCAGTTCCGTGGTGTGGATATAGAGATGACAGGCGCCCGGATGGCGGATGTCACGCGCGAGGACACCCTCGAGCACGCGCACCAGCCGGGCGACCACGGGATCGGCGAGGTCGAACGTGCCGGGCCGCGGCAACCGCAGAAACAGTGCTTCGGCGTAGAGGGTCGCGGCATCCAGGTCGTCGGGATACCGCTCCGCGACGCGCGCCATCGCATCGGCGTACGCACGATCTTCACGACCGTGATCGGCCGGTTCGAAATGCTCGACATAACGGACGGCCATTGCCTCGATGTACGCACGTTCTTTCGGCGAGGCATGGTCTTCGGCGAGCGCGGACGCGGTCTTGATCGCACCGAAGGCGCGCGGTGCTTCGGTCGACGTCATGCGGCCGTTGACGTACGGCCCCCACGCCCACGCCTCGCCCCAGTAACAGATGGCGCATTCGGGATCGCGGCGTTGCGCCTCGCGGAAGGACCGGCCCGCTTCGGCCTTCGCGAAGGCATACATCAGCTGAACGCCTTGATTGAAGTAGGCGCGCGCGTCCGCGTTCGGTGACGAGATCGATCGGTTGGAAGTGCCGAGGCCAACCGCGAATAGCGGAATCGGCTGCTCAAAATCGGCCGGACGCGTTCGTTCCTCGTGCTGGGCGGCGGCGCTTAGAGCGTTGAAAAGAACGATGAAGATGATCGATAGGTGCCGCCACACCTTGGTGTCCTTTGTCTCCTTAGTGTCCTTTGTTGGAGCGCGCGTTAGCGCGCCCCCGATGGTTTGTCGCGCGCAGGCAGCGCAAATGCGATGTACCCGCGAGGCGTATCCGGCGCGATTTCGGGAGCAGCCGCACCGCCACGACCGCCGCGTCCACCGCGTCCCGTCGGCCGCGGCACGGACGAAAAGACGACGTACTGGCGTCCGTTCGCCTCGTAACTGGAGGGGATGCCGCTGGAGTTTCCGGGCAGCGTGCCACTCCACAGCACCTGACCGGTTTCTTCGTCGTACGCCCGCGCCTTGCCGTCACTGCCCGCAACGAACACCAGACCGGTCTTCGTCACCACCATGCCGTTGCGAGCACCAAGGCCGCCGGTATTGGACGGCCCGCCGCGCGCCATCGTCTGCAGATCGTCGCCGATCGGCACTTGCCATTTGATCGTGCCGGTGTTGAGGTCGTAGGCCGTCAACGTCGTGTACGGCGGCTTGGTGGCCGACGCCATGACGCCGTATTCGGTGACGTACCTCTGTGTTGGTGTGTCGACACCCGATGGCCACGGCGTATTGCCGCCGGTCCCGCCGATGCCGCCGTAGGTTGGCACCGGCGTCAGCGACATCGGCACTTTCGGAACCGGCACGCCGCCCGAGGCGACGACGGGGCCTGGCGGCGGCGGCGGACCGAAGGACACGTTTCCGCGGTTCGGGCCGTTGTCAGGATTCGTACTTCCGAGATACGTGATCACGGCCGTGATCTCCGCATCCGAGAGATGCGACAGCGGACGCATCGTCCCGGTGCCGCCGGTCACGATCGCGCGAATCGCATCCTCGCCCATCCGCGCCGTGACATCCGACAGGCTCGGGGCGACACCCTCCGGCGCGTTCGGCTGATTGGCCCCGTGGCACATCTGGCAATTGAGCTGATAGACCTGCTGTCCGAGTGCGCCCGCGCGACCGGTTCGCGTCTTCACGTCTTCGAGCTTCAGGATTGCGAGCTCGTTGACGTTGACAACGAACACGAGGCCCTTGCTCGGATCCGCCGCCGTCGTTCCCCAGTTCGATCCGCCTTGATTGCCAGGCATCGAGATCGTGTCCCCGATTGCCGGCGGCGTGTAGATGCCTTCATTGCGCGCCTTCGCCACGCGCTCGCGTGTCTTTTCGTACTCTTCCGTCGTGAGCAGCCACGGGTTCACGTCGTCCACGCTGAAGGTCTGTTTGGCAAACGCGGGCGGCTTGGTGGGGAACGGCTGCGTCGGCCACGCCTGCTCGCCCGGAACATCGCTCTTCGGCACGGGCCGCTCTTCGATCGGCCACAGCGGCGCGCCAGTCACACGATTGAAGACATACAGAAATCCTGTCTTGCCGGCATGCGCGACGGCATCCACCCGTGCGCCGTCATGGCGTACCGTGACCAACTGCGGCGCCGAGACATTGTCGAGGTCCCACAGGTCGTGGTGAACCGTCTGGTAGTGCCACAGCCGTTTGCCGGTTCGCGCGTCGAGCGCCAGCAGGCAGTTGGCGAAGAGATTCATGCCGGCGCGATCTGCTCCGTAGAAATCGTAGGTCGCCGACCCGGTCGGGATGTACACGATGCCGCGCTCTTCGTCGACCGACATTTCGCCCCAGTTGTTCGCGCCGCCGGCGTACTTGTACGCGTTCTTCGGCCACGTGTCGTAGCCAAACTCCCCAGGCAGCGGGACCGTGTGGAACTGCCACGCCAGCTTGCCGGTGACGACGTCATACGCGCGAATGTCGCCGGGGGGTGTGACCCACGCCTCGCCTGGCGCGGAGCCCATGATCAGCAGGTTCTTCCAGATCTTGCCGGGGGTCCGCGATTGGACACGCCGGTCGGTGCCTTCGGCGCGCGCCAGTCCCTGTCGCAAATCGACGAGGCCGCCCTGGCCGAAGGTCCGGATCGACTCGCCGCTTTTCGCGTCGATCGCCTGCATGTAGCCGTTGATGGCGAAGATCAGCCGTCGATCCTTGCCGTCCGGGCTTCGCCAGTAGTTGATGCCGCGGCTCGTGATGCCGTTCAAACGCTCGTGGATCCAGATCTCCTTGCCGGTCGTCGCGTCAAGCGCAATGAGCGAGTTATTCCGGCCCAGCACGTACATGATCCCGTCGGCGACGATCGGGTTGAAGCCGGTCTGCCCGTACGGGTAGAACCAGGCGACCTCGAGCTGGCCGACGTTCGACCTGGTGATCTGATCGAGGTCGACAAAGTGCGAATTGGCGGCGTTGCCGCCGAAGTCGGGCCACCACTTGTCATCCGGTGCGGTCGCGAGCGCGACGTCGATAAGAGCGGCAGCCGCCACGAGAACGATCAGCTTCTTCATGCCGTGTCCTCTCTCCGCGATCTTTTCGGTTGATCGCGTCACCCTGTGGTCGGAGAATGACCCGCGGAATATAACCCAATCGAGCCCGCGACGCCGAAACTTTGACGCAATCGATTACACAGGAGGACGTATATGGCGCCGATCTCGCGACGAGCGTTCTTCAGGATGGCGGCGGCCGATGCCGCCGTTGCGGGTCTCGTGGCCGCGCGCGTCGTCGAGCTCGACGCGAACCCGCTCGGCCTGCCGATCGGGAGCCAGACCTATCCCCATCGACAGATGATCAAGGACGGCAACTTTGCCGAGCTGGCGAAGACACTCGCAGACATCGGCGTCCAGCGCCTGGAGATGTGCTCACCGCTCGGCTACGCCGATTTCGCGCCGCTTGCCGATGGCAAGCAGGTCAAGAAGGTTCTGGCCGACCACGGCCTCAAGGCTGAAAGCGGACACTTCAGCATGACGGAGTTGCGCGAGCGCCAGGCGGAGAGCATCGCCTGGGCGAAGGACGTCGGGATCACCCAGATGATCACGGCGACGCTCGGCGCGGGCAACAACCCGACCATGGACGATGTGAAGCGGGCAGCCGACGAATACAACAAGATTGCCGCAGTCGCGGCGAAAGCTGGCATCCAGCAGGGCCTGCACAACGAGGGCTTCGAGCTGTCGACCGTCGATGGTCGGCGGACCTACGACATCCTGATGGATCTGCTCGATCCGAAGCTCGTCA
>Ga0075424_100005094_pt1 | contig 12515 bp, 12 predicted proteins | sample SoiMethybrSBSTD3_FD_75301 | JGI IMG/M metagenome (GOLD analysis project Ga0075424, IMG submission 75301) | Bulk soil microbial communities from a Populus tree surrounding site in Tennessee, USA - Soil MetaG P. TD hybrid SBSTD3 | ecosystem: Environmental > Terrestrial > Soil > Tree plantation... | reverse complement strand
GGGCGCGCGCACGCGCGCCGTGGCCGTGACCGACGCGCGCGCCGGCGTGCGCCTGCGCCGCGGCTGGGAGATCGCGCTCGAGGGTCGCAATCTGTTCGACGAGCGCTACGGCGATCCGGCGTCGCAGGAGCACGTCCTCGACCAGATCCCGCGCGACTCGCGCACCGTCTATTTCGTGGTGCGCGGAGGATCGGGAGTCCGCCCGTGAATCGCGGGCGGCCGGCCGCCCTTTCCGCACGTAGCCGCCACGCGCTCCGCCCCTGGGTCGGAGCGCTGCTCGTTTTGCTGGGCGCGCGCTCGGCAGCCGCCGGCCCGGTCGTGGTCCTGCGCTCGGGAACCCTCGGCCCCTACCTCGCGGCCAGCGAGGGCTGCCGCCACGCGGTCCCCGATCCCGTCGTCGAGCTCAACTTGACCGACCTCTCGCCGCACGATCTCGAGCGGCGCATCGCCCGGGAGCGGCCCGATGCCGTGGTGGCGATCGGGCTCAAGGCGGCGCTGTTCGCGCGCGCTCGGCTGTCGCGCGTGCCCATCGTCTACTGCGCCGTGCAGGACCCCGAGGAGCACGATCTCGTGGGCGCGTGGATCACCGGCGTGCGCGTCGACATCCCGCTCGAGAACATCGTGTCCGCGCTGCGCCAGGCGGTGCCCGACGCCAGGCGGATCGGCGTGTTCCTGGGGCCCAACGCCAGCGACGGTGACCGCAAGCACATCCGTGCGGCGGCGGCGGCCAACGGGCTCGGCCTCGTCGAAGCCCCGGTGACGAACCTCGGGGACCTGGCGACCACGGCGCGCGACCTGGTGACCAAGGTCGACGTGCTGTGGATGCCCGCCGACCCGGTGCTGGCCTCGCCCGAAGCGTTCCGCTTCCTGCTCGAGCTGTCGCTGCGCACGCGCAAGCCGCTGTTCGTGTTCTCCGACGCGCTCGTCCGCGCCGGGGCCTACGCCGGGCTCTCGCCCGACTTCGGCCGCGCCGGCGAGCTGGCGGGCCAGGCGGTGCTGCGCATCCGCGCCGGGGAGCGCGCCGGGGACATCCCCGTGGCGCGCGCCCGCCTCGCGCACCTGGTGGTCAACGAGGGCACGGCCAAGGCCATGGGACGCAAGGTCCCCGATCCGGTGCGCGCCATGGCGGAGATCCTGCCGTGAGCGCGCCCCTCCGGCTGATCTATGGGCTGCGCCCGCGCGTCTCCGGCGTCGTGGCCGGGTGCGTGCTCATCACCGGGCTCGTCTTCTACGTCACCTTCCTGTCGTTCGCCACCGACTGGCTGTTCCGCGAGCTCGACGACCGCGGGAGCTCGCTGGCCCACTTCCTGGCACGGCGCGCCGAGACGCCGATCATGATCGGCGACGTGCTCGATCTGTCGCGCGAGGCCGGGCGCACGTCGCTCGAGGCCGACGTCGTGGCCGTCGAGTTCTTCCGCGCCGACGGCAGCGTGGCCGCCAAGCACGTGAAGGACAAGGCGCTGTGGAAGTTCGCGCCCGCCGCCGTGGTGCCGCGCGAGTCCGGCATCCCCGAGCGCGTCGTGGTGCCGGCGTCGGACAAGGTGCAGCTGCGCCTCTACTCCGCACCCGTGATCCGCGAGACCGCGGCGGGCGGGAGCGGCGAGACCGACGAGACGCTCGAGCTCTACGGCTGGAGCGGCGAGGCGGGCGGCGGCAAGTCGAGAACGCCGGTGGGCTGGGTGCGCGTCTCGCTGTCGACCGAGCGCCTCGAGCGGCGGCTCACCTCCGTGGGGCGCCTCGGCCTGCTCGTCCTCTTGCTCGTCTTGGCGGCGGGCATCGTCGCCTCGCTCCTCTTCGTCAACTTCGTGGTGCGCCCGCTGCGCGAGGCCAGCGGCCTCGCCGAGGAGATCGCGGCCGGCCAGCTCGACCGCCGCATCCCGGTGCGCGGGCGCGACGAGCTGGGAGCGCTCGCCGAGTCCATGAACCTCATGGCCTCGCGTGTCTCGGAGGCGCGCTGGCGGGCGCAGGAGGAGGCCGAGACCCTGCGCCGCGCCGTGGCCGCCGTGGTGGCCATCGCCCAGGGCGCGCGCCGGGCCTCGGGACTCGAGGCCGCGTTCAGCACCGTGGCCGCGGAGGCGCGCCGCATCACCGACTGCGACGGCGTGGCGCTGGCCGTGCCCGAGGGCGACGACGGCCGGCTCGTGTTCCGCCTCTTCGACCCGGCCGAGCCGTGGACCGGGCTGCCGCCGGGCGCGGCCCTCGGCGGCGCGGGCGGCCCGAGCCCGCTGCCCGACAGCGCCGTGGCGCCCGTACGGCTGAGCCTCGACTCGGCCACCGAGCCCTTCACCTGGGGTCTCGTCTCCATGGGCTCGCGCTCGGCCCTGCTCGTGCCGCTGCCCCTGGCCGAGGGCTCGCGCGGCGCGCTGCTGCTCGTCTCGCGGCGGCCGGCCGCGTTCGCGCCCGGCGAGGTCGACGTGGTCGGCGCGCTCGCCAGCCATCTCGCGGCCGCGCTCGAGGCCGAGCAGCTGCGCCAGCGCCTGCAGGCCGCGTCCGACGAGCTCGAGCGCACACGCGACCAGCTCGTGCGCTCGGAGCGCCTGCGCATGGCGGGCGAGCTGGCCTCCGGCGTGGCCCACGAGTTCAACAACGTGCTGGGGGCCATCCTCGGCCGGGCGCAGCTCCTGCGGCAGCGCGGCCGCGAGGGCAAGCTCGACGTCGCCGAGATCGATCGCGCGCTCGACGTCATCGAGCGCGTGGCCCACGACGGCGCCGACACCGTGCGCCGCCTGCGTGAGTTCTCCTCGGGAGCCGAGAGCTCGGGCTTCGACGTCGTCGACCTCGACCGCATGGTGCGCGACTCGGTCGAGTTCACGCGCCCGCGCTGGGAGAACGTGGCGCAGGCCGAGGGCCGCCCGGTGGCGATGCGCCTCGAGTCGGCGCCCGGCGCCTGGGTCAAGGGCCGCGCCAGCGAGCTGCGCGAGGTGTTCACGAACCTGCTGCTCAACGCCGTCGACGCCCTGCCCGCGGGCGGCACGATCACCGTGCGCTGCCAGATGCAGGGCGAGCAGGTGCTGGCCTCGGTCGCGGACGACGGCGAGGGCATGGACGGGGAGACGAAGAGCCGCGTGTTCGATCCCTTCTTCACCACGAAGGGCGACAAGGGCACCGGGCTCGGGCTCACCATGGTCTATGGCATCGTCGCGCGCCATCACGGGCGCGTGACCGTGGACAGCGCGCGCGGCCGGGGCACGCGCATCGACCTCACGTTCCCGGCCGCCGAGGAGCCGGCGAGCGCGGTGCCTGCCGAAGTACCGGCGGCGCGGGTGAACGGCGCCGTGCTCTCCGTGCTCGCGGTCGACGACGACCCGGCCGTGCTCGAGCTCCTGGGCGACATCGTCGAAGCGCTGGGCCACCGCGTGACGCGTCAGGGCTCGGCCGAGCAGGCGCTGGCCGGCTTCGCGCCCGGCCGCTACGACCTCGTGCTCACCGATCTCGGGATGCCGGGGATGAACGGGTGGGACTTCTCGCGCGCCCTGCGCGCGCTCGACACGACCGTGCCGCTGGCCTGGATCACGGGCTGGGGCGAGGAGATCGTGGGCGACGAGACGCGCCAGGCGGGTGCGGACGCCATCGTCGCCAAGCCGTTCACGATCGACGACGTGCGCCGGCTGCTCGACCTCGCCGCCGCCCGGCGCGAGGGACGCAAGGCGGCCTAGCTATCCGGCGCTGAGCCGCCCGCTCGATCCCTGCGGCACCACGTCGAGCACGTCCCAGCGCCCGCACCACTCGACGTCCTTCTCGTACTCGGGACCCAGGGACGCGAGATAACGCCCGTGCGCCGAAGCCGTGACGCGGTCGCGCGCCTCGGCCTCGCTCTCGGGCGCTTCGGCGAGGGTGGCCCCCTCGGCCGCCATCTCGACCGCGACGTCGCGCGCCGCGAGCCGCGACATGAGCCGCAGGGCGAAGCGGCCGGCGCAGGCCGCGTCCTCCTCCGACGGCTCCCCCTCCTGACCCGCACACACGATCCACAGGTCGGCGCCGTCCTCGCCGGGGGCGGGCGAGCCGTCGGCCGTGCGCGCCGCCAGCCAGTCGGCCGCCCGCGCCGCCGCGGCTTCCAGGTTGACGAACGCCACCGCCCACTGGACGGCGGCGTCGCGCGTGGCGAGAAAGGCGCGCGAGCCGTTGGTCGAGGCGAAGAGCAGCGTGGTGTTGGCGACGCGCGCGCGCTCGTACTCGAACGGGGAATTGCCGAGATCGAAGCCACGGATGCGCTTGCCACGCCGCTCGCCGCACAGGAGCACGCGGCCGGGAACCCGGCGGCGCGCCGCGCGCGCTTCCTCCGGCGTGTCGAAGAACCAGGCCTCGCGCGCCCCCTCGGACCAGGCGCGGGCCAGCGTGCTCGTGGCGCGCAGGACGTCGATCACGGCCACCGCGTGCCGCGCCGGCGCCGCCGCTTCCGTCTCCGCCGCCGGCTCGGCCGGGGTGAGGAGGAGCCGCAGGCGCGCCGGACGCTCGCTCACGACGCGGCCGTCGTCAGGCGCCGGCCGGGGCGGGCGTGGTGGCGGCGGCCGCCCACTCCTGGAACCACGCCGCCACGATGCCGGTGTCGAGCTCGCCGCGGATGAAGCGCGGATGGGCCAGCGCCTTGCGGTGGAACGGCACGGTCGTCGGCACGCCCTCGACGATCATCTCCTCGAGCGCGAGCAGCGTGCGCCGGCGCGCCTCCTCGCGGTCCTTGCCGCGCGAGATGACCTTGGCGATCAGGGAGTCGTAGTAGGGCGGCACCTTGTAGCCCTGGTAGACGTGCGAGTCGACGCGCACGCCCGGCCCGCCCGGCTTGTACCAGTAGGTGATCGTGCCCGGAGAAGGACGGAAATTATGGTCCGGATCCTCGGCGTTGATGCGGCACTCGATGGCATGGCCGCGCAGCACGACCTCGTCCTGGCCCACCGGCAGCTTCTCGCCGGCGGCGATGCGGATCTGCTCCTTCACCAGGTCGAGGCCCGTCACCTCCTCGGTCACCGGGTGCTCGACCTGGATGCGCGTGTTCATCTCCATGAAGTAGAACTTGCCGTCGACGTCCATGAGGAACTCCATGGTGCCGGCCGAGTGGTAGCCGATGTGGCGGGCGCCGCGCACCGCGAGCGCCCCCACGCGCTGGCGGATTTCCTCGGTGACCACGGCCGACGGGCTCTCCTCGATCAGCTTCTGGTTGTTGCGCTGCACCGAGCACTCGCGCTCGCCCAGGTGGACGAGGTTGCCGTGCTCGTCGCCCAGGAGCTGGAACTCGATGTGGCGCGGGCGCACGATGAGCTTCTCGAGGTAGACCTCGCCCGAGCCGAACGCCGCCTCGGCCTCGGCGCGCGCGATGAGATAGCCCGAGCGGAACGACTGCTCGTCGATCGCCGGGCGCATGCCGCGCCCGCCGCCGCCGGCCGCCGCCTTGATCATCACCGGGTAGCCGATCGCGCGCGCGATCTCGAGCGCTTCCTCCTCGCTCGCCACCACGCTGTCGGAGCCCTCGATCACCGGCAGCCCGGCCTCCTTCATGAGCTTCCGCGCTTGCGACTTGTCGCCCATCTTGCGCATGACCTCGGGCGTCGGCCCGATGAAGCGGAAGCCGGCCTCGTCGCAGGCCTCGGCGAACTGCGCGTTCTCGGCCAGGAAGCCGTAGCCGGGATGGATGGCCTGCGCGCCCGTGACCTCGGCCGCGGCCAGGATGCGCGCGATGTGCAGGTAGGACTGCGAGCCGGGCGGCGGGCCGATGCACACGGCCTCGTCGGCGAGGCGCACGTGCAGCGACTCGCGGTCGGCCTCGGAGTAGACGGCGACGGTGGAGACGCCGAGCTCGCGGCAGGCCCGCAGGATGCGGAGCGCGATCTCGCCGCGGTTGGCGATCAGGACTTTCTTGAACAAGGGGGTTCCCCGACGCGCGCGCGCAGGCGGCCGGCCGCGGGGAGCGGCCTCGCCCCCGCCGCCCGGGCGTCCGCGGGGCGGCGAAGGCCGGATTCTAGGGGAGCGTTTCTACTCTCTCAACTGCCCCCACTCGGTCGAGCCGCCCAGGCCGGCGTTCGAGGGCTTGGTGTTGTGCTCGAGCACGCCGCGCTCGACCGGCTGCCAGCGGCGGTCCGAGGTGGCCTGGATGCCGCGCAGGTGGAGCTGGAACTCGCTCGGGTTCGAACAGTGGCGCAGGGCCTCTTCCTCGGTGATCACGCCGTTGCGGAACAGCGCCATCACCGACTGGTCGAAGGTCTGCATGCCGTACTGGGTGACGCCCTCCTGCATGGCCTGCTTGAGCTGGTGCGTCTTGTCGGGATTGAGCAGCATGTCGAACACCGTCGGCGTGTTGACCAGCACCTCGACCGCGAGCACGCGGCCGCCGCCCGCCTTGGGGATCAGGCGCTGGCAGATGACCGCCTTCAGGTTGTTGGCGATGCTGCGCCGGATCTCGTCGTGCTGGTGCGGCGGGAAGAACGAGATGACGCGCTGGATCGTCTGCGTGGCGTCGGTCGTGTGCAGCGTGGTGAGCACCAGGTGGCCGGTGTCGGAGGCCATGAGCACGGTCTCCATGGTCACGCGGTCGCGGATCTCGCCCACCAGGATGACGTCCGGGTCCTGGCGCAGGATGTGGCGCAGGCCGTCGGCGAAGGTGTGGGTGTCGACGCCCACCTCGCGCTGGTGGATGCACGACATGCGATCGCGGTGGAGGAACTCGATGGGGTCCTCGATCGTGATCACGTTCTTCGCCATCTCGCGGTTCACCGCGTCGACCAGCGCCGCCAGCGTCGTCGACTTGCCGACGCCCGTGGGGCCGGTGACGAGCACGAGCCCGCGCGGCAGGAACGCCTGCTCGCGCACCGACTGCGGGAGGCCGAGGGCTTCGAAGGGCGGGATCTCGACCGGGATGAGACGGAACGCCATGGCCAGCGTGCCGCGCTGCACGAAGACGTTGGCCCGGAAGCGCGCCAGCCCGGCCACGCCGAACGAGAAGTCGACCTCGCGATGGGTGCCGAACTCCTGCTTCTGCTTCTCGGTGAGGAGCTGGGAGATCCACTCCTCGATGTCCTCCTGCCCGGGCATGCCCACGCCGTCGATGGCGAACAGGTTGCCGTCGACGCGCACGAGCGGGGCGGCGCCGACCTTGACGTGGAGATCGGACGCGCGCGTCTCGATCATGGTCTCGAGCAGGGGGCGAAGTTCCATCGGGCGCCTCGCGATCCGAGGCGCCGGGGCGGTGAGCCGGGGCTAGCCTTGCGGATCGATCAGGAAAAGCGTCTGTCCGTACTCCACGGGCTGACCGTTCTCGACCGCGATGCGCGCCACCTTGCCGCGCACCTCGGACTCGATCTCGTTCATCAGCTTCATGGCCTCGATGATGCAAACCGTCTGGCCGACGTCGACCACGTCGCCGAGTTCGACGTAGGAGTCGGCGTCGGGCGCGGGGGCCCGGTAGAACGTGCCGACCATGGGCGAGACGACCTTCACGTAGCGCTGCTCCGGCGCCGCGGGGACCGCGGCCGCGGGAGCGGCGGGCGAAGGCTCGGCCGCGCGCGCCGGCGGCGCCGAATTGACCGGCGCGTGGGCGGGCGCGTGGGCCGCGTTGGGAGAGGCTTCGGGACGGGCCGCGATGCGCACCGTGCGGCCGCCTTCGGAGACCTCCAGCTCGCCGATCCCGGTTCGCTTGACGAGCTGGATGAGCTTGCGAATTTCCGCGAGATCCAAGGCGGCGCCCCTACCGGCTCACCCGTTCTACGTATCGGCCGGTCCGGGTGTCGACTTTAACCACGTCGCCCGGACCGATGAACAACGGCACCTGGAGCACGGCTCCGGTCTCCAAGGTGGCCGACTTGTAGAGGTTGGACACGGTGTTGCCGCGCACGCCGGGCTCGGCGTCGCGGATGGTGAGCTCGACGAACGTGGGCAGCTCCGCGGTGAGCGGGCGCCCCTCGTGCGTGGTGAGCGAGATGATCATCCCTTCCTTGAGGAAGGCCTTGTCGTCGCCGAGCTTCTCGGAGGCCAGCTCGAACTGGTCGTAGGTTTCCGTGTTCATGAAGTGGTAGGTGCCGTCGCCCTGGTTGGCGTACAGGAACTGCACGGTCTCCTCGCGCACCTCGGCGTCCTGCACCTTCTCGCCCGCGTTCCACGTGCGGTCGATGACCTGGCCGGTCTTCAGGTTCTTGAGCTTGGTGCGCACGAACGCCCCACCCTTGCCGGGCTTCACGTGCTGGAACTCGACGATGCGGAAGAGCTGGCCGTCGAGCTCGAGGGCCATGCCGTTGCGGAAATCCTGCGTGGTCGCCATGCGTCCGGTTTCGATCTCCGTTGTGCTCGTGAGCCGCTAGCCCTGGCCGCCCGCGAGATGGGCGACGAGGGCCCGAAGCCCCCATTCGTACGACGCCGCGCCGAAGCCCGTGACCATGCCGACCGCGGCTCCGGCGGTGCGCGATTCGTGGCGCACCGCCTCGCGCCGCCACAGGTTCGACAGGTGCACCTCGACCGCCGGCAATCCCACCGCGAGCAGGGCGTCGTAGAGGCCGAGACTCGTGTGCGTGAGCGCGCCCGGATTGATGAGGACGCCGTCGAAGCGCCCGGGTGCGGCGTGCAGGGCGTCGATCAGCGCGCCCTCGTGGTTGGATTGCGCGAACTCGACCGACGCGCCCAGCGATTCCGCGACCTGCCGCACCCGCGCCTCGATCTCCGTCAAGGTCGTGGTGCCGTAGATGTCCGGCTCGCGCCGCCCCAAGAGGTTCAAGTTGGGACCGTTGAGCACCAGGATGCGCATCGTCCCCCGTTCCCGAGCGCCCTACGGGGCGGCCCCGAGACTCGAAAGCGCGCGAACGACCGCGTCGCGAGACAGACTGCGGCGGACCCTAGCAACCCCCACCCGGGCCGTCAACACGAAGGCCGGAGCCCGGTTTCGCGCCTTCTTGTCGCGCGCCAGGAAGCCCCAGAGGGCGTCGATCGAGACGCCGGGAAACGGGTCGTCGAACCCGAGCCGCGCCAGGGCGGCGCCCTGCCGCTCCTCCCACGCCGCCGGGCCGGTGCGCGTGCGCGTGGCCAGGCGCGCCGCGGCCCGGATGCCGTGGGCCACCGCCTCGCCGTGCGTCCAGCGCCGATAGCCGCCGAGCGCTTCGAGCCCGTGGCCCACGGTGTGGCCGTAGTTCAGGACCATGCGCCGCCCACTCTCCCGCTCGTCGGCCGAGACCACGCGCGCCTTGGCGCGGGCGGCGAGGGTGAGCGCGCGGTCGAGGGCTCGCGGGTCGCGGGCGAGAATGGCGTCGGCGTCGCGCTCGATCAGGCGCAGGAGGGCGGGGTCGAGCGCCAGCGCCACCTTCGCCACCTCGGCGAGCCCGGAGCGGAAGTCGCGGCGCGGCAGCGTGGCCAGGGTCTCGGGATCGGCGAGGACGAGCCGCGGCGCATGGAATGCGCCCACGAGATTCTTGCCCGCCGCGAGGTCGACCGCGGTCTTGCCGCCGATCGAGGCATCGGCCATGGAGAGGGTGGTGGTCGGCACGTGCACGAGCGCGAGCCCGCGCAGATAGGTCGCCGCCGCGAACCCGCCCAGGTCCCCCACCACGCCGCCGCCGAGCGCGATCACCACGCTCTCGCGATCGAGCGCCAGGGCGGCGAACTGATCGTAGAGACGCCCCGCCGTGGCCAGGGTCTTCGAGCGCTCGCCGGGCGCGAACGCGATGAGCTCGGCGTCGATGCCGAAGCGGGCGAGCGAAGCGAGGGCGCGCGGCGCATAGAGCGCGGCCACCGTGGCGTCGGAGACCAGGGCGGCGCGGCGGCCGAGACCGGCGGCGCGCACGTAGCGGCCGAGGCGGTCGAGACCGCCGCGATCGAACACGACACGATACGGGCCGGAGGAGGAGCGGACGGGAACGGACGTCACGCGCGGCACGCTAGCATCGAGCGCGGCGCGCGGGCTAGTGCGGCTGGCCGGCTTCCTGCGCGCGGGCGCGGGCGGCGGCCCCCGCGGCCTCGAGCTGCGAGGCCAGCACGCTGTCGGGGGTCGCCGTGAGCGACACCTTGGCGCGGTATTCCTTCTCGGCGCGGATCCACAGGAGCTCGGCCGAAGTGCCCGGGCGCTGCGCCATGATGCGGCTCATCAGCTCGTCGGGCGAGTTCACCTGCTGGCCGTTCACCGCCACCACGAGATCGCCCGAGCGCATGCCGGCCTTCCACGCCGGGCCGTTGGTCACGACGTCCGAGAGCGTGACCCCCATGACCGCGGGCGCGCCCGGGTGGCCGGGGTCGTCGACGAGCCCCTGCTGGATGCTGACGCCCAGGAAGCCGCGCGGCACGCCGCCGTAGCGCTGGAGATCGTTCATGACGAGCGCGGCGTCCGACACCGGCACGGCGAACGTGCCGCCGCGCTCGCTGGCCTCGCGCTGCAGGCTGTCAGCGGCGTGCACCTCGGCGAGTCCGCCGATCAGCACACCGACCAGCCGGCCTTCGGCGTCGACCGCCGCCCCGCCCGAATTGCCGGGGTGGATCTCGGTCGTCATCTGGAGCAGCGAGCGCAGCGGCTCGTCGTAGCGCCAGCGGATGGTGCCCATCTCCTGGCTCGGCGTGCGGCCGTAGGCGACGGCGAACACCGGCGCGCCCACGCCCATCGACGCCGCCGGCGCGCGCACGAACGGCGGCGCCGAGCCGGCCGGGATGCGGATCAGAGCCAGGTCGGTGGTCGGATCGAGGCCGAGCAGGTTGGCCGGGAACTCGCGCCCGGAGGCGGTGCGCACGCGGATCTCGATGCAGCCCACGATGCCCGTGGCCGTGGTGAGGATGCGCCCGTCCCTGTCCATGACCACGCCCGACGCCACGTGCGCGCGCGGGCGCGGGGCGACATCGCCGCTCGCCTCGTCGCGCACCGGGTGCAGGGCTACGACGCGCACGACGGAGGCGCGGGCGCGGGCCAGCGCCGCGTCGTACTTGGCCGGCGGGGCCGCGGCCCACAGGAGCGGGGCCAACAGCAAAAAGCCGGTCCCGGCGAGGATGGCGCGGGATCGCGCGCTCGCGGACCGGCTCGTCATGTGGATCGCTCTCCTCAGAAGGTGAAGGAGGCGCGCTTGCCGACTTCGTCCGGGGGCGCCGGGCGCGACGGCGTCAGCTTCTTCTGTCCCGGAAGGCGCTTGAGGTGCACGGGGTCGAGCGCGAACTCGACGTCGTAGTCGTGGTTGAAGAGGCTGTCGAGCCCGGCCGAGGTGTCGCCCGGCGTGGCGGCGATGGCGGTACCGAGGCCCTCGTCCGCCTTCAGAAGCCCCGCAGCCTCGAGCCCACGCGACTCGCTCGGTTTCGCGGCCGCGACTTCCGTCTGCGCTACTTCCTTTTTCTGGTCGCGCAACGCCACGCGGTTCTCCGCCGCAGGCTCGTTGCGGCCGAGCCGGGCACCAGGGGACATCGGCGTCCGGCTCGGCGCGGCCTGGGGGATGGAAGCCATGGGTGACGGCGACGACCGCTCGAGCGCCGCCATCCGCGGCGTCTGGCGCACCGGGGACGGCTGGCGATTCACGTAGGCGACGACGGTGAGCACCACCGCCAGGCAGGCGGCGGTCGCCAGGGCCGGCCGGAAGCTCGCGACGAGCCAGCCTCCGGAAGGCCACGCGACGGCGGCGCGCCGCGGGGCGGACTGGGTGGCGCGAATGCGCGCCCACACCTGATCCGCGAAATCGTTCGCCGCCTCGAGGCGAGGCAGTCCCTGGACCGCCTCCTGCACACGCACGAAGCCGTCATACGAGGCGCGACACGCGGCGCAGCTCTCGATGTGGGCTTCGAGCGCTTCGCGCTCGGCGACCGACAGCTCGTCTTCCCAGGCAGCAGAGAACAGTACATCGGCGCGGCGGCAGTTCATGTCAGCTCTTCCCTGCGGAGCAACGGCTCCAGTTTCTTCTTCAACATCAGGCGCGCGCGGTTGATCCGCGAACGCACCGTTCCGCCCGGGATGCGAAGCACTTGCGCGATCTCTTCGTAGGCCAGCCCGTCGACGTCCCGGAGCACGAGGGCCAGCCGGTACCTCTCGGGCAGCGTGGTGATCGCCGCTCCCACGATGCCCTGGATCTGCGCCGAGTCGACCTCCGCCTCGCGATTGCCGCGAGGGTCCATGAGCTGGAGGCTCGAGTCGTGCAGCTGCTCTTGCAGCTCGTCCAGGCTCGACCAGTTGCGGCGCCGCTTGCGGCGGCGAATCTCGTTCTTCGCGAGATTGGCCGCGATGGTGAAGAGCCAGGTCGAGAACTTGGCCCCGCGCCGGTAGTTCTTCCGATGCAGGTACACCCGGACGAACACCTCCTGCGAGATGTCGTCGGAAGCCTCGCGATCGTTGAGCAGCCGGCTGACGAGATTGATCACCCGAGATCGGTAGCGGCCCACGAGCTCCGTGAAGGCCCGCTCGTTACCCTCGGCCGCCTCCGCCATCAGGTCCTCGTCGGACAGCGAGACGACCCGGCGCTCTTCGATCCGCGGCTCGGTGCCCACCTAGGGCCTCATTCTACTGGTGGTTACCCTTGGTCCCGGTGGCGGGTTCCGGGGTTTCTCGTTCGCCCCAGGCGAACCCCCGAGGCTCAGCGTAGCTTCTC
>Ga0075424_100005092_pt1 | contig 12517 bp, 13 predicted proteins | sample SoiMethybrSBSTD3_FD_75301 | JGI IMG/M metagenome (GOLD analysis project Ga0075424, IMG submission 75301) | Bulk soil microbial communities from a Populus tree surrounding site in Tennessee, USA - Soil MetaG P. TD hybrid SBSTD3 | ecosystem: Environmental > Terrestrial > Soil > Tree plantation... | reverse complement strand
CAGCCACCACAGGATCGGAAGGCTGAGCAGGCCGAGCAGGACGAGCGGCTGGGCGAACGCGAGTGGGAGACCGGGGATCATACGTGCCTTCCCGGCATGCCAGCGCCGTGCCAACGGTTGATGCCCGTGCCCTCGCGGCCCCCGCCGAGCTGGGCATGCAGCTTGAGCAGCAGATCGCTCGCCGTCCGGTCGGTGCGGTGAACGATGAAGCTCCAGCCGAGCCGGTCGGTCTCGGCGCGCACCTCGTCGCGGTGCCGCGCGATGCGCGCTTCGTAATCGGTGCGCCACATCTCCGCGCGCCCGGCCGTGATCGCGCCGGCGCCCTCGGGTTCGATGAATTCGACGCGGCCCGCATAGGGAAATGTCTCCTCGGCCGGATCGACAACCTGCACCACGTGGCCGTGCGCGCCGGAGGCGGAGAGCTGCGCGATCGTGCGGTGCACCTCGTCGATCGGACTCCAGAGATCGGAGATCACCACGATCTCGGCGAGCGGGGAGGGGGAGAACGAGGGCGGCAGGCTCGCCCGCGTCGTGGCGTCATGCACCATGGCTTGCGCCATCTTCTCGACCACGTTGCGGCTCGCGGTCGGTCGCATCAGGCCGGGAACGCCGATACGCTCGCCGCCTTCGATCAGCACCTCGGCGAGCGCGAAGGTGATCACCAGCACGCGCTCGAGCTTGGTGTCCTGGGCGAGAGCGGACTTGAACATCATCGAGGGCGAGCGGTCGGGCCACAGCCAGACCGTATGGGCGGCCTCCCATTCCTGCTCGCGCACGTAGAGATGATCGTCGCGGGCCGAGCGGCGCCAGTCGACGCGCGACGCGGGCTCGCCCGACACGAAGCGGCGATATTGCCAAAAGTTCTCGCCCGGCCCGGCGCGGCGGCGCCCGTGCAGCCCATGGATGACGGTGGCGGCGACGCGGCGCGCCTCCAGGATGAGACGCGGCATCGTTGCGGCGAGCGTGCGCCCGTCGCCGATGGCGTGCCAGATCGCCTGGGTCTCCTGGGGTCGTCCCGCGCTCTTCTCGGCCATGCGCCGCTATCCGATCGCTATCCGATCCTGCTCTTGAGGCGCCCGACGACCGCGGAGATGGACTCGCCGTCCGCCCGAGCCGCGTAGGTGAGCGCCATGCGATGCTTGAGGATCGGCTCGGCGAGCGCGATCACGTCGTCGATCGAGGGCGCATAACGGCCGTCGAGCAGCGCGCGCGCGCGCACCGCCAGCATGAGCGCCTGGCTGGCGCGCGGGCTCGGGCCCCAGGCGATCAGCTTGCCGGTCTCGCCGGCGTCCGGCCCCGGCCGCGCGGAGCGCACGAGCGCGAGGATCGCGTCGACCACGGATTCGCCGACCGGCAGCCGGCGGACGAGGCGTTGCGCGGACATCAGATCTTCCGCGGTCATCGCGGCCTTCGGCTTGGTCTCCTCGGCGCCGGTGGTGTCGAACAGGATGCGGCGCTCGGCGTCACGATCGGGATAATCGACGTCGATCTCCATGATGAAGCGATCGAGCTGGGCTTCCGGCAGCGGATAGGTGCCTTCCTGCTCGAGCGGGTTCTGGGTCGCGAGCACATGGAAGGGTTTCGGCAGGTCATGGCGGGTGCCCGCGACCGTCACGTGCTGCTCCTGCATGGCCTGCAGCAGCGCCGACTGCGTGCGCGGACTGGCGCGGTTGATCTCGTCGGCCATCAGGAGCTGCGCGAATACCGGCCCGGCGATGAACCGAAAGCTGCGCCGCCCGCCCGGGCTTTCCTCCAGCACCTCGGTGCCCAGGATGTCTGAAGGCATCAGATCGGGGGTGAACTGGATGCGCCGGGCGTCGAGGCCGAGCACGGTCCCCATGGTGTCGACCAGCTTGGTCTTGGCCAGACCGGGGACGCCGACGAGCAGGGCATGGCCGCCGGACAGGACGGTGATCAGCGCCTGCTCGACCACATTGTCCTGGCCGAAGATCACCGCTCCGATCGCTGCCTTGGCGGCGCGGGCATGGGCGGCGGTCGCCTCGGCCGCACGTACGATCATGTCCTCAAGCTTCTCGGGACTGTCCGATGCTGCCATGACACCTGCTCCTTGCTCCATTCCGGCCGTCGTCCAGGCACATAACGCAGAACGCCCGGTTGCGGTCCTTACTTAAACCGCCCCCAGACCCTAAATTTTGCGCCCGACCGCAGGGGTGATTCCCCTCAACCGCCTTGAGCTTACGCTATTTTCGGGCGATGCGTTCCGCAATGTGGCGTCACGTTCGCGCGAGCGGTTGACTTGATCGCCAGACTCGAGGCCGACCATGGCGAAGGAAGGGCAGAGGGGCGCGCTCGACGGCATCGCCGGTGCGGCCAAACAGGCTGCGGCGAAAGGCCCGCCGCCGGTGCATCTATGGAATCCGCCCTACTGCGGCGAAATCGACATGCGGATCGCGGCCGATGGTACTTGGTTCTACCAAAGGACGCCGATCGGCCGGCCGGCGCTGGTCAAGCTGTTCGCCTCCGTGCTCAAGCGCGAGGGCGATCGCTATTTTCTGGTCACGCCTGTGGAAAAATGCGGCATCACCGTCGAGGACGCGCCCTTTCTTGCGGTCGAGCTTGCGGTCGAACGCGCCGAGGCCGGCGCCAGAACCCTGCGTTTCCGGACCAATGTCGATGACTGGGTTGTCTGCGGGCGCGAAAATCCCCTCAGATTCGAGCCCGAGCCCGCCACCGGCGGGCTGAAACCGTTTCTTCACGTGCGCCGTAACCTGTGGGCGAAAGTGACGCGGGCGCTGTTCTATGATCTCGTCGAGCTCGGCGAGGAACGCGACATAGATGGTATGCGAATGTTCGGGGTCGCCTCGGGTGCGGACTTCTTCGCCATGGCGCCAGCCGCCAGTATTGCGGGACTCTTATGACGGGCCAGACCACCGAAGAGACCGGCCCGAAGGTCACGCACGCCTTTTTCGACCTTGCCCGTGCGCGGCTCGATCTCGCGGTGCCTGCCGGTCTCACCGATCCGAACGTGCCGGTGACGCGCGGCGATCTCGATCTCGATCCGGCGGTGTGGGAGCGCGCCGGCGTCACCGCGACCAAGCCCGCCGCGGTGCTGGTGCCGGTGGTCGATCGGCCGGAGCCGGGCGTCATCCTTACGCTGCGCACCTCGGAGCTGCCGAACCATGCGGGACAGATCGCCTTTCCGGGCGGCAAGATCGACCAGTCCGACGGCGGCCCGCTCGCCGCGGCACTGCGCGAGGCCGAGGAGGAGATCGGCCTCGCACCGCGCCTCATCGAGCCGCTCGGCTATCTCGACGTCTATCTCACCTTCTCCGGCTTCCGGATCCTGCCCGTCGTCGCGCGGGTCGAGCCGGATTATGCGCTGGCGCTCAATGCGGCCGAGGTGGCGGATGCTTTCGAGGTGCCGCTCGCATTCCTGATGGGCCCCGAGAACCACCAGCGCCATACCCGCGACTGGAAGGGCATCCCGCGCCAGTATTATGCGATGCCCTACCAGGAGCGTTACATCTGGGGCGTCACCGCGGGCATTTTGCGCAACATGTACGAGCGGGTTTACGGGCAATGACGATGGGCGAGAGATCGCCGCGCAGGGACGTCCGATGATCCGCCTGTTCAGCATCGAGGTCGCGCTCTTTCTCGCTCCATTCGTGGCCTACGTGCTGTTCCTGTGGGCCATGCGGAAGGGTGTGCTCCATCCCGACGCCTGGCCGGTCCAAATTCTCGCGGCGCTCACCGTGGCCGCTCTCGTGCTGACGGCCGCCGGCTTTGTCGTGGTCGCCGAATTCTCCGGCGCACCGGCGGGGTCGACCTACATTCCGGCCCACATGGAGGATGGGCAACTGGTGCCGGGGACGCTCAAGTGATCGCTCAAGTGATCTTGCCCGACGCCAGTTGGCTCACGACCGGTTCGCTCGCGCATGTGCTTGCCGTGCTCGATCGCGCCGGTGAAGAGGCGCGCGCGGTCGGCGGGGCGGTGCGTAATGCTCTGCTCGGACATCAGCCGGGCGAGATCGACATCGCCACGACCGCGCTGCCCGACGTGGTGATCGAGCGCGCGCGTATCGCGGGTTTCAAGGCGGTGCCGACCGGCATCGACCACGGCACCGTCACGGTGATCGCCGACGGCGTGCCGTTCGAGGTCACGACGCTGCGCGCCGATATCGAGACTTACGGCCGCAAGGCCAAGGTCGCGTTCGGCCGCGACTGGCAGGTGGACGCCGAGCGGCGCGACTTCACCATGAATGCGCTCTCCGCCAATCGCGCCGGCGAGGTGTTCGACTATGTGGGCGGGCTCGCCGACCTCCAGGCGCGCCGCGTGCGGTTCATCGGCGATCCCGCACGGCGCATCGCGGAAGATTATCTGCGCATTCTGCGGTTCTTCCGTTTCCACGCGACCTATGGCGCGGGCTCTCCCGATCCGGCGGGTGTTGCCGCCTGTGTGGCGCAACGCGCGGGTCTCGATCATTTGTCGCGCGAGCGGGTGCGCATGGAGCTCATGAAGCTCCTGGTCGCGCCGCACGCGACCCCGACGATGGCCGTGATGGCGGAAGCGGGCCTGCTCGAGATGGTGCTCGGCGGCGTGCCGTTGCTCGCAAGCTTCGAGAATACATGCAAGGCGGAGACAGCCACGGGCATTCCAGCGGACGCGGCGCGCCGGCTCGGCGCTCTCGGCGTATCGATCGTGGAAGACGCCGAACGGCTGTGGCGGCGGTTACGGCTCACCAATTCGGAGCACGCACGCTTGGTCTCGATCGCCGAGGGCTGGTCTCAGGTCACGCCCGACGCCGGCGATATCGCGGCGCGCGAGCTGCTTTATCGGCTCGGGCCCGGTCGTTTCGTCGATCGCGTGCTCGTCGCCTGGTCGCGCTCGCCCGCGGGCGTCGCGGACGAGGGATGGAAGGCGCTCGCGACCCTGCCGGCACACTGGAGCGCGCCGAAATTTCCGATCAGGGCGAGAGATTTCATCAAGCGAGGCATCGAGAAAGGTCCAAGACTTGGCGCGGCGCTGGCGGCCGCCGAGCAGGCCTGGATCGCGGCCGGCTTTCCGGAGGGCAAGGCCGCGCTTGCGACCGTCGTCGATGAAGCGATTGCCGCGGCGACGAAAGAGTAATGCTACGCGCCGTGCTCGCCGCCTTTGCCGATATCTCGGTCTCCCAGCTCCTGCTGATTGCCGGCATGGGCGTGCTCACTTCGCTGATCGGAGGCGTCGCGGGTTACGGCACGGGGGCTTTGATGCCGCTCGTGCTGGTGCCGATCGTCGGCGCCGAACCGGTGGTGCCGATCATTGCGATCTCGGCGATGATCACCAACACGAGCCGCGCGACGGCTTTTCAGAAATCGATCGACTGGCGGCGCGTCCTGATCGTGCTCGCGGCGGCAACGCCGACCTGCATGCTGGGCGCCTACGGCTATACGCTGCTGACCGGCAAAGGCGCGCTGATCGTGATCGGCACCATGCTCGCGCTGTCGGTGCCGCTGCGCCGCACGCTGAGGTCGCGCGGTGTGGGTATCGGCGACAAGGGGCTCGGCCTCGCTTCGGTCGCGTGGGGCGTCGTGGTCGGCGGCACCACCGGCGCTGGGATCATCCTGTTGTCGATGCTGATGGCGGCGGGCCTCGAAGGCGCCGCGGTCATTGCGACCGACGCGGTCATCTCGATCATCCTCGGCGCCGTCAAGCTCGCTGTCTTCGGCATCGCCGGCGTGATCACGTTTCAAGTGATCGCGCTCGCGATCCTGATCGGAGTTGTGGCATTTCCGGGCGCGTTCCTGGCCCGCACGCTGGTGGAGCGCCTGCCGATCCATATCCACAGCGCGATCCTCGATGTGGTCGTGTTCATGGGCGGCGCAATCATGATTTTCGGGGCGTTGCGGCAGTAACAAAGAGGGCTACTCGCTGCTCGGATTCGCCACGGGCACCTGCTGCGGCACGAGCCATGCCGCTCCGAGCGAGAACAGCAGCCATATCATGAGGCTGCCGAACACGACCCAAGCCAGAAAGGTGCGCTCGTCGGCGATCACCGAGCGGGGATCCTCGACCCAAATGAGCAGCGGCGCGCCGGGGGTCGTCTTGAGGTCATAGCGCTCGGTCGCGCGCGCGACCGCGCTTTGAGCGGGCGAGAAGTCCGAGAGCACGTAGCGCACTGCCGCGCGATAGGGCTGCTGCCAGTTGCGCGGCGTGCGGAAATCGCGCGGCCCGTAGCCGGACGCTCTCGCGACGGCCCACGCGGCGACGGGACTGGCCGGCGTCCAGTCGGGCCCGATCACCGGGGCGGCGCGCCAGGAGCCGCCCGTCGGCTGGAACCCGAACAGCGAATGGCTGGTGACGGCGCCGGTGAACTCGGTCGCCACCCGCGCGTCGGCGAAGCGGAAGCTCGCGGCGTAGGAATGCCGCGCAATGTCGTTCACCGCGATCGGCCCGGCATTGGGTCCGAACGTCTGCACGTCAGAATAGAACGCGATGACCAGGCCGAGACTCGGCATGATCACGGCGCCGGCGAACGAGGCGAGGCCGCTGTCGCGCCCGGCCCATAGTCCGAGGTTGAGTCCGACGACGACCGAGGCGAACACCGCAAGCGAGGTCCAGCCCATGCAAACGATCGGCACGACGGTGGCGGCGACGATCAGCAAGGCGGCCGTGCCACGCGCGATGGCCGGCGCGGCTTGTTTGAGGCGGTTCAGTTGCGATCGAGGCATAATTGCTCGGCCAAAGTTGCGGACGCGATCCTACCACGCGAAGAGGGCAGGGCTTCGCGCGCTCACGCGCACGGTCTCCGAAGAAAGACGTGATGAAAGTGGCCGTTGGTCCGCATCAGGGCCATTTCACCACCGGCGGCATCGACGACAGGATCGAATCCACGTTGCCGCCGGTCTTGAGCCCGAAGATGGTGCCGCGATCGTAGAGCAGGTTGAACTCGACATACCGGCCGCGGCGCGCGAGCTGCTCCTCGCGCTCGTCCGCGCTCCAAGGCGTCGCCATGTTCCGCCGCACCAGCTCGGGATAGATTTTGAGGAATGAACGGCCGACGTCCTGCGTGAACGCGAAGTCCGCATCCCAATCGCCGCTCTCGAGATAGTCGTAGAAGATGCCGCCGATGCCGCGCATCTCCTGGCGGTGCTTGAGATAGAAATATTCGTCGCACCATGTCTTGAATTTCTCGTAGGGCGCGACGCTGGCATGCGCGTCGCATGCCGCCTGCATGGCCGCGTGAAACGCTTGCGTATCCGCGTCGTCCTGGGTGCGGCGCCTTTCGAGCACGGGCGTGAGGTCGGCGCCGCCCCCGAACCATGCCTTGGTGGTCACCACGAAACGGGTGTTCATGTGCACCGCGGGCACGTTGGGATTTGTCAGGTGGGCGATCAGCGAGATGCCCGACGCCCAGAAACGCGGATCGCTCTCGGCGCCCGGAATCTGCGAACGGAATTCCGGAGCGAACTCGCCGAACACCGTCGAGGCGTGGACGCCCACCTTCTCGAACAGGCGGCCCTTCATCATCGCCATGACGCCGCCGCCGCCGGGACCGCCGGTCGAATCGGTGCGGCTCCATGGCGTGCGCACGAAGCGCCCGGCGGCCGCGCCGTAGAGCGCCGGCGGCGCATCGTCCTCCAGCGCCTCGAATGCGGCGCAGATGTCGTCGCGCAGGCTCTCGAACCAGGCTCGCGCGCGCGTCTTGCGGGATTCCAGTTGTCCGGCGTCCATCGGCGTTTCGGCAGCGACCAGCGGGTGACGACCAGCGAATGGTAGCGTCACCGTTCGCTATTCGCCATTCGCTTTTGGCCGCGCCTCGCGCAGCGTGCCGAGCTGCCGCATGGCCTCGCCGACCGCCATGGCGCAGGTCATCGCCACATTGATGGAGCGGAGATTCGGCTGCATCGGGATTTTCAGCTGCGTGTCCGCGGCCTTGTGCACCTCATCGGGCACGCCCGACGATTCGCGGCCGAACAGCAGGATGTCGCGCGGCTCGAACGCATAGTCGAGATATGACGCCGTCGCACGCGTCGTGAAGAGCGCGAGGCGCAGTCCCTGCGACCGCCGCCAGCTCTCGAACGTGGTCCATGAGACGTGGCGGACGAGCGTGACCTGGTCGAGATAATCCAGTCCGGCACGGCGAAAGGCGCGATCGCTCGTAGAAAAACCGGCCGGCTCGATCAGATGCGCCTCGATGCCGAGGCAGGCAGCAAGCCGAAGAATCGTTCCGGTATTCTGGGGAATGTCGGGCTGGTAGAGCGCGATCCGCATGGAGCGATGATATCCGGATCGATCGATGCGCACCGCAGAATCGTTCTGCGGCGATTGGGACATGCCGGCGGCCATTTCGGCGCGGCCGAGCGGGCCGATCGCCGGCGCGGTCCGGCATCGCGATCTCGCTGAAATGCCGATCATTCCCGCTTCTTTACGACCCACACTGGGGTGCGGCGCGGTCGGGCTTGCGCTCTCCGGGCAAGGGTGCCAATAAACGCCGCGAATTGTGCCGCTTGGCCGCCGTCCCCACGGCGGACCGCGGCTGAATGTCCCGCCGCTATGGGGGGCGCCACATCAGGGGGCGCTGAAGCAGCCGGTCCACCGCGCGGGTGGGCCGACCGAGAAGAAAGGACCCGATCGTGACGACGATCTCTTCGGCGGAGCCGACGCGCCGCGATTTTCTCTACATCGCCACAGGAGCGGTCGCCGGAATCGGCGCCGCCGCGACGCTGGTGCCGTTGCTCTCGCAGATGAATCCCGACGCCTCGACCATCGCCGCCGGAGCCCCTGTCGAGATCGACCTCGCTCCGATCGCTGAAGGTCAAGCCATCAAGGTGTTCTGGCGCGGCAAGCCGATCTACATCGACCACCGCACCAAGAAGGAGATCGAAGAGGCGCGCTCGGTCAACCTCAACAGCCTTCCCGATCCCGAAGCCGACGACAAGCGCGTCAAGCCAGGCCACGATCAGTGGCTCGTGGTGATCGCCATCTGCACACACCTCGGTTGTATCCCGCTCGCCCATCAAGGCGACTATGACGGTTTCTTCTGTCCGTGCCACGGTTCGCAATACGACACCTCCGGCCGTATCCGGCGCGGCCCGGCGCCCGCCAACCTGGCGATTCCTCCCTACGCCTTCATCTCCGACAGCAAGATCAGAATCGGCTGATCGGGCGGCTTTCCGAGACACCTCGAGACCACACCATGAGCGGACCCACCAGCTATCAGCCGCGGAATGCCTTTCTCAAATGGGTCGAACGGCGGCTGCCCATTCTCAACCTTGTCCATTCCTCCTTCGTCGGCTATCCGACGCCGCGCAACCTGAACTACTGGTGGACGTTCGGCGGCATCCTCAGCTTCATGCTCATGGCGCAGGTCATCACCGGCATCGTGCTGGTGATGCACTTCACGCCGCATGTCGACTTTGCGTTCAATTCGGTCGAGCAGATCATGCGCGACGTGAATTACGGCTGGCTGCTGCGATATCTGCATGCCACCGGCGCGTCGATGTTCTTTCTCGCCGTCTACGTCCATATCGCTCGCGGCATGTATTACGGCTCATACAAGGCGCCGCGCGAGCTGCTGTGGATCCTCGGCGTCATCATCTACATCTTGATGTTGGCGACCGGATTCATGGGCTACGTGCTGCCCTGGGGCCAGATGAGCTACTGGGCGGCGACCGTCATCACCAACCTGTTCTCCGCCATCCCGATCGTCGGGGAGCCGATCGTGACCTGGCTGTGGGGCGGATATTCCGTCGGCAATCCGACGCTGCAGCGCTTCTTCGCGCTGCACTATCTCTTGCCGTTCGTGATTGCCTTCGTCGCCGTGCTGCACGTGTGGGCGCTGCACATCGTCGGCCAGAACAATCCGGCCGGCGTCGAGCCGAAGTCGGAGAAGGACACGGTGCCGTTCACGCCCTACGCGACCATCAAGGACGCTTTTTTCCTGTCCGTGTTCTGCATCGTCTTTGCCTGGTTCGTGTTTTATATCCCGAATTATCTTCTAGCTGCCGACAACTACATCATGGCCAATCCGGGCGTGACCCCGCCGCACATCGTCCCGGAGTGGTACTACCTGCCGTTCTACGCGATCCTGCGCTCGATCCCGAGCAAGCTCCTCGGCGTCATCGCGCTGTTCACCTCGATTCTCATCCTCCTCGTCCTGCCCTGGCTCGACAGATCGCCGGTCAAATCCGCGACCTACCGCCCGCTCTACAAGCAGTTCTTCTGGATCTTCATCGCAGTCTGCATCGGGCTGGGCTGGCTCGGCTCGCAGCCGGCGGAAGGCGGCTACGTGATCGCCTCGCGCATCCTCACCGCCTGGTACTTCATTCACTTCATCATCGTGCTGCCGCTGCTCAGCGTGATCGAGACGCCGCGGCGGGTGCCGAACTCGATCTCGGAGGCCGTGCTCCAGCGCAAGGCGAAGGCGGTTGTCAGCGTCATGGCGCTTGTCATCGGACTCGCCGGCCTCATCGGCTCTTCGACGCCGCTCTCGGCGGCCGAAGACCAGCCGAAGCCGCCCATGCAGTCCTGGTCGTTCGCCGGCCCGTTCGGCAAATTCGACCGCGCGCAGCTCCAGCGCGGCTTCAAGATCTATCGCGAGGTTTGCCAGAATTGCCACAGCCTCAAGCTGCTCTCGTTCCGCAATCTCGCCGAGCCGGGCGGGCCCGAATTCTCGCCCGCGCAGGTCGAGGCGATCGCCACCGAATACAAGGTCAAGGACACGAATGACCAGGGCGAGCCGATCGAACGGCCGGGGCGGCCGGGCGACCACTTCCCGCCGCCGTTCGAGAACGACGCGCAGGCGCGCCAGGTGACCGGCGGTGCGCTGCCGCCCGACATGTCGCTGCTGGCCAAGGCGCGCGGCTACGAGCGCGGCTTTCCCTATTTCCTGCTCGACATCTTCACCCAATACCAGGAAGCCGGCGTCGACTACATCGTCGCGCTCCTCAAAGGCTACGAGGATCCGCCCAAGGACTTCGCGCTGCCGCCGGGCACCAATTACAACAAATATTTTCCCGGCCATGCGATCGGCATGCGCAAGCCGCTCTCCGACAAGCAGGTCGACTATACGGACGGCGCGCCGACGACCGTCGATCAATACGCGAAAGACGTCGCGGCGTTCATGACGTGGGCGGCCGAGCCGCATCTCGAGGCGAGAAAGCGCCTCGGCTTCCAGGTGATGATCTACCTGCTCGTGCTCGCGGGACTGCTCTACTTCACCAAGAAGAAGATTTGGCACGAGGTCGAGAAGCCGCGCGAGCTCTCGCACGGGCAGGATCCGCGGGCGACGTCGATGTGACGGCGGCGTCTGGCCGCGACAGCGAATGACCAAATCGGTCCTCGGCATCATCGGCGGCTCAGGGATCTACGATCTCCCCGGGCTCGAAAAGGTGCGCGAAAGCAGGATCGACAGCCCGTGGGGCGAGCCGTCGGCGGCCTTGCGGATCGGCGAGATCGCGGGGCTCCCGGTCGTCTTCCTGTCGCGTCACGACAAGGGCCATCGCCTGTCCCCGTCCGACATCAACTACCGCGCCAACATCGACGTGCTCAAACGCGCGGGCGTCACCGATCTGGTCTCGCTGTCGGCCTGCGGCTCGTTCAGGGAGGATTTGCCGCCCGGCACCTTCGTGCTGATCGACCAGTTCGTCGACCGCACGCACAAGCGCGAAAGCTCGTTTTTCGGCAAAGGCTGCGTCGCGCACGTGTCGATGGCGCATCCGGTGTCGCCGCGCCTGCGCATCCATCTTGCCGCCGCCGCCGAGGCGGAAGGCATCCGGACGGTGCGCGAGGGAACCTATGTCTGCATGGAAGGGCCGCAGTTCTCGTCCCTCGCGGAGAGTCTCACCTACAAGCAGCTCGGGTATTCGGTGATCGGCATGACAAACATGCCGGAGGCCAAGCTCGCGCGCGAGGCGGAGATTTGTTACGCGAGCGTCGCCATGGTGACCGATTTCGACTGCTGGCATCCCGACCACGATGCCGTCACCGTGCAGGACATCATCAAGGTTCTGAACGCCAATGCCGACAAGGCGCGGCGCCTGGTCGCCCGGCTGGCGCGCGAGTTCCCGCACGAGCATGAGCCGTGCCCGATCGGTTCGGACCGCGCGCTCGATACCGCGATCATCACAGCGCCCGAGGCGCGCGATCCGGCGCTGCTCAAGAAGCTCGACGCCGTGGCGGGGAGGGTGCTGGCGCGGCGCTGAGATCGTCGCCAAGTAGCGGTTGCGGACATCGACGTCGGCATCACGCGACACCAGGAAGGGACAGTGCCATGACCGCCCATTATCACGCCGTGATCTGGATCGATCACCACGAGGCTCGCGTCTTTCATTTCAATCCGACCGAAGTGGACAGCCTCATGTTGCACCCGCACGATCCCACTCGACATATTCATCATAAGGCGAATTCCATCGGCAGCGGGCACGCCGCGGAGGATCAGGACTTTCTTCATCGCGTGGTCGAGGCGGTCGCCGACGCAGGTGCCGTTCTGATCACCGGCCCGGCGAACGCCAAGACCGAACTGGTGAAACACATCCACCATCATGATCCCGCGCTGATGAACCGCATCGCGGG
>Ga0075424_100005091_pt1 | contig 12520 bp, 10 predicted proteins | sample SoiMethybrSBSTD3_FD_75301 | JGI IMG/M metagenome (GOLD analysis project Ga0075424, IMG submission 75301) | Bulk soil microbial communities from a Populus tree surrounding site in Tennessee, USA - Soil MetaG P. TD hybrid SBSTD3 | ecosystem: Environmental > Terrestrial > Soil > Tree plantation... | reverse complement strand
TGCGCGTCTTCCGCGCGTTGCAAATCTCCCAGATGGGCCGTCCGGTGAAAGGCGCCGTCAACATCAGCGACGACGAGATTCGCGCGTCGCTGGAGAAGGGACAGATTCGCCTCCTCGACGAGCGCGGCATCGACGTCATGCTGTTTTCGCCGATGGCGTCGGCCATGGGGCATCACTTCGGCAACGCGCTTGTCAGCCGTTACTGGACCGAAGTCAACAACGAGCTGATTCACCGCGTCTGCAGGCTCTATCCGGCGCGCTTCGTCGGCGTCTGCTCGCTGCCGCAGTCGCCGGGCGTCGACGTGAAGGCGTGCGTCGAGGAGCTCGAGCGCTGCGTCAAGGAGTTCGGATTCGTTGGCTGCAACCTGAATCCGGATCCGTCGGGCGGTTACTGGACCGGCCCGCCGCTGGGCGACGAGTCGTGGTATCCGCTCTACGACACGCTTCAGTCACTCGACGTGCCGGCGATGATTCATGCGTCGGCGACGTGCAACCCGGCCTTTCACACGACCGGGTCGCATTACCTGAACACCGATGCGACCGCGTTTCTGCAGTTGATGGAGTCGCGCGTCTTCCGCGACTTTCCGAAGCTGCGCATCGTGATGCCGCACGGCGGCGGCAATGTTCCCTATCAGGCGGCCAGGTACCGCGCGCTGGCCATCATGAACAAATGGGAGCCGTTCGACGATTTCATCAAACGCATCTACTTCGACACGACCGTCTACAACAAGGATGCGATGGAGCTGCTCATCAAGGTCGTCGGCGTCGACAACATCATTTTCGCGTCGGAGATGCTCGGCGGCGTGAACACCACGGATCCGGCGTCCGGCAAATCGTTCGACGACAACCGCGGTTTCATCGATGCGATTACCTGGCTGACAGATGATGATCGCCAGAAAATCTTCGAGGGCAACGCGCGCAGGGCCTATACGCGAATGAGTAAGATTCTCGCTGATGTCTGACAAGTCGCTGGTTGCCCTGAAGGTCGGTCCTTCGACGACGGAGCTGCGCGAGTTCGAGCTACCGGATGTTCCGCCGGACGCGGCGCTGCTGAAGGTGGAAGTCGCGGGCGTCTGCGGGACGGATGTCAGTCAGTACAAGCTGCCGCTCCGGGGCGCGCCCCTCATCATGGGGCACGAGAACGTCGGCTACCTCGCCAGGGTCGGCCGCGATTTCGAGCGTCTCAAGGGGTTCAAGGAAGGCGACCTCGTCTTCCTCGAGCACTACCTGCCATGCGGTCACTGCGAATGGGACCACATGGGCGAGTATCGTCACTGCGCGGCGACCGAGTGGTTCTACGATCCGACGGCGATTCGCTACGGCTACACGGCGATCGACATCAAGCCATCGCTGTGGGGCGGCTTCAGCCATTACGTATATTTGCCGCTCAATGCGGTGCTGCACCACGTGCCGCGCGGCCTGACGCCGGAAGAAGCGGGGATCGCGACACCGATGTCAAACGGCGTGCAGTGGACGCTCTTCGATGGCGGCGTCGGCTACGGATCGTCAGTGCTGATTCAAGGCCCCGGACAGCAGGGCATGTGCTGCGCGATGGCGGCCAGCCAGGCCGGTGCCTCGCTCATCATCGTCACCGGCACGTCTCGCGATGGGCGGCGGCTCGAGGTGGCGAAGTCGATGGGTGCGGATCACGTCGTCGATGTTCAGAAAGCGGATGCGCTGGCGCGTGTCATGGAGATCACCGAAGGGCGCGGCGTTGACGTGGTCGTCGATTGCACGAGCGGCGCCGGCACGGCGGCGGTGCTGCTTGGCATCGAGGCGACCAAGCGGCGGGGCGGCACGATGGTCATTCAAGGCGAAGGCAACCAGAAGTTTCCCGACTTCCCGATCGGCCGGCTGACGCGCAAAGGCATGACGCTGAAGAGCGCGCGCGGGCACTCGTATCGCGCGGTGGAGCTCGGTCTGCAGCAGCTCGCGTCGCATCGTTTCCCGCTCGATCTGCTGACGACGCACCGGTTCGGGCTGGCGGAGGTGGACTACGCGATCAAGTCGGTCGGCGGCGAAGGGGCGCCTGGCGCCATCCACGTATCGGTGATGCCATGGAAGTAGCGTCGGCGGCGGCGGCGCCGGGACTTCTCGATCGCGAGCGCATCATCGCGGGACCGGGCTTCAACCGATGGCTCGTGCCGCCCGCGGCGCTGGCGATTCATCTCTGCATCGGGATGGCGTATGGATTCAGCGTGTTCTGGCTTCCGCTGTCACGCGCGCTGGGCGTGACGCAGCCGGTGGCGTGCGCCGACCTGACGCTTGTTCGTGCGCTCGTGACGACCACGTGCGACTGGCGTGTCGCCGATCTCGGGTGGATGTACACGCTGTTCTTCGTCTTCCTCGGGTCGTCGGCCGCGCTGTGGGGCGGATGGCTCGAGCGCGCGGGGCCGCGGAAAGCCGGCGTGGTGTCGGCCGTGTGCTGGTGTGGCGGCATCGCGATCGCGGCCGTTGGCGTCGTCCTGCATCAGCTCTGGATCATGTGGCTCGGCGGCGGTGTGATTGGCGGCATCGGTCTCGGGCTTGGCTACATCTCACCCGTCTCGACACTGGTGAAATGGTTTCCCGACCGCCGCGGCATGGCGACCGGGATGGCGATCATGGGCTTTGGCGGTGGGGCGATGATCGGCGCACCACTCGCGAACCTGCTGATGACGTACTTCCGCACGCCGACCTCCGTCGGTGTGTGGGAGACCTTCCTCGTGCTCGCCGCGATCTATTTCGTCTTCATGATGAGCGGCGCCTTCGCCTATCGCGTCCCCGCCTCCGCGCTTCGCGCTTCCGCCTCCGCGCCTGGCGCTTCGGCGGACACGTCGCCGGGCACGCCTCAGGCCGCGCCGGAAGGCGTTCACTATCGCGACGCCGTCAAGACGAGGCAGTTCTGGTTGATCTGGGCGGTGCTCTGCCTGAACGTGAGCGCAGGCATCGGCGTGATCGGCATGGCGTCGCCGATGCTCCAGGAGATCTTTGGTGCGTCCGCCGCAGTCGCGGCGGGCTTTACCGGGCTGATCTCGCTCTTCAACATCGGCGGGCGGTTTTTCTGGGCCTCGCTGTCCGATCACATCGGACGCAAAACGACCTATGCCACCTTCTTTCTCCTTGGCATCGCGCTGTACGCGTCGGCGCCCTCGCTGGCGCGCGCGGGCAGTCAGGCGGCATTCGTGCTGGCGGTGTGCGTGATCGTGTCGATGTACGGCGGCGGCTTCGCGACGATTCCTGCCTATCTGGCCGATACGTTCGGCACTCAGTACGTCGGCGCTATTCACGGACGTCTGCTGACCGCGTGGTCCACTGCCGGCATCATCGGTCCCGTGCTGGTCAACTACATCCGCGAAGCGGAGCTCGCCGCTGGTATTCCAAAGCAGCAGGTCTACGACGTCACCATGTACGTCCTCGCAAGCTTGCTGGTTCTCGGCTTCATTGCCAATGCGATGGTGAGGCCGTTGCCCGACCGATGGTTTGCTCGCGGCGAGCACGCGCAAATCCCAAATCCCAAGTCCCAAACCCCAAGTCCCAATGTCTCTGGTTCGTTAGGAATTCGAACGGCGCTCGCATGGACAGCGGTCGGCATTCCACTCGCGTGGGGCACGTGGGTGACGTTGGCCCAGGCGTTCGTGCTGTTTTCAGGAGGCCGTTGAGGTCATGGACCGTGCGGTCCTCGAAGATCTCGCCGCGGCGAGCCGCATCCTCGTCGATCAAGGTGTGTTCGACGCGGCGGGTCACGTCTCGATGCGGCATCCGGACGATCCAAACCGATTCCTGATGTCGCGATCGCTTGCGCCGGAGCTGGTGACCGCCAGCGACATCATGGAGTTCTCGCTGGACTGCGAGCCGTGTGGGAAGGATGATCGCAAGCCGTTCATCGAGCGATTTCTCCACGGTAGCATCTACAAGCAGCGCAGTGATGTGATGGCCGTCGCGCATGGTCACTCCGCCGCGGTGATTCCGTTCGGGCTCGTCAACACGCCGATGCGGGCGACCTATCACAACGCGGCGTTCCTCGCCGCCGGCGTGCCGGTCTTCGACATCCGCGACAGGTTCGGCGCGACCGACATCGTGATCAGCAGCGCCGAGCGAGCGGCGGCTCTCGCGGACGCCCTCGCGGACAAGCACGTGCTCCTGCTGCGCGCGCACGGTTTCGTTGCCGTGGCGCCGAATATCGAGTCCGCCGTGTTCCGCGCAATCTTCACCGAGGTGAGCGCACGCGTGCAGCTTCAGGCCGCCACGCTCGGCGGGCCGATGGCCGCCCTCGACGAAGAAGAAGGACGCAAGGCCGATGCGATCAACCTGGCGACGGTCGGCCGGTCGTGGGAGCTGTGGAAGAAGAGGGTCATGTGATCAAGCAGCAACTGGTGGACGCGATTCGGATGCTGGAGCGCGCGGGTTACATCGATCACAACGGCCACTGCAGCGCGCGGCGCGACGAACACAGCTTCTACATCAACTCCGGCGCTTCCGCGCGCGGAGCGCTCACCGTCGACGACATCGTCACCGTTGATCTCGCGGGCAATCTCGTCGAAGGGACCGCGCGACCACCGCTCGAGTATCACATCCATTCCGAGGCGTATCGCGCACGCCCCGACGTCAACGCGGTGATGCACACGCATCCGCAGTGGTCCACGTTCCTGACGATGACGGGCGTGAAGTATCAGCCGGTCTACGCGCAGGGCGTGCTGCTCGGCGACATTCCGTTGATGGATTCGCCGTTGTCGATCAACACGAAGCCGATGGGCGAGAGGATGGCGCAGATGCTGGGCCAGGGCCCGGCTGTTCTCCTCAAGGCGCATGGCGTCGTCGTCGTCGGCGCCGACATCATCGAATGCTTTGCGCTGGCGGCCTACGTTGAAGAGAACGCCTATCGGCAGTACATGGCGATGCAGATAGGGACGCCGTATGTTTTCAGCGAGGCGGAACAGAAGGCGTCACGTGAGAAGCTCTGGACGCCGAGCCTGTTCAAAAAGACGTGGGATCACTACCGGTCGAAACTGTCGTAGGGCCAGACGTTCAGATCGGCCGCGAGGTCGGCCCATCCTCGGCCGGCACGCGTGCGCTGGCCCTCCCTCTGGCCTTTGCCCTGGGGCTCGCTGCATTCACGTTCATCGATTCGGTCAGAGAAAGCATCGCGCTGTGGCGAACCTTCGCGGGCGCCGTCGCGGTCCTGTTTGCTTGGAATGCCGTCCTCATGGTGTCCGCCGTCCGCAGCGGTCGCATGCTGGCGGTGGAGGTTGTCCTGCGGAAGCAGCATTACCTCCAGGCATGCGCACAGGGCTCGGTGCTGCTCTATTGGGGCTGGTATTGGCGTCCGGTGTACGACTCGGCATACCTCATCGCCGCGCAACTGCTGTTCGCGTACGCGTTCGACATGCTCCTCACCTGGTCGCGGCGTGACGTGTACACGCTCGGCTTCGGTCCGTTCCCGGTGATCTTCAGCATCAACCTGTTTCTCTGGTTCAAACCCGACTGGTTCTACATGCAGTTCCTGATGGTGGCGCTCGGGTTGGCCGCCAAAGAGCTGATTCGCTGGGATAGGGACGGCCGACGCGTCCACATCTTCAATCCATCGTCGTTTCCATTGGCGGTGTTTTCGATCGCTCTTCTCATCGCCGGCAGGAGTGACCTGACCTTCGGACAGGAGATCGCGAGCACCCAGTTCTATCCGCCGCACATGTATCTGATGTTGTTTCTGATCGGCCTGCCTGGTCAGTACTTCTTCGGCGTCACGACGATGACGATGTCGGCGGTGGTGACGACGTATCTCTTCGGGCTGCTGTACTACGCGGCGACGGGCATCTACTTCTTCTACGATTCCTACATCCCGATCGCCGTCTTCCTCGGCATGCACCTGCTGTTCACCGATCCGTCCACCTCGCCTCGCACGGAGCTGGGACGCCTGATGTTCGGCGCGCTCTACGGCCTCAGCACGTGTGCGCTCTACGCGATGCTCGGGCACGCAGGATTGCCGACGTTCTACGACAAGCTTCTGCAGGTGCCGATTCTGAATCTGTCGATCAAGCTGATCGATGGCGCGGTGCGGTCAACACGGCTGCGGACGTTCGATCCGGGAGCGGTCGCTGCATGGTTGGCGCCTCGCCGACGTCACCTTGCGTACATGTCGCTGTGGGCCGTTGTGTTTGCGGCGATGAGCGCGGCACAGGGCGTCGGCGACAGCCATCCAGGTCAGTGGCTGCCGTTCTGGCAGCAGGCATGCGCGAAGGGACGGCCGTATGCCTGTTCGTACTACGAACGCGTCGTGCAGGATGATTGCGACCGCGGCTCCGGATGGGCGTGCGGTGAGTTATCGGTTCTGCAGACTCGCGCCGCAGGCGCGCGGCCGACGCTCGAGGACTATCCCATCATCTTGAGGGGGAGCAAGGGGCCGATTAGAGATGTGAGCCCGCCCCAGCTCGAAGCCCTCGCGTGCCGCGAGGGCTGGCCCGGCGCCTGCGATCAGTGACGGTTCCCGGTTCTACTTCTTCGGCGCGACCTGCTGGTCGTTCGGCGTCAACTCGTACGGAGCGCCCGTGCCTGTTGAGCCGAGAAACATCTTGCGTCCATCGGCGAACGTGAGGTCGCGGCCGTTCCCTCTGTGCAGACCGTTCTTCGCCTGATATCCATCGACGACGACTTTCGTTCCCGGCATCAGCGACTGTTTCGTGAAGCCGCGCCGGAACAACACGTTCGGTGTGCCTGCCTCGAAGGCCCAGTTCTCCACGGTGCCATCCGGCCTTTTCACGTCGACATGGAGCCACACATGGGGATTGGTCCATTCCATCTTGGTGATGGTCCCCTCGAAGTGGACCGGCTTCTTCGCGTCGAACTCGGCGGCAAACGCGTGGTGCGCCTGCAGCGACACCGCTGTGCCCATGAGCCACAGACCAGCCATCATCACGATAACCGTCAGTTTCCTCGGCATCGTTTCTGCCTCCTGCGCGCCTTGGTCCGCCTGAAGGCGGACACGACCGAAATCGGCTACTTCCCGTACCAGTCGAACAGCCGCTCGCCCGGCGGCACCTTGCGCGTGATGTCGACCGCGATCGTCTCGCCTTCCCAGTGCTTCACGAGCTGCTGCTTGCGGAGATGTCCGTACATGAATTCTTCGGTGAAGTCGATGCACGGATAGTCGAGCACCTGGGCGTTCGGCTCCAGCCGCCGGTAGATCGGCATCGCAATCGTCCACGGCTTGCTGAACACGTTCGGATCTTCGATTGTCGCTTCGTAGCGAAGCGCGTCGGCGGTGATCGGCGTGAAGCGCTCGACGACGTGCAGGGCATCGCTGTGGAAATTGCCGGCCCGATCGAACCAGGTCTTGTCGTTGAAATTCGTGACGTCGACGACGAGCGTGTCTCCTTCCCAGCGTCCGACGGAATGACCCATCCACGTGTCGTCCGGCGGGCCGGCGACCTTGTCGAGATGAATGGTGCGCGCCGCATTCGAGAACGTGTAGATCATCTGGATCTTCGACGTGCTCTGGACGATCTGAAACGGAAACGGCATGTAGGTCGCTCGCGGAATGCCGGGCAGATAGCACTTGAGCTCCGGATCGCGATCGATCCAGTGCGCGGCGTTCTCCGCCTTCTTCATTGCCGCCGCCGGTGTGTACGGAATCTGCCCATCGCCCTGGACGACGCCGATCGACCCCGGCACGATGGCAGCCGCGCCGAGGGCGAGGACGGGGGCCGCGGGCACCTCGGCGTAGACGTACGGATACGCGCTCTTCTGGGTTACGGCTCCCGGCCGCGCGTCGTGCGCCTGCAGATCCCAGTTCGCCTCGTTGATGGCCTGCCACACGCCGCTGAAGTTCGGCTTGCCGTCGGCCGTACGTGCGGGGCGCGAGCTCTGGCCGGTGATGCGCGTCACCGACACGCTGACGATGGCTGTGACAACGGCGGTGGCCATGACGGCCGCGACGAGCGTGCGCCTGGACATTAGCCACCTCCTGTCAGGGCGTCCACGCCGCCCTCGGTGCCGAAATCCGTGGCCGAGTCTTTCGTCGCCGGATCGGGACCTTTCCCCGCGGCGAAGGCAGCTTCTTCGGCGCGCGTGCCCGACAGCAGCGCGGGCAGGCCGTAGTTGCCTTCATGGCATCGCGGCTCGTAATAGATCCGGTTGGCCTGTTCGTCCTGCCGGTTCATCTCCTGCTTCACGGTCCACGGCTTCGTCCACGTCGTCGGGTCCTCGATCGTCACCGTGTACTCGAGCGTCTTCGCATCGGTGCGCGTCCAGCGCTCGACGAGATGCAGGTTTTCGCGCGCGCCCTGGAAGTCGCTCTTCGGAGAGAAGTTCGTCACGTCAACGACGAGCGTGTTGCCCTCCCAATGCCCGCGCGAGTCACCGAAGCGCTGACGCACGTTCGACGGCAGATGCGGGACTTGATCGAGCGTGATCACGCGCTGCCATCCCTGGCCCTGGCCGACGTCGTAGAAGATCGATACCGCTCCGGGCGCCTGCACGATCCGGCGGTAGCCGGTGAAGTCCGGCAGCACCGCGGCCATGCAGCGCTCCATCATGCTGCGGTCCTCGGGACCGTTGGAGCGATTGAGCCGTCCGGTGTTGTAGAAGGGAGGCATCTCGTTGTAGCGCGGCGAGCGTGGCCCGTATTTGCCGCCCGCGCACGCGGGGTCGCCCTTCTTGCAGGTTTCCGTCGCCTGCAGCAGCGCGAGGCGGAACGCCCGGTCCGTGTCGGCGCGCTGCTTCGCGTCGGCCGTCAGCGCGGGAATGCGTCCATCAGGCGGATCGACGATGAGCGACGTGCGCTTGCCCGTGTGCTTGATGGACTGGAACACCGCGTTGTAGGCGCCGGCGACGTCGCGTTCCGTGCCGACCTCCACCCGCTGGTTCCGCCGCAGGATGGCCGCTCGCTGCCTGTCGAGCTCCGCTCGCTCCTGGTCGGTGAATTCGGCTTTGTTCGCGTACTTCACGGGCCGCTGCAGCGGCGTCTGATAGTCGTCGGTCCAGATACCCTGCAGATCGGGATCGCCCCACGCAGTCTTCGCGGTCGGCGACGGGCTTGCGCCGCCGGCGGGCGCCACCTTGAGCAAGGCGATGACGGCGAGGATCACGGCGACCACACCGAGCACCTGGAGCAGTCGTTTCCGCATGTCAACCTCCGCGCGTGTGTGCACGGTAACTACACCCGGGGAGGATTCATGTCAAGCGTGTTCCGAAGGCCACAAAGACGATAGCCACGAAGAACACGAAGGCGATTTTGCATCAGTCGCGATTTAGGACGCGGGATGTCGGGCGTGCGGAGATCGAGGCCGAGCCCCGACATACCCGCGGCCAATTCTGCGAGAGCGGACCTGAAGGTCCGCCCCTACGGATGGCTTCTCCAAGCGGACCTGAAGGTCCGCCCCTACGGATGGCTTTTCCTGAAGCGGACCTGAAGGTCCGTCCCTACGGATGGCTTCCAAGCGGACCTGAAGGTCCGCCCCTACGGATGGCTTGTCCGCCCCTACGGATGGGTGAGATTCAGATCACGACTTTGGTCATGATGCCCGCCGGGAAGAACTCCTCGGGCTTCATGTGCCGGTGCGCGATCCCCTGCTGATACGTGTAGAGCGCCATCTGCTCCCACGTCGGCCGATTCTCCTCGATGCCGTACGGAAAGAGGTCGCCGCCGAACATGTCGCGCATCCGGCGCGCGTAGGTGGCGAGCCATGGCACGGGATAGCGTGAGACGGCCGGGTCGAGGATGCGCTCGATCGATCGCCGCTTCGATTCGAGAAACGCGTTGTAGAGATTGCGCGCGGCCCACGGATGCTCGTCGACGACGCGGCGGCGCATCGCGATAATGTGCATGATCGGCCACACCTTCGTCCGTGCGTAGTACTCCTCCTCCATCTGCTGATAGTCGGGGAAGAGCCGAACGACGTCGGGATGACCCTCCAGGAAACAGGTCGGAGGACGCGCGATGATCGCGCAATCGATCTCGTGGGACGCGAGCATCTCGCTCAAGCTCTTGTCCGCCACGCGCGTGATGGTCACGCCCGCCGGCAGATTGAGCTCGACTTTCTCGTCGCGCCCAGGCGCATTCGCGCCCGCCTGATACCAGTGCACGTCGGTGAGCTTCACGCCCATCTCGTTGTGCATCCAGCCGCGCATGTAAACGGCCGCCGAATGCGCCCACTCCGGTGAGCCGACTCTCTTCCCCTTCAGGTCCTCGACCTTCCTGATTCCGCTCTTCCTGTTCACGTAGAACGACGAGAAGCGGAACAGGCGCGAGCAGACGACCGGCAGCCCGATGATGTCCGAATGCTCGCGGCTGACCTGCGTCGTGAATTTCGCGAACGACAGCTCCGACAGATCGAACTCACGATTGGCGGTGAAGCGCGCGAAACATTCGTGGTGGCCAAGATTCAACCACGTGTGGTCGATGCCCTCCGCGGCCACCAGGCCCAGCCGGAAGTCGCGGAAGTGGTCGTAGTCCGTCGTCGCAATCGAGAGCGTCAGTCGTGACATGAATGGCGTCAGGTCCTCGGAAGCGTCGCTTCGATAGTGGCGCGGAGTTCCGGCGTGACCTCGGGATCGAGATCGAACCAGAGTTTCCACGCGATGCACGCCTGGTGCAGCAGCATCCCGAGCCCATCGACTGTCCGGTTGCCGCGACGCCGTGCCGCCGCCAGCAGCGGCGTCTCGAGCGGAATATAGACGATGTCGGCAACCAGCGCGTCCGCCGGAAGCGCGCGGAGATCCAGATCGAGCGGCGGCTGACCGGTCATCCCCTGGCTCGTGGTGTTGACGAGCATGGCTGCGCCGTCGAGCGCGCGATCGCGATCGTCCCAGTTCACGACGTGGACAGCAGGACCAAACTCGCGCGCGAGCGTCTCTGCCCGTTCACGCGTGCGATTGGTCAGCCGAATCTCGCGGGCTCCGCGATCGATGAGGCTGTAGACGACGGCGCGCGCCCCTCCGCCGGCGCCAATCACCGCCGCAGGCCCCGCGTCGGCCCGCCAGTCCGGCTGTTGCTGCAGGGTGTTGCGCGCGAAACCATGAACGTCGTTGTTCGTGCCCCACAGCGATCCATCGGGCCGTACGACGATGCAGCTGATGGCGCCGATGCGGCGGGCGAGCGAATCGACTTCGTCGACAATCGCCAGCGCGCGCTCCTTGTGCGGAATCGTCAGGTTGCAGCCGGCAAAGCCGAGCGGCGCCAGCGCGCGGAGCGCCGCCTCGAGGCCGTCGGGCGCGATCGCCAGCGGGACGTAGGTCCCTGCGAGCCCGTACTGTTTGAAGAAATAGTTGTGAAGCGCCGGCGAGCGCGAGTGCATCACCGGCCAGCCCATGACGCCGGCCAGCAGGAACCGGTCGGGCGGGAGACGCGGGATGGGCTGGAGGGGCGGGATGGGCGGGATGGGTAGGTGGGGAGGTTTCGGCAAGTGAGCGACAGGATTTTACTTCCTGCCCCTCTTCCCCTTCCTGCCCCTCCCGCCCCTCTCGTCCCTCCAGCCCCTCTCGCCCCTCTCTCGCGCGCCCCGCCCCTCCGTCAGCGCCTCAGAACGTGTAGCGCACTCCGAGCTGCATCTGGCGCGCGGTGTCCGCGACGATCGACTGGCCGAAGCTCGACGCATTGCGGTTCCCGATCACGTTGTTGAAGTTGACGTGATTCAGGGCGTTGTAGACCTCCCAGAAGAATCCCGCGGTCCGCTGGTTCTGCAGCTTGACGACGTACTGGAGCCGCAGGTCGAGCAGCGTCTTGTGCGAGCCGGGAATCCCGTTACGGACGGCGACGCCACGCGAGTCCACCGGGGAGAGAATCGGCTTGGTCAGATCGTTGACGCCCTTGACGGGACGATCCGTGTTGTCGCGGTCGCCGTTGGCATCGAGGCCGATCGTTTCGTTGACCGGGTTACCCGAGTAGAAGCGGAACGTCGCGCCCGCGCTCAGGCCGCGCCACGGATCCCAGTTGCCGCCCGCCGTGAACGCGTGCCGGTTGTCGAAGTCCGACAGGGCGTAGTCCGACCGCGGATCGAGGTCGTTCACCACGCGTGCCTCACCGCGAACGCCCGTGCCGACATCCCGCGCCTTCGACAGCGTGTAGGCGGCGCGCCCGGACCAGCGGTTGGCCATCCTCCGGTTCAGGCTGATCTCGAGCGCCGTGGAATCGCTGTTGAAGAAGGGGGCGGACGTGTACTGCAGCACACGCTGGAACGCCGCGTTCCTCGCCGAGGCCGGAATCAGCGTGCCATTCGGATCGAACGCCGCGGGTCCGGGACGGCCGATGGTGCCGTTGGCCAGCAGCCGCGGCTCGTTGATGTCGATGCGTCCCAACTGATCGTAGCCGCGTGTCGCGACCACATCGACCGTCACGGCCATGCCCGTGAAGATTTCGCGCTGAACGCCGACGTCGTAGGACCACAGATACGGAAGGCGGCGGTTGCCGTCGAGCACCGGCTCGGTGTTCACGAAAGCGGGAGTGCCGACCAGGCTGCGTGTCGCAGCGAGCTGCGCGCGGCACGCAGGGCTGATCTCGGCCTGGCCGCCGTTGTTCACCGGCAGCAGGCAGACGTCGCGCGTCGGC
>Ga0075424_100005090_pt1 | contig 12520 bp, 10 predicted proteins | sample SoiMethybrSBSTD3_FD_75301 | JGI IMG/M metagenome (GOLD analysis project Ga0075424, IMG submission 75301) | Bulk soil microbial communities from a Populus tree surrounding site in Tennessee, USA - Soil MetaG P. TD hybrid SBSTD3 | ecosystem: Environmental > Terrestrial > Soil > Tree plantation... | reverse complement strand
CGGGGCGGCGTTGAAGGTTGGGCCCCACGCAACGGGAATCGTCGAACCCCGCCAGGCCCGGAAGGGAGCAACGGTAAGGCGACCCTCTCGTGTGCCGTGGGAGTACCTGGCCGGAGCAGGTTCCGGGGAGAGATCGCAGTACGGGCCGTTCGAAGGAGGGTGCACGGTCATTGTATAGGAGCGTTGAGTCCGGCTTGAACCGAGGGTGGCGAGTGATAGGTAGTGGCTCCGCTCGTGTAGTCAACCCTTGTCCTCGTCGAGTCAACCGTAGCCGATGAGTTATCAGGTACTGGCCCGCAAGTGGCGGCCGCAGACGTTCGACGCGGTCGTCGGTCAGGACGCGATCACCCGGACGTTGCGCAACGCGCTGGCGTCGGGACGCATTGCGCACGCCTATCTGTTCGCCGGCCCGCGCGGCATCGGCAAGACCACGACGGCTCGCCTGCTGGCGCGGGCGCTGCTCTGCACCGCGCGCACGGGCCCCGAGCCCTGCGGCAAGTGCGCGGTGTGCGTCGAGGGCCTGGCCGGGACGCTCGTGGACGTGATCGAGATCGACGGCGCCTCGAACCGCGGCATCGAAGAGATCCGGACCCTGCGCGAGAACGTGAAGTACACGCCGGCGCGCGGCCGCTACAAGGTCTACATCATCGACGAGGTGCACCAGCTGACCGAGGCGGCGTTCAACGCGCTCCTGAAGACGCTCGAAGAACCGCCGGCGCACATCGTCTTCGTGCTGGCGACGACGGACCCGCGCGAGATCCCGCCCACAGTGCTCTCGCGCGTGCAGCGCTTCGACTTTCGGCCGATCGCGCCCGACGCGCTGCGGGCGGCGCTCGAGCACATCCTGAACAAGGAGCAGATTCCGTTCGAGCCGGCGACCCTGCCGGTCATCGTGCGCGCCGCCGAGGGCTCGCTGCGGGACGCGCTGTCGCTGCTCGACACGGCGATCGCCTACGGCAACGGCAAGCTCGAAGCGGAGACCACCGCCAAGCTGCTCGGCGCGACCGCACCGGTGACGGTGCGCGCCTTCGCGACCGCGATCGTCGAGCACGACACGGCCGCGGCGCTCGAGGCGATCGATCGCGCGGCGCGCGACGGCGAGGACATGCTCGCGTTCGCGCGCGACGTGATCGAGCTCTTGCGGCTCACGCTCGTGCTCAAGGCCGCGCCGAACGCGAAGCCTGCCGACCTCACGCACACCGAGGGCAACGAGCTGCGCAAGCTCGGTGAGGCCGCCTCGCTCGACGAGATCCTCTACGTGCTCCGCGCGTTCCTGGAGGCCGATGCGCTCATGCGCGAATCACCGCATCCGCGCGTCGAGCTCGAGATCGCCACGGTGCGCTCGACCCGACGTCCGGTTCCGCAAGCGCTCGACGACGTGCTGCGACGGGTCGACGAGGCGCAGCGCGAGATCCGGCAGCAAGCCCTCGCGTCGCCGAGCGCGGCCCCGGCCGCACAGGCGAGCCTGTTGCCGGGCGCGGAGCCGGCCGCGCCGCGCGCCGAAACGCGACGGCCCGGCGCCACGGCACCGAGCTCGGCGACGCCGTCCGCCCCGGGTGGCAGCACGGCGGCGCCACGAGCGACCGCGGCTCCGCCCTCCGCGCCGCGGCCCTCCGCGCCGGTGCCTTCATCCGCATCGCCCGCGTCGTCCGCGTCCGCGCCGTCCGCGACCGCGGCGCCGAGCGTGCCGCCGAGCCAGGATGTGGCGACCGCGTGGGAACGCGTGGTGGACGAGGTCATGAAGAAGAAGCCGACCCTGGGCGCGGTGCTGATGCAGGCGCGGCCCAGCGTCGTGACCGATCGCGAGCTGACGATCGTCCTGCACGGCAATCACTTTCATCGAGAGATGCTCGCGGACGTCGCGAATCGCGAGCTGGTCGTTCAGGCGGTGCGGCGCTGCGTGGCCGGCGCCGAGCGCGTCAACGTGGTGGCGGCCGGCGAGGGCGCCGGGGCCATCGCAACGCACCCGGCGGTCCAGGCGGTGATCGCCGAATTTCAGGGCGAGGTGGTCGCGGTGCGGCCGCGCCTGCCGGAAGGAGAAGGTCAGTGAAGGGCTTCGGAAACATCATGAAGGAAGCGCAGAAGCTGCAGGCCCAGATGGCGGCCATGCAGGAAGAAGTCGCCAAGAAGAAGGTCGACGCCACCGCCGGCGGCGGCATGGTCACGGTCGAGGCCAACGGCAAGCAGGAGCTCACCGCGATCAAGATCGATCCCGAGGTCGTCAACAAGGACGATGTCCAGATGCTGGAGGATCTCGTGCTGGCCGCGGCCAACGAGGCGCTCAGAAAATCGCGCGACCTCGTTCAGCAGGAGCTCGGCAAGCTGACCGGCGGTCTCAAGATCCCCGGTCTCGGCATGTAGGCGGAACCGGTTGGCGTATTACCCCGAGCCCGTCGCTCGCCTGATCGAAGCCCTCCAGCGCTTGCCCGGTATCGGACCGAAGACCGCCCAGCGGCTCACGTTTTTTCTGCTCAAGCGTCCGGTCGCCGAGGTGCGCGAGCTCTCCGAGTCGCTCGTGGCGGTGAAGGATCGCATCGTGTACTGCGGCACGTGTTTCAACGTGACCGATCAGGACCCGTGCCGCGTCTGCTCCGATCCGGCGCGCGATGCGCGCCTCCTCTGCGTCGTCGAGGAGCCGAACGACATGATGGCGATGGAGCGCACCGGCGAATATCGCGGTCGCTATCACGTGCTGCTCGGCGCGCTCTCGCCGCTCGATGGTATCGGGCCCGACGATCTGAAGGTGCGCGAGCTCCTGGCGCGGCTCGAGGGCAGCGCGATCACCGAGGTGATCCTGGCAACCAATCCCAACGTCGAGGGCGAGGCGACCGCGCTCTATCTCGCCAAGCTCTTGCGCCCGCTCGGCGTGCGTCTGACCAGGATCGCGCGCGGGCTGCCGGTCGGCGGCGATCTCGAATACGCCGATCAGGTCACGCTCTCGAAGGCTCTGGAAGGTCGCCGCGAGATCAGCTGAAGGCGGCGGCGCACTTCAGCGACGGCGCGATCTAGCGCTTGAGTCCCGCCGCCAGCAAGTCGACGAGCTGACCGACGCCGCGGCGATCGAGATCACGCAAGGTCGCGTACTCGCTGATCTCGATGAGCCGGATGCGCTGGTCTGCCAGGAGCACGCCGAAAAGCTCTCTGGCCTCCGTCACGCTCAGCCCTTCGCTGTGAGGGAAGTAGGCCACCGGCAAGTCTTGCTCCCGCACCACGTCGATGTCGAAATGCAGCACGATACCGGCCGAGCGCGGAATGGCGTCGAGTATCCGTCGCGCAGTCTCTCGAGGCCCAGCACGCCTGAGGTCGGCGAGCGACACCGAGCCGACTCCTGACGACACCGATTGCGACGGTTTCGTCCAGCCGATCACAGTCACCTGGGACGGACGCAAGGGAGTGCCGGTGCAGAAAGGCGAGGCGTGGGTCAAGAGCCACACTGCCTGCGCCGCGGCGCTCTGGCAGCGGGCGGAGTCAGGCGCGGCGTCGTCGAAATCGCCATCGACGTAGAGCACGTGAACATCGTCCGTCACGGCGCGGCGGAGCGCCTGCGTCGTCCCCACCACGATGCTGCAGTCGCAGCCGATCAGCAGCGGCACGTGGCCGGCCTGACCGAGGAACGGCGCGATGCGCTCGCCCACGTGATCCCAGGCGATGCGCGGGCCCGGCCAGCTCCGGATCGGCGGAATCGCATGATGAGGCAGGTAGCTGGGGATGGCGATGTCGCCTTCGTCGACCGCCTGGCAGCCGGCCGCCTGCAGCCGCCCGACCAAGTTGGCATCGCGGTACGCCTGGGCATCGTTCTCGCTGCCGGGATAGAGCGAGCCGCTCCGCAGCGGCACGCCGAGCACGTGATACGTCACGGCACGAGCGGCGCCGACTCCTCGAGGAAAGCCCGATGGAGCAGCCGGACGGCGTCGTCGAGCTTCCCGCCGTCGATCATCCAGGTGATGCGAAAAGACGATGTCGCCACGCCAGTCCATATGATGCCAGCCGAGCGAAGCGCGTCGCAGCCCCGACGGAGATTTTCGAAGCTCGCGTTGATGCCGGCGCCGATGACGCTGAGCGCACCGACGTGTTCGGCCAGCCGCACGCGGGCGCCGAACTGCTCGCGCATGCTTGCCCGCAGCCGATCACCCTCGTGCAGATTTTCTCTGGAAACGACGAGCGCGAGGTGATCAGGCTTGGCATGCAGTTGCTTGCCGGCAACGTGGTGCGCGTCGAGGAGGGCCAGTAGCTCTTCGGTGGGCGCGCTCGACTCGATGACCAGCACGTCCCGCTCGCTGGCGACGCCGACCACTCGGCCCGGCATCTTGGGCGGATGGCGGCGAACTACCGTGCCGTCGGCCGAAGGATCCGCGCCGGGTAGTGGCGAGGCGGTGGCCCGCGCGTAGATCGCGATGCCCTGCTCCTTGGCGAACTCGACGGCCTGCGCGTTCAGCACGCGAGCGCCCGCCTCAGCCAGCTCCTGCGTCTCTTCGTACGACAGAGACGGGATCCGGCGTGCGGCCGGCACCACTCGCGGATCGGCAGTGTAGACGCCATCGACGTCGGAGCAGATCTCGCAATACGCGGCACCGAGCGCCGCCGCCATGGCCACCGCGGTGGTGTCGCTGCCGCCGCGCCCGAGCGTGGTCACCTCACGCCGATAGGACACTCCCTGGTAGCCGGCGATGACGACGATCTTTCCTCGGGCGAGCTCGTCCTGGACGCGGAACGGGCGCACCTCGATGATGCGCGCGTCCACGTGGCGGTCGTTGGTGACGATGCCCGACTGGCTGCCGGTGAAGCTGATGGCGTCGCCGCCCAGCTCGCGAATGGCCATCGACAAGAGCGACATCGCGATGCGCTCACCGGCCGTGAGCAGCATGTCGAGCTCGCGCCGGTGGGGGTTGGGCGAGACCTGCTTGGCAAGAGCGAGCAGCTCATCGGTCGTGTCGCCCATCGCCGAGACCACGACGACCACGTCGTGACCCTGACGCTTGGTTCGCATGACGCGCTCGGCGACCTGCTGCATCCGCGAGACGTCGGCGACACTGGACCCGCCGTACTTCTGGACGACGATGGCCACAAAACCATCCTACGCCAGAGCCTCGGCCAGACCGTGATTCCGGATCACGAGCCCGTAGAAAGAAAACGGCCCGGCGCATACCGGCCCGGGCCGCCGCCCGCGCATCGCGCGAGCTAGAATCGCCCGCAACGACCCACCCTCACGCCCCCGACAACAGGGGCGAGTACGAGATCCGTCCTCACGCGCCCGAGAGCCGGGGGAGTATGAGGGGGGTCGCCCCACTCATCTAAATCAGAAATCCCCGTGCGGCATCGGCGGCGCCGCCGCGGGCTTGTCCTCCGGTAGATCAGTAATCAACGCCTCGGTCGTCAGCAAGAGCGAGGCGACCGACGCCGCGTTCTGCAGCGCCACCCGCTCGACCTTGGTCGGATCGATGATGCCGGCCTGCAGCATGTCGACGTAATCCATGCTGTCGGCGTCGAAGCCGCGGTTGGCCACCGTCTCGCTCTTGACCTTCTCGACGATCACGCTGCCCTCGAGCCCCGCGTTCTCGACGATCTGGCGGATCGGCTCCTCGCACGCGCGCTTCACGATCATGGCGCCGACCTTCTCGTCGCCGCCGAGCTTCAGGCTGTCGATCGACTTCGCGCTCCGCAACAGCGCGACGCCGCCGCCCGGCACGATGCCTTCCTCCACCGCCGCGCGGGTCGCATTCAGCGCGTCCTCGACCCGAGCCTTCTTTTCTTTCATCGCCGTCTCGGTCGCGGCGCCGACCTTGATGACCGCCACGCCGCCGGCCAGCTTCGCCAGCCGCTCCTGCAGCTTCTCGCGGTCGTAGTCCGAGGTCGTCTCCTCGATCTGGGCGCGAATCTGCTTGATCCGGCCCTCGATCTCCTTCGTCTTGCCGGAGCCCTCGACGATCGTCGTGTTGTCCTTGTCGCTGACGATCTTCTTGGCGCGGCCGAGGTCGGCGAGCTTGATGTTCTCGAGCTTGATGCCGAGATCCTCGGTGATGGCCTTGCCGCCCGTCAAGGTCGCGATGTCCTCGAGCATCGCCTTGCGGCGATCGCCGAAGCCCGGCGCCTTCACCGCGCACGCCGAGAGCGTGCCGCGCAGTTTGTTGACGACGAGCGTGGCGAGCGCCTCGCCCTCGACTTCCTCGGCGATGATCAGGAGCGGCTTGCCGGAGCGTGCGACCTGCTCGAGCAGCGGTAGCATGTCCTTCATCACGCTGATCTTCTTCTCGTGGATCAGAACGTGGGCGTCCTCGAGCACGACTTCCATGCGCTCGGCGTCCGAGACGAAGTACGGCGAAAGGTAGCCGCGATCGAACTGCATGCCCTCGACGACGTCCAGCTGTGTGTCGGCCGACTTGGACTCCTCGACCGTGATCACGCCGTCCTTGCCGACCTTCTCCATCGCCTCGGCGATCAGGCTGCCGATCGTCTTGTCGTTGTTCGACGCGATCGTGGCCACCTGAGCGATTTCCTTCTTGTCCTTGGTCGACTTGGAGATGCCCTTGAGATCCTTCACAACCGCGTCCACGGCGGCCTCGATGCCGCGCTTGAGGCCCATCGGGTTGGCGCCCGCGGTGACGTTCTTGAGACCTTCGCGGAAGATCGCCTGCGCGAGGACCGTCGCGGTGGTCGTGCCGTCACCGGCGACGTCGGAGGTCTTGGAGGCGACCTCGCGGACCATCTGCGCGCCCATGTTCTCGTACTTGTCCTTGAGCTCGATCTCCTTGGCGACCGTGACGCCGTCCTTGGTGATCGTGGGGCTGCCGAACTTCTTGTCGATGACGACGTTGCGGCCCTTCGGCCCCAGGGTGGCCTTGACGGCCGCCGCCATCACGGTCACGCCTCTGAGGAGTGCGCTCCGGGCTTCCTCGTCGAACTTGAGCTGCTTCGGCATGGATCGCGTTCCTCCCTTACTCGAGAATGGCGAGGACATCTTCCTCGCGCATGATCAGGTATTCCTTGTCGTCGATCTTCACCTCGGAGCCCGAGTACTTCCCGAACAGGATCTTGTTGCCGGCCTTCACGTCGAGCGGGATCTTCTTGCCGTCGTCGCCGACCTTGCCGGTTCCCACGGCGACGACCTTGCCCTCCTGCGGTTTTTCCTTGGCTGTGTCGGGGATGATGATCCCGCCACGCCGGACCTCCTGCTCCTCTACGCGTTCGACCATGATGCGATCGTGCAGCGGACGGACCTTCATCTGCCTGCTCCCTCCAGTTGGGTGTTGAGAATCGCGTTAGCACTTGTAGACGATGAGTGCTAGAGAGTCAAGAGCAGAGCGCTTGGAAGTTGGTCGCTTGGTGCGGCTGGGCCCACGTCGATCGGCGAGGGCTACCCCTTGGCCGACGCGGGAAACTGTTGTTAGATCAGGCTATTCAGCCGATCGACCGGCCGGGACTCGCTCGCGGGTTCGCTCTTTGTCGAACTCCTCCGCCTCCTCGATCGGCTCGAACGACCAGCCCAGCGCCTTCGCCGAGAGCCGGGTCAGCTCGGCGCCGTAGAGGAAGATGATCGCCGAGTAGTAGACCCACATCAGGATGACGATCATCGACCCCGCGGCGCCGTACACGGAGGCGATTGAGTCGCGGCCGAGGTACATCCCAATCAGTTCCTTGCCGAGCGTGAAGAGGAGCGCCGTCACGGCGCCGCCGAACCAGACCACTCGCCAGCCGATCCGCACGTCCGGCAGAATCTTGTAGGCCGCGCAGAAGAGAAAGGTGATCACGCTGAACGAGACCGCGCCGTTGAGAAACTGGGTCAACGTATCCCACCCGGGGACGAGCGCCGCGGTCCATCGGGCGAGGGCGGCCAGCGCCGCGCTGACCGCGAGCGAGGCGAGAAGCAGGAACGCCATGACGAGCATCATCGCGAACGAGAGCACCCGATCCCAGAGCAGTCGCACCAGCGCGGTCTTCGGCTTTTCGGACTTGATCTGAACGCCCCAGACTGTGTTGAGCGCGGCCTTGAGCTGCACGAACACTCCGGTCGCGCCGAAGATCAGTGTGCCGACGCTGATCACGGCCGCGATGCCGCTGGCACCTTTCGAGGCGCGCGAGATGACGCCGGCGATGAACTGGGAGCTGTCCGACCCCATGAGCGATTCGAACTGAGCCTGGATCTCGGCGCGCGTCTGGTCCTGTCCGAAGGCCAGGCCGGCGACCGCGACGACGAGCAGCAACAGCGGAGCGAGCGAGAAGATCGTGAAGAAGGCGATCGAGGCGGCGAGCACGAGCCCGTTGTCGGCGATCAGCTCGTACGCCGCGCCGTAGAGCGTCGCGCCGGCTTTGCGTAGCGCGTGGACGATCCCGAACCCTGAGCCCAGACGGGTGCTCACATCCTTCCTAGTCACGGCAAACGTCGTGCCGATGGTAAGCGCACGCCGAAGCGCGGATTTTCCAGGATATCGAGCGACGGATCGCGGAACCCGGGCTTCCGCACCCAGATTTTGCCTGGTAACGGTTACCCGCAAGCAGGTTCGCGTCGGCCTGACGATGGCGCGGTCAAATCAGTTGACCGGACAGGTACGATTGGTGAATCCTTAGTTGGCGCCCGGTTAGCTCCTCACTCCCCGGTAGCTCAGTCGGTAGAGCGCCTGACTGTTAATCAGGAAGTCGCTGGTTCGAGCCCAGCCCGGGGAGCCAACTACTTCGCGGAGTTCTGAGGCAACCTCAACGGTTCGGAAGGCTCTTGCGCTGATTGTTGCGTTGGCGTTTCGGCACTGGGAGAGCTGGTGAGCCCCGCAAGACGGCCGACCGCCGTGCGAAGGTGCTCGGGCGCGAGGTGGGCGTACCGCATCGTCATGGCCAGCGATGAATGCCCGAGAAGTTCCTGCAGCTCCTTTAGCGTGACCCCTCGCGTGATGGCCCAGGACGCGAATGTGTGCCTGAGTGTGTGGAAGTTCACGTCGTCCAGCTTCGCGACCGTGACCGCGTTGTTGTGGGCGGTCTTAATGAAGCGTGTTTGAAAGGAACGTGCGCCGGTGCATTATTCGATAGCGGGCCGCGAGCCCGATCAGCCGCAATGGGCACCTCGGTGGAGGATGGCTGGCGGGGGTGTATCTGAAAGCCGATGGCGGCCCAAGGGGACACGGACCAAGCGACCTGCCGGCTTTGTTATCTCTAGAGCCGATCGGCCATCTGATCACGACGCAGCCGGCGATCAGTCAGGATCGTACTGGGTCATTCGCTTGAGGGCCTTGCGACGCTTCTTGCGCGCTTGAGCTGATTTGCGCTTGCGCTTTACCGATGGCTTCTCGTAGTACGCGCGCTTCTTCATCTCCTGAAAGAGGCCGTCCTTGAGCATCTGTTTCTTGAGATGCTTCAACGCGACCTCAATCTGATTGTTGACGACCTCGATCTTCATTCACGGCACCCGGTAGTACCGCGCCGCGCGATGCGAGTGGGAAGGGACCGAATTGTCGACGGCGTCCATCTGTCTGAGACGCTTCGAGCCATGCTCCACCGCGCTGGCGATCGTTGCGAAGGTCTCGCGCGACTCTTCAATGACCTCGCCCGCGCAGTGGCCGATGCGCCAACGCCACCGAGCATCATCCTGCGGGGTTGAGATCGCCACGACTTGCACGGTTACAACCGCGCCCGATCGCTGCGTGAGCTGCCGCCACTCAGGGCTGCGGACACGCCGCCGACGAACAATTGCGGAGCCATTCACACACCTCTTGAGGGATCTCCCGCCGGTGCACAGCATTCTCAGGTACGCGGAAGGTGGTCTAAGGCTAGACGCTAATCAGTCTGACACACTTCCTACGACGAGGCTCGATCCCTTTATTGCGGTGTCCTCGGCGCGGCTACCCAAGACAACGGAGCCATTCGGGCGTTAGTTCAATCCCGCCGCCCGCAGCAGACCCAGCTCGGCATCCCACGGCGTAATCCACCGCTCGAAGGTGACGCCGCATCCACAGGCCACGGTCAGCAGATAGCCGTTACACGCGGGTGGGGTGGCGTCGCCAGTCATCGACCCTTGAGCATGGTGGTCGTCAATGAAAGTGGTGAGATCGATTAGGTACTCGGGACGGCGGTCCACTTGCTGCCGCCCAAGTCCGCGTCGCAACGACCCGCACAGCATGCGGCGACAGCCGGCACAAAGGTTCGCGCCACCCCGGGCGTCGCGTTAGGGGCCTCGGTCTTCTCCGGTTACCCGTCTGGGCTTCGGAAGAGACCTTCCGTTCAGAAGAGTCGTCACCCCTCTGAGCGGTTGATTCTTGGTCTCAGTCGGATTTGCTTGGCGTCTCGCGCCTGTACCCTCAAACGTTCTATGGTGCCTCGCATCTTGGCGATCTCAGAACGGAGACGATTCAGAGCCTCCTCATGGCCGCGAATCAATTCCTCGAACCGGTCGTCGTCACTGTCTCGCCCCGCTGCTCCCCTCGGCCCGACTGGGCCGCGCGCTCCTGGTCTGCCCCGCGCCCCGCGTTCGCCTCGTGGCCCTCGGGCTCCGCGTTCGGCCATCGGATCGCCTCCCTGAAGTGGCTGTATGCGCGAGGGGGAGTCTAGCCCGGGCCCCGGGCCGGTGCTACCCTCAACGCCGAGATGGACCCGGCAGCACACGAGGCGTTTCGCTCGCAGATGTTCGCCGCGCGAACCCGCAAGCTGCTGCTCGATGCCCACCTTCTTTGCGAACGGAGCGCGGAACTCTACGCGAAGGCCCATCTTATTGTCCAACGGAACAGGATTCGCGTGGCGCAAACCCGCCGTTTACTAGAGAGTCATGAACAGCGGCGTGCTGCAAGACTGCTGCAGGAGACCATCTTCGAGAAGGTGGAGGCCGGACTTCTGCCCGAAGCCGGTGCTCCAATAGTCTACGGCGAGCCTGGCGCCGGTGGACGCTGCGCCGCTTGCGACGACGTGCTTGCGCCTACGCAGTTGATGATGTCGGTCCAATGGCCGAGTCGAGGGACGTCCGCCCATCTGCACGCTGACTGCTTCATGGCGTGGAACGCGGTGAGGCGCTCACGCGCCGCCCTCGCACGTACCGCGTAAGTCGAGCCGGCAAGCGTTGCCAGCCGATTTGAGGCCCTCGTCGCATCGAGTCCACCCGCGAAGCGACACAGAGTTGAGCCTCGCATGCTTCCAAGTCTGGAACGACGAACGGCGCAAGCCGCGTGCGATGACTGCCTAGTAAATTTCGCCCTCGTGGTCTGCCCGTTTGAGCGCCTCCCACGCCGCCCGCTGTGTCGCGTAATGGCTTGCTGACCGCGCACGTGAGCGTTCTTCGCGGCCGCGCGGTCCCGTACGGGCGACCGATGACTTCGTACCTTTAGCAAAGCAAAAACGCAGTACGGCGCGAAGGTCTCGGTACTCGTGCTGGCAAAACAGTTGCTAGAGCATTGGCGTAAGCACCCACATGTTACGTGACCTGACGCCCTTCGCTGCACCCGACACCCGCCTCTGGCATCCCTGGCTCCGCATCAACCGTGTGCTGCGCGTGATGCTGCACACCCGATGGAGCGCGTCGGCGTGGCACGTCGTCCGTATCGAATTCAGACGTGCACTCGCGCTGCGGAGCGAGATCTGGCGCGCGGGATGGTCAACTAACTCACAGGAGCTGACAAGTGTGCTCTACATCTACATCGTGTACGCTGGCGATGGCGTGACCCGCGCCGAAGCGGCAACGTGTTCCGGGTGGTAGTCGCCTTTAGGTCGTTGGCATAGAAGAAGAAAGAGCCGCGCCGGCTCAGGCGGGATGCCCTCGCTGCAGCCCAACCGTCGCGCCCTTGGTGGCGCGTCATCCTGACAGGATTGCGAGCCCTGGCGACGTTGAAACCGAAGGGAAGCGAGCGCGACCTAGTCCCAACGCCGGGACTCGGGATCAACAAGAGCATCATCGAGGAGCCCGAGCGGCTCGTACGACAGTTGTTCTCGCCGCTGACGATGAGCGAGCTCAGGAAACCTCGGGGTAGGCTTTGGCCTGACACGGCTAGGTCAGTCCCGCCGAGACCCCCGCAAGTGCTTCCGTCCTGCCGTCGCGGCGAGTCTTCTCCCGGGCGGATTCTCCCATGGCCATGGCGGAGTGCGGGGACGCCCAAACAACACGATGAGGAGCACCTTAAGAAGCTGCTTCATCCTCACGTCCCCGAGCGCACCGCTATCATGGTTCCGCCTAAGCTCGATGGTGAGTGGCCACCATCGGATGGCTCATGAGGTCGCGCGTGGTCGAGGCAATGCCCTCAATCACGAACTGCTCCTTCGTGATGCGCGTGTCGCAAGCGTCGCAGATCTCCCCGTCGACTGGACCACCCCAGAATCTCGGCATGCCGTTATACCGCAGAAGGCTGTCATTTAGGACTCCGGCCGGCGCCCCACCGCGGCGGTGTCCAGGGTGTTCTTCTGCAGCCGCTCGCGCAGCGCGGTGTAGGACTCCATGCGGATGACGCGGTCGAACTGCGTCCGGTAGCTCGCGACCAAGCTTATCCAGCCGACCACCACGTCGTAGATCCTCCAGCGTCCGTCGCGCACGTGCAGGCGGTAGTCGAGCGGGATCTCC
>Ga0075424_100005087_pt1 | contig 12522 bp, 12 predicted proteins | sample SoiMethybrSBSTD3_FD_75301 | JGI IMG/M metagenome (GOLD analysis project Ga0075424, IMG submission 75301) | Bulk soil microbial communities from a Populus tree surrounding site in Tennessee, USA - Soil MetaG P. TD hybrid SBSTD3 | ecosystem: Environmental > Terrestrial > Soil > Tree plantation... | reverse complement strand
GCGGATCTCATCTGCTTCGCCGCATCGGAGGCCGCCGGGTACATCACCGGCGCGTCGCTCGATATCAATGGCGGCGACCTCATGATGTAGCCCAGGCGTGAACGAAAGCGCGCGCGTCCTCCTTGCGCTGGTGCTCGCTCTCGCATTGGGAGCGGCGGTCGCGGCGTCGGGAAACGCGACCCTGCTTCACGCGGCGAATCTCGTAGCGCCCATCGGGACGCTCTGGGTCAACGCGATTCGAATGACGATCATTCCGCTGATCGTCGCGCTGCTCATCACCGGCGTTGCGTCGGCGAGCGACGGGAAGACCATCGGCCGCATTGGCGGTCGAACGATCCTCGTGTTTGGCCTGCTGCTCGCCGGGACGGCGCTCGTCGTCATCCCGATCGTCCCGTCGGTGTTTGCGCTGTTGCCTCGCGGTCAAGGCGGTACGCCACCCCTGCCACCGGGCGCTGCGGAGGCGGCGGGTCAGATCGTGGCGAGCGGGCCGGGGCAGAACCTGGGCGCATGGATCGTGTCTCTCGTGCCGGCCAACCCGATCGCGGCGGCGGCTACGGGGCAGATCGTACCGCTCATCGTCTTCAGCCTGCTCCTCGGGCTGGCCATCGCCTACTCGCCGACCGAGAGCCGAGCGACGCTCGTGCAGTTTTTCAAGGCGTTAGGCGATGCGCTGCTCGTGCTCGTCCGGTGGGTGATCGCCGTGGCGCCGATCGGCGTGTTCGGCCTTGTCTTGCCCCTCGCAGCGCAGCTCGGGGTCGGCCTCGCCGGAGCGGTTGGCTTCTACATCGCCGTGTACGCCGGAACGAGCCTGGCGGTCGTGGCGCTGCTCTACCTCGTGGTCGCGTTCGTTGCCCGTATTCCGAGCGCACGATTCGCGCGGGCGCTGCTTCCATCGCAGCTCATCGCCGCGAGCTCCAGCTCCTCGATGGCGTGTCTGCCAGCGCTCGTGGAGGGAGCGGAGCTCCTGGGCCTCACGAGTCGAGTGACAGGCTTCGTGCTTCCGCTTGCCGTGTCGGCGTTCAAGATCGCCGCTCCCGTCTCCTGGACGGTGGGTGCGCTGTTCGTGGCCTGGTTCTACGGGATTCACCTCGGGCCGCGCGAGCTCGCGACCATCGCCGTCGCGGCGATCTTTCTTCCGTTCATCGGCCCGGGCGTGCCGCGTGGCGCCTTCATCATGCTCGCGCCGCTGTTTCTCGCGATCGGGCTACCAGTGGAGGGCATCGGAATCCTGATCGCGGTCGACGTGATCCCGGACATCTTCAGCACGCTGCTCAACGTCACGGGCGACCTGGCCGCGGCGGCGATCGTTCAGCGCGGTGAATCGGGCTCGCGATGAGGCAGGGAGGTTGAAGGGATGCGTACTCCGCCGTTAAGGTGCATGGACTCCATCAAATGGATAACCGAGGGGCGAGTCTTTGCGTGATCTGGAGCGAGTAGTCAGGGGACTTCTGCGACGGTCTGGTCTGAACAGGCCGGCGTTTTTCTCCGTCGCCACGCGGGGTGTACAGAGCACTACCGCTCTCGTCACCATCGTGTTCGTCGGGCGGTTTCTCACGCTGGAAAGTCAGGGCTATTACTACGCGATATTGAGCTTTGTCGCCTTCGTCATGCTTGGCGAGTTTGGGCTCAACTACGCCGTCATGCAGAGCGCGAGTCACGAAGCGGCCGCGCTGACCGGCGATCGAGCGGAGCCGATGTACGAGCGGGTCATAACACGGCTCCGAGCGCTCCTGGTCGGCGCAAAGCGGTTCACCGCCTACACCACGAGCCTGGCCGTTGTACTGGTCGCGGCGATCGGTACGCGGACCTTCGTCAGTAGCCGCACTCCGGGTCTGCCAAGCGGAGCATGGGCCGGCCCATGGGTGCTTGCGATCCTCGGGGTCGCGGCCAGCCAGCAACTCGCCCCGAGATTCGCACTCCTCGAAGGCACCGGTGGCGCAGCCGCGGTGTGGCGCTTTCGGATGCAACAGGAGCTCGCGATCGCAACCACGCTGTGGACGGCGCTCGCGTTAGGGTTCGGGTTGTGGAGCCTTGGGATCGCCTACACGACCCGATTCATCTACTCGACGATCTGGCTCCGGTCGCATTCGGCGGCCGAGCTACTCCGCGCGCTGGTCCATGGGGACGCAAGCGCGAGCCCACCGTCCAACTACTGGCGTACCGAAGTCTGGCCGTTCCAGTGGCGCATCGGCCTGAGCGTGGTCTCGGGCTACTTCATCTTTCAGTTGCTGACGCCAATCGTCTTCGCACTCGACGGAGCCCATGCCGCCGGCCAATTCGGAATGACGATGGCGATTACCAACGGCTTGCTGACTGCGACGACCGCGTGGCTGAACAGCCAGGCTCCGCTCTACGGCCGACTCATCGCGCAACGCGACTATGGCGAGCTGAATCGTGAGTTCACGCGAGCGGTCGGGTCCTCGTTCGTGGTCGTCGTAGCGGCCGCGGTGGCGGTTATCAGCGTGGTCGCGGTGCTGGCTGCTCGCCGGCACCCGATCAGCATGCGGTTACTTCCGCCGCTCCCCTTCGCCCTGCTGATGGCCAGCACGGTCATCAACCACCTGATTTTTGCCCTGGCGGTCTACCTGCGGGCGCACCGCAGGGAGCCGCTCCTCATCCCGTCCGTCGCCGGCGCGTTGCTTACCGCGCTGACGATCTACCTCACCGCTCGGTCGGGGAACCTGGTGTGGGTCACGGGCAGCTACCTCGCCCTCACAGCCCTCGGCGGCCTGGTGACGTTGATGATCTTCGTCTCGCGCAGCCGGTCATGGCACGCGCGCGATCCCCTGATGACCACCACGGACGCCGCCTAGATGGCGGCTGCTCGTCCCCCTGGAGGCGCCGACGAACAAGCGCCGCACGCCGGTGTACGCCTAACGATTGCGATTCCCACGCTGAACCGCTCGCGGGAGCTGAGGCGGGCCATCGACAGCGCCCTGGCGCAGTCCTCGCCAGCGATCGAGGTGCTCGTCTCGAACAACGGGTCGACGGACGATACCCGTGCCGTTCTCGAGTCATACAACGACCCGCGACTCCGCACGCACCACCACGCCATGACGATCCCGGCTGCGGAGCACGGCAACTTCCTGATCGAGACTGCCCGCGGCGAGCTGTTTCTTGGCTTGTCGGATGATGATTATCTCGAACCCCAGTTCGCCGAGCGGACCATCGCGCTGTACGACCGGCATCCGGACGTGGCCTTCGTGCACACCCGCTGTTTCACGCACGTGGGCTCGGCGGTGCTCGCGTCTCCGAGTGCGCCCGAGCTCGAGGACTCGCTCTCGTTTCTGCGCGGGTATTTCGCGGGCCGGCGGCAGCTCTTCTGGTGCGCCTGTGTGACGCGGACCGGCGATCTTCGCCGAATTGGTGGGTTACCCCCAGGGACGCTGATCGGCGACATGCATTTGTGGACGCAACTCGTTCTGTCGGGTCCCGTTGGTTGCGTCGATGAGCTGCTGTCGCATTACACGTACCTCGCGGGGAACTCGTCGATCCGCATCCCGGTGTGCGAATGGGCGCGTGAAAACCGCGCCGCCATGCGACGCCTCATCGACCAACTTGCGCAGCGGCAATTGCCTCACGACGTCCGCGACGGTATCGACCGTGAGATGAGGCGGTTCCTTGCCCGAGCCACCGCGAACCAGATCGCGCTGAACGCGTCCCGGGGAGCCAGCAAGCGCGCGCTCCTCCGAGCGCTCCGAACCTGTGGCGCCGATCTTCGTGGAAACCTCGGCGCAGCGGTACCTCGTGTGCTCGTTGCGCTCCTGCTTCCCCCTCGGCTCGCCGCAGCTCTCGCCAGGATGGTCGTGGCGAGACGCTCTCGCGTATGACGTCCGCGCGCTGCGGGCTGGTACTCGGCAAGTTTCTTCCGTACCACGCTGGACACGCACATCTCATTCGCACGGCACGCGCACGGGTCGACGTGCTGACGGTGCTCGTGTGCTCGATCGCGCGCGAACCGATCCCCGGCGCGATCCGCTTTGGATGGGTTGCGGAATCGCATCCCGATTGCCGGGTGGTGCACGTCGCGGAGGAGGTCCCGCAGACGCCTGAGGAGGATCCGGAATTCTGGCCGATCTGGATGGACCTCGTTAGGCGGCACGCCGGTGCGATCGATGTCGTCTTCAGCTCTGAAGAATACGGGGACGAGCTCGCCCGGCGGCTCGGGGCCCGGCACGTCTGCGTTGACCGTGGCCGGAACGCATATCCCGTTTCCGGTACGGCGATCCGTGCCGATCCGCTAGGGCATTGGGATTACATCCCGCCCGTTGTGCGGCCGTCCTACGTGCATCGCGTTGCAATCCTCGGCACCGAATCCACGGGCAAGACGACGCTCGCCCAGCAGCTGGCCGAGGCCTTTGGCACGACCTGGGTGCCCGAGTATGGTCGTGAGTATTGTGAGGGGCGCGACGCGCTCGCGCTCACGTCAGATGATCTCGATGCCATCGGCCGTGGTCAGATTCTGGCGGAAGAATCGGCGGCGCGGTCGGCCAATAGGGTTCTCATCTGCGACACGGATGTGCGCACGACGGCTACCTGGAGCGACATCATCCTCGGAACACGATCCGCATGGCTGTCGCGAGCGGCCGCGGCGGACGCGTACAGTCACGCGCTGCTCCTCGACGCCGATGTCCCGTGGGTGCAAGACGGCATGCGCGTCCTCCGCGATGAGCGCACCCGACATACGGAGCTGCTCGAACGCGAGCTCCAGGCGACGCACCAATCCTTTACGCGAATTCAGGGGCCATTCGAGCAGCGCTTTCAACAGGCCGCCACCGTGATCGAGAGCGTCCTGCGCATGCCGGTGCGACCGCGCTTCGTAAGAAACGACCCATGAGAGCGCTCATGGACATCCTCATCCGCGACGTGCGCCATGCCGTGCGTTCGCTCAAGCGTACGCCCGGGTTCACGATTGCCGTCCTGGCGCTCCTTGCGCTGGGCATCGGTATGTCGACCGCAATGTTCACGGTCTTCAAGACCGTCCTCGTCGATCGACTGCCGATCGCAGGGCAGGACCGCGTGATCATCATGCACCCGCTCGACCGGAGCGGCAGGCACCTCGACGTGCCGGGGACGTACCTCCCGGAGATCGCGCGGCTCGGCACGACCTTCCGAGGCGTGACGGGGATATACCACCTCGTGCGGCCGCAGCCGTTCATGAACGGAAGCGATGTGGTCGTCCTCAACCTGGCGGGAGCGACGGCCAACTTTTTCGACCTGCTCGGCACGCGGCCTGCGCTCGGCCGTATGCTCCATCCCGAGGACGGGCAGGCTGGTGCGCCGCTGGTCCTCGTGCTGAGCCACACGACCTGGCGCCGCAAATTCGGCGACGATCCGTCGGTCGTTGGTCGGTCACTCGTCATTCCATCCACGCAGCAGCGCGTGCGCATCGTAGGCGTGGCGCCCGCAGGGTTCGCCTACCCGAGCAGCGCAGACGCATGGATAGCGATGCCGCCGTCGTCCAACATTGCGCAAGTCGACATCATCGCGCGTCTCGCACCTAACGTATCGATCGCCACCGCACGAGACGCCCTCTTCGCGCTGACGCAGCGGGTGATTCCGTTCGCTCGCGACTCGACCGTCTCGAAGGCGGCGAGCTGGGAAATCTCTGGCGTGAGCGCGCAGTCGTTCGCCGACACGGTGCTCGGCAGCACACGGCCCTCCGTCATCGCGCTCACCATCGCGGTGGCGCTGCTGCTCGTCATCGCATGCGTCAACATCGGGAACCTCTCACTCGTCCGGCTCCTCGGCCGCATTCGCGAGATCGCCGTTCGGCGCGCCATCGGCGCGCGCTCCATCGATGTCGTGCGACTCTTCGCCGTCGAGAACGCTCTCCTTGGGTTACTCGGCGGAGCCCTCGGCTTCCTGACCGCCGTCGCCGCGCTGCAACTCGTGCGCGCCGCCGCGCCCCCGCAGCTGCCGCGGATCGATGCGTTAGGCTCGCTAGGCCCACCACTCGCGGCGGCGGTGGGGATAACGCTCTTCGCGCTGCTCGTGTTTGGCGTCCTGCCCAGCCTCGTGGCGTCGCGCATCCAGTCGTACGCGGTGCTGCGCTCCGATTCGCGGACGGGCGCCGAGAGCCGGTCGTCACGCCGCGCGAGGCAATGGCTGGTCGCCGTGCAGATCGCGCTGGCGATCGTGGTGCTGAACGGCGCGGGACTTCTGGTTCGGACGCTCGCGCGCCTGGAATCGGTGGATACGGGCTACCGGGCCGAGTACCTCTCCCTCCTGGCGTTCACGGCACCGCGCAGCGTGATCCCTCCTGGCGTCGCGGGTGGTGGGGCGGGGAAGGAGCTTATCCGTCGGTTCGAGGCCACCCCCGGGGTCGTGTCGGCGACGCCGCTTTTGAGCGAGCCGTTCATCGGGCAGTCGCTCTTCATCCTGAAGCTGGCGCGTGCTGACCAGCCGGTGAACGAGTGGGTGCAAAACCCGTTCGTTCCATTCGAGTTCGTGGGCCCGGACTACTTCCGAACGCTGTCGATTCCGATTCGCCGAGGCCGAAGCTTCACAAGCGCCGACGGGCCGGGCTCCGAAAAGGTCGTGGTCGTGAACGAAACGCTCGCCCGGCAGCTCTGGCCTAACGAGGACGCGCTCGGGAAACGACTCGTGCAGGTCACCGGGCATGTTGGCGACTCCACGTTCACGGTCGTCGGCGTCGCGAGTGACACGCGCTACCGCGAGCTGAAGAACGTCGGACCGGTAGCGTATTTCGCGTGGGATCAGGTGGCAGGAGACTTTCCCGATCTCGTCGCGGTGCGCACGACAGGCCCGCTGGCGGCCGTGCTTCCCGCTCTTCGTACAGCCGCACGGGACATCAATCCCGCCCTCGTCGTGTGGAAGGCGGAGACGATGGATCAGCTGCTCGACGCGCCGCTCGCTCAGCCACGGCTCAGCGCGCTGCTGCTTTCGGGATTCAGCGTAGTGGCGCTGCTGCTTTCGGCCATCGGCCTCTATGGCGTCATGTCGGCCAACGTGCGGCGGCAGACGCACGAAATCGGCGTGCGTCTCGCACTCGGTGCGATGCCGAGCAATATCCGACGGCTCATCCTTGTACAGGTGATCGGGTTGGTCGGAGTCGGTGTCGTCACGGGACTCGCTGGCGCGCTCGGCGTCTCGCGCCTGGTGCAGTCGCTGCTCTTCCAGGTGAGCCCGACTGATCCACTGACGCTTGCCGGTGTGTGCGTGCTCCTTCTGATGGTCGCGACGCTCGCAGGTTACCTGCCCGCGCAACGGGCGGCGCGCATCGATCCCGTCGAGGCGCTGCGGGCGGAGTAAACCAGCGCTCCGCCCGCGCGACGACCATCGACGTTATGTGTTAGGCTGTTGCGGCTGGTCAGCGGCCGCGCCCGATGGCGACCCCATAGCCGACCACCGTCGTGCCGTTCACGAAGTCGAGGTAGAACTTCGGGATGATGAACAGTTTACGGGCCTGCAGCTCGTATTCTCCGCTCACGCGCCAGAAGAAATTGCTGCCCCCGTCGAACTCGCCGCCGGGACCTGTTTCCAATAGCAAACGGTTCACCGGCATGATCTGGAACAGGGCCCCCACCAGAAATTCGGTTTGGCTGGCAAAGGCGACCTCCCCAAATCCGGCGATGCCCATGTTCCTCGACGACGGCAGCCGGCGCCCGTACTTCGCGCCCATCATGAAATGGGTGCCTCCGTTCGACCTGAGCCCCGCGTAGAGATCGAGGCTCCGCGGTGGCATCGACCAGGTGGGCTCCTGCGCGGCGCTCGCGGGCTTGGTCGTGTCGGCCTGTTGAGCCCATCCCACTCCCCATGGAAGTAGAGACGCGGCAACCAGAAGTCGTCGAATCATGGCATCGGCCTCCCCATGCGCGGTTCTCCGGCGGACTGAAGACTGCCGTATTCTCACGTCCTGGATCGGCCTGGCCAGTTGGACTTTGATCGCGTTACCGGGTGTAATCGAGAACTAATCCACGACTCACCGGTGCCTCATCCGCGCGCACTAGCTTCGCTCTCTGAGGACGCCACCACGTCCACTACGACCGCGTGCACCGAGGGTCTGTCATGCGCGATTCGCGAGTTTGGCCAGCATGCGTTGTTGTGGCGATTGCCTGTGCCGGTGTGTCAATCAGAGCTGCTGCACAGGCGGCGCCACCCGCGTCAACAGCACAAGGACTGCAACTCCTCCACCGCATGCAGGATGCACTCGGTGGTGCCGAGCGTATCGCGGCGATTCGTGACTTCGAGGAAACCGTAGACGCGCGAACCTGGAATCCCGACGGAACCCCGCTCGGCCACGTCCGCAAGCGCACGCGTTGGATGCGAGATCCCAACGTGATTCGTTTGGATCAGGTTGGTCCGCGCGACACGTACGTCCTCTTCTACGACGGCAGCGCAAGCTCCGGATGGGAAATCCTCCCGGACAGGGGCGGCTCCGACCCGCTTCGCACGACGGGCAAGGCGATCGACCTCGCCGGCGGCGAGCTGCGGTTCGCTCAGAGCTACCTGTCCGGTTTCCAATTCAACCAGTGGCTGGCGGATCGAGTGGCGGGGTTCACCGTTTCGTCGCCCGCACCGAACGTTTTGCGCATCGCACACGGCGATAACGCTGACGATTTCACTCTGGATTCCACGACCGCGCTACCGCTCAAGTCGTCCGGCATTTCCCTCGCGAATCCGGACCGTCCAGTTCGGAGAGAGATGCACTACGAAGCGTGGACCACCGTCGCCGGTGTTCACTTTCCGACACGGCGCGTCAACTATCTCGAGGGACTCAAGCTGGGCGAGATCACCGGATCGGCTATTCGAATCAACATCGGGCTTTCGCCAGAGCAGCTCGGGCGTCAACCTTCCGACTTCATGCCCGACGTCCCTCGGCCCTAGGGTCGCAAGCGGGTTCCTCGCCTCCGTGTCCACTCATGCACATCGCCGATCCGCGACAAGTTCCGACCGGACTGTTTCTGTACACACTCCGGCCCGCCCGTCTCGCGATGCTCACCGGCGGGCCGACCCCGGATGAGCAGGCGCTCGCCGCGCGCCACTGGATCTACTCGCAGGAGTTGCTCACGGCGGGAACGTTGGTCTTTGCGGGTCGCACCCTGCAGCGAGATCCCACGACGTTCGCGTTCGCCGTGATCCGCGCTCCGTCCCTCGATGGCGCGCGTGCGGTCGCTGAGCGAGATCCGGCGGTCGCCGGTGGCGTGTTCGCGGCGGAAGTCTTTCCCTTTCAGCCGATGCTCATGGGTCCGTGGCCGGCCGAAGCCGCCACTGTGCCGTCGGATGCCTAACAATTTCTCGGTTGTCCCCAGACCCCGAGGACGTTACTCTCTGATGTAGCCGTCGTGCACTCAGCGGAGGCCCTGTGGCTGCCTCGCCTAGCTACCGAGCGGCAATATCGGCCGCGAGCCTGATCGTCGGACCGGGGTTGATGAGCGTCGGGGACCTCATTCATCCCGCAGAGGATTGGGACCCGGCGGTTCAGGTCGCGATTGTGGCCGAATCGCCCATGCGATGGTATGCAGCCCACCTCCTCCTATTCATCGGGCTGCTCCTGTTCGTTCCAGGTATCGGCGCACTCACGAGCGTGGTAGCGAGTCGCCGACCGCGTGCCGGTTATGCGGCGCGCATTCTCATGTTCGCTTCAGTGGGCGCGCTTTCGGGCGTGTTCGTGTCTGAGATGCTGCTCGGACGCTTCATTGCTGCGGGCGCCAACCGGGAAGCCGCGATCACGCTCTTCAACGTGTTCCAGTCACCAGCGGTGTTCGCCGCGCTCGTACCGGGCCTGCTTGCGTTCTTCGTCGGAACCGCACTGGCTGTATTCGCGCTCGCGTCTCCCGCCGGCCCATTTCGTTGGCCGGCACTCGCTCTCGGCCTTGGCGCATTATTGATCATGGGCGAGATCATTCTTGCTCAAGTCCGACTGAGCCAGATCGGAAACATCGTCATGCTGATTGCCGGTATTGGCTTTGCGAGGTTGCTGCCGAGAGCTCCGGCAGGCGCCGCCGACGTGACGTAGTTGCTCTCTTTGGACTCGCTAGCAGCGCAAACTCAGGCGTTAGGTGCGTGTCAACGGCTCGGACGATGGCCACCAAGCCCAATTTCTCCGGCGTGTATGCCCTCGATCGCGCGTCGAGCGTCCTGAGCGCGAACGCCGCAGCCATCATGAGCGCAGTGCTGCGGATCGAGCATGACGATCCGCGATTTCAGTGCTCGGCCCGGTTCGCCAGCGCGGATGACGCCGTCGAGTTCGCGTTCGATCGCAGTACGGATGGCCGCGAGACGGTCGTGAGCACAACCGAGAGCTCCCGCTGTCATTGGGACGACAACGCACTGGTCACCGAAGATCGAATGGGGCCAGGCGAAACGGCCGTGGTTATGACGTGGCGTTACGAGCTCAGTGAGGATGGCCGCCGCCTTCGGGCCAGCGAACGAATTGTCGGAGCCGGACGTGATCAGGACAACGTGTGGGAATTCGAGCGACAGTAGCGTGATGACATCCTCCAATGAGCACCCCGCGGACAGCCACGACCTGATCCGCGTCCAGGGCGCCCGCGATGCTGCGCGTGTTGTGGAGCCGCATCGGCAAGCCGCGGATCGGTCCTCCCACCGCCTTCTCGTTCAACGTGCCGATGCGCAAGGCGAGCGGCGCGATGAACGTGGACAAGGGCAAGGGCCAACGGATCGTCGTGCGCGACATCGTCTACTTCGGCGGCATGTGCCCGCGATGCGAGGGCATAGGGCCTCGTCCCGAAGATCCTGAAGTCGATCCTGTCCAAGGACGTGGACGCGATGCAGCCGCACATCCGCGCTTTCGTGGAACGCGCGGTCACGTTCACTATCTGTCCCGAATGTGGTGGCACGCGCCTCAATGACGCGGCCCGGTCATCGAAGATCAGGAAGATCAACATCGCCCAAGCCTGCGCGATGCAGATCAACGATCTGGCCGACTGGCTCCCCGATCTGAAGGAGCCGTCAGTTGCGCCCCTCGTGGCATCGCTGCAGCACACGCTCGATTCGTTCGTGGAGATCGGGCTCGGCTATCTGAGTCTCGATCGTCCGTCGGGCACGTTGTCGGGCGGCGAGGCACAGCGTACGAAGATGATCCGCCATCTCGGGTCGTCGCTCACCGACGTGACGTATGTCTTCGACGAGCCGACGATCGGACTGCACCCGCACGGACATCCAACGGATGAACGACTTGTTGCTCCTTGCTGCGGGACAAGGGCAACACCGTCCTTGTCGTCGAGCACAAGCCGGAGATGATCGCAATCGCGGATCACGCCGTGGACCTGGGCCCCGGCGCCGGCCGGTTATCCCCAGGCGGGCTGGCCAGGCTCCAGCGGCATGCAGCCGACGTACTTCCCGGGCACGAGCACGTAACGCAGCGCCTTGGTCATCCCCATCTCGGATGAGAAGTACGCGCCGAGCGCGAGCTCTCGCACCGGTCCGAACCAATCCTCTTTCGCCACGTTTCGGACGAACGACTCGCGGTCCGTTCGCGTGAGGTCGACAAAGTCCTTGCCACGCTTCGAGCGACAGGTCGTGCGGAACGTCTCGAGGGCGCTCAGCACCTGCTGCCGGTCCTCCGCCTTGTAGCAGTCGCTGACAATCAGATTCATGGCGGCGCCGACGCCGGCTGCTTTCGCGCCGGGTGACGACGCCGTCGTGGGCAGCAGGGTGTCCGCGATCTCCTCGGCCAGCGACTGCTGGTCCACGTTGAGCAGTCGATCCCTTGGCCGCGCGCGCGTCTCACCACGGCAGGCGGTGAGGATTCCATCGGATGCCAGGAACGCGCCGCCCGCGATGAGACCCGCGGCCTTGAGGGCTTCACGCCTGTTCATCGGCCGCATCGTCAAAGCTCCCGTCGCTTGAGCAGGTCCACTGCGTGGTTGGCCGCGCGCGCCGTGAGGGTCATGTAAAGGATGGAGGGGCTCTGATTCCCTGTCGACGTCATGCACGCGCCGTCGGTGACGAACACGTTAGGGCAACCGTGCACCTGGTTCCACTCGTTGAGGACGGACCGACTCGGATCCTTGCCCATCCGCGCGCCGCCCATCTCGTGAATGTCGAGCCCAGGTGCCCACCCTTTGTCGTGAGTCTCGATGTCGTGGCATCCCGCGACCTCGAGCATCTCGGCGGCCTGCGTGCGCCAGTCCTTGATCATGCGGGCGTCGTTGTCATCATAGTCCACGTTCACGACGAGAAGCGGGATCCCCCACTGGTCCTTCTTCGTTTCGTGCAGGCGGACGTGGTTGGACTCCTTGGGGATGGTCTCGCCCTGCATGTACATGTAGATGCCCCAGGGTCCGGGCTTCGTCAGCGCGTCCTTGAAGGCCTCGCCCGCGAGGTCGTCCGTTTCCACGCCGCGCTCGCGATATGCGCCGGTAAACGTCGTGTAGCCGCCGACAAAATCCGTGTCCTGTCTTCCGAGGTTCCTGAAGTTCACCAGGATGCACTCGGTCGGATTACGTCCGAAGAAGTATTTGTCGGTGAAGCCGTCGATGCGTCCGTGTCCCTCCACGCGATAGTTGTGGTGCATGACATACTTGCCGAGGA
>Ga0075424_100005086_pt1 | contig 12524 bp, 13 predicted proteins | sample SoiMethybrSBSTD3_FD_75301 | JGI IMG/M metagenome (GOLD analysis project Ga0075424, IMG submission 75301) | Bulk soil microbial communities from a Populus tree surrounding site in Tennessee, USA - Soil MetaG P. TD hybrid SBSTD3 | ecosystem: Environmental > Terrestrial > Soil > Tree plantation... | reverse complement strand
ATTATCATTGTCGCGGGAGGCCCGATTCAGAGCCGAGCAGCCAAGAACGCGACCAAAACGATTCCCATTGTCATGACTGGCGACGGAGCGGACCCCGTCGAGGCTGGTTTGGTGGAAAGCCTTGCCCGGCCCGGCGGCAATGTCACCGGTATGACCCTACTCAACCGACAGTTCGGTGGAAAACGATTGGAGCTGCTTAAAGAAGCCGTCCCGAAACTTGGTCGTATCGCGGTTCTCTACGACCCCGATAATCCAAATAACGAGCGCGAGCTGAATGAGGTCCTTCCGGCGGCAGCGCGTCCACTGGGCGTAATCATTCAGCCCTGGCCGGTTCGCGATGCGAACGGCTTGGAGAAGGAACTCGCCTCGATGGGTAAACAGCGCCCCCGATGGACTTTACTGCACCGACAGCCGGCAAATGCAGGCCATCGAAAAACGAACCGTAGCCTTTGGATTAAAGAGTCAGTTACCGTCGATGTACAGCAGAAGTGAACCTGTAGAGGCCGGGGCGCTCATGTACTATGGCGCCGACCGCGCTCCCACTTACCGGCGCGTAGCGGTTTATGTAGACAAAATTCTCAAGGGCGCCAATCCTGGCGATCTGCCGGTAGAACAGCCAACTAAATTTGAGCTGGTGATCAATCTAAAAACCGCTAAACAGATCGGACTGCCTATTCCACCGAATGTTCTTGCTAGGGCAGATAAAGTAATCCGATGATCGTGCAAATCCAAACTAAAATCCTAAACTCGAATTTCGAAACTCGAAAACAAATTCAAATGATCAAAGCGCAGAAAATTCTAAACGAGACCGTTTGGGATTTGAATCCAAGTTTGTTTCGGATTTCGATATTCGGATTTCGGATTTTTTTATCTTGATTCCAATGTGCTGGCGAGAGCGGATCGTGTCATCAAATGACAGTGCTGAGTAATGAGTGCTGAGGACTGAGACTCCGATGAAGAGAAATTCACTTTTAGCTCAGTATTTAGTCCTTTCTGCGGCGCTTTGCGCTTTGCTCTTTGCGCTTAGCCAGCCTTTGGACGCGCAGCAGCCGAAGAAAATCCCCCGAATAGGGTGGCTGGGCGCAGCACGTACTTCATCATCTCGCATCGAGGCATTTCGACAGGGTCTGCACGAGCTTGGTTATGCCGAGGGAAAAAACATTCTGATTGAGTATCGATACGCAGAAGGAAAGCTTGATCGTCTGCCGGCGTTTGCCGCTGACCTGGTGCATCTCAACCTAGACGTGATCGTTACGGGTAGTCCGCAAGCAACCCGCTCTGCCAAGCAGGCAACTTCGACAATTCCTATCGTTATGGCGTTCGACGATGATCCTGTCGGGTCGGGCTTCGTCGCTAGCCTTGCGCGACCGGGCGGTAACATCACGGGCCTCTCTACCCTTTTCCCAGAGATGAGTGCGAAGCAACTGGAGCTTCTGAAAGAAATAGTTCCTAAGCTCTCACGCGTGGCCGTTATCGGAAATGCAACCCAACCCGGTAACCCACAAGCGTTGAGAGAGATCAATGTCGCCGCAGATGGGTTCGGCGTGCAGGTTCAGTACCTAGAGGTACGTGGTCCCAAAGATATAGAGACTGCATTCCGAGAGGCAAGCAAAGAGCGCGCTGACGCAGTTTTAGTGCTTTCGACCACGGTCCTTTATTTTAACCGAAGACAGGTTTCGGACCTCGCGGTAAAGACCCGGCTCCCGACGATCTACGGCAGACCGGAATATGTGGATGAGGGCGGGTTGGTATATTACGGCCCAAGCTACACTGATTTGTATCGTCGAGCGGCTGTCTATGTGGATAAAATTCTGAAGGGAATAAAACCAGCGGATCTGCCTGTCGAGCAACCGACGAAGTTTGAATCTGTCATTAACCTTAAGGCGGCGAAGCAAATCGGTTTAACGATTCCACAAAAAGTGCTGGCGCGCGCAGATCGGGTGATCAAGTGACAGTCCTGAGTAACGAGTGCTGAGGACTGCGGTTCGGATGAAGCCAAACTCAGGACTCATAGCTCAGCACTCAGTCCTAGTGGTCGCTCTATGCGCCGTGTTCTTGGCGTTTTGCGCTTCCGCCGAAGCGCAGCAGCCGACGAAAATTCCTCGGCTAGGATTCCTGAGTGCAACTTCCCCCGATGCCAACTCCGCGCGGATTGCGGCGTTCCGCCAGGGATTACACGATGCCGGTTATATGGAGGGAAAAAACATTCTCATCGAGTGGCGCTGGGCGGAAGGACACTTCGATCGGCTGCCAAGTCTTGCGGCAGAACTGGTTCGGCTCAACGTGGACGTCATCGTTTCGAGCGGTCCCTCTCCCACACGTTTCTCCAAGCAGGCTACAACTATGATCCCCATCGTCATGGCGCAGGCGGGCGATCCTGTTGGGAGTGGATTCGTGGCCAGTCTCGCGCGACCTGGCGGAAACGTTACTGGATTGTCTACACTTGCTCCGGAGATAAGCGGCAAACGTGTAGAGCTTTTGAAGGAGATTGTCCCAAAGCTCTCACGGCTCGCCGTTCTCGGGATCTCGACCTATCCAGGCAATGCGGAGTCCTTAAAGGAAACACAACTTGCCGGCAGCGCCTTCGGAGTTAAGTCTCGCTATCTTGATGTGACAGATCAAAAAGACATAGAGTCTACCTTCCGTAATGCGATCAACGGTGGTACTGACGCAGTTCTTGTCTTGACGAGCCCGATTTTCAATTCTCACCGAACAAACGTGATAAGTCTTGCGGCGAAGGCCCGAGTTTCGACGATGTATCCCCAGAAAATATGTGGAGGAAGGCGGACTTATTGCCTATGGCGCGAGCGTTGTCGAATCATATCGGCGTGCGGCTGCATACGTTGACAAGATTCTGAAGAGCGACAAACCAGCGGACCTACCTATTGAGCAACCCAAAAGCTTTGAATTGGTTATCATCTCAAAGCAGCCAAACAGATTGGCCTGACGATCCCGCCGAGCGTGCTGGCAAGGGCGGACAAAGTCATCAGATGACAGTGCTGAGTAACGAGTGCTGAAGACTGAGGTTCAGATGAAGAAAAACTCAGGACTCATAGCTCAGCACTCACTGCTTTGCTGGGGAGAAGCGATCACCACCATTCTTTGCCTCTCTCTAATGGTCGCGATGGTAATTCCGGGAGCTATCGCCGAGGCTCAGCAGCCGACGAAAATTCCACAGATAGGTGTTCTACGACCTGGCTCACCTGCTGATTCAAACGATAATTTTTTTCCGGCAGGGGCTGCGTGGCCTCGGGTATGTAGAGGGGAAAAACATCGCGATCGAATATCGTTATGCGCAAGGGAAACTCGACCGATTTCCTCAGCTTGCCGCTGAAATGGTCCGTTTAAAGCCTGACGTTATCGTTGTGGGTACCACTCGGTTCGCCTTGGCCACAAAGCGGGCAACTAGCACAATTCCAATCGTCGTTATAGGAGGCGACATCGTAGGCGCCGGGCTGGTCGCCAGTCTGGCGCACCCGGGTGGAAACGTTACCGGTTTCACTGCCATTGCCGTTGATGTGAGCGGGAAACGACTCGAACTGCTAAAAGACGGCGTTCCAAACATCACACGGGTTGGTGTGCTTTGGTATCCTGGCCGGGATGAAGACGAAGTAAAACAGACGGACATTGCAGCTCGTGCCCTGGGCATAGCGATTCGTTCAACCGAGGTGCACGCGGTCGAAGAGTCCGACGGTGCTTTCGCCGTTTTAAAGCGGGAAGGCGCTAATGGTGTAATTCTGATCTCCGGGGCCTTCACGTTGTTTTACCGGAAAAAGCTTGTAGAGCTTGCGGTGAAGAACAAATTGCCCTCCATGTGTGAAGCCGTTGGTCCCAAGACGGTTGCCTAATGAGCTAATGGCGCGAGTGGATACGATAGGTCGCGCCGCGCTGCCGTTTATGTGGACAAGATTCTCAAGGGCGCCAAGCCAGCAGACTTGCCAGTTGAACAACCGACAAAATTCGAATTCATCATCAATATGAAAACCGCGAAACAACTCGGTTTGGTTGTTCCTCCGAATGTCCTTGCTCGTGCCGATCGCGTTATCCGTTGATCTCACAATCTAAAATCGGCAGTCGCAAACCTGTACTGAGTTATGTCGAAGTATCCAAAATGGTTAGGATTCTTGCTAGCGCAGGCGGATCGGGTGATTCGATGACGATAATGTCGCTCGCCGTGACGGTTGAAAGTCGCCGTCAATACCAAGTGTTAACCGACAAATCCGTCTACCTGGACCAAGCGCTTGCCGACAGGGTCGACGGCCAGGAACAGACTTTCCAGAGCGACAGCGCCGAGCAATGCTGGACCTTCCGGCGCAATAAAGCATGGAGTGGTAATTTCATCGCCATTCAAAGCCAATCGTGCCTCGGCTATCGGCCAAACATCACGTTGTCCGCCGGCGATAACGACACGTTGAGAACGGGTCGGTTGAAGCTCGAGCTTTTCGGCCAGCAACCGCGGCACAACGCTAAGCGTTGCTCCGGTGTCCACCAGAAGCTCAACTTCTTCAACCCGTCCTGTCGGACCGGTCAAATGGGCTTTTACATGGAACAGTCCCATATCAAGTACTTCTGCTAACCACCGTAATTCTAACCCAGGCAACCATAAGACGACAATATGATTCATCGTCAAATTCGTTGCAAACCTCCTAACTCTCCCATTAGCAGCCAACTGGTTTCGAGCTGGTGATCAAATTGAAAGCCGCTAGACAACTCGGCCTCACAATTTCCCCCAATGTGCTGGCCCGCGTTGATCGCGTCATCAGATAAAAGATGAATAGTTGTTCGCAAGCAAAGAGGAGACGACACCAGTGGTAAAAAGAATGTTAGTTGGGCTGCTCACAACACTTTCTTTGGCGCTTGTTTCTAACGCCGATGCGCAACAGGCTGGAGTTCGTCGCGTCGGAGTCATTATGCAGGGCGGTCCGTATTACGAAGCAATCGATGGACTCCGCGATGGATTGCGAAAACTCGGACTTCAAGAAACGAAAGACTTTGTTCTCGAGATTCGGGATGCAAAGGGAGATCTGAAGCTTGCGGAGGAATCCGCGCGGGAGATAGTTGATTTGATTTACACACTCGCCACATCGTGACCAAAGCGGTCAAGCAGGCGACGACCGAGATTCCGATCGTTTTCTATGCCGGGAACGATCCTGTGGCCCTCGGGCTAGTGGAAAGTTTTGCGCATCCCGGCGGGCGGCTGACCGGCATCCATTTTCGTGTCGGCGATCTTACTGGAAAACGGCTGGAAATTTTAAAGGAGATTTCTCCTAAACTCCGCCGAGTCGTGACTTTTTACGATCCCAGCAGCTCCGTTTCGCTCGAAGCAGCAAAATTCGGCCGGGACGCTGCGAACCAAATGGGAATCGAGCTTCTCGAGCGACATGTAGCATCGGTCCAGGATCTCCGATCGGCTCTAGGTGCTTTGAAAAAAGGCGAAGTTGACGCCTATGCCTATACCTCAGATGCGATGGTGGGCAGCCAGGCGCAACTCATCATCGACACAGCGAAGGCCAAAGGATTCGCAACCATGTATCATGAAGGAGGACTCGTTACCGAAGGCGCATTAGCAAGCTACGGGATAAGCTATTACGGAGCCGGTCTCACCTCTGCGAAATATGTCCAGCGCATTCTGGCCGGCGCTAAACCCAAGGATCTTCCGGTGGAGACGGTGGATAGGATCGAACTCGTGATCAATCTGAAAACTGCCAGGCAAATAGGCCTTACGATTCCACAAAGAGTGCTGACCAAAGCGGACAAGGTCATCAGATGACAGTGCTGAGTAACGAGTGCTGAGGACTGAGGTTCGGATGACGAAAAACTCAGGACTCATAGCTCAGCACTCAGCACTTTGGCAGGGACGCGCCATGAAAACCCTTATTTACCTTCTTCTAGTCATCGCGATGATGGTTCGAGGTGGAGAGGTTCAGGCGCAGCAGCCAGCAAAGAACCTACCGCGGATAGGGTATTTAAGCGCCAGCTCGCTTGCCGCCATAGCGAGCCGCACCGAAGCATTCCGCGACGGACTCAAAGATCTCGGTTATGTAGACGGAACAAATATTATCATTGAATATCGATATGGAGATGGAAAATTGGATCGCGTTCCGGCGCTGGCGACCGAACTGATGCATCTTAAGGTCGTTATGATCGTAATCGCCGGCGGCAATGCCACCGTTGCCGGCGCAAAGCGAGCCATCGACTCGGTTCCCATCATCATGGCCAATGTTCAAGATCCTGTCGGCAGCGGATTTGTTGCAAGTTTAGCGCGGCCCGGTGGAAATATTACAGGGCTTTCGACGCTGACTGCAGAGTTGGTCGGCGAACGGCTCGATTTGATTCGCGAGACGTTCCCCGAGGTATTGCGCGTTGCCGCGCTTTTCGATCTGCATGACGATTCGAAAATCACCGAATTAAAGGAAGCTCAAGCCGTCGAAAAAGCTGCGGGCGTCAAACTGCAAGCCGTCGGGGTGCACAACTCTGGCGAGTTCGAAAGTGCATTTGCGGCTGCAGCTAAAGAACGCGCAGGGGTTCTGATCGTATTTCAGAATGCGCTCACCACTACGAGCAGAAGATCCATCGCCGGTCTCGCGATAAAAAACCGCTTGCCGACAGTCTGGGCTGACAGCGGGCTCATGGATCGGTGGACTGATGTCCTACGGGCCCAATGCTTCCGATCAGTTCCGCTGCGCAGCGATATATGTCGATAAGATTCTGAAGGGAGCCAAGCCTGCCGGTCTGCCGGTGGAGCAACCAACCAAATTCGAGCTAGTGATCAATTTAAAAACCGCGAAGCAGATTGGTCTGACCATTCCAGCCAACGTCTTGGCCAGAGCCACAAAGTCATACGATGAGCCGTATCGCAAGGCCGCCGCAACCGTGAGGAGAGAATTATGAATCAAAAGATTCTTGGTCTTGGGCTTGGCGCTTTGCTTTTGGCAATCAGCTTTCCCGCCCACGCGCAGAAGGAGCCGGTGACACACCGGATGGGTATTTTACATGCAGGTACGCCACCTGATGTTAACACCGATATCTTCATCGATGGTCTTCGGCAACTAGACTATAGCGATGGGAAAAACATTTCTATCGAGCACCAGTTTGCGCAAGGAAAGTCAGACCGTCTTCCAGAACTCGCGAAGGAACTGGTCCAAATGAAAGTCGACGCGATGTTTGGCGGAGGAGCGCCGGCTGCTCTCGCTCTCAAACAAGCGACTAGGACAATCCCGATTGTCTTTGTAACCACGACTGATCCCATCGGAATTGGCCTCGTCGCAAGCCTCGCACACCCGGGCGGCAATATTACAGGCATCACCCTTCAGGCTTCCGATTTGTGGCCAAAACGCTTTGAGATTCTGAAAGAAGTGTTTCCGAAGCTTTCAACAGTAGCGATGCTGTGGAACAAGGGCTATGGGGGCATGGCGCTCGAAGCGCGAGCAACTGAGGAGGTTGCCGGCCCTTTAGGCGTAGTCTTGCTGGATCGCGGCCTCAACAATGCCAATGAGCTTGATTCGGCCCTCGCATTGATGGCCAAAGAACGGCCCGATGCGTTCCTCGCTTTAATGGATCCAGTACTAACCGGCTACAGAAAAAGAATTCTTGATTTCTTAGAAAAGAATCGTTTGCCCGCGATTTTTCAAAGTGGCGAATGGGTCGAAGCCGGCGGTCTTATGTCATATGGGCCGCGGTTTAACGATGCACTTCGGCGCGCTGCCACCCTGATGGACAAAGTCCTCAAGGGAGCCAATCCCGGCGATATCCCGGTCGAGCAGCCCACGAAATTCGAGCTCGTGATCAATCTCAAAACTGCCAAGGAGATCGGCGCGACTATACCTCCCAACGTGCTGGCGCGTGCGGATCGGGTCATCAAATGACAGTGCTGAGTAACGAGTGCTAAGGACTGAGGTTCGGATGAAGAAAAACTCAGGACTTACACATCAGCACTCAGTCCTTTATGCTGCGCTTTGCGCCATGCTCTCTGCCCTTTGCGTTTCCGCTGAAGCACAGCAGCCAACGAAAGTCGCCCGAATAGGACTTATAGTCGCCGTCTCTCCGTCAGCGGCTGCAGCGCGCATCGAGGCTTTCCGGCAAGGCCTGCGAGAGCTTGGGTACATCGACGCGAAGAACATAGTCATCGAGGCACGGTATGCGGAGGAAAATTTGGATCGCCTTCCCACGCTCGCTGCCGAACTGGTTCGTCTCAAAGTAGACGTCATTGTCACCGCCGGTGGGCAAGCAACGCGCGCCGCGAAGCAAGCAACCTCGACGATTCCCATTGTTATGACACAGGACCCCGATCCCGTTAGCTCGGGCTTCGTCGCCAGTCTCGCTCGACCTGCTGGAAACATTACTGGCTTGTCCACGCTTGCGCCGGAGCTAAGCGGAAAGCGCCTGGAGCTTCTAGGAGAGGTCGTCCCTAAGTTCTCCCGCGTGGCGATCGTCGGCACTTCAACCCAGCCGGGCCATGCGCAAACGGTCAAGGAGCTAGAACTCGCTGCGAAGAAGTTCAAGGTGCAGACTCAACCGCTAGATGTTTTAAAGATCAGCGACATCGAGATTGCATTTCGAGCGGCTTCCAGCGGACGTGCGGACGGAGTGCTCACGCTAACCAGCGCCATTCTCCGTTCTCAACGAGCACACCTGGCAAGCCTTGCAGTGAAGAATCGGATGGCCGCGATTTACAACGACATCCAGTTTGTAGAAGCCGGAGGACTGATCTTCTACGGCGTGAGCTCTCTGGACTTGGACCGGCGCGCGGCGAGCTTTGTAGACAAGATTCTCAAAGGCGCGAAACCCGGTGACCTCCCCATTGAGCAGCCGGCTAAGTTCGAGCTGGTGGTCAACCTGAAGGCCGCAAAGCCGATCGGCCTCACGATTCCGCCCAATGTGCTGGCACGGGCAGATCGAGTGATTCGGTAGCGACATTCAACGGCCGAGTACAATACAACTCTCACAAAAACGAGGCAACTAACTTTCGCCGAATTCCTTTTTATTGCCACATGACGTTTCTCTCTAATCATCTTCTGATCATTCCCCTAATGTTTGGCCTGACAACGATTCTCGCCGGCGCCGACATTACGCATGGCAGCGAGCGCCGTATCGGCGTGCTCTCGCCGTTCATCAACCAAGAGAATCTGTTCTTTGATACGTTGCGGCGGGAACTGAATAGGCTCGGCCACATCGATGGGAAAGACGTGAGCTACGTCTACCGCAACTCAGAGCAATTCGACGGATTGACCAGTCATGCAGCCGATCTGGTCCGTCTGAAGGTCGACATTATCGTTACCGAAGGCCCTCAAGGTGTGCGCGCAGCAAAGAATGCGACCTCCGCTATACCCATTGTATTTGCAAATATCGGTGATGCGGTGGATCAGGGGTTCGCCGCCACGCTCGCTCGTCCGGGCGGCAATCTCACGGGGATCTCCTCGCTGAACGTGGAGCTCAGCGCCAAGCGGCTCGAGCTCCTCAAAGAAGTTTTACCCGGACTTCTTCGGGTGGCAATCATGCGCGAAGCGGTCGGAGATGCCGGACCACTGCGCGCCATCGAGACCTCGGCGCAGGCTATGGGACTGAAGCTCCTGATCTTGCAGGTGCGCGACGGAGATGAAGTGCCCAGCGCGTTTTCAGCGATGACCGCTTCGCGCGTCGGCGGCCTCGAGCTTTTGCCCGGCTCTCTCTTCGTCAGCCGGATGCGCAAGATAACCGAGCTTGCGGCAGATTCGAAACTGGCGGCAGTTTTTCCCGACGCGCGCTTCGTCCGAAACGGTGGACTGATGAGTTACGGTCCCAACGTGGTGGAGCTATACAAACGCGCCGCCAACTACATCGATAAGATTCTCAAAGGAGCAAAATCGCGGGATTTGCCGGTGGAGCAACCCACGTCGTTCGAGTTCGCAGTGAATCTGAAAACGGCCAAAGTCCTCCGCGTCAGCATTCCTGCGGCCGTTCTGATGCGCGCCAATCAGGTAATTCAAAACGATGGCTCCAGCTGAACAAAGCAATGACCGTCAATCCGGTCAGCTATTGCAGAAAAATGATCTCCGGTGTCCCTTCCGCGCTGATGTTGGCTTGCAGCAAGATCAATGGAGTGTCTCCGGCGTTCTGCCAGGAGTGAACGAAATCAGAAGGCTCGTACTGGATCGCCCCGCGAGCGCGCGGTTCGGCCTTGTCGGGTGTTCTCAAAAGCCCCGATCCCGAGAGCACATAATAGAGGGCCGCGCCCGAACGATGATGCATCGGCGGCGCGGGCAATTTCGGCGGGGCTACCACACGCGTCAGGGTAAATTCGTGAGGACCCGGCTTCAAACCTTTCACCGGTTCGGTTGTTTGATAAAGTTCCGTCACGACAGCGGGCTTGGAATGCGGCGGTTTGTTCAATTCAGCAGCGGTGATCAACAAGAATTCAAAAAATACCGTCGGGCGGCCGCCGCCGGCCTTGAGAGTGAGATTTTTCCCCGCCTGAAGAAATGCGCCCTCGCCGTCTTGCAGATTTTTGCTTTCCGATTCGCTTTCCACGATGAGTGTACCCGACGTTGGATAGATCATCGCATTGGCGCCAGAATAAACGACCGATTGTCCGGCGCCCAACTGAACCTGTAGTAACTTCATGTAGAGTGAAGCGTTGACTACGTCATCGAGCTTGCCGTTGGCAATAAGAATCCGCACGGGCTTCTGTGCTGGAGTCGGCTGGGCGTACGCCGGCACGCTCACAGCCAAAGCCAAAATGATGATTCTCGCGAGAATGTCCATAGCTGCACCTCCAACGTTGTGACCCGGTGCGGTATCTAGCGTACGCGCCGGAAACCGTCAATGAAAAACCGCTCGTCCACTGTTTTTTAGTCATTTAGAATGCTTTTTAACCCATTGGAGTCGCTCGCTCAGACCCCATTCGAGTCATTATGGCGTTAAATGTAGCCAAGTGCTGCCGCGAGCGGATCGGGTCATCAGATGCCAGTGCTGAGTAACGAGTGCTGAGGACTGAGGTTCAGATGAAGCAAAGCTCAGGACTCATAGCTCAGGACTCGGCACTTTCGCGGGGACACGCGATGAAAACTCTTATTTACCTTCTTCTGGTCATCGCGATGATGGTTCTAGGTGGAGTGGTTCAGGCGCAGCCGGCGAAAGTACCGCGGATAGGATTTCTCGGCACTGCCTCCCCTTCCGCTGCCTCGACGCGCATCGAGGCACTCCGACAAGGTCTGCGCGAGCTTGGGTATGTGGATGGGAAGAACATCGTCATTGAGCAACGATATGCCGAGGAGAAACTCGATCGCCTGAATGAGCTTGCGGCCGAGCTAGTGCTTCTCAATGTAAAGCTGATCGTCACGGTTGGTCCGGCAGCAACGCGTCCCGTCAAGAAAGCAACCGCCGTGATTCCTATTGTGATGGGGGTTGATGATGACCCGGTTGGCAATGGATTCGCCGCCAGCCTTGCACGACCGGGCGGGAACATAACTGGACTGGCATCCCTGTCACCGGAAATAAGCGGCAAACAATTGGAGCTTCTAAAAGAGATCATTCCTAGTCTCTCTCGCGTCGCTGTCCTTGGGAATTCGACCCAACCAGGCACCGCACAATCGTTAAGAGAAGTGGAACTCGCTGCCGGCGCGTTAGGGGTAAAGCTTCAATACTTGGACGTACTAAGTCCCGAGGATATAGAAACCGTATTCCGAGCCGCAAGCAAAGGGCGTGCTGACGCAGTCCTAGTGCTGCGGGCGGGCGTCTTCTTTGCTCACCGGAGACAGATTGTCGACTTCGCGGCAAAGAGCCGCCTCCCAGCGATATATTACACTACCGAATATGTAGAAAATGGGGGGCTGATGACCTATGGCGCAAGTATTACCGCTCTATTCCGTCGTGCTGCAGTGTACGTGGACAGGATTCTCAAAGGCGCCAAGCCCGCCGATCTCCCTATCGAGCAGCCAAAGAAATTCGAGCTGGTCATTAATCTGAAAACCGCCAAGCAAATCGGATTGACGATTCCACAGAGAGTGCTGGCGAGAGCGGACAGAGTCATCAGATGACAGTGCTGAGAAACGAGTGCTGAGTACTGAGGTTCAGATGAAGAAAAACGCAGGACTCATAGCTCAGCGCTCAGTGCTTTCTGCGGTGCTATGCGCTTTGTTCTTTGTGCGTTGCGGTTTCGCTGAGGGAGCGTCGGAGAGCAAGGTTTACCGCATTGGAGTTATTCATCAGGGCGGACCGTATCGAGCGGTCGTAAATGGGTTTCGCTCCGGGTTACGAGAGCTGGGACTCGAAGATGGCAAGAAAATTTCTCTTCAAGTCCGCGAAACTAAGAGCGATCCGAACATGATCGAGGAGGTAGCGAAGGCATTCGAGCGCGACAAAGTTAACCTGATCTACGCGATTACCACTGCCGTAACCGAACCAGTCAAGAACGCCACTTCGAAAACTCCTATCGTTTTTGCCGTAGGGACAGATCCCGTCACGAGCGGACTTGTGCAGAGCTTTGCCAAGCCCGGCGGCAGACTTACGGGTGTTCAGTACTCGGTTACCGATCTCACGGCTAAACG
>Ga0075424_100005081_pt1 | contig 12534 bp, 13 predicted proteins | sample SoiMethybrSBSTD3_FD_75301 | JGI IMG/M metagenome (GOLD analysis project Ga0075424, IMG submission 75301) | Bulk soil microbial communities from a Populus tree surrounding site in Tennessee, USA - Soil MetaG P. TD hybrid SBSTD3 | ecosystem: Environmental > Terrestrial > Soil > Tree plantation... | reverse complement strand
TTTTATAGAGCGTATCGTGGTGAGGTGGGCCAGAGATACGATGTTCATGATGGCCCTCATGAACAGAACTTCGTCACTGCGGGGCTACCGAAGTCCGGGACGCCAGAGCCTGGTTTAACCGGATCTCAAATAGCAAAGGAACCATGTCTGCGTAGTTTCCATGCGCGGCCGGCTCAGTGCGACGTCGATAATTTCCTCGTAGAGAATCGGGATCGGTGATCAGCCATAGTCGATCTCCCCTCGGGTCAACGGCAATTCCTTCCGGGGAGGTCCAATAGATCTCTTGATCTTCAGGATCTCGAAAGTCCAAATCCACATAGGACATTTGTCGCGTGCGCATTTCATAAAAGAGAAGCCTTTCTTGATCTCGAGCGATGATGGCAAGCGTAGGGGGTTGTATAGGAAGGAGGGTCAGGTCGTTTACGTTGATAGCCCCTTTACCAGAACGAGGAGGCAAGAGGGAGAAGGGCACGTCCAAATCATCCAGCTGCAACTCTGAACCGTTCGGAGGTATGGGACCTCGATAGATGTGCGGCTGCCCGTGACCATCTCGTTCGTAAGCCAGAAAGAGATTCTCTCCATCGCTAGCGACGCCTTCGAAGCGGGTGTTGGGATCGCCTGGAGCGGGTTCCACACTGAAGCGGGCACGTAGGATTCGAGCCACCGGAGAGATCTTTTCGCCCGGTTCATACCGGCTCTCCAGAACAAAGTTCCCATCAGTCTCAACCGCGATGTAGAAGACCAGTGGGTCACCAATTTTGAGACATAGGCCTTCCAAATCAGGATTGCTGATCCGCAGCGATTCGGGGATTCCACCCAAGGTCTTGCCGTTGAAGTCAAGCTTGACAGGATCACCGACCAATCTAGCTGTGGCCGGGTCGATTCGGAAAATGTGCCCGGCAAAGTTGCTGCGCTGGTCTCCTACTGCCCACAAGAACTTTCCGTCATAGGCGAGGCCCGATGTCTGAAGGCCTTGCATACGTCCCTCGACCACGGGTGGGGCGATAGGCCTTCCTTCAGAATCCAGCACCCAACGACCTCTTGTCCGGAGAGCGGCATGGTCACTATGTGCGGCTTGTCCTTGGTGTTGGTAGAGTGACGTTGAGGAGGCGACGGTAGCGAATGCTTGCACCCGCTTCATGTCGCCGGAAACTCGCCAGCAATTAAGAGTTACAAATATCAGAAAGACGGTGATGGAGATTCTCTTCATCAAAGGCATTTAGACATGGTGTGACGGTGCGCGAAGTGATTGCTTAATTCCGCTGGCATGCTATCACAGCTTTCCAGACTGTGAGACACTTTGGAGCACACAGTCCTGACTCATATTCAAGGTGTTGACAGGATGAACAAGTGTCAACAAAACTCGGCATTCTATGTCAGAATACCCGAGTGTTGTCCTGTGCAGGTTGTCTGATATCAAGAAAAGGCAGGTGCGATTGAGCAACATACATTGGAACCTGTTGTCTCGCCCAAAAGAATCCGAAGCGGACCCGATGACGTTGTATCTGCGGCAACGCCAGTCCTCTAACCGACGCATTTTGATTCAAGGATTGCTTTTTGTCTTGACTGTGATCAGTACGACGCTGGTGGGTGGTTTTGCCTATTCGGCCTGCCTAATTCTGATTCTGCTATGCCACGAGATGGGGCACTATTTTGCTGCGCGCCACTACGGTGTTCCTGCGACCCTTCCATATTTCATTCCATTTCCGCTGAGTCCGTTTGGGACATTTGGTGCCGTCATTAGGATGCAAGGGATCATTCCAAACAGAAAGGCCCTCTTTGATATCGGCATTCTGGGCCCAGCGATGGGAGTGGTGGTGGCTTTGCCGGCAACGATTGTGGGAATTGCGATGTCGAAGGTCGTTCAGACTGCCAAGCTGGGTGAGAACACCATCTCACTGGGAGATTCGATCCTGTTTTCCATCCTCTCCCGCTGGATTCATGGGCCATTGCCTGACGGAAAGGATATCCTATTACATCCTATCGGTTTTGCAGGCTGGGCGGGTCTGTTTGTGACGGCTCTGAACTTGCTGCCTATGGGACAACTTGACGGAGGACATATCGTCCACGCGCTCTTCTACAAGAAAAGCACGACGGTCTACCGCATTGTCTTCGCGCTTTTTGCTGCCTTTGCAGTTTGGCATCATATGCAATGGCTCTTTTTTCTCGCATTGGTCTTCTTCCTGGTAAAACTGAAACACCCACCCACACTCGATGACGAACGGCCCATCGGCCCGAAGCGGTTTGCCTTCGGTATCGCTGCTCTCGTCTTTTTCGCAATCACCTTTCCGCCGGTTCCAATCAAAATTGGTCCCTAGACGGGCCAACTCATAGGCAATTGCACATCTTGATGACAGCAGCTCGTTGATGGGCCTCTAGAGCTTCTCGATTTCTTGGATCATCCGCCAAAACGAAATACCTTTACTGTGAGCCCTGATCTTTGTCAGCGGCGGCATTCGGCGTGGCCTTGATCGCCTTGCTTGACAGGAGTCGTTCCTGGGAATATTCAATGGCGTGTAGTTTATTCAAATAGACGAAGGTCTCGTGAGCCCGATTCCGCTTCAGCCACTGGAGCTCCAAACGCTCTTTCCGGGTCAACTCTTTCTGCGCTGACAGGCGGGCAAGCCGTAAGGAAGGATGAAGCCATTCTACGCCGAAATTCTTAAGTCCATAATGGACTCGACTAGGCCCTCCGTTATAGGAAGCCCCCACGGCATACTTTTCGTAACCAGACCCCATCAAACCTGGATACGTGCCTGACAGCTCGGCCAGATCATGATCCAGGAGACAGATCTCAGCTTTAATCGCACTAACGTGATTCCTGGTTGCCTCTCGAAAGTCCCGGGTGATTCCCGCGTCAGGGTACCGGCTCCATACGACTCCCATCCCCATGGGAGTGAACTGTGTGAGGCCTCTCGCGCTGGCATAGTTTCCGGTAAAGCTGTAGGCGTCCTCCTGATTGGCTCCAATGATTACCAGGATGCGCTCGGCTAAACGAATAATCTCACCGTTTTGCCCGTCTGAAAACTCTGTGTCATTGGCTGCGATAGACCGGAAACGGCCTGGGTCCATCTGCTCTGTCAAAATCAAGTTAAAGTAGTCCTCGTTGCTGAGACCCTGGGCACTCGCAAGCGATTCACCCGGACGCGCCAGCGAAGGGACCGACTCCAGCTCCTTTCGGGCTTTCACGATCTTTTCCATCAGGTAAGTTCTGCCGGTCTCAACCAACTCGCTCTGCAGTAATGCGCTGGAATAAGGAGAATAGATGATGGCGTCTTGCTGCAGAAAGTTCTGGCGCTCAGCATCGAGCGCATAGAGCATGGCGACCACCCCTGTGCTCGGAGGATCCAGGATGGTGATTGAGGAATTGAATCCATTCCACCAGTCAATCCGATACTGAATTCCGGGATCATTGAGAGAGAACTTCTGGTTCGATTCAATGCCGGAAACAATCTTGATCTCCCCCGTCTTGAAATCGGCTAGGGCCAGTCTAATTTCGCGTCTTGATGGTTGCTTGCGAACTCCGGGAAAATAGAGGACGGTTTCCTTCTCGAGCTTCGATTTGGCCTTTTCGATTATCGGAAGTAAAGGAACGTCTGAGGCGAACGGTGCATCGCTTAAAGGCGGCATCGGTTTGAAGTTGCGCCGCACCTTCAAACGTCGATGGCGACGATGCTTGGACGACCTGCCCTTTGTGGATCCTTGGCTGGAAGAGGTGCTTGACGCGGCCCATGCTTCAGCGGGCGCGATTCCAAGGCAGAGGTCGCTACCGACCAGAGCCGCCAACGCAACGGGAATGATCCAATGGCGGAGAACCTGCGTGAAACGTTTGCTGAGACACTCGAAGCCTCGCGGCTGCATGAGACCACCTCGTGAGGAGCTATTTGAAATCGAGAACAGCAAGGAACAGTTGATCTTGGGTTTGCGCTGTTCCATCATTAGTGCCTGGGACACTCCATTGTTCGTTTCCAGCCACCGGTTTCGGCAATTCGCATTCGAATGCTCGATCTGGAGCGCGCCGGTTACTCCCTTGGCTCCAAGCATGGAACCCTGGACAACCTAGTAGCGACTAAACATCGCCTAAAACAAATAGATCGGAAAAGAAGGAATGGGAGAAGAGTACAAAATTCTCACAGTCAACCAATCAAATCCGCGCTAAAGTCCCCCCCTTAATCTTATCTCACTAGAGCCCCAAGTTTGAATAAGAATTTGAGAGGCATTGTTAACGACGTCTTTTGCGTTATAATGATCACTCCAAATTGAATACAAAAAGGAGAAATGCGATGTCTGACTATGCGCATCCTGAAGTCTTGGTAACCACAGAATGGGTTGCCAGCCATACCAATGATCCCAAAGTCAAGATTGTAGAAGTTGATGTCGACACCAAAGCCTACGACGAGGGCCACATCCCCAACGCTCTCGGATGGGCCTGGAACACGCAGCTTTGTGACACCGTCCAGCGAGACATCATTCCGAAGGCCCAGTTCGAGAAATTGTTGGGCCATTCCGGGATTGACAATGGGACAACAGTGGTTCTCTATGGCGACAACAACAACTGGTTCGCGGCGTGGGCGTTTTGGCAGTTGAAGATCTATGGGCACGCGGACGTGAGAATCATGAACGGCGGTAGAAAGAAGTGGCTGGCTGAAGGGCGAGACCTGAGTGGGGAAACTCCCAAGCCGGCTGCCGTTTCCTACAAGGCGGCAGAGCCCGACTTTTCCATTCGTGCTTTCCTTCCTCAGGTCCAGGCCGCCACAAAGCAGGGGGCAGTCGAGCTCGTAGATGTCCGCAGCCCGCAAGAGTTCACTGGAGAGATCTTATCGCCCCCAGGACTACCGGAAACCTGTCAGCGAGGGGGGCACATCCCAGGAGCTCGAAGCATTACCTGGTCAAAAGCTTGCAACGATGACGGGTCTTTTAGGTCGTTTAACGAACTGAAATCGTTGTATCAAAATGAGGGAATTAGCGGGAGCAAGCCCGTGATTGCCTACTGTCGGATCGGTGAGCGCTCCAGCCATTCATGGTTTGTCCTGAAGTACCTGCTGGGTTACAAAGATGTGAAGAACTATGACGGTTCTTGGACCGAGTGGGGTAATCTGGTCGGCGCTCCAGTTGAGAGGGGAGCTGCAGCCAGTGTTTCCGCCTGAGCCGTAGCCTTCAACCAGTTCATCATTACCCGTGGGCCAAAGGAAATGAAACCTACGGAATTCTCAGAGAAAATCATGGAGTTGAGTGGCTGGCCGGTCCGAGCTATCAGCGACGAGGCCGAGCAAGAAGCCATTCGTCGGGCTCAAGATTATCTTGCTAAAACTAGGCGTTTCACCGCTTGAGCCCATCCAACCTTAGGTGAGAGTGAAAAATGAGTCCTCGCTGAGGAGGCGCACTTTGCCTCCTCAGCGGAAAACCTGCCCAGCAAGAATTACCCCCGCATTGTAATAATTCCTTCAGCGTTGGGCTCTCGTCTGGTCCACAACGGGCACACCCTAATGACATTCCTTCACCGATAAGTGTTTGGCCCAACCCGTGCATCTCGCCCAGTGGATGGAGAAGCATCGAAACTCTTTAGGGGGCCGAGTATGCTTAAGAACTTGCTCTCATTGCTGTCGATTTCAGTTTTGCTTTTAAACTTCGGTTGCAGCGGTCCTTCTGTAACCAGTTCAGACAACACCAGCGTGGAATCAAAAGGTCTAAACCTTGCCAGCGGTGAAGCCAAGAGGAACAAGGCCGAACAAACTTTAGCGGCAGGAACCGTGATTCGGGCATCCCTGAACCATTCTCTCAGCACCGAGAACAACACTGCTGGCGACGCTTTCACAATGAAGGTCGTTGATAGTCTGAAGGTGGATGAAAAAACGGTCGTTCCCATTGGCAGCACCATCAAGGGAGTCGTCGCTGAATCCGCACGGTCGGGTCGGGTTAAGGGAAGAGCTCATATGGCACTGCAATTTACGGAGCTCATTCTTCCTAATGGCAGGTCGTACGCTATCCAGGCCGCCGGCATATCCCACATGGCGCCGACCACTAAGAAGCGCGACGCCATGATGATAGGAGGCGGAGCCGGGCTGGGAGCGGCGATCGGCGGAATTACTGGAGGTGGCAAAGGAGCAGGAATCGGAGCTGCATCCGGCGCAGGTGCCGGCACCGGAGTTGTCTTAGCGACGCGTGGGAAGGAAACAGGCTTCTCAGCCGGTTCAACCTTGAATGTCAAGCTGACCGAGCCATTGAATATGAACCTGTCGTGATCGGTAAGCGATGCGAAACAGGGCGAGGGGGAATCTGCAGATCGTCTCCCCTCGCCATTCCTTAGAAACTCGCAACAACCCTCACCTTAGTTACGAACCGTAAATTCAAAATTGTAGTCATAGATCCTGCCAGGGAGTTCGATGGGTACCGTGTACTTCACGGTGATGAACACGGTGGCTTCCTCTCTCCGGACCTTGATGTCTTCCTTGCGCAAAGGAATCTCTAGTTCGCGGGCCTTCGCCAGCACTGCTTCCTGAACGTCTGAGACGGGGCCGGACGATCCCCCGAAAGAGCTTTTTGCCGGCGGCAGCATTCCAACTGCACTCTGCGTGGCAATCTCCTTCATCGCATCTTGCAGCTGGTAATGACTGACGTACGGAGGGGCAAATTTGTAAGCCCCGTAGGCTAAGGCCCCAATAATAAGAAAGGTCAAGAAGCAACCGAGGTTACCTCCTCCATATTCTCCGGACTGTTTTCGGAGCAAACTCACGCCCGAGACACCGCGGCCTGGTTGAGCAAGCCGGCGGCTTTGAGCGTTAGATCGGAGTAATTGACTTCGCTGGTCCTCTTTGAGGCTCTCTCTACCCATTCTACTTTTCCTTCCGTAAACTTCTTACTGCCAAAGTTGATTCGAAAGGGAATGCCAATGAGATCGGCATCTTTGAATTTGACTCCGGGCCGCTCGTCACGATCGTCAATAAGCACTTCCGCACCGGCTTTCACGAGTTCTGCATAAGTGTTCTCAGCGGCTTCGACTAGCGGCTTGTCTTTGGTATTCAGCACTGAGATGAGACATTGAAAAGGGGCAATAGAAAAAGGCCAGATGATCCCGTCTTTATCATTGAAGGTCTCTATCGCCGCAGCCATGATTCTCTCCAATCCTATACCATAGCAGCCCATCACAATGGGTACCTGCTTCCCCTCGGCATTCAGAATGCTGGCGCCCATGCTCTCTGAATACTTCGTTCCCAGCTTGAAAATGTGTCCCACTTCCAGGGCTTTGTCGACCTTCAGGGGCCGACCACACTGAACGCACGCCTCGTTTGCCTGCACCAGACGCAGGTCGAAATACTCTGCCATATAATCCCTGTCGGGTGTAACTCCTCGCAAGTGATAATCGTCGCGGTTCGCTCCGCTCGTGAGATTTCTCCTGCCCTTCAGCGCACGATCCGACAAGACGCGAAATTGAGAGATCCCTACGGGTCCCAACGAACCCGCCGCAGCGCCCATAGCGTCCTGGATCTCTTCTGGACGAGCTGGGCGAATCTCAGCGCCCAGGGCCGATTGGAGCTTCGCCTCATTGAGCTGATGATCTCCGCGCAACAGGGCCAAGACGAGCTTCTGCTGAGACGAGTAGACCATTGTCTTGATCTGATGGGTTGCCGGGACGTTCAAGAATTGAGATATTTCCTCGATGGTCTTTTGACTCGGCGTAGAAACAAGCTGCGGCGCTTCCGGGCCAGGCTCGTCTGCAATCGCGTCCAGACGGGAGGTTGCCTTCTCGAGATTGGCTGCGTATCCACATTCGCAATAGACAATCTGGTCTTCTCCAGCTTCGCTGACCACCATAAATTCCTGAGACTGCCGTCCGCCCATCATTCCGCTGTCGGCTTCGACCACTCGATATGACAGGCCGCAGCGGTCATAAATTCGGCAATATGCCTCATAGTGCTTTTGATAACTGACGTCGAGCCCCTCCCAATCGACATCGAATGAATAAGAATCCTTCATGATGAATTGCCGGACTCGCAGCAAGCCCGCCTTGGGCCGCGGTTCATCCCGGAATTTGGTCTGGATTTGATACCAAATCTGCGGCAGCTCCCGGTATGAGCGGATTTCATCGCGAGCGATTGTTGTAAAAACCTCTTCGTGTGTCATCCCCAGGCACATATCCCGATTGGCCCGGTCTTTCAGACGAAACATGTTCTGGCCCATTGCCTCCCATCTCCCGCTTTCCTGCCAGATTTCTGCAGGCTGAAGTGCCGGAAGAAAGAACTCTTGGGCTCCGATTCGGTCCAGTTCTTCCCGAACGATCCTGGCGATCTTGTTCATGACGCGCTGAGCCAGAGGCAGGCACGAGTAGATTCCGGAAGCTAACTGGCGGATGTAGCCGCCACGCAACAGCAGGATATGGCTGGGCACCTCAGCTTCAGCCGGCGCCTCCCTCAACGTCGGGATGAACATATGACTCCAACGCATGAACTTTCCTCTGATGAATTCAGTCGCCTTCGGTCTCGGCTGGTCGGATGACGGCGCACCAGCCGCTCCGGATCAGCGCAGAACTCTCTTGCCTGCGATGGGCTAAGCTATTGCAACTTCAAGGCTCCGTCAAGGAAATTTTGAGCAGTTGGTCGCCTGAAAGGCTTGTCAGGAGCGGAATGCGAGAAGGTTGAGCCCGGACAAAATGTATTGTAATCACCTGATTTCTTGGATAAGATCTTCCAGTTTTTGTGACGCAATCCATACTTGACCATTCAAGGGGACTCGGAAATGTCTGCTATCACTCATACGAAACCCACCAAAGCTCTCGAGGTAAGTGACCCAGACGTGTTTCAAGCCATTGCTGACGAGACATCCCGGCAAGCTTCTCAGTTGGAGTTGATTGCCTCGGAGAATTTCGTTAGCGATGCTGTCCTGACTGCAATGGGCAGCGTGTTTACGAACAAGTATGCCGAGGGGTACCCGGGGCGGCGATACTACGGTGGATGCGAATTTGCCGATGTGGTCGAGACATTGGCCATTGAGCGCGCCAAGAAGCTATTTGGAGCAGATCACGTCAACGTCCAGCCCCATTCAGGGGCCCAAGCAAACATGGGAGCGTACATGACCGTTCTGTCCCCGGGGGACACGATTCTCGGCATGAATCTCTCTCACGGCGGCCACCTGACACATGGCCATCCTTTGAACTTCTCCGGCAAACTGTATCGGGTGATTGCTTATGGAGTTCGCAGAGACACCGAGACACTAGATTATGACGAATTGGAAACGCTGGCTCGCGAGCACAAGCCCAAAGTGATCGTGGTTGGGGCCAGTGCCTACCCAAGAATGATCGATTTTGAGCGAATCAGCAGGATTGCCGCGTCTACCCAGTCGCTCGTGATGGCCGATATCGCGCACATCGCCGGGCTCGTCGTAGCCGGAGAACACTTGAGCCCGATTCCCCATTGTGACTTTGTCACCACAACGACTCACAAAACCTTGCGAGGGCCTCGCGGCGGCATGATCATGTGCAGGGCTGCCTTCGCCAAGGACTTGGATCGAACCGTATTCCCGGGAATTCAGGGCGGGCCGCTGGTTCACATCATTGCAGCCAAGGCCGTTTGTTTTAGGGAAGCCTTACAGCCTCAGTACAAATCCTACATTCAGCAAGTTGTCAGGAACGCGAAAACATTATGTGAAACCATACAAAACCGAGGGTATCGCATCGTCTCAGGCGGGACGGATAATCACCTGGTTCTGATCGATGTGTTTTCGAAGGGTATCACCGGGAAACAAGCTGAGAAGGCTCTAGAGCAGGCAGGCATAACTGTAAATAAGAATACTATTCCTTTCGACACAAATCCGCCCATGGTGACTAGTGGCATTCGCATCGGAACCCCTGCCTTAACTACTCGCGGGATGAAAGAGGAAGAGATGCGAGTCATTGGAGAGTTTATCAGCGACACGCTCGAAAATATCCAGGATTCTAATTTGCAGCGGCGAATTCGTTCCGAGGTCAAGGAACTAACGAGTCGTTTTCCTCTCTATGAGTCAAGGATTTGAAGTTCTAGCCAAAAAATCCTACGCACAGATCTCCGATTGGGAGCGAATTCTAGAGCTCCGATAGACTCTCCCGCAAAAAATGGAAAGGGCATTCCCTTTAGTTCCTCTAGTTCCCATTTGGGGGGAAGTTGCTGGAGGGATTAGACTTGTGCAACCCACATTCGGTTATTCCATTTGTATGAGCAGTCGGGTCAACAGCGCACGCAGGAATTTCGTAATTCAGAATCCCTGCTCTGAGCCAGCGCTTACGGCGGGAGCGGGTCATCTGTAAGCCCTGATATCGGTGGTACTTAGATCTTTGAATTTGTATCGAAAAAACTTACCTCTTAAACTTTGGTGGAAGAACTGCTAAACTATGCCTACGTAGGAAGGACGGGAAGAGGTAATCAAAAAGTTAGATCGCAAGCCAACAATTTCCTCGGGAATGGAGGCGAGGACAAGCATCCAGGATGCTTGTTAGAATGCCCTTGAAAGAGGGGGAGAAAGGACATATGAAGAGAAAGCATTGGCTAAAGCTAGGTCGTTGCGAAGAAGTAGGCGTGAAGAGAACCCTGGAGAATCGCATCGTTTTTTGCGCCAACTGCGATGCTAACAGGACCCTGTCAGTGTCTTCTTCTGGAATCCTGACTTGCTCCAGCTGCTCTTCGGAAAACTGGATGTATCTCTCCGCACCGCTGATTGCCAACTTTAGAGAGTATGACGAGCGGAAGGTACAGGAACGCATTGCAGTCGACCGTTATATTGACAATCTGGAACGAGAGGCGTTTTTTACTCCTAACAACGCGTTTGTCTAACGTCCCTGAATCCCTCGTTCTTCTGCCCATACCTAATTCTGATCCCTTTTGAGAAAAACCCGCCCCCAGATGGCGGGTTTTTTGTTTTTCTGCTCTTCGCACTGAATCTGTCGGACTCGACCACATGAAATCCGATTCGACCTATAACCGGGCGGGACTCTGTGACGGTTGCAGGTTCGCCAAAATCGTCGTAAGTAGCAAGGGAGCCCGCTTCTACTATTGCCTGCGCTCCGAAACAGATTCAGCCTTCCCAAAATATCCACGTCTCCCAATGCAAACCTGTCCGGGCTTCGAACCAAGAGTGACCCCTCAAAAATCGGCCTGATCCTGTGGGAACTCTTGGACAGCAATCCCTGACCATCGTGATTATGCGTTGACCCGCTGTCGGCCTTCACCAATGAACTTTGCTTTTCCTGGCGGTAGAGACCTATGATATCGGCTCAGTCTTCGTTACTCTTCCAGTATTTGCTGAACTCGTTCAAGAAGGCGAGTGATTCAAAACCACGCATACGGTCCAGGAATACTTTCCCGATGAGATGATCGTGCTCGTGCTGAATGACTCGAGCCAGGAAATCGCGGGCCTGGAAATTCAGCCGCTTTCCTTCGGAATCATAAGCTTGAACTCTGATCTCCTGATATCTCGGCACCAATCCCCGCAGGTCAGGGATGCTAAGGCAGCCCTCCCAGTCTTCGATCATTTTCTCGGACACCACTGTTAAGGCCGGATTGATCAGCACCATCAGTGATGTTTCCTTTTCTTCCGATTTGTCGGAGCGGGTAAGAGCCTCAATCGCCATGATCTGCAAAGACTCGTGGACCTGCGGCGCGGCAAGACCCACTCCTCCGCATTCCTTCATGGTTTCGACGATATCTTGAATCAGCCGCTGAATGCTGGTGCTGGAAATCTGATCAATCGCCAAGGGTCTCGCCACTTCCCTGAGCACGGGATGTCCTAACCTAGCTACTTTCAAAATTGACATGTGTTCCCTTCACCCCCGGTGTTAAACGGCTTCTATCTCACCCAAACTAGATCGACGGAAAGACCTTCGCTCATCGAATAGCCCAAACTCCCGGCGTGACTAACTCCAGCAAATGTCCGTCGGGGTCACGCAAGTAGAGGCTGCGTCCCCCTCGCTCCCAACCCATCTCAGCTTCAACTGGAATGCTTCGGTTGGTCAGCCAGGCTCGCCACCGGGCCAAGTCCTCAGTCGAAATTGCAAAAGCCAGATGAAGCTGACCCCGGCCGTCATGCCCTGGAATGATGCCGGCACCAGCCACTTCAATCGACTGGGAAGAGGCGCCCTGGAGAAACAGGAGGAGCACGTGCCTGTCGCTGACATTCATGGCTGCCATTCGGGGATCGCAATACAAAGAGCTAAAGCCGAACACATCGCTGTAGAATCGCTGGGACACCTCCAAATCGGCGACATAAAGAGATGTTTCCAAGACGCCTTCCAGTGGAGGCCTCATAGGTAATTCAGTCATAGACGTCTTCTCTCGCGAGCTCCGCTTGAAAATGGAATCAAGCTACGGGATGCTCCAGCTCCGCGATTCCTGAACGTTTCTCTGCCTTGTGCGGGCAGAAGCTCTTGACTTTGAGCAGAGCCTTCGCGATGATCCCATTAGAAGCGTGCTCTGTGCTTGGAGGTCAGCTGCGAGGAACATGATCTTCGAATCGGTTGTCGTAGGCCCCCTGCAGTGCAACTGTTACATCCTGGGATGTGAGAAAACCCGC
>Ga0075424_100005078_pt1 | contig 12538 bp, 12 predicted proteins | sample SoiMethybrSBSTD3_FD_75301 | JGI IMG/M metagenome (GOLD analysis project Ga0075424, IMG submission 75301) | Bulk soil microbial communities from a Populus tree surrounding site in Tennessee, USA - Soil MetaG P. TD hybrid SBSTD3 | ecosystem: Environmental > Terrestrial > Soil > Tree plantation... | reverse complement strand
TCGGCAACCTCATCCGCGAGGGCAAGACCGTCCAGATCCCCTCGGCCATCCAGACCGGCAAGCAGTTCGGTATGCAGACGCTCGATGACGCCATCATGGGCGTCCTCCAGAAGGGCTGGATCAGCCCGGAGGAAGCCTACGACAAGTGCATCGACCGCTCGAAGTTCAGGCCGCTGCTCAAGACGCCGCCCGACGAGCTGAATCAGTAAGGAGAGCCGAGATGCGCAAGTCGGAGATCGACGACCTGCTGTCCGCGATGCTGGACTCGCACGACAACGTCTCGGACCTCAACATCACGGTGGACCGCCCGCTGCAGGTGGAGGCGGCCGGCGAGCTGGTGGCGGTGCCGGTGGATCCGCCCATCGAGAACATGACGCCGTTCCAGACCGAGATCTTCGCGCTCAACCTGATCAACGGCGACCGCCGGCTGACCGAGCACCTGATCAAGTCGGGCTCGTGCGACAGCTCGTACTACCTGCCGGGCAAGGCGCGCTTCCGCGTCAACATCTTCTCCCAGCGCGGCAACTACTCGATGGTTCTCCGGAAGCTGGAGACCAACATCCCGACCATCGAGGGGCTCAAGCTGCCCGACGCCTTCAAGAAGATGCCGGGCGAGAAGAACGGCCTGATCCTCATCACCGGCGCCACCGGCTCCGGCAAGACGACGTCGCTGGCCGCGCTGCTCAACGAGATCAACGCGACCAAGTCGGTTCACGTCGTCACGCTGGAGGACCCGGTCGAGTACGTGCACCCGAACCGCAAGTCCACCTTCAACCAGCGCGAGCTGGGGCTGGACTACGACAACTTCGCCAACGGTCTGCGGGCCGCGCTGCGGCAGGCGCCCAAGATCATCCTGGTCGGTGAGATGCGCGACCGGGAGACGGCCGAGCTGGCCCTCAAGGCCTCGGAGACGGGCCATCTCGTCCTCTCCACGCTGCACACCGTGAACGCGGGCCAGGCCATCAACCGCGTGGTCGGCATGTTCGACAAGGACGAGGAGAAGCAGATCCGCCAGCGGCTGGCCGACACCATGCGGTGGGTCGTGGGTCAGCGCCTGGTGCCCAAGGTGGGCGGCGGCCGCTGGGCCGTGCACGACATCCTGGCCAACACGATCCGCTCCAACGAGCTGATCTTGCAAGGCGAGCAGGAGGGCAAGACCTTCTACGAGATCCAGGAGGTCGGTGAGCCGTTCGGGATGATGACGTTCGACCAGTCGCTGCTCAAGGCCTACGAGAACGGCCTCGTCACCGAGGACACTGCCGTCAACTACTCCACCCGCAAGGCCATCGTGCAGCGCGGGATCGACACCCTCAAGCAGAAGCGCGGCGAGAAGACGACGGACGTCGAGGGCCTCCGGCTGGACCAGGACTACAACCGCTCGGTCTTCGGCGCGGCGAGGAAGAAGTGAGTCCCGAGGCGCAGGGCGGCGACGGCGGGCAGTACGAGGCGCGGCTGGCGCTGGTCTGCGAGGACGCGCCGGAGCGGCAGGCGGTCATCAAGGCGGCGCTCGAGCAGATCGGCTTCGCCATGCTGGCGCCCAAGGGCGCCGAGGACGCCGTCGAGCGCGTCCGCCGCGACACCTACGAGATCGTGATCGTGGACGAGCAGTACCAGGGCACGAGCCCGTTCGACAACCCGGTGCTGGCGGCCATCCGGGCCATGCCCATGTCGCAGCGGCGCTGGATGTTCGTCACGCTGCTCGGACGCGAGTTCAAGACCTTCGACAACGCCATGGCCTTCGCGCGCAGCGTGAACGTCGTGGTGAACCTCAACGACCTCCCGCACCTGCCCGCGATCCTGAAAAAGGGCATCACCGACCACGTCGAGTTTTACCGCACCTTCCGCCAGGTCCTCGCCGAGGTCGGCAAGCGCTAGCTCAGCGCGTGCGCCCGAAGAATTTCCCGGCGATGGGGCTGGGGGCGGGGGGCTTCATCCCCTTGGGGGCGTCGGTCGGGGGCTTGCGGCGCAGCGCGATCGACAGCTCGTAGCTCCGGTCGTTGCTGGGATCGGCGTTGAACACACCGATCCAGAGCTCGCTGAACTCCTTGCCGAACCCTGCCAGTGTGGTGCCGCCCGTGCGGTGCTTCTTGGGCGCCAGCGGCTGGGTCTTGCCCGGCATGGGGAGCGCGATGAGCCAGGCGTGATCGGTCGGCGCGTCGTTCTCCCTGAGCTTGATCTCCACGTCGGGCGGCTCGGCCAGCGCGTCGCCGGCCAGCCGCAGCGTGAAGAAGCGCGCGGTGAAGGGGCCCGTGGTGACCGTGAAGAGGTGCGGCCCGATGCGCTCTTTCCAGCCGACCACTGCTTCCGTGTGCTCGTCGATGCTGCCCGGGTTCTCCGGCCGCATGAAGCGTCGCGTCTCGGCGTCGCTCTCGATGAGGCCGCCCTGCACCCAGGGTCCGGGCTTCGGCACGGCGTTGACGAGGACGTCCCTCACGAAGTCGGGATACGTCTTGTAGAGCCGTCCCTCGGCCACGACGTAGAGGTAGAGCTCCTGACCGAGCGGATAGGCCTTGTCGCGCTCGCGCGTCGTGAACTGCGGGTTGAGCCGGGTGAGTGCCTCGCGCACGAAGCCGTCCTCGATCTTCTCGATGTGCGCGAGCAGGAGCGCGTAGGCTTCGGCCACGCCGCCGCTGTCCGCATCCGCGCTCTTCTGCAGCGGCACCGACAGCACCGTCGGGAAGCGCTGGAGGAAGTCCCGCGCGGCGTCGGCGAACGTCGCCTCGCGCTCGCGCATCGCGCGCCAGCCGTTCCGCGCGGCGATCCACCATTGCGCGGTCTCCTGGGCCAGCTTCTCGAGCTGCTTCTCGCGCTCACGGCGCGCCTCGGGCGTCTCCACGTTGATCTTGTCGCCGGAGAGCCGGATCTCCACGACGACCGAGCTGGGGCCGCCGCCGACCATGGGCCCGCCGGGGCGCGGCGGGCCGCCCGTGGCGGGGATGCCGGGCGCGCCGCCTCCGCTGACGACGACACCGGGCGGGCCCGTGACCACGACGCCCGGAGGCGGTATGTAGGCGTCACCCGCGGCGTAGGCCGGGGCTGGGTGCGCGGGCTGCGCGTAGCCGCCGCCGGTCGGCGCGCCGGCCGCGGGCTCGGCGGGCGCGACGTACGCGGACTCCTGCTGATAGGCGGACGGTGAGTAGCCGGCCCCCGGCCCTGGGTAGGCACCCGGTGAATACACCCCGGGAGCGCGCCCCCGGGTACGCGGCTCGGGCGGCGGCAGCTCGTCCTCGCGGCCGAGCTTGCCGCGCAGCGCCGCCAGCGCGATCGGCCGGCCGAAGGACTGCGTGATGGCGTCCTGCAGGAAGGCGCAGCGGTCATCGTCGAGCGTGTTCCAGCCGTCGACGAGCGCCAGCAGCTCGGAGAAGGGCCGGAGAATGCCCGAGATCATCACGGTCTCGTGCTCGACGTCCCGCGGCGTGGAGCCGGCCAGCATGGCGTGCAGCTCGCGCGCCCGCGCCTGGCTCTCGGCCAACGGCCCGAAGCTCCGGTCGTCCCGATGGATCAGCGCCATGACGCGGTCGAGGACCAGCAGCGCGCTCTCGCGTGCCTCCTCCCAGGCGTGGGCCTGCGTCTGCTGCGCTTCGGCGGCCGCGATGGCGGCCAGGACGGGCTCGAGGTCGCGCAAGCTCCCGAGGTTCTCGCCATCGAGCACGAGCGCGAGCGCGCCTGCGTGTTCGAGCACGGCGTCGCGCAGCTCCGTGAAGGCGTCGCGGGCGGCGCTCAGCTCGTCGAGCAGGGCCGGGGGCGGCGGCAGCTTGGCGGCGAGGGCGGAGGCGGCGTCAGCGGCGCGGGTGCCCAGCGCGGCGAAATCGGCCCGCAGCGCCGTCAGCCGCCGGCCGAGGTCTTCGTGCGTCGCCTGTGTCACGCGGCATAGTATGCCATCACCCCTCCGGCATCCCGTCAGACGGCGACCATCCCGGCGACTATCCCTGGACGGTCAGGAATCGGGCATCCTGTCAATCCGCTGAATACCTGACGGGTCCAGGACGTCAACAGGATCAGACACTTGAAGCGGCGGTGGGGTTGGTATTCGGCTTGCCTCCCTCCGCCTCAGCCCAACAACGGGCGGCCGGAACCCCGGAAGGAGTCGGTGCAATGCGCAGCCTGCGTCCCCTGGTCGTGCTGATCGCTCTGGCCCTCGGCCTGGTCCTCGTCCGCGATGCCGCCGCCGGCACGCCGACCGACCAGCTGCGCGAACGCATCGACCGCATCGTCAGCATCCTGGACGACGGTGGCCTCAAGGCCGACCCGGCCGCGCGGAAAGCCGCGCTCCGGGGTGTCGCCGGGGAGATCTTCGACTTCACCGAGATCACCAAGCGTGCGCTGGGCCGGCACTGGCTGTCCGCCTCGACGGCCGAGCGCGACGAGCTCGTCCAGCTCCTGACCGCCCTGCTGGAGAAGTCCTACATGGTCCGCATCGAGCAGTACAGCGGCGAGCGGATCTCCTGGGTGGGCGAGAGCGTGGAGGGCGACCTCGCCACGGTTCGCACGCACTTCATGACCCGCAGCGGCACGCCGATCCCGGTCGACTACCGGCTGGCGCGCGCCGGTGACCGCTGGCTGGCCTACGACGTCAGCATCGAGGGGGTCAGCCTGGTCGCGAACTACCGCGCGCAGTTCACCAAGATCATCCAGACCTCCTCGACGCAGGCGCTGGTGGAGAAGCTGCGCGCCCGGCAGGAGTGATAGACTCTCCAAATATTTTTGCCCGGGAGGGACGCAGATGGCGTCGGTGTTTCGGTGGTCGCTGGTGAGCGTGGCGGTGGCGGCGGCGATGGTGGTGCACTCCGGGTCGGCATCGGCCGGTGTGCCCACGGAGCAGCTCCGCGGCCGGATCGAGCGCGTGCTGAAGGTGCTGGACCCCGCGGCGAAGGTGGACGGCAAGAGCGAGGAGCGGCGGGCGGCGATCCGGACGATCGCTCAGGAGACGTTCGACTTCCGCGAGATCTCGCAGCGCTCGCTGGCGCGCCACTGGCAGGGCCGCACGCCGGCGGAGCGTGACGAGTTCATCCAGCTCTTCGCCGACCTGCTGGAGCGCTCCTACATCGGCCAGATCGAGCAGTACAGCGGAGGCGAGAAGATCGTGTACGCGGGCGAGAGCATGGAAGGGGACCAGGCGCTCGTCCGCACGCGGCTCGTCACCAAGCAGGGCACCGAGATTCCGGTCGACTACCGCATGCACAAGGTCGGGGTGAACTGGCTCGTCTACGACGTCAGCATCGAGGGCGTGAGCCTGGTGTCGAACTACCGCGCGCAGTTCGACCGGATCATCCGCGGCGGCTCCTACAAACAGCTCGCCGAGAAGCTCAGGGCCAAGAAGGACGAGGCCCGCGAAGCCGACGCCGGGCTGAAGCGCGCGTCGTCGACTCCCAAGTAGCGGCGTGGGCGTGGAGGCGCGCGAGACCTACCGGCGCATCGCCGCCAACCTCGCCCGCGTGATGCACGGCCAGGAGGCGGCCGTCCGCCGGCTCCTGGCCGCCTTTGCCAGCGGCGGCCACGTGCTGCTGGAGGACTATCCCGGCACCGGCAAGACGACGCTGGCCAAGGCGCTGGCCCGCTCCATCGGCGCTGCGTTCAAGCGCGTGCAGTTCACGCCCGACCTCCTGCCGAGCGACATCCTGGGGGTGTCGGTCTTCGATCCGCGCGATCAGTCGTTCCGCTTCCACGAGGGCCCGATCTTCACGCACATCCTGCTGGCCGACGAGATCAACCGCGCCTCCCCCCGCACGCAGTCGGCGCTGCTGGAGGCGATGGCCGAGAGCCAGGTCTCCGTGGACGGTGCGAGCATGCCGCTGCCCGAGCTCTTCTTCGTCATCGCGACCCAGAACCCTGTGGAGTTCCGCGGAACGTATCCGCTGCCCGAGGCGCAGATGGACCGCTTCGCCATGCAGTTCGGGCTCGGCTACGTCGAGCCGGCCGACGAGGTGGCGATCCTGGCCGCCCAGGCCGAGCGCCATCCGCTCGACGACCTCGCCGCCTGCGTGTCGCTCGACGAGGTGCTGGCCCTGCGCAAGGCCGTGCGCGGCGTGCGCGTGAGCGACGAGGTCAAGCGCTACGCGGTCGAGCTCGTCCGCGCCACGCGCGGGGCCCCCGGCGTGCAGCTGGGCGCCAGCCCGCGCGCGTCGCTGGCGGTCATCGGCGCCGCCCAGGCGCTCGCGCTGTTCGACGGTCAGGCGTTCGTCGTCCCCGAGCACGTGCAGGAGCTGGCGGTGCCGGTCATCGCGCATCGCCTGGCGCTCGATCCGCAGGCGCGCTTCTCGGGCGCGACGGCGATGTCGGTGGTCGAGGAGATCGTCAAGACGGTGGCGGTTCCCGCCTGACGTCGTGCGGCGGTTCTGGTATCGCAACTTTCGGGCGGTGACGGGGCTGCAGTACCGGCTTGCGCGGCGCCTGACGCCGGCCGGCCAGCTGGTCGCCGCCGGCGTGGCGGCCGCGGCGATCGTCGGTCCCAATACGCGCATCACCGTCTCCTACCAGGCGCTCACGTTCCTGGCCGCGCTGCTGCTGGTCGGCGTCGTCTTCGCGTTGCGACGGCCGCCGCGCCTCGAGACGCGGCGCCGCCTGCCGCGCTTCGCCACCGCCGGCGAGCCGATCAGCTACTCGGTGAGCGTGCGCAATCCGGGCGCGGCGCCGCTGCGTGACCTCTCGCTGCTCGAGGAGCTCGGCGACCCGCGGCCGTCGTTCGAGGAGTTCCGCGACACGCCCGAGCCCGACGAGGCCCGGCGCAACATCTTCGACCGCAACGTCGGCTATCCGCGCTGGGCGTGGCTCATGGCGCAGAACCGGCGCGCCACGGTCGCCGAGCAGGCACTGCCGCCGCTGGCGCCCGGGGGCGATGCCACGGCGCGGCTCGAGCTCACGCCGCTGCGCCGGGGCCGGGTGACGTTCACCGCCACGGCCGTCAGCCGGCGCGATCCGCTCGGCCTCGTGCGCGCGCTCTCCCGCCAGCCGGCGCCGGACTCGCTGCTGGTGCTGCCGCGGCGCTATCCGATCCCCGCCATGGCGCTGCCGGGAGCGCGCCGCTACCAGCCGGGTGGCATCGCGCTGGCGTCGTCCGTCGGCGACTCCGAGGAGTTCGTCGCCCTGCGCGACTATCGGCCGGGCGATCCGCTCAAGCGCATCCACTGGCGCTCGTGGGCGCGGACGGGCCGGCCGGTGGTGCGCGAGTACCAGGACGAGTTCTTCGTGCGCCACGGCCTCGTGCTCGACACGTTCGTGGGCTCGGCCACGCCGGCCTTCGAGGAGGCCGTGTCGGTCGCCGCGTCGTTCGCGTGCACCGTCGGCACGCAGGAGTCGCTGCTGGACCTGCTCTTCGTGGGACCGCAGGCCTACTGCGTGACGGCCGGCCGTGGCGTGGGGCACGTCGACCGCCTGCTGGAGATCCTGGCGGCGGTGCGTCCGTGCCGCGACCGCGGCTTCGAGAGCCTCGCGCGGCTCGTGCTGCAGCGCGAGGCCGGGCTGAGCGGCGCGATCTTCGTGCTGCTCGGCTGGGACGACACACGTCGTGAGCTGGTGACACGGGTCCGTGCGCTCGGCGTTCCCACGCTGGTGCTGGTCGTCACCGAGCCGGGGATCAGGCTCGAACGCACGGGCGCGCACGACCTGCATCACCTGGAGACGGGGCGCGTCGCGGAAGGATTGGCCGAGCTCTGATGCCACCCTTCGTCCTCGGGGCCGCGCTGCTGTTCTGGGGCTGGCAGACCGGCTCGATCGTGGCGGGGCTCGCCATGGCGCTGGCGCTCGAGCTGCGCGTCGTCGTCAGCTCTCGCTGGGACCTGGGTCGCAGCGACTTCAACCGCGCCTCCGACCTGAGCGCCGTGCTGCTCGTGCTGATGGCGGTCTACCAGGCGCTGGCCAACGAGTCCGCACGCGCGGTGACCGGCATCATCCAGTGGCTGCCCCTCATCGTCTTTCCGCTGATCGCCAGCCAGCTCTACAGCGCGGCGGGGCGCGTCGAGATCGCGGTGTTCTTCTGGTCCCAGCGCAAGACGCCGGGGCTGACCCCGTCGGTCGACCTGGCCCCCGCGTATTTCGGGCTCTGCCTGCTGGCGGCCAGCACCGCCAACGCGCGAACGACGTTCTACGCCGGACTCGTCCTGCTCGCCGCCGCGGCCCTGTGGCGCGCGCGCGGCCGCGCCGGTGTCCTGCCGTGGGCCGCGGCGCTGGCGGTCGCCATCGCGCTCGGCTGGATCGGCCACGTGGGGCTCGCCGCCGGCCAGCGCGAGCTGGAGCGGCGCGCGCAGGCGTTCTTCCTGAACTGGATCCGCCGTGGCGACGTCGATCCCTACCGCAGCACGACGTCACTGGGCGACATCGGCGAGCTGAAGCTGTCCGATCGCGTGCTGCTCCGCGTCGACCCCGGCGCCGGCGCGCGCATGCCGATGCTGCTGCGCCAGGCCAGCTACAATCTCTATCACGCGCCCTCGTGGCTCGCGCTCGACGCGCCCTTCGTGCGCGTGCAGCCGGAGGCCGACGGCGCCACCTGGCAGCTCCGGGGCGGTGAGGATCCGGCCGGCCGGGTCACCGTGTCGGCCTATCTCACGCGTGGCCGCGGCATGCTGGCGCTGCCCAACGGCGCCGCACGCCTCGACGAGCTGATGGTCGTCGGCCTCTCGCAGAACCGGCTGCGTGCGGTGCGCGTCGAGGACGGCCTGGGCCTGGTGACCTACACGGCGCACTTCGCGGGGAACGGCGCCGACGACAGTCCGCCGACCGCGGCCGATCTCAGCATGCCGCCCCGGGAGATCGAGGTCATCGCCGGCGTGGTGGAGGATCTGGGGCTGTCACGCCGCACGCCGGCCGAGATCGTGAACGCCGTGCGCGCGCACTTCCTCGGCCGCTTCCGCTACTCGCGCTACCTGACCGGGACGCGTCCGGGCCGCAGCGCGATGGAAGACTTCCTGCTCAGCCGCCGCGCGGGGCACTGCGAGTACTTCGCCACCGGCACGGTGCTCCTGCTGCGCGGGGCCGGCGTGCCCGCGCGCTATGCCGTGGGCTACGGTGCCCACGAGTGGAGCAAGCTGGAACGGCGCTGGGTGGTGCGCGCGCGCGACGCGCACGCGTGGGCGATGGCCTGGGTGGACGGCAAGTGGATCGACGTCGACACGACGCCCCCGGTGTGGGTCACCGAGGAGGCCGGGCCGGACTCGGCGTGGCAACCGCTGGCGGATTTCTGGGAGTGGGGCACGTTCCTCTTCTCGCGCTGGCGCTGGAGCGAGCGCCAGGACCGGCTCACCGGAAGCCTCGGCTGGCTGCTCATCCCGCTGGGCGGCATCCTCGTGTGGCGGCTGTGGGCGCGCCGGCGCGTGGGCCGCGCGCCGGCGCCGGCCACGGCTCCCCGGCCGCCGGGGCGTGGCGACGACTCGGAGTTCTACGCGGTCGAGCGGCGGCTCACGGAGCTGGGCTTCGCGCGCCCGCGGACCGAGCCGCTGGCGCGCTGGCTCGACGGAGTCGTGGAGGCGGCCCCGCCCGGCGTGGCGACCGCGCCGCTGCCGCCGCTGCTGGCATTGCACTATCGCCATCGCTTCGATCCGGAGGGACTGACGGACGTCGAGCGGGCACGGCTGCGCGCCGAAGCCGAGCGATGGCTCGAGGATCACGCGTCAGCTGCAGCTTCGCCGCCCGCGGCAGCGCCTTGACCGCGGCCTCGCGACGGCTCGCCTGCGAGCGGTCGCGGCAGGGTTCGACCCACGTCAGCCGCACCGGCCGGCGCGCGCGCGTATACTTCGACGCCGATCCCGCGTCGTGCGCGGCCAGCCGGCGAGCGAGCGAATTGGTGATGCCGGTGTAGAGGGAGCCGTCGGCGCAGGTGAGGAGGTAGCAGAACCATCGCGCGGAGCCGATCCGCATCCGCCGTCGATCCTAGCACCGCGCGCGCCGCCGACCTCGAAACCCGGCGTGCCCGCCGCTTCCGCCACCATCCCACGCTGCGGGTCCGCACGGCCAGCGCCGCCCTGGCCTTCGTGGAGTCCGTCGGCTTCTGCTCCACCTTCTACTGCTTTCCCGAGGGGGTGGCGTGCCTGTGGGAGGCCGTGGTCGGCCGCGCGCGGCCGCGCTGGCCCAAGCGCTCACACCACGACGACGGCGTGGGACTCACCTGGCAGCTCAAGGACGAGCTGCCCGCCGCGCGCCGCGTGTACTACGGCAAGCTGCTGCGCGGCCGCCCGGTGCTGGTGGCGCTGGACCTCTTTCCGGCCTTCTACGCGCTCATGCGCGGCCGGCAACGCGCGCGCGACTACCGGGCGGAGTACACCGCCGGGCGGATGTCGCTGACGGCCAAGCGCCTCCTGGACGCCCTCGTCCGCGAGCACCCTCAGTACACACGCGGGCTGCGCGCCAACACGTTCCTGCTGGAGCCCTCGCGCACGCGCGAGTTCGAGCGCGCGATGGCCGAGCTGCAGCAAGGCCTGTGGGTGGTCAAGACCGAGGAGCGCTACGAGCCGACGTTCTCGTATCGCTGGGACCTGGTGGAGGCGTGGCTGCCCGAGCATGTCGCCGAGGGCCGCCGTCTCTCGCGCGCCGCCGCGCTCGATCGGCTGCTCGAGCGCTACGTGGCCGGCGCCGTGTTCGCGAGCCCCGTGCGGCTCGCCCGGCTGCTCGGCGTGCCTCGTCCAGAGCTCGCCGCGTGCATCGCGCGCCTGACACGATCTCGCAAGCTCCTGCATACATCCGTGGCCGGCTGGTCCGGCACCTGGCTGATCGCCGTGTAGGGCGCCGCCGTCGGCAGTCGGTGCAGGGCATGGCCGCTGGTGCTCGGCATTCTCTACGAAAGCTTCGTGCCCCCGCTCATGATCCTGTCCTGGCAGATCGACTTCGAGCTCGAGGCGCAGCGCGAGGGCACGGACACGCTGGACGCCAGCCGCTCGGAGCGGCTGGGGCGTAGCTTTTACACTCCGCGGCCGCTGGCACGCGATTCGCTGCCTTCCACGCCATGAAGAAGCGCAAGACTGCCGTCAGACGCCCGCCCAAGGACCCACAGGAAATTGCCGACCGTTCGGCGGCGCGGGGCGTGCCCGAGGACGAGCTGCAAGGTCCGCCCGCGCGGGAAACGATCGTGATGCGGAGCGACACCGAGCGCGAGGCCGAGGAGGCGGTGCGTGAGTACACGCAGTCGAGCCCCCGGTTGACCGCCGGTGACGTCGATGCCGACTGGCGCCGCGCCGACAGCGTCGGTGAGGAGGCGCCCGGCGGCACGGTGGCGACGCCCGACCAGAACGTCGTGGACGAGATCGGAGCCGCGCTCGGCGTGCCGCGCGCGCCCGACGAGCCGTTCCGTCCGTCGACCGAGATCCTCGAGGGCCGTGACCGCTATCGAGCGGAAGAGGAGGAGTAAGGGGCATGAGAGCGATGACCTTCGTGAGTGGCGCTGCCATCGGCGTCGGCCTGATGTATCTGATGGATCCCGATCGTGGCGAACGCCGCCGCGCCGGGCTGCGTGACACGCTGGCCGAGCTGAGCGAAAGCGAGCTCGTCGAGCGCGCTCTCGAGCGCGCGCGGCAGCTCGAGCCGCTGGTCGAGCGCGCGCGCAAGTACGAGCCGGTGGCTGCGATGCGCGGCATCGATGTGAACGCCCTGGTGGACCGCTCGACGCGGATGCTGGAGCGCTCGGGAATGCTGGAAGCGCCGGCCCGCTGGTGGGCACGCGCGTCCAAGCGTCCCGAGGTCCAGCGCGGCATGCAACGGCTCGGCTGGCCCCGGCGCCGGCGGTCGGCGTTCGAGGCCGGTGACTGGGCCCTGCTCGGCGGCCTGCTCGGCGCGACCGTGGTGGGGCTGTGGCTCGGCCGCCGCGCGCTGGCCGGGCACGACGAGATCGAGGCCGAGCGCTCGGTGACGATCGACGCGCCGGTGGAGCGCGTGTACGAGTTCTGGAACGACGTCGAGAACTTTCCGCGGTTCATGTCGCACGTGCGGGAGGTGCGCCGCCTCGGCCCCGATCGCAGCCGCTGGACGGTGGCCGGCCCGGCCGGCGCGCCGGTCGAGTGGGAGGCCGTCGTCACCCAGCGCGCGCCCAACGAGTCGATCAGCTGGCGCACGGTGGAGGGCTCGCTCGTCGATCATCGCGGCACCGTACGGTTCCACCCGCAGGGGCCCAACGCCACGCGCGTGGACGTGCGCCTCAGCTACCGCCCGATGGGCGGGCAGCTCGGCCGCGGTCTCGCGGCGCTGTTCGGCCGCGATCCCGAATCCGTCATCGATGCCGACCTGGCCCGCCTCGCCTCGCAGTTCCGCGGTCAGCGGGCGCCCGTGGGTGAGACGGGGACGTGGCGCTGACCAGCCCCATCGTCCGGGTGGCGGCGGTCGGCGACCTGCACTGCGGGAAGGACTCGCAGGGCGCGTTGCAGCCGCTGTTCGCCCGGATCGCCGAGACCGCCGACGTTCTGGTGCTCTGCGGCGATCTCACGGACTACGGTCTTCCCGAGGAGGCGAAGATCCTGGTTCGTGAGCTCGCCGGCACCGTCAAGGTCCCCGTGATCGGCGTCTTCGGCAATCACGACTACGAATCGGGCCACGCCGACGAGGTGAAGGCGATCCTCGGCGA
>Ga0075424_100005076_pt1 | contig 12539 bp, 18 predicted proteins | sample SoiMethybrSBSTD3_FD_75301 | JGI IMG/M metagenome (GOLD analysis project Ga0075424, IMG submission 75301) | Bulk soil microbial communities from a Populus tree surrounding site in Tennessee, USA - Soil MetaG P. TD hybrid SBSTD3 | ecosystem: Environmental > Terrestrial > Soil > Tree plantation... | reverse complement strand
GAGGCCACCGCCACCTCGCCGGTGGCGTCTCCCATGGCCCGTGCTCGCTCCAGACCGCCCCGAAGCGCGAGCGCAGCGTCGGCGGCGCGGCGCGGCGCGTCCTCGTCGGGCTCGAGACCGAAGACGGCCACGAATCCTCTCGGGGAGACATCCTCCACGCGTCCGCCGAAGACGCGCACGCGCTCGACGAAGCTGTCCACCAGCGTCGTCGTGACCGACAGCGGCGTGTCCGCGTCGGCGCGCAGGCGCAGGCGCAGCAGCGTGACGCGCCGCCGTTCCCAGCGCACTGCGCCTGCCCGCGGCGCGACCTGCGTCTCCACCGGGCCCACCGACACCTCGGGCTCAACCGCGGTGTCCACCGGAGTCGACGCCTCCTCGCCCTCCGGGCGCAGGCCGCACCGCTTGATGCGCGCCCGTACGGTGAGGCGAGTGACGCCGAGCAGCGCGGCGGTGCGGGTGATGTTCCAGCTCGTTCGTGTCAGCGCGTCGAGGAGCCTGGCGCACATCGCTTCGGCGTCGGCCGGCTCGGGCTCGGCCGCCGGCAACCCAAGAGCTTCGGCGGTGACCGTGGCGCCGTCGGAGGCGAGCGCGGCGCGATCGATCACGTACCCGAGTTCTCGGATGTTGCCCGGCCAGGCGTAGGCGCGCAGCGCCGCGCGGGCGTCGTCGCCGAGCGTCCTGGTCGGAAGCCCGTGGGTGGCGCAGGCCTGGGCCAGAAAGCGCTCGGCGAGTGTGACGACGTCGCCAGTTCGCTCCCGAAGCGGCGGCAGCGTCAGCGTGACGCCAGCGAGCCGATGATAGAGATCGAGTCGGAAGCGGCCCTGCCGCACCGCCGTCGCCAGGTCCTCGTTGGTGGCGGCGATGATGGCGACGTCGACGGGCTCGCTCTTTCTGGCACCCACCGGACGCACCTCGCGGTCGGCGATCGCCTTGAGGAACTTCGCCTGCAAGGGCAGCGGCAGCGCACCGATCTCGTCGAGGAAGAGCGTGCCGCCGTGCGCGGTCTGGAAGAGCCCGGTCCGGCTGCGGTCCGCCCCGGTGAAGATGCCCTTCTGGTGGCCGAACAGCTCGGCCTCGAGCAACTCGGTGGGGATCGTGCCGCAGTCCACATCGACGAAACGGGCGGCCGCGCGTGGACCGATGCCGTGAATGATCTGGGCGAGCATCGTCTTTCCGGTGCCGGTCTCACCCTGGATGAGGACGGGCAACAAGCGCGGCGGGGCTGCGGTGCCACGTCCCTGGGACTGCCGCCTGAGCAATTCTTCGATCCGCCGCCGGAGGTCCCGAATGCTCGGGCTGTCGCCGACGATCTCTTCCAGCCCCGCCATGGCCGCATCCTACATCACGGTCAGGTAACCGGTTAGATCCCCAGGTATCCACCGCGCCGCTGCGTCGGAACACCTTTGATTTCGAGTTCTTGTGCCCGATACAACCGCGGTACGCGACTTGCCATCTCCTCTCTCCCGACGGCGATGGACAGCGGCGACATCCGCGAACGGGAGGAGCGTATGAACACGAGCGAGGCCGTGCGGACCGTGGTGCTGCCTGGAGCGCCGGCCCTACCGGTGGGACGGGAGCGAGAGCAGGGCGTCACCAGATTGCTGGTCGTCATTCCGCTCGTGGCGCTCGTCGGCGCCGCGCTGGCGCTGGCCGCGCTCTCGGCCGTCGCGACGAGCCCCTCTCACGTGGGCGCGACGGCGGCGCCAGTCGAACAGGAGGAGGTCGAGCTGCCCAGCGCCTCGGAGTTGGGGGACGCAGGGAGCTATGCGCTGCGACTGGGCCCGGTGTACACGCGCTGACGCGAGCACCGCCGGCGCCCACCAGTTCCAGCGGCACACCCGGCGCACTGGTCCGGAACGGCACGCCCTGGCTGGCGACCGCTGGGGCGATGGCGGTGACAGTCGCCAAGCTTTACATCAGGCTGCTTCTCCGTCCCGCGTCGCCAGGGGGGGTGCCCACTGGCGTCGGTAGCTCGCGTCCAAGCACCGCCTGCGGCAGGCGACGGCGGCGCCGGGCTCGAACACACTGCACGACTGCACTGCCCACGCGACCGGCAACAGCCCGCGCGTGGCGAAGCGCACCTCGGCCTCGCGGCGGTAGCGCGCGCACCAGACGCGCCGGGATAGCGCCTGCGGCTCCGTTGCGACGACGACAGCGGCGAGGACGATGACGACAATCAGCGGTAGCGCCACGATCGGCAGGCAGGTCCAGATCCAGCCGTCGAACCACGTCTCCCAGCCTCCGGCGAGCCCCAAATCGTACTCGATGTCCATCGTCGGTCTCCAGTCAGCGAGCGGCCTGCTCTTCACTCCATTTCCGTTCGGGCGCTTCACCGGCCACAGGCGCGGCGGGCACCGTCAAGACGCAGCAGGGCGCACGGCGAACCACGGCCTCGGTGATGCTGCCGAGCAGAGCCTGCGAGAACCCGGTACGGCCATGGGTCCCCATCACGATGAGGTCGATTCGGTGGGCTCGTGCATAGGCCACGATCGCCGGGGCGGCGACGCCGGATTCGACGAGCTGCGTCACCGTCAGGCCAGCGCCGAGCGCGGCCACGGCGTCGTCGAGCGCTGGGCGCGGTGCCTCGACGTCGAAGCCCGACGGGACCACGTACAGCACGTGCAGTCCGGCGCCGAAGTGACGGGCGAAGTCGGCGGCCGTCCGCCCGGCCGCCGCTGAGACGGCCGAGAAGTCAGTCGGAAAGAGGATTTCGCGGACGTTCGGTCCGTTCCCGCATAGCTCCCCGGACGCCCTCTGGCGCGCCTCGGGCCCGACGGTCATCACGGGGCACGGCGCCTGGCGCACGACGCGCTCGGCCACACTGCCCAGCAGCATGCGGTTCAAGCCGCTGCGGCCATGCGTGCCGATGACGATGAGCTCGGCGCCCTCGTCGCGTGCCGTGTCGATGATCTCTCGCCAGGGCAGCCCCGACGTCACGAGCACGCGCCCGCGCACGCCGTTCGCTCCCAGCGCCGCCGCTCGCGCCGCCAGTGTCGTGGCCGCCCACTGCCGCTGGCTCTCGAACACCTTCCGCACCTCCGGCGTGTAAACGCCCTCCCGCCACAGCGGCGCCTCGACGGCGACGTGCAAGAGGACGAGTTCCGCGTCGAGCCGGCCGGCGAGCCGTTCGGCCTCGGCCACGGCCGCCTCCGAAGTCGCCGAGAAGTCGGTGGCGCACACGATACGTTTCATCACTCGTCCTCCTCGCTCCCTTCCGCTGCACGCGCCTCGCGCGCTATCTCGCGCTCGAGTGTCCAGCGATGACGATCGCGCTCGTCCAGGATGTCCGCGGATGATTGCACCTCGGCGTCCGGGGCCTGGGCGACGCCCAGCGCTTCGCCGAGCTCGTCCACGACGTCCTGATCGGGAGTCGAGGTGCTGCCCCCGACCGCCTCGTCGCCGGCATCCCACGCGTTGCGCCAATTCGCATCGAGATCGCCACCGGTCAAGCGCGGACCCGTCTCGTGATGCCGCTCCAGCTCGGCCACGAAATCGGCGACGGCGCCGACGGCGCCGTCGCCGGCCCGGCGGCGGTGCACCTTGTGGGGGCGCCGTGAACGCCTCATGCCCGTACCCACTGCCGCTTCAGATCGCGTGGCAGCTGGGCCAGGATGTCGTCGGCCTCCCCATCGGAGAGCTGCTCCTTGAGAGCGGCGAAGACGGCGTCGGTGACTTGCTCCGCCTGGGCGGCAGTGGTGAGGCCTGCCTCCAGACGGACGCGTTCCAGGAACTCGCGGCGGTGCAGCTTGAGCGGCCGCCCCAGCGCGGGATGTCCGCTGCCCCACAGCGCCTTCAGCTCGCGCGGAAGCTGGGCGGCGGCGTGCGCGGCTTCATCGGGCGTGAGGCGATCGCGCAGGGCATGCAGCACGGCTGCGGTCGCCTGCTGTGACTCCTCGAGCGTGTCGAGCTGGGCCTCGACCCCGACGCGCGAATACATCTGGCGCGGACGCATTGTGGACCTCCCTTTCAGCCGCCGTCAGTCTCGTGGCGACCGGCGCGAAAGAATGCAACGGGGACCTCCGCGCCGCGGAAGATTCGCTTCGCGACGCCGCCCCGCAGCCGCAGGCGACGCCTACCGATACCGAGCACGATCAGGTCGGCTCCGAAGTCGTCGGCCTCGGCGAGGATTTCCTGCACGATGTCGCCGAACCGCACGGCCAGCTCGACCGGCACGCCGTCGAGCGCGATGGCAATCGCCTCCAGGTAGTCGCGGGCCTCGTCTTCGACCCGCCGCGTCTCCTGGTCCGCGTACGCGAGCACCCGGCCGTCGGCGTCCACGAGGTTGGTCTGGGGATCGGCCACGTGCAGCAGTCGCACGGTGGCGCCAGCCCCCTTCGCCAGGTCCGCGATGGCGGCCACGAACGATCCAGCGGGCTCACGCTGGGAGAGCGGAACGAGAATGCGCTTGGCCATAGCGTCTTTCCTCCTCGCCCGTTCGCGGGTCGTCAGACGGTTCGTGTCATCGCATCGGATATGCCACGGCGCGCTCGCTGCAAATTCAGCGATTTATGGATGCCCGGGCACTTTGGCGATGGGGCGGGCCTGCCTCGGCTGGGACGCCGCGGCCCCACAGGACTCCCACCCGGTGAGCAGGCCGGGGAGAATGCAGGCGGGCGGCGGCTTCAGCGCTGCTGAGACCTGACGGCCCGGAGATCACCACGGCAGTGGTGTGCGACCGGGCGCCGGCGTTCCCGGGCGAAGTCCGCCGCGGCGAGGACCAGAGCGACGCCGAAGACCTGGGCGTACGCGGTGATGACCCGAGCCGTCATCATCTCATCGGCATGGGGCAGCATCACGAGCAGGATGGCCAGGAAGTTCGACGAGACCGAGCACGCCGGTCATGACGCCCCAGGCCGCCAGCTCCCACAGGATCTCGCGCGGGACGAACGGATGGACGCTGACGACGCCTTCCAGCCAGATCGGCCAGGTGTCGATGAGACGCGCCGAGGCGTACACGCCGACGGCGACCGCCCACGCGCCGTCCGCGACGGCATAGACGCCGAAAATAGCGACGATGGTGGACACGTGACGTTCGGCCATATGTAGACGGTGATACCGGACGTGATCGCCAGAAATCCTCGGATGGCGATCATCCACCAGTTCCGCAGGAGCGAGTCGACGGTCATGGCGTCTCTCACTCGAGCGAGCTGAGATACGCGGCGAGCGCCCGCACCTGCGCCTCGGTGAGCTCGAACGCCGGCATGTGCGCGTTCGGCCGCTGGAGCGCCGGATCGCGCAGCCACCGTGCCACGTACTCGGCCGGGTACCGGGCGCCGACGTGCGAGAGATCGGGACCGAGCGGTGTTCCGACCTTTCCGATGGTGTGGCAGTTGAAGCAGCCGCCGTTCTTGAAGGCGACCTCGCCGAGTTCCACGACGGTGCGTGGCGGCTGCGCCGCCGTCGCCGCGATCGTGAGAACCGCCATCGCCACGAAAAGCGTTCCGATCGACGCGCGAATCATGACCGACCCCCTCCCTCGACGACCCGAGGGACCTCATTAGCGCGGTCGGCCGCGTAGTACTTCTTGGGCCGTCGCTGCTTGTCGCGGATGATCTCCTCACTGCGGGACACCCGCCGATCCAGCCTATCGACCGCGCTGTCGAGCGCCAGCCGTGGCGTCACCGCCCGCGCCTCCACGTGGATCCGCCGACGGAGCGGCATCTGTACCGTGAGCGCGCATCGTATCGCCGGTCCGCCTTTCGGCCCATTGTCGTCGGCGAACGTCACCCGCGCGCTCGACACCCGCGACGGCAGCGCGGCGAGGGCCGCGACCAGGCGCCGACTGGAGCGCAGACGCGCCGTTTCTCCCGCCGACAAACCGACGATCTCCACCCGGGGCCTCATGGTTCAGCCCTGCCTCTCGAGTTCGTCCTGGCAGAACGCGCAGTGGCGCGCTGCCGGCATGGCGCGCAGGCGTTTCAACGGGATCGGCTTGTGGCAGCTTTCGCAGGCGCCGAAGACACCGGCTGCCAGGCGGGCCTGAGCCGCGTCGATCTCGTCCAGCTCTCGCCTCTCCCGGCCCCCCAGCCGACTCAGGAGATCGCTGACCATCCCGGTCGCCCGGTCCTCGGCGATCTCGCGCGACTCGCGGGCAGCCAGGGTTTCCATCTCTTCGTCGGTGGTGGCGACCGTTCGCGCCAGCGTCAGCCGAGCGGCGGCCAAGCGGTCCCGGAACTCCCCCTCGAACCTCGCGTGGGTTGGCGACACTCGTGTCGTCATCATCGTTCCCCTCCGCACCGGCCCTCGCTCCGGCCGCCAGCGCGTGTCCTCATCGTCGTGCTGCCTCGACTTTTACTCGCAGGGTCGCGGCCACGATCGGTGCAAGGGCGTGACCAAACGTTGAGGTTGGCTAGCAGGCCGGCGAACTCGGCGACTTATCGGGGCAAGTCTTTGTTTCGAGCTCGGGCGCTCGATTCACGCTGCGTCCGGTGACGGAGGTGTGAGTGCCTCACGTGGGGTGCCCAGGTCCCAGTGTTCTATTTGCGCGCGCGCGCTGACCGGGAGAGCACGAGCCAGCCGACCAGCCCCAACAGCACGCCGACTGCGGCGACGATCACCCACTGATCCCGTATGGCCTCGATCATTTTCGCGTCCCCCTGTCGTCAACGCACGGCTGCATCGGCAGTGCCATGGCCGAGGCACGGAACTCCGCGCGTTTCGGCGACGTCCTCGTCACGCCGGCGGCTGGCCGGCGACGGTGCGGACCATGTTCAGGAAATCACGGGCCGAGAAAGGCTTACCGAGGAAGCCGGCGGCGCCCTCCTCGAGCGTCTGGTCGCGATTGACCGCGGAGGTGTGGCCGGACATCACGATGACCGGCGTTCCCTGCGCGCGGGCCGCCCGGACGATATCGAGGCCGTCGCCGTCGGGGAGATGACGATCGACGATCGCCAGCGCCGGGGGGTCGCCCGCCGTCAGCGCGGCGAGGGCCGCGCCACGACTGCCAACCGTGCTGACCTGCCATCCGGCCCGGGTCAGCAGCCGCTGGCACGTCACTGCCAGATCGTGCTCGTCGTCGACGACGAGGATGACGCCGTTCACGAGGTCGCGTCCGCTCTCGCCACGACGCGCACGAAGTCTGACTCGGTCACGATCCCGACCAGACGCTTGGCCTCGGTCACCGGCAGCGCGCCGATCTTGTGGTCCAACATGATCCTGGCCGCCTCGGCCGCCGGCCGGTCGGGGCCCACCACCAGGATCGAACGCGTCATGATGTCGCCGACGGTGAGCCGAGCCAGCAGATCGTGGATCTCCCACACTGACAGGCTCGTGGCGGGCGACGCTAGGTTGAGGCGGATGTCGCGGTCGGTCACGATGCCCACCACCTGATCGCCATCGGTCACGATCAGATGCCGGATCCGCTTCTCCATCATCCGTTGCCGCGCCTCCAGCACCGGTGTCTTGGGCTCGACGGTGATCGGCTTGTCGCTCATGAGGTCGCGAACGAGCATCGCGGACTCCTGTCTGGCGCCGTCGCGCGCGAGCAGGCGGCGGGCGAGGATCAGCAGATCCTCCGTCGCGGTCCACTCGTTCCGCCTGGCGGTGTCAATGATGAGATCGGGGCTGGCGGCGTACTCGTACGCGACCGTCCACTCCGGCGCCTGGACGCGGGTGGCGGGGGGCCCGGCACTCGGCCGCCAGCGGACCGCGCGCTCGCGGTCGGCGCAGACCCCGGGCGGGCATACGAGCTGCACCTCCGCGAAGGACTCCACCAGGGCGCGGGCAAGCTCGCGCCAGGCCCGGCATGGCGCGGCAGCGTCCACGACGACCACGAGGCCGGCGGCCGCCAGCTCGGCGGCGGTGCACGCCAGCGCGCGATGGGCAAGCTCGATCGCCGCCATCGAGGGGCAGGCGTCGACCAGCACGCTGGCGCGTAGCGCGGCCCATTCGAGAATCGTCGCAGGCACGCCGTGGGTCGCGAGGCCATCGGCGAGCCTCGCGGCCAGCGTTGTCTTGCCGCTCCCGGGCAGGCCCGTCAGCCAGATCACCGCGCCGCGGCCCTCGGCGCGGCGCCCAGGCGCCGACCGCTCGAGCGTCAGGGCGAGCGCCGCGATGCGGTCAGTGGCGACGTCCGGCGTCACCGAGGTGGTATCGATGACGAGCTCGGCCGCCAGCGCGCGCTCATACGCGACGTCTACGCCCGGCACGGTCGCGCCCGGCCTTCCGGCGCCGGCATAGATGTGGCGCGGCGCGAAGCCGCGGAGGCGCGTCTCTTCGCGGCTCACGCAGATCGGGAGCGGGCAGTCGAGCTGGACTTCCGCAAAGGGCTCCAGCGAGGCACGAGCCAGATCGCGCCATTCCCGCCGGTGGCCGGTGGCGTCGATGAGGACGGGCTGCCCGGCGGCCACGAGCGCCGTCGCCGTGAACACGAGGGCGCGATACACGAGATCGCGCTCGGCGTCCGTGTAGGTCGCCGCCGGCGTCAACACCGTGCGCAGCCGGTCCAGCTCCAGCACGGTCGCCGGCGCGCCAACCGCGGCGAGGCGGCCGGCGGCCAGCCGCGCCAACGTCGACTTGCCGCTTCCGGGCGGGCCGGTGATCCAGATCGCCCAGCTCATCGTGACGCTCCGCAGAGCCGCCCGACATCCGTGGGATCGAAGCGGCGGCTGGCGGCCAGCCAGGTCGCGGCATGGATCAGCTCGTCGCGCACGGTGGGCGGCAGCTCGGGGTACCAGCGCGGGTGCGCCAGCACGATCGCACGGAAGGCCAGGAACGGCGGTAGCGTGTCGAACAGCTCGTAGTCGTGGCTCTGCTCGAGGTAGGCCGCGAGGAACGTGTGGAACAGCGTCCGGAAGGGCTCGGCAACGCCGCGCTCACCGTGCCGGGCGGCTCGGCGCATTCCGAAGAAGAGGTAGTTCACGCCGAGCGCGGCCACGTCGTCGGCCGGCTCGCCCCAGTCTCCGCGGCTGCGATCGAGCACGCTGAAGTCCGTGCCCTCGCGGAACAGGATGTTCCAGGGATGGAAGTCACCGTGGGTGCGGGCCAGGCGATGCGTACGCGCACGCAGGCGCCACCGCCAGCGCACAAACGCCGTCTCGAGCGTCTCGCACAGCTCGGGCGGCAGCGGCGGCCAGGGATGCGGCAGGCTGTCAAGGATGCCCATCACGCACTCGCCGTGGCCGACCAGCTCACGCACGCGCCGCTCGTAGAGTGTCGGCTCGTCCCGTTTGGCGCTGTGGACGTCGGCGAGGAAGCTGGCCAGGGCCCGCGCGCGCGCGGTATCGACCGAATTGGCCGGGGTCTCCAGCAGCCGATCGAGGTCGAGCCAGTAGAGCCGTCCCTCGACCTTCTCTACGAGCTGGAAGAAGTCGATGGCGTCGGCCGCCGAGACCATCTCGCCGTCGGCGCGGATGAACCCGACGTCCACGCTGCGGGCATGGCGCGGGAAGTCGTTGTACGCGCTGTGGCCGTACAGCGCTTGCCATGCGCGATCCGCCGCGTAGTCGTGGCCGAAGCCGCGAGCCGGCCGCGTGCGGCTCACGACGAGGCTACGCGAGCCAGATGCGAGCCGGCACTCGACCTGGAACGGCACGCCGTAGCCGAACCCCTTGGGATCGTCGACCGCGTCGCCGCCGAGCGAGCGGAGGCCGACGACCTCCACCGGCTCTCCGAAGACGCCGGCGAGGTAGTCGGCCAGCCGCGTGGTGCTCAGCGGGAGCGTGGGGGCGCTCATCATCGCGCGTAGTCCTCGACCGTCGCGGCGACGGCGTCGGCGGCCCGCATCAGGAACACCGGCACCGTGGCCCGGCGCAGCACAGCCTCGGCGACGGAGCCGAACAGCAGCCGGCCGACACCGGTGCGGCCGTGCGTGGCCATGGCGATCATGTCCACGCCGCTGTCGGCCGCGGCGGCGAGGATCTCCTCGGCGGGGCGGCCGTGCCGCACTTGCCACGCGGTCTTCACGCCGCGAGCGCGAAGGGCCGCGGCGATCGGCGCCAAGTACTCCTCGGCGTCGTGCCGCCGCGCCTCGACGTCCTCGCGCGTCGGCCGATAAATGTCATCGGCGATCATCGGCGTCAGCGGCTCCACGACGCGCAGGAGCAGGACCGTCATGGCGAGTGGACCCGCGATCTCCAGCACGAAGCGCAGCATCGTTTCGGAGAAGCGGGATCCGTCGAGCGCCACCAGCACGCGCTCGCCGTCAAACATGGCTGAGCTCCCTGGCCGCCGGGCGGGTGCAGAACGGCACGTCGAGGGGCGCGCCGCCCGCGCGGATCAGGAGGATGGGTGTCGGCGTCGCGCGGAGCACGCTCTCGGCCACGCTGCCGAGCACGAGCCGACCGAGCCCGCTGCGGCCGTGGCTCGACATCACGATGAGGCCGGCCCCGCGAGAACGCGCAGCCTCCACGATCGCCTCGGCCGGCGGTCCGTACCACACGGAGGTCTCCACGTTTTCGACGCCGGCGTCGACGACCCGCGTGCAAACGCCGGCCAGGTAGCCCTCGGCCTCACGCACGACCGCGACCTGCGCCTCGGCCGGGTCGGTCATCGTGGTATGCGCCTCGACTGCGCACAGCAGGACGAGCTTGGCGCCCTTCTCGCGCGCGAGGTCGACCGCGGGCGTGAGGGCCAGCTCACCGAGGACGGAACCGTCCAGCGGAACCAGGATCGTCTTGACGTTCATGTGGTCGTCCTCCGGCGGTCCGTCAGTTGCGACGTCCATGCCACGCCGGAAGGGCCAGAAAAGCAGCAAATTCGCGACGCGACGACGGATGGACATGGGGCGCGGCCGCCTCGCTGGGACGGCGCGTCCCCTAGCGCTGGCGACCCGGGCGTTCGGTGGAGTCGGGCGGTAGGAGCGCAGCGCCCGAGTCTGGCCCGCCCGTCAACCGTCTCCGTGCGGGTAGTCTCGTGAGACTTCACCGCTAGCGCCCCAGGCAGTGGGGCGCTGGCGCATCACACGGCTGCTCATGCCACTCATAACACCCCGAATTGACGTCGATGTCGTGTGGCAATCCGTATGCATTTCTCTCGGTAGCTGGCCCGACGAAGGAGCTGGCGGTTCCATTGGCGGATGGAGGCGGACCATGAAGGGCTACTGGGACGACATCGACACGGAGATCCTCAACGCGCTGGCGGTGGCCGGTCCGACGGATCCGGCGGATCTCGCGCGGTCGCTGGGGATGTCCACGGAGGGGGTCTGTTCGTGCCTGGCGATGCTGGCCCAGGCAGGCAAGATTCGCATCTCGTCGGTCGAGGCAATGCCGGAGCCGGCCAGCCTGGAGCCGCTGGCGGCATGACCGACGCGCGCTTCGTCTTTCAACACGCGCCGCGGCGCGTCTACTGGGAGATGACGCGCGCGTGCGGTCTCGTGTGCCGCCACTGCCGGGCGGAAGCCGTCGCCACCCCGCATCCGGAGGAGCTGACGGCCGCCGAGGGCGTGCGCCTCCTCGACGATCTCGCGCGCTTCGGCCATCCCCTTCCGCACGTCGTCCTCACCGGCGGCGATCCACTCGAGCGCCCGGACGTGTTCGATCTCATCCAGCACGCGCGCCGTATCGGCCTGGGCGTATCGGTCGCGCCCAGCGCAACGCCTCGCCTCGACAGCGCCGCCATCGTCGCGTTGAAGGCCGGCGGCGCCCAGGCGATCTCGCTGAGTCTCGACGGATCGACCGCGGCGCGCCACGCAGCGCTCCGGGGGCTGGCCGGTTGCTACGCCCGGACGATGGAGGCAGCCGGTCAGGCGCGCACCGCCGGGCTGCCTTTCCAGGTGAATACGCTCGTCAGCGCCGAGACACTCGACGATCTCGGCGCCATCTATGAATTGACCGCCAAGCTCGGGGCTGCGCGCTGGAGTCTTTTCTTTCTCGTGACCGTTGGACGCGGCGCCGTGCTCCGGCAGATCACATCGGACCAGTTTCGCCAGGTTCTCCACTGGGTCCTTGGTCTGACGAAGCTCCACGGTCCGGTCGTGGCAACCACCGAAGCCCCTCAGTTGCGGGGCTTGCTCTACGGGCGTACCGGCGTCAGGCACGTCGCGGGAGGAGGCATCCGCGACGGCAATGGGATCATGTTCGTGTCCCACACCGGCGACGTCATGCCGTCAGGCTTCCTGCCGATGTCGGTCGGCAACGTCCGCTCCGCGGACGTCGTGGCGCTCTACCGCGAGTCTCCGGTCTTCCGGCGCCTGCGCGAGCCGTGGTCGTTCGGTGAACCCTGCGGCGGCTGCCGCTATCGTGCCGTGTGCGGCGGCTCTCGCGCCCGTGCCTTCGCCGCGTCGGGTGATCCATGCGGCGGAGACCCTCTCTGCCCTGCGGAGCTGTTTACCCCGGCGGCGTGACCATTGTGGTGCTACGGCGCCCCATTCAGTGGGGCGCGCGCACACCATGGTGGCCTGCCATCGCCCGCAACGGCACGAAATGATTCCATTCAGCTCTGGCAATTCGTATGCACCAAGAACGGAGTGCTTGTCGAAGGTCCGTGCGAACGCAGTCGTCAGGAGGAGGACACTTCATGAAACGGTTCAGCGGTTTCGTCACATTCGCCCTGCTCACCATGCTGATCGCCGTTCCGGCGTACGCTCAGCATCCAGGGACACC
>Ga0075424_100005075_pt1 | contig 12540 bp, 9 predicted proteins | sample SoiMethybrSBSTD3_FD_75301 | JGI IMG/M metagenome (GOLD analysis project Ga0075424, IMG submission 75301) | Bulk soil microbial communities from a Populus tree surrounding site in Tennessee, USA - Soil MetaG P. TD hybrid SBSTD3 | ecosystem: Environmental > Terrestrial > Soil > Tree plantation... | reverse complement strand
TGCTCGGCTGGTCGGATCGCGTGGGTTCGGTTCAGCCAGGCCGGTTCGCGGACATCGTGGCGGTGAACGGCGACCCGCTCACGAACATACGCGAGCTCGAGCAGGTGACGTTCGTGATGAAGGGCGGCGTGGTCTACAAACAGAAATGAGCGCTATGGACATGGAATCGCATCACGACTGGAAGCACCACGGCGTGCGGATCGTGCACGCGAATGAGCTGGACACGAACACGCCGCAAACGATGGGGATGACGCGTGCGGCCGCGATCACGTACGCGCGCACGGGCGCGCAGAAGATCTGGGCGGGCACGGTCACGATCAAACCCGACGCCAAGACCGGCGCGCACCACCACGGCGCGCTGGAAAGCGTGATCTACGTGCTGCGCGGCCGCGCACGAATGCGCTGGGGCGACCACCTGGAGTACGTCGCCGAGGCCGGCCCAGGCGACTTCATTTACGTGCCGCCGTACGTGCCGCACCAGGAGATCAACGCAGCGCCGGACGAACCGCTCGAGTGCGTGCTGGTGCGGAGCGACCAGGAAGCGATCGTGGTCAATCTCGACATTCCTGCAGTCGAGGAACCGGAGACCGTGTACTGGGTCGATCCGATCCACAAGGAGCCGCACCAGGGGACTGGGGACTAGGGACTAGCGACTGGGGACTCGGCCGGGAAGCTATTGGCGCGTCGGAGGGCTCCTCGGTGTTAACGGCATCCCGGCCGAGTCCCCAGTCCCCGGTCCCCAGTCCCTAAGTCCCCAGTCAAGCAACCCTAACGAGCGTAAACGAAAAGGTTGACCCCCGGCCTACTTCGCTCGCCACCGTCAGGTCGCCGCCCATGAGTCGCGCCAGCCGGCGGCTGATCGCCAGCCCCAGCCCGGCACCCTCGGCTCGCCTCGTTAGGCCCGTATCCAGCTGCACGAACGGCTCGAAGATCCGGTTCAACGAGTCTGCCGGAATCCCCGGCCCCGAATCCGACACGCGAAGCGTCACCGCGTCGTCACTCGCCTCGTACGCCACGTCGATCCGCCCACCCGACGGCGTGAACTTCACCGCATTCGACAACAGATTCACCAGCACCTGGCTTGCCTTGTCCCGCTCGCCGAGCACGCTCAGCCCGCGCGGCGCCTCCTGGACCGACAGCGTGATCCCCTTGGCCTCCGCCTGTGGACGCGTCAACGTGCTCGCGTCCTCGAACAGCTGCGCGACCTCGAGCGTCGAGAACTCGGTCTCGAGACCGTTCGCCTCCGACCGCTCGAGATTCAGCACGTTGTTCACGAGCGACAACAGGTGTTGACCGCTCCGCCGAATCCGCGCCATCGCCTCCCGCTGCGCGTCCGAGACCGGGCCGTGAACGCCCATCTCCACCAGCTCGCTGTAGCCGAGGATCGCGTTGAGCGGCGTCCGCAGCTCGTGGCTCATGACGGCGAGAAACTGGCCCTTGGCCCGGCTCGCTGCCTCGGCGTCGTAGCGCGCGACCTCGCTCTCGCGATACAGCCGGGCATTGTCCACGGCGACCGCCGCCCGCTGCGCGACCTCGCCGGCCAGCGAGACGTCCTCCGCATCATACCGGCGCCCCGATGCCGAGCAGGCGAACGTCATGAGGCCTAACGTGTGTCCCCGCGCCGATAGCGGGGCCATGATCGCCGACACGGGATGCAATGCGCGAACGACTGCCAGGTGCTCCGGGTTTCGAGCCAGGCGCTGGATCCACTCGTCATCGATCTCCGAGACGAGGAGGGGCTCCCCTTTCTCGAGTGCCTCGCGCGACGGGTGATCGTCGTGGCTCGCGCTCGGATAGAAGCGTGCTGTCTGCTCGAGCAGCGCGGCCTTCGTCGGATCGCGATGTGTGTACCCCACCCGCTGAATTGCCCCGGTCTCGTCGAGCAGGTCGATCATGACGAAGTCGGCGAACGACGGCACCGCGAGCTGCGCCACCCGCTGCAGCGTCGTCTCGTAGTCGAGCGATGCCAGCGCCGCACTGGCGTCGGCGAGAAACTTGAGTCGCCGCCCGGCCTCCTCGGCCGATGCGCGTGCGACGCCCTCGGCGTCGTACAGCACGGCGCGCCGCAGTGCCTGGGCACACTGCCGCGCGACGGCCAGGAGGAGCTCACGGTCCTCCGGCGTGACCCGAATCGGGTCGTGGAAGCTGAGGCCTAACGCGCCGAAGCTGCGGCCCTCCGCCACCAGCGGAACGGAGATGGACGCGGGATTCGTGATCGCCCGCCCGCCATCGAGCCCCGGATAGAGGCGCTCGCGGTCGCGTGCCGTCTCGAGGACGACGATCTCACCCGAGCGCACCGCGTCGGCAATCGGGACCGTGGTGTCCACGGGGAACCGTCGCCACCGCGCGATCGTCGCCTGGTCGTATCCACGCGCTTCCATGACCTCGAGCGTCGTACCCGCCGGGTCGAGGAGCACGACCAGCGCCGCGTCGGCACCGATGGCCGCGATTCCCTCGCGCACGGATGCCGTTACGACATCGTTAGGCGTGAGCGCCGATGCCAGTGCGGCGCTCAGCGCCTGGAGCCGAGCCGTTCGGTTGGCGGCGCGCTCCGCCGCGGCCTGGGCGCGCTTGGCGTCCGCGACGAGCCGCGCGTTCTCCACCGCCAGCGACGCGCGCCGCCCGATCTCCTCGGCGACGAGTAGATCGTCCGCGGTGAACGGCCGGCGGTCGGACCCGAACGCCGCGACGCCAAATGGTCCCTCTCTGGTCTGCAGCGGCACGACCATCGCGGAGCGCATGCCAATTGCGCGGGCGAGACGCTCGTGCTCCGCGTCGCGAGTGATCGCGCCGAGGAACGCGTCGTCGAGCTGCACGTAGAGCTGCGGACGACGCATCGCCAGCGCCTCACGACCGAGCGTGGGGTGCGCCGGGTCCGGCGGATACCGATCGGCGAGCTCGCGCATGAGGCCCAGCTTCGCCGGGTCGGCGTGGGCCATGGCGGCTCGACGTGCCTTGCCATTCACGTCGACGACATCGACGATCGCCCAGTCCGCGAGATCGCTGACGGCCGCGTCCACGAGCTGCTGCAACGCCACGTTCTCATCCGCCGTGACGAGCAGCTCGGCGCCGAGCCGCGCGAGCAGCCGCTGGCGCGCTTCGGCGCGCTTCTGATCGGTGATGTCGAGAACCGTCCCGATGAGCTGCGCCGCCCGCCGCCCCTCGCCTTCCCGCGAGAAGTGCATCCGCGCCAGTGCGAGGACCCAACGCTCCCCGCCATCGGGGCGCTCGATTCGATATTCGCCCTGAAAGCGCCCGTCGCCGCTCGGGTCGGCTGCGCGCATCAGACCGGCGTTGAGTCGCTCCCGGTCGTCGGGATGGACGCGTGATTCGATGATGCTGGCGCGCGATCGCGCGTTCTCGTCGGTCAGCCCGAGGAGCTCGCGCACGCGATCGTCGAACGACGCGACGTCGGTCTCGACGTCCCACGCCCACGTCCCGAGTCGCGCCGCATCGACGGCAAGACGATACCGCGCTTCACTCGCAGCAAGCGCGGCGAGCGCGGCACGCCTGTCGGTGCCGGACGTCTGCTCCGTCGCACCCATGCGCTCTGCGCGCGGTCTCTCGTGGCCGTTATCGGGCGCCGAGTGACCGCTCTCGTTCTGTTCGGGCATTTCCAATTGAATCGGAGCAAGGGGCGCGCCGGGGAATCGGGAATACGGAATCGGGAATCGGGAACCGGAGGGGTACCGGAAGGGGCGCGCCGCCGATTCCCGATTCCCTATTCCCGATTCCCGATGGAGGTTCCAAGCAAGCCCGGCGGATTCCAGACAGTCCATCCTCCCGTGACGCCTGACGCGCCGAGCACGAGCAGTTTCATCCGGACAAGTTTAGCCGTATGACGTTGCTCAGACTGGCCGAGCGCGGCCTGTACTGCGAGGCGGGCGATTTCTACATCGACCCGTGGCAACCGGTCCAGCGCGCGGTCATCACGCACGCGCACGGTGACCACGCCCGGTGGGGGTCAGACCGTTATCTCAGCTCCCGCGAAGGCGCTGACGTGCTTCGCACTCGGATGGGGCCTGGCGCGACCATTCGCGCGGTCGACTACGGCGAAGCCATCGACGTCAACGGCGTCCGCGTCTCGCTCCACCCCGCCGGCCACATTCTCGGGTCGGCCCAGGTGCGTGTCGAGCATCACGGCGAGGTGTGGGTCGCGTCCGGCGACTACAAGACGCAGCCCGACCCCACGTGCACGCCGTTCGAGCTCGTGCGGTGTCACACGTTCATCACCGAGAGCACGTTCGGACTGCCGATCTACCGGTGGCCGCCGGATTCCGAGGTCTTCGACGCGATGCGCGCCTGGTGGCGATCGAACCGCGACCATGGGCGGGCGTCTCTCCTGTTCGGTTACGCGCTGGGCAAAGCCCAGCGGCTGCTCGCCGGCCTGGCGGGCGCCGACGTGGGACCCATCTACACGCACGGCGCGGTCGAACGCCTCAACCGAGACTATCGCCACACGGGTGTCAGGCTGGCGGACACGCGGTACGCGAGCGAAATGCCGCGTGGACACGACTTTGCCGGAAGTCTCATTGTGGCCCCGCCATCGGCCGCCGGGAGTTTGTGGGTCAGGCGATTCGGCACGATCTCGACCGGGTTCGCGTCCGGCTGGATGCGGGTCCGCGGTGCGCGGCGTCGTCGTGCGGTCGATCGCGGCTTCGTACTCTCCGATCATGTCGACTGGCCGTCGCTGCTGGCGACGATCGAGGCGACGGGGGCCGAGCGCGTGTGGGTCACCCACGGCACGCGGGAGCCACTCGTTAGGTGGCTCTCGGAGCGAGGGGTCGATGCACGAGCGGTCGCGAGCCAGTGGAAGGGAGAGGAAGATACGGATCCTGTCGAAGTCCCCGGCGAGGAGATCACGGCGTGAAACGGTTCGCGCTGCTGTTCGCGACAATCGACGAGACGACGCGTACGAACGAGAAAATCGACGCGATGGTCGGGTACTTTCGGTCGGCCGATCCGGCGGACGCCGCCTGGGCCGTCTGGTTCCTGAGCGGTGGCCGCCCGAAGCGCTTGATTCCCGTTAGGCGCCTGGCTGCGTGGGCCATGGATGAGGCTGGGGTTCCAGAGTGGCTGTTCAGCGAGTGTTACGACGCTGTCGGCGACCTCGCCGAGGCGATGTCGCTTCTGCTGCCCGACCGGGAGAGCACGGCCGACCTTCCGCTGCACCGATGGATCACGGAGCGCCTGCTCCCTCTCGCCACCAGGGGCGAGGAGGAACAGCGCGCGAGCGTCGTGCAGTGCTGGCGGGAGCTGGGTGGCACCGAGCGGTTCATCTGGAACAAGCTCATCACCGGCGGTTTTCGCGTTGGTGTGTCCCAGCAGCTCGTCGTTCGGGCGCTCGCGAAGGCGACCGGTGTGGCCGAGGGTGTGATCGCGCACCGGTTGAGCGGCACCTGGGTGCCGCGCGCCGAGTCCTTCACATCGCTCTCGGCCAGCGAGACATCGGACGCGGACATCTCGCGGCCGTACCCCTTCTTTCTCGCGTACCCGCTCGAGGAGGACGTCGAGGCGCTGGGGTCCCCCGCGGAATGGCAAGCCGAGTGGAAGTGGGATGGCATTCGGGCGCAGGTCATTCGGCGAGACGGCAAGACGTTCATCTGGTCCCGTGGCGAGGAGCTGGTGACGGAGCGCTATCCGGAGATCGCCGGCGCAGCGGACTTTCTTCCCGACGGCACGGTTCTCGATGGCGAGATCATGCCGTGGAAGGACGGAACGCCGCTGGCGTTCGCGCAGTTGCAGCGCCGAATTGGCCGCAAGTCGTTAGGCGGGTCGATCCTGACCGACGTGCCGGTCGTGCTGGTCGCGTACGACCTCCTGGAGGTGGCGTGTCGCGACGTCCGGAACGAGCCACTGGCTCGTCGCCGCGCGATGCTGACGGACGTGATCTCGGCATCGAGAAGCGCGGCGTTCATCCCGTCTCCCGTGGTGCGATTCGCGAGCTGGGGCGAGGCTCGCTCGGCCTACGCGAGTGCGCGCGAGCAGTCGGCGGAAGGGCTCATGCTCAAGCGGATGGATAGCGCGTACGGCGTGGGACGCCGGAAGGGCGCGTGGTGGAAGTGGAAGGTGCAGCCGTTCACGGTGGATGCGGTGATGATCTATGCGCAGGCCGGCCACGGTCGTCGCGCGTCGCTCAACACCGATTACACGTTTGCGGTCTGGGATGATGGCGTGCTGGTACCGTTCGCCAAGGCGTACTCGGGGCTCACGGATGAGGAGATCCGCGACCTCGATCGCTGGATTCGCGCGAACACGGTCGAAAAGTTCGGGCCCGTTAGGCACGTGAAGCCCGTGCACGTCTTCGAGCTTGGCTTCGAGGGAATCCAGGCATCCACGCGACACAAGTCGGGAGTGGCGGTACGATTCCCGCGAATTCTCCGCTGGCGAACCGACAAGCGCCCCGAGGAGGCGGACACGATTGCAACCCTGCGTGCGTTGCTCTGACCCCATTGATCGGTGGTTCGCATCGCGCGGATGGACACCCTTCGCCTTCCAGTGCGAGGTGTGGGACGCCTATCGCTCGGGCGAGAGCGGGCTCGTGCACGCGGCGACCGGAACGGGGAAGACCCTCGCCGCCTGGGGCGGTCCGCTCGCGGAGTGGATGAGCAGCGTGACGTCGCACGCTCAAAAACCTCGCCGTGACCGCACGCCACCGCTGCGTGTTCTCTGGATCACGCCACTCCGCGCGCTCGCCGCCGACACCGAGGAAGCACTTCGGCAGCCGCTGGACGAGCTTGGGATCCCCTGGTCGCTCGAGTCCCGAACCGGCGACACGTCCGCCGCGGTTCGCGCCCGACAGCGTCGTCGACTTCCGACCGCGCTCATCACGACGCCCGAGTCGCTCGCGCTGCTGCTCGCGCGCAACGACGCTCCCGACATATTCACTGATCTACGACTCGTCGTCGTCGACGAGTGGCACGAGCTCATGGGGACAAAGCGTGGTGTGCTCGTGGAGCTCGCGCTTGCCCGGCTTCGGTTTCACCAGCCCTCGGTCCGCACCTGGGGGCTGTCCGCCACGATCGGCAACCTCGGTGACGCCGCCGACGCGTTGCTCGGCGTTAGGCAGGACCGGCCGCCGCGCATCGTGCGTGGCGTCGACCCCAAGGATGTTGTGATCGACGCCCTGATTCCTCCGGTGATCGAACGCTTCCCCTGGGCCGGCCACCTGGGCACGCCGATGGTGCCGCAGGTCGTCGCCGCGCTCGAGGAGGCGGCGAGCGCCATCGTGTTCACGAACACGAGGTCACAGACGGAGACGTGGTACCAGGCCATCCTCTCCGCACGGCCCGACTGGGCCGGCGCGATCGCGCTGCACCACGGGTCGCTGGACCGCAAGCGCCGCGAATGGGTCGAGAATGGGCTGCGCACGGGCAAGCTCCGATGCGTGGTCGCGACGTCGTCACTCGACCTCGGGGTGGACTTCTCGCCCGTCGATCGCGTACTGCAGGTCGGCAGCCCGAAAGGCGTCGCGCGACTCCTTCAGCGAGCGGGACGAAGCGGACATCGTCCGGGCGCGACGAGCCGCGTCACCTGCGCACCGACCAACGCGCTGGAGCTTGTCGAAGTCGCCGCTGCACGCGATGGTGTGGAGCAGGGCCTGCTCGAGGCGCGATTGCCAATGGAGCGCCCGCTCGACGTGCTCGCCCAACACGTCGTCACCGTCGCGCTGGGCGGTGGCTTCGTTGCGGAGGAGTTGTTAGGCGAGGTGCGATCCACGCGTGCCTATGCCAGCCTGACCGATGCCGAGTGGGCGTGGGTGCTCGAGTTTCTGACGTCCGGTGGCGATGCGCTGCGGGCCTATCCGGAGTACGCGCGGATCACACTCGTCGGCGGTCGGTACGTGGTCACGAACGATGAGATCGCACGCCGTCACCGGATGTCGATCGGCACGATCGTCGGGGACGCCCAGATCGGCGTCGCCTACCTGCGCGGCGGTTCGCTCGGCTCGGTGGAGGAATCGTTCGTGGCGCGCCTCAAACCGGGCGATCGATTCGTGTTCGCCGGCACGCCTCTCGAGTTCGTGCGCGTTCGGGACATGAAGGCCTGGGTGCGGCGCGCGCCTAACGGCAAAGGCGCCGTCCCTCGCTGGGCGGGCAGCCGATTGCCCATGTCCGGACAGCTCGCGGAGCTTCTGCGGGCCCGGTTCGGCGAGGCAGGACGGGGTGTCGTACGCGGCCCGGAGATGGCGGCGCTCCAGCCGCTGTTCGCCGTGCAGCGAAAATGGTCGCACATCCCGGCGCCCGACGAACTGCTCATCGAGCAAGTGAAGTCGCGCGAAGGGTGGCACCTGTTCGTGTACCCGTTCGAGGGGCGCCTCGTGCACGAAGGATTGTCCGCGTTATGCGCCTACCGGCTTGCCCGGCACGCCCCGATCACGTTTTCGATGGCGTCGAACGACTACGGGTTCGAGCTCGTGTCACCCACCGAGCCCCCAATCGCCGCCGCGCTCGAGGGACAGCTCTTCAGTCCCGACAACCTCGTCGAGGACATTCAGGCCGCGCTCAACGCGACCGAGATGGCACGGCGACAGTTCCGCGAGCTGGCTCGCGTCGCGGGCCTCGTGTTTCCCGGGTTCCCGAGGGCAGGGAAGACCGCCCGCCAGCTGCAGATGTCCAGCAGTCTCTTCTTCGACGTGCTTCGACAGTACGATCCCGGCAACCTGCTCCTGTCACAGGCCGCACGGGAGGTGCTCGAGCGACAGCTCGAGAGTACGAGGCTTGGCGCGACGCTTCGCCGTCTGTTCCAGTCCAGGGTTATCGTTAGGCACCCGAAGCGTGTCACGCCGTTCGGGTTCCCGCTCGTGGTGGACCGCAACCGCGAGAAAGTGTCGTCGGAGCTTCTGGCGGACCGGATTCGCCGCATGCAGCTCGCGCTGGAGAAGGCTGCCGGATGATCGGGCAGACACCAGAACGCGCCGCCGTGGTGGACGTCGGCGGCGACCGCATGACGTTGTTGGCCGAGCGTGCCGCGTACTGGGAGCGCACGCGAACGCTGCTCATCGCCGACCCACACTTCGGCAAAGCGGCGGCGTTTCGCGCGGCCGGCGTCCCGGTACCGCGCGGGACGACGACCGGCTCACTCACGCGGCTCGACGCGGCGCTCTCCCGCACCGGCGCATCGCGCATCGTCTTCCTCGGTGACTTCCTCCACGCCCGTGAGGGGCGTGAGGCCGAGACGACGCGCGTCGTGGCCGAGTGGCGGCGTCGCAACGCATCGATCGAGATGGTCCTCGTGCGAGGCAACCACGACAAGCACGCCGGCGATCCCGGCCCGGACATCGACATCCGAAGCGTCGACGCTCCGCTGGCGGAGCCACCGTTCGTCTTCACGCACAAACCCGCGGTGTCGGACGAGGGCTACGTCATCTGTGGCCACGTGCATCCCGCTGCGCGCCTAACGGGGCCTGGCCGGGAGACCGTACGTCTTCCATGCTTCTGGGCTCGGCCGGGCACGATGGTGCTGCCGGCGTTCGGCGAGTTCACCGGCGTGGCCGAGATCGACGCAGAGCCGGGCGATCGGGTTTGGGTGATCGCGGAAGGAGCGGTGGTGAACGTCTCGGGCGTCTAGGATCAAAACACGAACGGAATGAGCCGCTTCGTGCGCCGAGCGTACGCGTCGTACCCGCTGTCTCCCTGATACTCGGCGCGAAGGTAGTGCTCCTCCGACCGAATCCGAACCGCCGTCATCAGCGTTGCCAGGACGACCAGCCCAAGCCCGACCGGCTCGAGCGGGTGACTCAGCACGCCCGCCCAGAGGAACAGCAACACGGCCGCATAGATGGGGTGCCGCCAGTAGCGATATGGCCCCCACGTCACGAGCCCACCCGCGGTGGGATTCGCCGCCGCGTGAAAGCTCCGCCGCCCGAACGTCAGCCGCGCCCAGAGCATCAGCAGCACAGCGATCACCTGGAACGCGATGGAAACCGGGCCCGCACCCAGCAGCTCTCCCCGCCGGAGCAACGACACCAGCACGACGACAAGAATGAACACAGCGACAATCGAAGCCGTCCGCGCGCTCATGAGGATCAAGGGGTTGGAGGTCAGAGTCGTTCTTGAAGATCACGCGGTCAGAGCGTTATTCCGGCGTTCGAACGCTTCAAAAACGACTCTGACCCCGTTTGAATCAAAACGACTCCGACCCGGTTGATCCAACCCTAGCGCGCGACCACGGCCGCTCCCGATGCCGCAGATCGGCTGCGGGCCGCGCTCGATCGCTATCGTGGCGATTTTCTCGAGGGTGAGGACGCTGGTGACTGGCACCTCGAGCACCGCGATCGGCTCCGACGACTCTGGACCGAAGGGTTGGCCACGTTAGGCGCGCAACTCACGGCTGCGGGCTCGCATGCCGACGCCGTGGACATCTACCGCCAGCTCGTCCGCGCCGACGAATGGGACGAAGCGCCGCACCGCCATCTCATGGCGGCGTCGGCGCGGGCCGGGCAACGGGGCGAAGCCCTCCGGCATTACGACCACGTCATGGCGGTGCTCCGACGGGAGCTGGGATCGGCCCCAGCACGAGAAACGGTCGCGTTGTATGACCAGCTTCGCCGCGCGAGCTTCACCAGCTGAGCCCTGCCGGGCGCGTGTTGAGCACGCGACAGAGTCGGAAGCAAACTCTTAGCTTGAGATCCTTGTCCAAGCTGAAGCCTTCATCCGACCGTCATGGCCAATCTCAAGGTTGCACTCCGGACACTCTTCAAGACGCCGTTCGTCACCGCCGTTGCGGTCCTGTCGCTCGCCCTCGGTATCGGGGCGAACGCGGCGATCTTCTCGCTCTTCAACCAGATGCTGCTCCGTCCGCTTCCGGTGCCGGAGCCGCACCGCCTGGTCAACCTTGCCGGTTCGTTCCCGAACCCCGGCTCGCAGTCGTGCTCGATGGCGGGCAACTGCGACGTCGTCTTCAGCTACCCGATGTTCCGCGATCTCGAGAAGGCCCAGACGGTCTTCACCGGCATCGCGGCGCACCGAGCGTTTGGCGCCAACCTGTCGTTCAGAAAGCAGACGCTCAACGCCCGCGCGATCTTCGTGTCCGGATCGTACTTCCCGGTCCTCGAGCTCAAGCCTGCGCTCGGTAGACTGTTCGGCTCGTCCGACGATCTGGGAGTCGGCGCGAGCCCACTGGCGGTCCTCGCCTACAGCTATTGGGAAACGAGACTCGCATCGGACGCGACAGTCATCGGGCAACCGATCGTTATCAACGGCCAACCGTTCACGATCATCGGCGTCGCGCCGAAGGGGTTCGAGGGCACGACACTCGGTGAAAGGCCGTCAGTCTATGTACCGATCTCCATGCGCGGCGCGCTCGAGCCCGGGTTCAATGGCTTCGATCGCCGCACGTGGTATTGGGTGTACCTCTTCGCGCGCCTCAAGCCGGGTGTACCCATGGCGCAGGCGAAGCGCGGGATCGACGCCATCTACAGGCCGATCATCAACGACGTCGAGGCCAAGCAGCAGCAGGGCTTGAGCGACAAGACGATGGAGCGGTTCCGTGCCAAGGTGGTCGGGGTGAGCGATGGCGCGCGCGGACAGAGCAGTCTCCACGAGCAGGTGCGCACGCCCCTCTACCTGCTCATCGGCATCACGGGGATCGTGCTCATCATCGCCTGCGCGAACATCGCGAACCTGCTGCTCGCGCGCGCGGCGAACCGGTCGATGGAGATGGCGGTGCGCCTGTCGTTAGGCGCGAGCCGAGGCCAGCTGCTGACGCAGCTGCTCACGGAGTCGTGCGTGCTCGCGGTGCTGGGGGGGATCGTGAGCCTCCTGGTCGCGCGCTGGACGCTCGCGGGGCTCGGGGCCATGTTGCCGCCCGATTCCCTCGGTGGGGTGAAGTTCGTCGTCGACCCGACCGTGGTCGCGTTCGCGGCCGGCCTCTCCATACTCACCGGCGTGCTGTTCGGGCTCTTTCCGGCGCTGCACGCCACGCGCGCCGACCTCGTCACGACGCTGCGGTCGAACTCCGGCAAGCACTCGAGCACTCGCGGCGCAGTGCAGTTCCGGAGCTCGCTCGTGACGGCGCAGATCGCGCTCTCAATGGCGCTGCTCATCGGTGCCGGCCTCTTCGTGCGCAGCCTGCTCAACGTCAGCAGAGTGAACCTCGGGCTCTCGATCGAGAACGTCGTCACGTTCTCGGTCTCGCCGGAGCGCAACGGCTATACGCGCGAACAATCACGCCAGTTCTTCCAGCGAGCGGAGGAGTCGCTCGGGGCGATTCCCGGCGTGACGGGCGTAACCGAGACGATGGTGGGTCTCCTCGCGGGAAACAGCTGGGGCAACGATGTGGAGGTGGATGGCTGGAAGTCCGGCCCGGACATCGACAGCAACTCGCGGTTCAACGAGGTCGGCGCGGGATACTTCAAGACGTTAGGCGTACCGGTGTTGTCGGGGCGCGAGTTCACGCCCTCCGATCGGCTCGGGTCGCCGAAGGTGGCGATCGTGAACGAGGCGTTCGCGAAGAAGTTCAAGCTCGGTCGGGACGCGGTCGGGAAGCACATGGCCGAATCGGGCGCGAAGATCAACGACATCGAGATCGTCGGGCTCG
>Ga0075424_100005073_pt1 | contig 12541 bp, 13 predicted proteins | sample SoiMethybrSBSTD3_FD_75301 | JGI IMG/M metagenome (GOLD analysis project Ga0075424, IMG submission 75301) | Bulk soil microbial communities from a Populus tree surrounding site in Tennessee, USA - Soil MetaG P. TD hybrid SBSTD3 | ecosystem: Environmental > Terrestrial > Soil > Tree plantation... | reverse complement strand
CCTGGCATTCGAGCGCGAGTTGCTGGCGCAAGCCTTTGCGAGTGCGGATGCGGCAGAAGGACTGAGCGCCTACAAAGACAAGCGAGTCGCGAAGTTCAGAGGAAAATAGGAGGACGTGGGGGGACCGGCCGGCGTAAGAAGGCCGCGAAGCGGTGTACTGAAACAATCCGGACGGTGGGCCCGACATTAATAGGAGGACGTGGGGGGACCGGCCGGCGGTAAGAAGGCCGCGAAGCGGTGTACCGAAACAATCCGGACGGTGGGCCCGACGTTAATAAAATGGCCAGGATTTCAACGTTCGACGACTGGACCGATTATTTCAAGTCGTGGCAGAAGGATATCGGTCTCGATCCCTCGCAGTTCGGGGATTACAACTTCGAAGCGAAGTTTGGTGCCGTGAATTCGGACGTCATTGAGTTCGGCGACTATGCCGGGCGCCCGAAGTGGGAAACGGTTTTGCAGATTCCGGATCAGCGTGTTCGTGATTCACTCCTTCACCTGATCACCTTTCAGGGCGACACCGAATTCGCATCGGTCGAGCAGCAGCGCGATCTTTTGAAGACAGCTCCTTCCGAGCACGACCTCCAATCCGCTGTGAGAATCATGAGGGAAGAGATGCGTCACGGCGTCCAGATGAGTTACTTGCTGGTGAAGTTCTTCGGCGCATCTGGGAAGCTCGAAGCACAGAAGTTGCTCGAGCGGCGCGCATTCAACGACAACCGACTGCTCGGCGCCTTCAATCAGACGGTCCAGGACTGGCTCGACTTCTACTGCTACACCGAACTCGTGGACCGGGACGGCAAGTTTCAACTTGTCATGTTGAGCCACTCGGGTTTCAGGCCGCTCGCCGCCAGCATGAAACCGATGTTGCAGGAGGAGGCGTACCATCTCCTCACGGGTCATTCGGGGCTGACGCGCGTTCTGAAAGCCGGTAAGGTTCCGATCGACCTTATCCAAAAGCACATCAATAAGTGGTATTCAGTCGCGCTCGATTTGTTTGGGGTCGATAACTCCAACTCCGCGTCGTGGTTTTATGTCTGGGGGCTGAAAGGGCGGTACGATGAAGGCTCGACCAGTATCGCTGCCGATCGTGATCGGTTGAACGAGCTGTCCCGTGATCACTACCTTAATGAAGTGCGGCGGCTTATTGAACAGCTGAACAGGCTCATTCCTGAAGATCAGCCGAAATTGATGTTGCCCGGACTCAAATTTCATCGGTCCATTGGCGAGTACGCCGGGCAGACCTACAGCATTCATGACGAACTGCTATCGCCGGATGTGTACGCACGGCACCTTGAGGAAGTGTTGCCGAATGCGCACGACAAGGAGCGGCTTGCGGAAATCTTCAAAGATCCTCAGTGGGTTGTTGCGCAGTAGGACGGAGATCAATCATGGCAAGGGAGAACATTGCGACAGGTACGAAGTGGGAGCCGATCATCGGTTATTCCCGTGCGGTAAAGGTTGGCAACGTGGTGCACGTGTCCGGAACGACGGCAACCGGTGCTAACGGGGAACTCGTTGGTGTCGGTGATGCGCACGCGCAGACGATGCAGACTCTGCGCAATATCGAAGTTGCCCTGAGGCGAGCCGGAGCGTCGCTGGAGCACGTTGTACGCACCCGGATGTACGTGGTCAACATCGCCGACAACTGGGAAAAGGTTGGAAGAGCTCACGGCGAACTGTTCGGCGAAATCAGGCCTGCAACGACCATGGTGGAAGTGCCGCGCCTGATCTCGCCGGACATGCTAATCGAAATAGAAGCCGAAGCAATCATCGAATAAGACGATGTTGAGCGCCGCATCCTTCCTGCTTGCGCCGCTGTTTGTATTCGGTGTGTACCACCTGCTCACCTGGTTCAATGTCTTCCGGATCAATGAGCGTGTGTATTGGAGGCGCATTGCAATCGCATCGGCCATTTCGCACATCCTCCTCCTCACAGGCTTTCTTGCCTTCTCGTGGTTCGACGCGGCCGGCGCGCCATTCGGGCCGTACCTTTTCAACAATTCGGAATTCACGAGATTGCTGAGGGTCTTCGATACTGCGGCGATGGTTATCATCCTTCTTGTGTTTTCGGCAATGGCGCGCGCCGAGGTCAATCCGCCAGGATTGCTGGCCCTGACGCTCGGCATTAGTTACGTTGTCGGCAGTCTTCAGTGGTTTCTTATCGGCGGCGGGATCGGCGCGCTCCTCGAGAAGTTCTGGTCCGGCCTTAAGACTGGCGACGACGAGGATGAAGAGTGGCTCTGAGAAGGCCATATGATTAGAATTCACAACATGAAGGTTTCCGGGATTGTGGTCGGATTGGTTCTTTACAGTACGTCGTGTGCGAACTACGTCCACGCACAATCTGTGCTGCCGAAGGTGCTGGTGATTGCGACGGGTGGCACCATTGCGGGAGAGCAGGCCGAACCGGGCAGCCTGGGCCCATACAGCATCAAGAAAAGCGTCAATGAAGTCGTTGGATTGGTTCCCCAGGTGAAAACTTACGCCCAGGTTGAGACCGAGCAATTCTCGAATCTCCCCAGCCCGAATATCACCCCAGAACAGTGGTTGAAACTGGCGAAACGCATCAACGCGGTTTTCAACGCGAGGCCTGATCTTGCGGGCATCGTGGTGACACATGGAACGGCGCGTTTGGAAGAGACGGCATTCTTCCTTCATTTGACTGTGAAGTCCGATAAACCGGTGGTTATCCTTGGTGCACAAAGGCCCCCGACCGCGATCAGCCCGGACGGTCCCATCAACCTTCTTTCGGCAATTCGAGTAGCAGCCGCTGCGGAATCGAAAAACAAAGGTGTGCTGGTTGTGATGGACGACAGGGTGATCAGCGCCCGCGATGCGCAAAAGCTGTATGCGCGTAACGGAGGATTTGTAGCGGATGAGATGGGGATGATCGGTGTGGTGGCCGCTCATGGGGTGGAATTCTTTTACGAGCCTGTTCGCCGGAATACCGCCAAATCCGAATTCGATGTCGATCAGATCACAGTTCTGCCGCGAGTGGATGTGCACTACTCGTACGCGGGCTCCGAAGGACCTGGAAAAACTGATGCGAAGGCCGTGATTGTAGCGACAACAGGATTGAGCCCCGGAGAACGTATTTACTACGAAGCATTGCAGAAGCGCGGAGTCGTCATCGCGACGACGTTTCCGTCAGGCGATCACGTCGCGTCGCCTACATTTGATCGCGACGTATTTCCAACCATCGTTGTTCAACGACTCCTGCCGACACATGCGCGGATACTCATGATGTTGGCCCTTACCAAGACGCAGGAGCTGCGCGAAATTCAAAGGATTTTCTTGGAGTACTAGCCGCGAATTACGGAATTGAGTGACGGAGACCGAATTCTGGGCCGACGGAGCGAAAGTCATTCAACATTAACGACTTTTGCCCCGTCGGCCCAGAATTCGGTCTCCGTCACTCAATTCCCGTTACGGGAGGGCCGTGACTGTCACCGGTGTCATTGCTCCGTCGAATTGGAGCCCGAGCACGGAGATCGTGCCGGCACTTGTCGTTATAGTCAGGGTGCCGGTGAACGATGTTTGCGTGACCTGGGGCAAAAGTTCACGGACGAATGACGCCACCTGCTGTCCTGCCGTGACGTCGATCGTTCGGCTGCCGCCAGCGATTGCAGTGCCGTTGGCGTCGCGCAACGAAAGTGTCAGTGTTCCGGGGGAACCGGCGATAAGTGCTACGCCGGTATTTTGGTTCGCCGAACCGCCGACAGCCACGGGCAGCGAAACGGACCGTGACGTGACAGTCGTTGCGGAGGATGCCGCCGCAACGAATGTAGGATGATTGAACCGAATGCCCACGTTCACAGCGCCGTTCGAGAACACTCGCGCGAAACCTCCGGTAAGCGCACCGGCGTTGCCCGTCGTGATAGTGACTGAACCCGACGGCGGAATCAGGAAGCCAACGTTCGGGTCAGTTATCGTGTCAGGCATCGGTGTACCGTTACTCTGGAAAAAATTAACGGTGCCCTGTACGGCTGTTGTCGCTGAAGGATTCGTAAGCGTGAGCGCAGTCATCCAGCTCCCACCGCCGACCGTCTGAGGAACGACGTTCACAACAGGGAACATCTGGGACCGCGCGACACCGTTGCCAAACACTGTCGTGTGAATGTTGACGTACGCATTATCCGGAGCCGAGATCAGCGTGCTGAGCGCGGCGAGTTGGGTGGCGTTAGTTGGATCGATATTCACAACACGCGTAACGTTCCCGCTGCCCGCCGGGCTATCGACCGAAGCTGCTCCACCTCCGATTCCCGTGTTGATAACGACTGGCGCATTGATGCCCGCTGCGCCGGGATAGTGGATGTGAAGACCGGTAAACGTGATTGGTCCATCGTTGACGTAATTCACATCGAAAGTGACAGTACCGCCGACGATAACCCCGTTGGCATCGCGATTCACTTTGGCCGTAATCCATCCGGTCGCGGACGTGTTGGCGGTCGTAATCGGCGGAACCTCGTTGGCGGTCGACATGTTCGCCTTGAAGTGAAACGTCTCCTGAACAAGCTGCTGGCGAATGACCCCGCCTGGAAACACCGTTGTGTGCAGGTTCACGTAGTAGAGCTCGGGATTTTGTATCAAGCCTCGCAGCGAATCGAGGGCAATCTGGTTCGAAGAGTCAATATTCACAAGTCTGCTGATGGATCCAACGCCCGTATCGCTCACCACCGAAGCAGCGCCTCCGGCAATACCCGTGTTGATAACGACAGGCGCGGCCACGCCAAACTTTCCATTATGAATATGAAACCCGGTGAAGGTAACCGGTCCGCCGTTCATGTTGTAATTGATGTTGAAACTGACGGCCCCGCTTACGATATTGCCGGTTGAGTCACGATCCGCGCGAACATAGGTCATCGAGTAAGCGATGGCCCCGGTATTCGTCACCGGCGTTTCCTCAGCGCCGTTCATGGTGTTGAAGAAAACGTAAACGTTCTTTGAGAGTTGTCCGCGCATGACGCCGCCAAGATTCACGCTTGTGTGCATATTGATATAGAACTGCGTCGGATCCGCCATGAGCCCGGTCAGCGCTGCGATGCCCGCCGTATCGGTGCTGGGAATTTCGGCTATTCTGAAAATGTTTCCGGTTCCACCAGGAACCGTTACCGCGCGCGTCGTGGTATTCAGACCTGAATCGATGACAATCGGACCATTCACGCCAACTGCAGCGTTATGCAGGTGCAGGCCAGTCAGCGTCACGGCCGTTCCAATCGGGAACCGATAGTTCACATCGAACACGACGGTGCCCGAGGTGATAGCGCCAGTAGCGTCGCGATTTACGGTGATATCGACGAGCGCCGCGCCTTCAGCGTCGATCGGCACTGCGGGTACTTCGAAAGTCGGGCTCATGAGCGGGCGCAGCACCAGGTGAGTGGCCTGGAGTTGACCGCGCATGAAGCCACCGGGATTCGTGGTCGTATGGATGTTGACGTAGTAGTTTTCAGGCGTTGCGAGAAGACCGGTCACCCAGCCGAGGCCCGCTGTATCGGTCGCTGAATAATTGACCGTGCGGCTGATTCGACCCGAACCCGACGCAACGGCCACAGGATTCGCAGCGGAGACCCCCGTATCGATCACGATGGGTCCGTTGACGCCGGTCACTGCATTATGAATATGCAGGCCGGTGAATGTCAGGGCGGCCGCCACGGTGTAATCAATATCGAACGTCACGCTGGCAGAACTGATATTGCCTCGTCCATCACGCCCGGCATGGACGGTGATTGTCGCCGATGCATTGTTACCCGCGGCGGATACGGGCGGCACTTCATTGTCCGGTAGCATGCGGGTACGAAAGACTGCAGTATCTTCGGTATCTGCGAAAACTGGGGAAATGGCGAGCAGGCACAACACCACGGCCAGATACAATCGTTTCATAGAGTCCTCCCGAGGGTCAGTTGTCTCCACAGTCCATGCTGTGGGATCGTTTCTCTATTGATTAAGCGGGGGTAGGGCAGACCAGCTAAGTTTAATTAGCTGGTCCGCAGATGCAAGGCAATTCTATCGACCGCCGGAAATGGCCGGGACGATGGCGACTTCGGCGCCATCAGTAACTTTGGTAGAGAGGTTCTCGAGGAACCGGACGTCTTCGCCGTCGATATAGATGTTGATGAACCGGCGTATGGATCCGCTCTCGTCACAAACGCTATTCCGGAAACCCGGAAATTTCTTATTCAGGCTCTCGAGGACTTCCTGGATCGTTCCGGGCTCGACCTCAACCGTTTCAGCGCCCTGTGTATATTTTCGGAGGGGAGCCGGGATAACAACCTTAAGCGACATGATGAACACCTCCGAATACTTCTTCGAATGCTTCCAGTTTGGGTTCGATGACCTGCGGTGGTTCGAGGTCCAGTGCATCGAGCGTTTTCAGGCCATTGCCGGTGATTCCCAACACAACCAGATCGTCGGGCTTGATCCGTCCCTGCTGAACCAACTTCTTTGTAACGCTGATGGTCACACCGCCGGCCGTTTCGCCGAAGACGCCTTCGGTTTCTGCGAGCAGCTTGATGCCTGCAACGATCTCCGGGTCCGTTGCGTCTTCCGCATACCCGCCTGACTTCTGAATCAACCCGGCTGAATAGTACCCGTCAGCGGGGTTGCCGATCGCGAGCGACTTGCAAATCGTATTCGGCTTCACCGGCCGAATGTCCTGTGTGCCGCGCTTCACTGCATCGATGATCGGATTGCAGCCTGCAGCCTGCGCGCCATACATGCGTGTGGCGACGGGCTCCTTGAGCAGACCGATGCGGTGGAGTTCGACAAGTCCCTTGTAAGTTTTTCCGATGAGCGATCCGCCAGCCATAGGGATGACGATCGCGTCCGGAGCACGCCATCCGAGCTGTTCCGCGATCTCATGGCCGAATGTCTTTGATCCTTCGGCGTAGAAAGGCCGCAGGTTCACGTTCACGAATCCCCACGGATACCGATCCACGATCTGGCTGCAAAGGCGATTGACGGCGTCGTAATTTCCGTTTACGGCGATAAGACGCGTGCCATAGATCGAGGTCGCCATGATCTTGCTCTGTTCCAAATTGTGCGGAACCAGAATGAAGGACGGCAGACCGGCTGCCGCTGCGTTCGCAGCAACGGAGTTTGCGAGGTTGCCGGTAGAGGCACAGCCTACCGCTTCGAGTTTGAACTCGAGAGCCTTGTTGATGGCAACAGCCGTGACGCGGTCCTTAAATGAAAGCGTAGGGGCGTTGACACTGTCGTTCTTCAGATAGAGATTGTTCAGTCCCAGTGCGCGGCCGAGCCGTTTGGCTCGAACCAGCGGAGTCGCTCCAGTGGAGAGGCCGATAACCGGATCTGAATCGATGGGAAGAAGCTCGCGATATTTCCAGATGGATTTTGGCCGTGAGGCAATAGCGTCGCGGCTGAGGACGCGCGCGATCGCATCGTAGTGGTAGTCGACTTCGAGGGGACCGAAACAGTCTTCACAGCCGGCCAGAAGTTTGACCGGGTATTCCCGTCCGCATTCCCGGCATTTGAGACCCTTGACGAAGCTCATGTATCCGCCTTTCCTTGATGGCTGCCGTCTCACTTAAACCAGCTTCGCAGGGGACAAATGAAAAAGCCCCGTGCTAAACAAGCACGGGGCTTTAAAACCTCTGGGAGCTGTTTAGCAGTTTTTTACGTGGAGCAAGTTGCCTTAAATCGCCACGTACTAGTCAAAACAAAAGCAAATAAAACTTAACGCGCCAGGGCCCGTCCCGTCAAGAATTATCTGCGAAATCCTGCATTTTCCATTTCTTCAGGGCAGGCATATCGGGCTTCGTGAACGACGGTTCGGGAGTTCGTGAGCAGTCGTAGTGCTCCCAGCGATCGTTCTGATCGGCGACGAACACGTCGTCGAAAATCATGGTACATAGCCGCACCATGATGAGTTTCCGGACGCTCCGGACATACAAGGTCGCGTAAAAACCATCGGCTTCAAGACCCTTCCATCGTGCGCGCTCTTCATCGCTGAACGAAAACACGTTCTCGCCAAGGATGTCGCGAAGAAACCGCAGTTTGAAGCCCTCATGCATGGCGTTGGTCGCCAGCACCATGCCATCGTCACGCTGGAAAAGGAGAACCTGGCTACGCTTGGGATGTGAATAAAGCTGCAGGGTCGAAAGAACAATTGCGATCAAAGCTGCGGCGCCCAGGAGCACCAATTCAAAACGAATCGCATCCGACTGACTCGAATACACCCCGGCAATACCGGCAAGGACGGCGGTTGAAAGGAAAATCGTCAGCCACGCGAGCATTCGCGTCCGGCTCACCTCGTTCCGCTGCACTACGACCATGGGCGCTCCTCCTGATTCTGGGAGGAAGCCAGAAGCCAGGAGCCAGAAGCCAGAAGAACAAACGATCAGGCTTCTCTTCTGGCTTCTGACTTCCTCTCTTAATCAACCTCGGGGATTATAGCTTCAGTCAGGGCGAATGATGCACACGGCCTTTGGCGTTATGAGTTGAGCGGAGATCGTTTCAACGCAGAACAGGTGAATGGACGTATCATCGTGGGCTCGATAACCGACGGTCAGGTCCCCACCGACGGTGATCAGGAAATCACCTCCGCGTGTGGAGAAGAGAACGGCCCCATCGATCACGGACGAGCTGTATACCTTTTCGATAACGATTCCCAGCTGCTTGGCTGCGGGATAGGAGCCGCCTTCTCCGGTCTGCCGAAGATAGGAGTAATAGTGCGCCGGCGAGAGCACGGCTTCGTACGGTCCCTTGATGCCAATCTCGTCGAGCTTCTCGACCGCCGATAACAGGTCCGTGAGCACGCGGCCGGGAGCGGACCAGTCCGACAGCGCGACTCGGGGGCTTTGATGCGAGGTGAGCAGGCCGGGATTGGAACCATCGCCAAAGAATACGAGGCGGTCTTCGGCGAGGGCGATCTCCCGGGCTGCATCTTCGATATGTTCAGACTCCAGCGGAGGCCCAACACGCTCGAATATTTCGATCGCCGACCACGACAGCGAAAATTCCGCGCGCAGTTCCGTCAGCAACATGACCTCGGGAACCGAGAGGCGCACTTTGGCGGACGCGTGTTTACCACTCACTGATTTAAAGGTTCCCAGTTGCGTGGCCACGTAACCCCAACCTTTAGGACCATCGAAATCCGCTATGCGCCTTGCGACGACAGTCTGCTTGAACATGGACACAGCGGTTTCATCGATGGCATTCCAGACCCTATCGGGCAGCGAAGGTGTGTCGCGTCTTAGCCATTCCATCGCCGGCTCGCTCCTTGCGCCTCAGCAGGCGCGTCTTCGGTTTCACGTTCGGTTATTGGTAAGGTGGTAAACAGGTACTTCTTCAGATGCTGGTCGAAGGCAGGATCATGTCGCCTGATCCACTCGAGTACCATCGAGGCGTGTTCCTTTTCCTCGTCACGATTGTGGGCGAGGATGTGACGGAGTGCCTCATCCGACGTCGCTTCGACGCGTTGCTGGTACCAATCGATAGCCTCGAGTTCCTCCTTCAGACTCACAATCGCGCGGTGGAGGTCTCGGGTTTGGGGCGTGAGATCATCAGCGGACTCGTGCAGGCCTTCGGAAGCCATTCAATTCCTCCTGCTTTCGACTTACGATATTTAGTGAAATCGAACTTGCAATCCAACTACCAAGACAGGAGATTCGGATGACACCAACGGAACGTGCGACCCTCATCGGAGAGTATAAAAACGGCTGTCGTCAGGTTGCCGACGCTTTGAAAGGAATTTCTGAACAGGAACTGGATTTCCATCGCGCTTCCGGCAAATGGAGTGCTCGTGAGATTGTGCACCATCTGGCGGACAGCGAAATGACAAGTGCCATGCGTCTTCGAAAGCTGCTGGTCGAGATGAATCCTTACATACAGAGCTATGACCAGGACGAGTTCGCAAAAAAACTGCAATATTCGAAACGGCCTATCGAACCCGCAATGAAGGCATTCGAAGCGGCCCGCGAGACGACGGGTGAGATCCTCGATCGAATGACAGAGGACGATTGGAAACGGGCGGGTGAGCATTCGGACATCGGCCCTTACTCCGCCGAGAAATGGCTCGAGATTTATGCGGCTCACGCGCGCAACCACGCTGATCAAATTCGGCAAAGCCGCGCCGCATTCAAGGAGCGAAAATGACCCGATATCTGCGCCTGTTTTGCATCTTGCTCGGAGCATCCGGTCTGGCATCGTGCACCGGGTCGACGAACGCTGCGGATACGCCTGACCTTCAGAAGATCAAACTGCCTCCAGGGTTCAGCATCAGTGTTTACGCCGCGAATGTTCCAAATGCCCGGCAGATGGCCCTCGGATCCAAAGGCACGCTATTTGTCGGCTCACGAACAGCGGGTAACGTTTATGCAGTCGTCAACGGCAAAGTTCTCACAATCGCGCGTGGTCTTAGCATGCCTAGCGGTATCGCCTTCAAGGACGGTGCGCTGTATGTCGCCGAAGTCTCGCGCATCCTGCGTTACGACAACATCGAAGACAATCTGATGACTCCGCCGAAGCCTGCCGTGGTAACGGACAAGTTGCCGCATGAAACACATCATGGCTGGAAGTTCATCGCATTCGGACCAGACGGCAAGCTGTACGTTCCAGTCGGTGCGCCATGCAACATCTGCGTACCCGATGAGCGCCATGCGCTTATCGAGAGGATGAACGCGGATGGATCAAACGTCGAAGTTATCGCAAGAGGCGTCCGCAACTCGGTAGGTTTCGACTGGGATCCGAGGACGAAGGAGCTTTGGTTTACCGACAACGGACGTGATGGCATGGGCGACAACATTCCGCCGGATGAACTCGACCACGTCACTCAGGCGGGACTGCATTTCGGTTTTCCGTATTGCCATGCTGGAACCATTCAGGATCCTGACTTCGGCAAGGAACCCTGCAGCAAGTTCACGCCGCCGGCCATAGCGCTTGGCCCTCACGTGGCAGCCATCGGCATGACGTTCTATACGGGCCAGATGTTTCCGCCCGAATATCGAAACCAGATCTTTATAGCCGAACACGGTTCGTGGAATCGCAGTATTCCCATTGGATATCGAATCACGCTGGTTCGCGTTGAAGGAAACCGGGCTGTCAAATATGAGCCGTTTGCTGAAGGATGGCTGCAGGGAAACAAGGCCTGGGGCCGGCCGGCCTCCGTGCTAGTCATGCCCGATGGCGCGTTGCTTGTTTCCGATGATGAGCGCGGCGCGATTTATCGCATCGCCTATCAGAAATAAATTCCGGCGAATGATTTATCGCTTCTTTGTAAGATCCTCGTAGACATCGCCCAGCACATCGTCGAAATTTCTCTGCCCGATCGCCGAAGTGACGAACAGCAATGGAAGCAGCACGACGATGGCTCTTTTCATAGTGGCCGGGATTGTGTCAGCCGCTCCGGAAAAAACGAAACGCCTCGCAACTCATCGTGAGATGCGAGGCGCTTTGCCGTTTCGCCCAACTGTCGGAATCTATGACTGCGTTAAGACGTCGTGTCTTATGGGATCCTTTCCCCACGCTGCTGTCCTTAAGTCAGGCGAGACCGACGATCGTCCCTGGCTTGGCAGCAAACTTGATGAAACTCCATTGCGTGTTCCGGTAACGAAAACCGACCCACGACGCCGCATCATTGGTGCTGATATCTAAGATGACTTCTCCTGGCTTGTCCGATTTGTGGTAACGGAGAAGATACTGGCCGCCGGCAGCAAAGCCCGGATTACTCATTTCGAGTTCCGTGACCATTCCTCGCTCGCTCGATAAAGTAACGTGTCGTGTGCTGCTGCGTGACAATCCAGCCCCCTCAGCTACCGCGACTCCGTTCGCGAGTTGTCCGTCCGTGTCGGCTCTGTGGTAGCAAACGGCGCTCCATTGACAGGTGCCGGCTAACTTGTTGAAATTTGACACCTCACTCCGTGAAAACCCCAAAACAGCAACGAATTATGTGAATGGAATAACAACTATTGTCAGTAGGTGTGTCGAAATCCCTCACGGGAAATTCCCGGTCTGACTGGTCCGACTAATCGTTCCCTGCTTTTTTGGTTCTGGCGATTGTGCGTGGTTGCAGCCGCTGACCGGTCAAAGCTTCGAGTTGCTGAATGAATTCAGGTGTGCCCCACGGCCGTCCCGTCGAGAGATGTCGACGGAGTCGGGGCACGACTAGTCCGACTAGTCAGACCAGGAATTTTTAGTAGAATGGGCGCCAACATTTCCAAAGGTGGGATCATTTGACTCCCGAACGGTGGCGCGAAGTCGAGGAACTTTACCACGCTGTGTTGGAGCGTTAGCGTTCCCCAGAGGAGCGCGAGGTATTTTTACGTTCGGCCGAGACTGCGGTTCGGCGCGAGGTGGAGTCGCTCCTTGAGCAACACGGCACGACGTTGAGTCGACCAGTTTGGCAAAACACTCCAACGGTGGAATTGTCTTCGATAAGTATTGGCACAGAGATCGGCCAGTACCGCATTGAAGCGCAGATTGGCGAAGGTGGTATGGGCGTGGTTTACCGCGCTCTCGACTCAAAGCTCAGCCGGCCGGTTGCGATCAAGTTCCTTTCTGACGAACTGGCCGATATTTCCGC